>Ga0209367_1002051_pt1 | contig 26035 bp, 19 predicted proteins | sample WorMetLIZISLAND2_FD_187412 | JGI IMG/M metagenome (GOLD analysis project Ga0209367, IMG submission 187412) | Marine gutless worms symbiont microbial communities from Max Planck institute for Marine Microbiology, Germany - Olavius geniculatus... ... | reverse complement strand
AGTGGTCTCGGAGAACAGGCAACACATAAAGATATCAATTTCGTAGCATAAAATAGTTAAGCTTACTTACTTATTTGCAGTAGTGCCTTGTGACGTCATTGTTACGTCATATTGTGTTTATTTACTTTGTTTGCCAGTAACAATTTTTAGAATAAATCGTTTGATATGGGCAGAATAACAAAGGATGATCGCTGTTTGAACACCGATATTAGCAGTAGTTGCTGAGAAAACAGCGAAAAAATTTAGCGAGCTACTTTCTTTGCCCTACCCTGAAAGCAACACCAAAGTCACCTCAGTCTTTCATCCCTACGGGGTGGGTAAGTTGAGTACCAATCTGTCTAGCTGCTGTTAAAGCGAGGCGCTCCCACCTATGCCGGGTGGTTGCGTGATCCCGTATGTCACGTGACGTTTCGTAGTTCCGTAGACCTTTTAACCTTTATAAGTTAACCTTTAGTCAAAGTTGAAAGTTAACCGACCCGTCGTGAGCGAGTAGTTGGCGGGTGACTCTGAGCGGCTCATAGAGATAGGCGAGCTGATCATTCAGTCTGTCGTCGAACAGATCAACGTCACGAGTGACCAGTAGCAGGGGCGTCAGACCGTCAGAGTTGTGACAGTTCACACTCGCGCTCGACTGAGACTACACACACCACAATATTGTGAATCGCTGCTTTTTATACTAATTGTTTTATAGGCGAAGAACTTTCTTTTAATCTACGGTCATTAGCGAACAAACCTATTACGATACTGGATTTGTTTGTTTTCAGTGTTTTTAGCCATAAATTCACCCATTAGTTCTGTCTGTAACAATAGTTTTTGAAAGTAAGTTTCGTTAAAATTGTTTTTAACTTTTGGACAAACTGTGAGACGCTTCCGCTTGCATGCTTTTGGATTTATTATGTATCTTGTACTTGCGTTGTTGAAAGTTGCGCTTGTCAACTTTACATTAAACGAATATATGATGATGATGATGACAACAGTATACTGTCTAGTGGCGTCGTGGCAGCGGCAGCAGGGGGTAATTGCCTCTCCCCTAAATTTTATCCCGTGGGAAAATTTTTATTTTTGTCAGAAAATGTGCATTCAAAAATATAAAACTCCGGGCCAAATAAAATGTGACCATCCATAGTCTTCTCCGTCGGAAATTGACAGCAGCCTGCCGAAAAATTGCAACTTCCTATCTCCCTCAACTTTTAACCCAAGCCGGCGCTAAAAAAATTAGCCCCAGTGCCGACATGAAATGCGGTCCTCCGTTTAGCTACATATGCACATACAACACTCGCTTATTAGTCCGCCCGAAAACGATAGTTTTCGAAAGGCCTTATGTTTTACTGCAGATGTTTTATTAGTCCGCCCGGAAGCGATAGCTTGCGGAGCGGACTAATGTTTTAGCCCAGATGTTTATTTATTAGTTTGCCCGAAAACGATAGTTTTCCGAAGGACTTCTGTTTTACTGCAGATGTTTTTTTATTTTTTCTCCACTCGCGAGATCTCCGAGATGCGTGGGCCGACCGGCTTGAAATTTTGCATGATGGTCAGTATTAGGCCCAATTTTATAATGTCTGTCCAAAATTTTGGGGAGCGCACCCCAAAAAAATTTCGGGGGCGAAAAACATGCAAAATTTGGCCCGATTTCGGACGAATTCGAAGTTCGGCGGCGAATATCTCCAAAACGGGTGAAGATATTCAAAATCGGATTTTTATTCCGTCTACCGCGATTCCTCCTGCGTTAGATGAAACAAGTACGGTAAAGTTTGGTCCAATGACCTTGGAGATCTCGATGTTGAATCGTACCCACCTAAAGCGCATTTTTCGGAAGAACATATTTCGGCCACTAGTGGGTGCTGCACCCCAAAATTTTTACACGCGCTAGAGAATGACCAAGTCTTACTAGCGCACCGACCACCGGGGACGGGGCCCCCATTACAACTTTTTTCAAAGGGGGGTCAAAAATTGGCTTAAAATGCAATAAAGGAACGCTTATAACTTCGGAGTTAGGGGGTGTAGCCCGACGAAACTTTGGCACTTGACGCGGCTCTAGGTTGGGGTGTTAACGCATGTACAACTTTTGGGGTCACCGCCCCCCCTTAAAATTTGGGAGGGCAAAAAACGTTCAAAAATCGGTGCGATTTACAACAACTTTCGAGTTTGAGCGCAAATATCTCTGGAACCGATGAAGATAGCGACAAAATCTGAACAGCGTTGACGAGCACGGTCTTTTCGGCGTTGAACAAAAAAATTGTGTGAAATTCGGTCCACAACGAACAAAGTTATAGGCGCTCATGTTGACCTACCCTAAGTCGACAATGCGCGTTCGGCGTATGCCAATGCATTTGCGTTCGGGCCACGTGACTTTGATGCCGGGGAAATTTTACCCCTCCCCCTAAATTCCCCCAGTCGGACTTAGGGCGCCGGGCGGACTCACGTTGGGCTTTGCCCCAAATTTCTAGTTTTTTTTCTCCACTCGCGAAATCTCCGAGATGCGTGGGCCGACCGGCATGAAATTTAGCACGACGGTCAGTTTTAGGCCCTATTTTATAATGCCGGTCCAACATTTTTGGGGCACACCCCAAAAAAATTTCAGGGGCCAAAAACATGCAAAACTTGGCCCGATTTCGAACGAATTCGAAGTTCGGCGGCGAATATCTCCGAAACAGATGAATATATTCAAAATCGGATTTTTATTCCGTCTACCGCGATTCCTCCTGCGTTAGGCGAAACAAGTCCGGTGACCTTTGGTCCAGTAAACTTGAAGATCTCGATGTTGAATCGTACCCCCTAAATCCCATATTTCATATTTCGGCCCCTATAGGCTGCTGAGCCCCCAAATTTTTACACGCGCTAGAGAATGACCAAGTCTTACTAGCATACCCCCACCGGGGACAGCGGCCCCCCTTACAAGTTTTTTCAAAGGGGAGTCAAAAATTGGCTTAAAATGCAATAAAGGAGCGCTTATAACTTCGAAGTTAGGGGATGTAGCTGCACGAAACTTTGGCAGTTAACGCGACTGTAGGTTGGGGTGTTAACGCAAATACGAAATTTGGGGGCACCGCCCCCCTTAAAATTTGAGAGAGCAAAAACCTCAAAAATTTAGTACGTTTTACGACAGTTTTTGAGTTTGACCGCGAATATCTCTGAAACCGATGAATATAGCGACAAAATCTAAACGGCGTTGACGCGAAGGATCCTTTGGGCGTTGAACAAAAAAAAATTGTGAAATTCCGTCCACTACGAACAAAGTTATAAGCGCTCATTTTGACCTACCCTAAGCGCATTTTTTCGGAAGAAAATATTTCGGTTCCTAGGTGGTGCTGCGCCCCCAAATTTTTACACGTGCTAGAGAATGACCAAGCCTTACTAGCGCACCCTGCACCGGGGACGGGAGCCCTCTTACAACTTTTTTCAAAGGGGGCTCAAAAATTGGCTAAAAATGCAATAAAGGAGCGCTTATTACTTCGGAGTTAAGGGGTGTAGCCCGACGAAACTTTGGCACTTGACGTGTCTCTGGACGGGGGTGTTAACGTAAGTACAACTTTTGGGGGCACAGCCCCCTTAAAATTTGGGAGGCTAAAAAACGTGCAAAAATTGGTGCGATTTACGACAACCTTCGCGTTTGAGCGCAAATATCTCTGGAACCGATGAAGATAGCGACAAAATCTAAACGGTGTTGACGAGTACGATCTTTTCGGCGTTGAACAAAAAAATTTTTGTGAAATTCGGTCCACAACGAACAAAGTTATAGGCGCTCATGTTGACGTACCCTAGGTCGACAATGCGCGTTCGGCGTATACCAATGCATTTGAGTTTGGGCCACGTGATTTTGATGCCGGGAAAATTTTACCCCCCCCCCAATTTCCCCCAGTCGGACTTAGGGCGCCGGGCGGACTCACGTTGGGCTTTGCCCCAAATTTCTAGTTTTTAATTTCAACTGAAAGTTCGCTATTTAAGCCCGACAGCATGTAATGCTTCGCGCGTCTTATAGAATGTTTACGCGATCGAGCAAACATCGAGCAGCTAGCTCGACGTTCTATGGTAATTGGCATGCTAATTAGGAGAGCGCGGGTTGTAATTGGAAGGCCTATATAACACGTGATCAGCTGTGGGCTAAGAGCCTAAGCCAAGGCCTACATTTGAGCCACGGGGCGGGGTTCCAAATTCCAATGAGCCTGCTTGAGCCAGCTCGATGTTTGTTCGATGTTTACTCGACGTTTGCTCGACCTTTGCTCGATCGTGTAAACACCCTATTAGCCATCGTCGAAATGCCTGTCCGTCCGTCACATACTTGAGTTTTATCAAAACGGTGCAAGCTAGAATCATGAAGTTTTTACTATAGGCTGCCACAAGGACTCTAGTTTTTTGTGACGAAATTTCGTGGCCCTGGGCAAAAGGGTTCCCCTCGAACTAAGGCGTGAAAAAAGGGTACCCCGTAAAAAGTTTTTATTTCACCGCTATTTGCTCGGCTGGCACGAAGACGCTTATTGGTAAGCACAAATATGCTGCTTATCATAACAAGCACTGTGACGAGCTTTTTCAGGTCTACCAACATCAATGACCTTGAACGACTTTAAACCCCAAAAATAATTGGTTTTAATAAATTTTGCGCAATTTTGGGCCGCGATACACATTCTAAGAGTAAATTGCACCAAAAAGGCTGAAAATAGACTGAAATAAACCATGACAACTTGCATACGAAATTTTCAGCATTAAACGGGCCGTAGAATAAGAGTGGGAGTAAATTTTTCAGAATTTGACAAAATAACTTAAACCATGGCACTTCAGTCATTTAGGGAAGACTGGGGCACAGTGAAACACGGGGTACAGTGGAATTTTCTGTAATTTATAATCTTGAGTTTTATAATCATTTTTGTGTCCTGTGCTTTATAATGTTGTCAGTTTAATGTTTACTTTCGCTTTCGCTTAAGGCTTGTGTTGTTGTCGATCTACAGATAAAAGTTGTTTTAACGTGTTTGTCAACAAGTTTCACGTACACCATATTTTTTCATTTGGTGCATCAGTTAGAAAGGTAGACAGGTCAACTTTGAAGCACTTGTTCAGAGTTTATTTATGCCTTAGTTAGATGGTATGCAGTCATCCTGCATATGTCACCATTTTTTATTTGCATGATTTTCGGAGTATACTGCTGCTGGGGCACAGTGAAACACAAATCCCGGGGCAGAATGGAACATGTTCCACTGTGCCCCAGTGACCACCTGTGCATGGTAACATGTCTTGTAGACATGGGCGGCGCCCTGCTCTTGCTGCCCGACGTGAAAGATTTTGATGGTGATAAAGTGCCCTCTGGTAACCATACACGTGCTAAGGTGTGACTTATTAACGTCATTTTTCCAAGACAACACAGATATCTGTGATTTTTTGCTTTTCTAAATACCGGTACTGAAAAACAGTCAAGTTTGCGGCTTGAATTGCACGTCCAAAAGCTAAACGTTTTTAGCTTCAGGGTAATCTCCCCAACCAGGGATTCTGCCCTTTTATCCCGCTACATCTTTTCGATGATCACGACAACTGAATAAAGTCAACATTTGGCCCACACACAAAAAATATTTACTGCCCTCTTGGCTTGTGCCTCGGCCTTTGGGAACGGACAAGCGCTCGCACGGACATCCGCCCGCACGGTGAGTTGCCTGTATGAACTATGAACTATAGCCTGCTACCGCCGACGAGGATGCAGCATAGGACAATAGCCCGTAGACACACCAACGCGTTGCTTCCGTTCTGTATTGTGAACTTAACTCACTCCTGTCACAGAACCTATTATAGAATGTATGTGAAATATGCAAAAGTGCATTAACTTGATATTTTGTAAGCATAATGACGAGGTATGTTCATTGCATTGTCGTACAGTATTTTGCAAAATTGGGGGCTGCATGTACGCAGGTTAGGCATCTGTGGACATGGATACGGATATGGATGAAAAATTTCATATCCACGGCAAGCCTGGTTTATGAGTTTCAAACTTTCAAACCAGTACAAGACAAATAGACGGGAGCGACGGATGGGCAAATGGACAGACCAGTAGGCCTAATGAACGGCGCTGCATGGCAATACACAATCGTCAGATATTGCTTCCAGAAATACATAAACAGGAAAGCCGTGCCATCACATAAAACTGTGCGAAAACTATGACCTTTCACAGGCACCCAAAGTCGGTGGCGCTAAATTTCATGTAACCTAAGCTGCCTAGCCTACTTCTGTTCATAGCTAGGACAAAATGCTTATATAAAACAGGACTAAGCTTACACACTAAAGTTACTAGAATGCTAGTACGTATATTATAGGCCCAGTAGTCGGAGACTATAAGCCCTAGCGATTACATGAACGCAGTGCATACGAGGATCTTGTGAAGAACGTTGGCGTTGCCCTGCCAAGCGGCTTGACAGAGATTGTGATGCGGTCCTCCCTTGTCTACGGCAGCCAGCAGCTGTTGACGTATGATGGACGTGGTTGCCAGTTCGACGGCCGTCTGACCTTCATGGTTGACTGTCGTCACATCGGCGCCTTGGCTGACCAGTAGATCGACCACCTGTACGCCGGAAAACACGTCAAATGATCGTACTTTGCAGCAGTGTTGCACTTCATCTGAAATGAAACTCTGAACAGCATGAACGGTTGCTAAAGACATCTTGTATCGGTCTTGAGATTGTAAATGATTGTTAAACCGCGACAAGCTTTCTTTTTTACTTTCTTGCTCATACCCCTATAGGCTACGACGAAGCTGGCTCGACAAGCGGGCGATAAACGCACGATGAGGCTTCGTCGTGTAGACAGCGTCTATAGGCCTAAGCCTATTACTTACGTACTTGACTTGTACGCATAACCTATTACACGTGGCTCTGCACGTAAACGTGTAATGTACACATATTATTGGTCTGAATTATTCGGCCTCAATCAACTATCAATCACGTCCATTGATTTTTTGTCCAATTTTGCTGGCCTCACAATCACAACTTTACAAGTGAGTTTCAGACTTTATGTTACTGGAAAAGATCCGCTACTTGACAATGCCTATACAATGTAGGCCCTAGCTAGACCTCCGAGTCAGGTCGATCAAGTCGACTCAAGTCGACAAGTTAGCCTATTGGACCGTTGCACAGAATGTCTGACAACAAACGTCAATGAAGTCGAGTCAAACTAAAGTCTGAGCTCATCTCGTAGTTGACGGAGTTCTAGCCAATTTTTTGGCAAAAATTTGACAAATTTCGTTGCCAAGACAACGAAAGTCAACCATGGTAGACTTACTAAAATTACTTATTTGCTCCACCCTCAAAACCCTTTGTTAGATGCAAGAATCTCGGAGATATCTCGTACATGTCCAGTTATAGCCCATTTTGTCCCAAATTTTGTTCCCATTGCAACGACGGTCAGTCGGGGTAAAATTCGATTGGCAGCATTCGCTGGCCCATCCCCGAAAACCCCCCTATAGACGCAAAAATCTCGCAGATATTTCTTATACAAGGCGAGTTATAGCCAATTTTGTCCAAAATTTCGTTGTCATGGCAACGGGGGTAGATAGGGGAAAATGCGATTGGCAGCATTCAATTGCCCATCCCCGAAAATGCAAGTACTTAGACCAAAGTTTAGGCTCAGCGAAAGTCTAAGTCAAAAAGTGAAGTTGCCGATTGGTGTCGTTACCTTATTATGGCCGCGTTGAGACGCCACCATGACAGCAGTGTGGCCGGTCTGCAGATCTTTAGCATCAATGCTGAACAGCACTTCCGCTCGTTTTGACAACAAAACCTCGAGCTTTGCCAGATCACCATCCTGTACGATACGCATAACTATAAACGCTAACACACACAAACCTGTAAAAATGTTTACACAACTGCTAACAAGCAGTCGACCATAAGCCTAACAAAACTGCATGGTTTCATTCAAATAAGTTGAAACTAGAAATCTCTGGCAATGCCCAAACTGAGTCCGTCCGGTGCCGTAAGTCCGATTGAACGAAAAATTTAAGAGGGGAGGGGGTAATATTCCCCCGGTAGCGAAGTCACGTGGCCCGAAATCAAATGCATTAGCATATGCAGAACGCGCAACGTCGACTTACAGTGGGTCAAAAAATCGAGTGAACTTTGGTCCACTAAATAAAGTTATAGGCACGCATGCTGGCCAACCCTAAGTCGACAATACGAGCTCTGTGTATGCTAAGGCATATGAGTTCGGGCCACATGACTTTGCTAAGAGGGAAACTTCAACCCCCTAAATTTACCCTCCCCATTTGGACTTACGGCGTCGAGTGGACTCACGTTGGGCTTTGCCACTAATTTTTTGTTTTTATTTATTTCTTCGCCTCGGAATCTCCGAGCTCGGCCGGCCGAAAGGCGTGAATTTTTGCACCAAGAACTTTGCTGACTGTGTAATGGTAAAGTTTGAATTTTTAAATTGTGACTTGTGCTGTTTTACATCTACAACCACCATGTTACCCTTACACTGTATATAAACTGAACAGTTTTTTTTACATAAATTATTATTATTACTAACAAAAAGGTTATAGGCGAGCATGTTGACCCACCCTAAGTCGATATTGCGCGTTGTGCGTATGCTAATACATTTGAGTTCGGGCTACGTGACTTTGCTACCAAAGGAATTTTACCGACTGAATTTTCTCTCCAGTTGAACTTAAGGCGCCAGGCGGAGTCACGTTGGGTTTTTCCCCAAATTTCTAGTTTTTATATTTTAGTTCGCCACGAAATCTCCGAGCTCCACCGACCGATCGGCGCGAAATTTTCCACCGTGGTCTGCACTAGACTGAGTTTTGAAAATTAGATCGAAAATTTTGAAGGGGCCCTCTCCAAAAAAAAATTCAGGGGCCAAAAACATGCCAAATTTGACCTCACTTCGGACGATTTCAAACTTCGACGGTGAATTCAAAATCGGACAAATACTTGATCTATTGCGATTACTCCCACGTTCGACGAAAAAAAACATCCGGTGAATTTTGATCCACTAACTACGGGGGTCTTGAGACTAAATCATACGCACTTAAATCGACGTTTTCAGAAGATTACATTTCGGCCCCTAAAGGGTGCTGCGCCCTGAAATTTTTACACACGCTAGAAAATACGCTAGCGCACATTCCACCGGAAACTGGGGTCCCTTTACAATTTTATACAAAGGAGGGTCAATAATTGGCTTAAAATTCATAAATGCACGTCTATAACTTCGGCTGCAGGACGGGTAGCCCCACGAAGCTTTGCCACGTGACGTGCCCCTAGGTGAAGGTAATACAGCGGGTACAACATTTTTTTGGGGGGGGGCACCGCCCTTTAAAATTTGGGAGGGCAAAAACGTCCAAAATTCGGTGTGATTTAAAACAAAAGTTACTATTGAGTTTGATTGCGAATATCTCTGAAATGGATACAGATGTTGACAAGGGGTTAACGGCGTTATCATGCAGAATCCCTCAGGAGCTGGACAAAAATAGTGAATTTACGCCCACTAACAAAAAACTTATAAGCGCGCATGTAATTGACCCACCCTAAGTTCGTGTTCACTGTACGCTAATGCATTTGAGTTCGGGTCACGACCCGCCACGTGACTTTGCTGCCAAGGGTATATCACCCCCTTTAATTCCCCTCCCCCTACAGTCGGACTTATGGCGCCGGGCGGACTCGCGTTGGGCTTTGTCCCAAATTTCTAGTTGTGACTAATCTGTCAAAATTGATATCAATTTTGGACATGTTTGAAAAAAATTGTTGAGGGACCCGGATCCCGTTGGGGTATGCACTAGTAAGACTGTCATTTCCTAGCACGTGTAAAAATTTGGTGGCGCAGCAACTGCTAAGAAAAAAATATGACATTTTGGAAAAAAATCGATTTGGGCGGGTACGGTTTGGCCTCTAGTCAGTGGACCAAAATTTACCAGACTTTTTTTCGCCAAATGAGGGAGGAATCGCGGTAGATCGAATACCGACATATTCCGGACATATTCGTGGTCGAAGTTTGAAGTTGTTCGAAATTTTGCATGTTTTTGGCCTTAAATTTTTTTTGGAAGGACTTCCAAATTATTCGACATGCGTTATGAAATTCAGCCTACTACAGACGACAGCGCAAAATTTCCCGCCAATCGGCCGACGCATCTTGGAGATCCAGTGGCGAAAAAATAAATAAACTAGAAATTTGGGGTAGATTTTTTTACTAAAGTTAGGAAACCTAACCAATGCAATTGTTTATTAGTCCGCCCGAAAGCGATATCTTTCGGAGCGGACTTATGTTTTGCTGGCGTTTTATTCCTTTTTTTCTTACCGAGCTCCGTCGACCGATCGCCGCGAAATTTTGCATGATGACGAAGAGTGTATTCGATTGAAAAATAAAAATTCAAAATTTCGGGGGCCCTCCCCAAAAAAATTTAGGGGCCAAAGACATGCAAAATTTAACCCAATTTCGGTCGACTTCAAAGTTTGGCGGCGAATATCTCCGGAACGGATGAAGATATTGAAAATCGGTGAGATACTCGATCGACCCGCTTTAGGCAAAACAAGTCCGGTAAAGTTTTGTCCAAAACCTTGGAAATATCGATGTGGAATTGTACCCGCCCAAAGCGCATTTTTTCGGAAGACCATATTTTGGCCCCTAGGGGTGGTGCACCACCAAATTTTTACACGCGCTAGAAAATGACCAACTCTTACTACTGCACCCCTACCAAGGACGGAGGCCCTCCTTACAATTTTTTTTCAAAGAGGGAGTCAAAAATTGGCTTAAAATGTAATAAAGGAGCGCTTATAACTTCGGAGTTAAGGGTGTAGCCCGACGAAACTTGAGCACTTGACGTGCCTCTGGTTGGGATGTTAACGCAAGTACAACTTTTGGGGGCACCGCCTCCCCTCCCCTTAAAATTTGGGAGGGCAAAAAACGTTCAAAAATCGGTGCGATTTACGACAACTTTCGAGTTTGAGCGCAAATATCTCTGGAATCGATGAAGATAGCGACAAAATCTAAACGGTGTTGACAAGAAAGATCCTTTATGCGTTGAACAAAGAAAATTTTGTGAAATTCCGTCCACTACGAACAAAGTTATAAGCGCTCATGTTGACCAACCCTAAGTCGACAATGCGCGTTCGGCGTATGCCAATGCATTTGAGTTCGGGCCACGTGACTTTTACACCCCCGTCCTAATTTCCCCCCAACCGGACTTAGGGCGCCGGGCGGACTCACGTTGAGCTTTGCCCCAAATTTCTAGTTTTTGTAACAGTTTTTAGGGAAAAATATTTGCATTCTGTTCCAGAGAAGGGAAAAGTGGACGCTCTTGTACTGCTGTATGCCTATTTTTTGAACATTTGTGGGCTATGAGTACGCAAAATAAGCGTCTCTGGATATGGATACATCCATGGATATCCACGAAAAATCCGTCGCAATGCATCTGAATATGGATGAAAAATTTCATATCCACGGCAAGCCTGCTAGTGAGGCCTATACGAGCAATATAGCTGAGTTAGAAGCAGCTGTGGGCAAACCAGTGCAGCAGTGCGTAGAATTTGTTCCATCTGTTCGACGTTGTGCTCAAAGACACTGTTGACGATGTCGTGGTACGCCTCCATGTCACGTCCGGACGGCGGAGACGGAGGCCTGTCAACCAGAGATGTGCGGATCCTGGAATTTTGGGTCTGCGTCCGCGTCTGCAAAACTAAGCCGTCATGCGACCGCGACCGCACTGCCAGCAACAGTGATAATGTTTAAAATATACTGGAACCGAATGCCAGCTCTTAACAATGTGGCATGTGCAAAAAAAGCAAATGCAATTAGAATTTTGTAGCATTAGTGTTACTAGAAAGTACACGGTGTTTCGTAAAAAGAACCTGTTTTTCCTGCTTTCATAATTCATTCAAATGATGATCAATTCACACCAATTTTTTACCAGTTGTAGCTGAAAAAATACTAAATCAAAATTTTTTTTTAAATTTGGCAGTTAATTAAATATTTTTGCTAGTCATGACGTAACCCTGACGTCATAATGTGTCATGGGTACAAGCTTGCTTGTCTTAACTGGTGCTGTCAGTTGCTATACCCTGCTTCGATGGTGAACTTTGTCTGGTTCACGGATGAAAAATGTTTATCGTGTCAGCACTACGCAACATAAAGGCATAAAATTAGGCGTCTCGTGGTCCAAAAAACGCAACCATTTTGCATGCTCGGTGTGCTATAGTGCACTGTTTTGCTTGAACATGTGAAAGTCCCACTATGACCACAGACACGTAAATGCGATGCTTTGCACGGTTATTTTGTGGTTGCAACTGTAAAACTTCAAAAATTTGTCATCAACGAACCAGATATTTTACCATCGAAGCAGGGTAGCAACTGACAGCACCAGTTGAGACTAGCAAGCTTGTACCCGTGACACATTATGACGTCAGCATTATGTCACAGCTAGGAAAGAATACTTCATCAACTGCCATATTTTGTTTAAATATTTGGAATTAGTATTTCTTCAGGCTTCAGCTACAACTGGTAAAAATTTTGTGTAAATAGATCATCATTTGAGTGAATTATGACAAAAACGAAAAGGGGTCTTTTTATGAAGCACCGTGCATGTAGAAACGTTGCGGTAAGGATTTGTTTTTCTCAGGAAGCATCCGTGTCCGCGTTCGCATCCGAAAAAAAACATGAAAAATTGCGTCCGCACATCTCAGCTGGCCACGCCCTCGTCACGCCGCTGCTGCATCTTCCCCTCACTCACTCGCTACGTGGCGCCACAAGTCCACGACAACATAGTACTGTCCGCGCACCGAGCCCGTGTCGCAAATTTTCCGCGGTGGAGACTTTTCCGGAGGAGTCGATCAGCTATATCGCAATGACTGTATCGCGGTATACCAGAGCTCTTAAACAAGGGCAGAGATCACTTGAAGGTCGCACAGAGGTCACGTACTCAAGCAGAGATCAATGTTGCTTACTGCATGCTGCTGCATCGTACAAGTCCCTGGGTTTCTTTAACTGCAACACACAGACGTAAAATATACAAGTTTTTTTACGCGCGAGAGTAGCTATAGCGCGTATTAGCTACGGTAATTCTGTCTGCCTGTCCGTCGGTCTGTCCTGGTGTCACGTCCCGGTACCGTTCCAACACCAGAGGCGCATTTCGCACTTTCTATTTCTCTGAGATTCTCTGAGAAATTGTGAGCAAGATTTTTTTGCTACGTTATGCTGGCTCCGCCCACTTGCTTGTGAGTTACGTCATCCAAATAGATTAAATTGGCTAGCGTAGAATTTTATGTTAGAATTCTCGTAGAATTCTCACTTGCGCGTTTCACACTTTTCGTGAGAACTAGTGAGAACTACTGAGCCGTAGAAGTGAGATTCTCAGAGAAAAATAGTGGTGATATAGAGACTTCATGTTTTTACCATATGATAGCTATAGCTTAGAGTCTTTAGTATTTCGTGACAAAATGTCATGCCGCTGGGTGATGGACGAAAGGCGAAACGCCGAAAAAGGGGCACTCCCGGCCTTAAAACGCGTTATTCTGCCAATTGGCTCGTCTAACGTGAAAATGGTTGCAAATAGGCACAGACATGCTGCTTATTATAACAAGCACTGGTGACGAGCTTCTTAGGAATGTCAACATGGATGACCTTGGATAACTTTGAACCCCCCTCAAAAAAGTTTTACTGAATTTTTTTTCGCGATTTCGGGCTGAGACACACACTTCAAGAGTAAATTTCGCTGAAATAATAGCTGGAGACGAACCAAGACAACCTGCACATGAAATTTTCAGCATTGAATGTTTACTTTATCAGTCTAAGTCCGGACCCTCTAGGTTCAAGGAGGCCTGCGCACGCAAGTGTCAAAGAGGGGTACACTCTAAAAGTGGTTATTTATCTGCTGTTTGCTTGTTTAGCGTGAAAATGGTTGCAGATAGGCACAAACATGCTTATTATCACAACAAGGCACTGGCGACGAACTTCTTAGGAATGTCAACATCGATGACTTTGAATGACGTTGGACCCTAAAATAGGTGTTTTACTGATTTTTTGGCGACTTTTGCTGCAAAAGAGTGAATTGCGACGATATGAATGGAAATAGACCAAGATTACCTGCGAACAAGAACTGCCATAGGCTCTCGCGCGTCTCATGAGCATTAGCTCAGATTTCTTGTTATATACAATATACGGATTTCTTGAGACGTTACGATAGGCCTACGAGACCCCGTATGCCTATTGTAATCTCCTGACGGTTCGAACTTTGAGGAGAGCATGAAAATGTAGCAACGGAAGCCACCACAGAGTTCTCAAACCTTCGCCGAGAATGGTGCTGCCACAGAATCTCAATTTATGCCCGATTTCTTGAAAAATCCTAGGTGTCTTGCAGCTGTTGGTGCGCAGCAGCTAAATTGCATAGTGTAAACTGTAAACAGAATTAACTATCGGGCGAAACCGTACATTTTTCGAACTTGCAGGTGCCCCGATCCGATCGAACATTCGAGCCTATCATAGGCCTAGCTGAGTTAATCACAAGAACGTCACTTAGGGGGGCTGGACGGCTGGAAGGGTTTATGGACCCCCAGGATTTACGATTTTGATTTTTCCGTATAAATCGTACCTTTGAAAAGGCGTTGCTGCTGCAAGAACAATACGTTACGTAGACTGAGACCCTCAATGATTTTCTGAAACGACTCCACTGTTTAACCATATCATAGGCCTACACGAAACCAGTCACGTAGCCTATGCATGTACTCCAACTGATACCGACAAAGACTTTGCTAGATCTGCAGTTAGCTTATAGCTGCCCAGCTCAGCAGTTGAATCAATCAATGGCATTGGCATGATCAATGCTATCAATAAATTATGGGCTGTTTCAACGATCGTCACCCATACGCAGACGTGCATGCAGTAATGTGCAGTGGCGTAACTACGAGAGGCAAACGGATGCACTGCTTCCGGGCATCCACCACGGAATTTTGCGGAATTGCGCAAAAGTTGAGAAATGACTGACGATTAGTACGATCGTCGCCTTGATGCCTCAATTTTATCACGGAATGTGACGGAAAAATTCAAACTGAACTGTCCAAAACCGTGGGAGCTATATCGCAATGCCGCACAATCGTATAGGCCTAAAGCAAACACAACGCAACTTGACAGACTGCACTGTAAAAAAAGAAGAAAAAAATGATAATTTTCTTCGTATTGCTGGCATAACTGAGCACAATGACAGCCTTCAATAACAGAACTTTCTAGACAGAATAGGGCCTATAGCAGTTTACTCACAAACGGAAGGCCGCGATGAGCCGCGGAATTTGGACAATTTTGCTGCGGTAAGCCGCAAACTGGCCAGCGGAATTTGGCAAAATTTTCCGCGAAAAAAACTATTTTATATTATGTCCAATGCTGCTATGCATTGCATTGGACAGACAACTACAAAATTACTCACCGGCATTGGCAGTTTGCCTTAGATTTCGGACTAGCCTTCACCTTACGACGTTACGTCCTAGCGCATAAAGCCGCATGCATGTTGTGCTGTCGTCATGGTGACAGTGACAACCATGCAATCCGGTCGTCGGGCACCTGCCAGGCTGCTGCCCCCACCTGCAGACAGAGCTGGGCAGTAACGAAATTACATGTAATTCAATTACGTAATTCAATTAAAATAACAACTGTAATTCAATCACATTTGTTTTTGATGTAATTTGTAATTGGCAATTCAACTACATGGTCATGTAATTTGTAATTTCAAATTACAGTTTTCAATTACATTTGGAAGATTTAAGTGGTAATATAGCCTAACTAATGTCTGTTAGTTTTATATTAAGCATCACGTCGATCTTTCTCACTTGCTTAACTACACTTTGCTATGCGATTTACATTTTCAGTTATAACTGTTCTTTTGCACACGTTTTTTAAAATGTAGACTGTAGATAGTAGATCTTCCATTTCGCTAATCGTGGGATAAACATTGAACAGTCTGCATCGCCTATCGTTGTCATTGTCAAGTCAAAACATTCCTGCAATTGCTCCTTTTCTAGGCCTTTAAAGTGACATAAACCTTCATGTGATTTACGTTAACTGTAAGCTAAACCGACTCTTTCAATCCGTACTGTGACTGCATTCTGTTCTGGACTAGGCTATAATTGTCAAAGAGTAACTGAGACTGACGGGTGACTGACTATGCCGGGACAAACCGCTGACGGTGCTACTATGAGATCTGTAGCTTGACGGCTGCTATCTGCTACTACTGCCGGGTCCGAGGGTTCGTCGATGGTAGGCCTATGTCGAGCTCCGAGCGAAGCGGAGGGTTTCGAGGCTGATCGTCATTCGCTATTGCTGCCACTGATCCGTCATATATAACCGACGGTTTCACTGCCTGCCTGATGACTTTCTGCGCTTCCCATACTGACGGGTATCCGTATCTGGCTACCAGTTGCCAGCGATACGTCGACCTTCCCGGTACGATGCTACAGGTGCAAACACCTACGGATGAGCTCTATCAGTCCAAGGGAGATCCATCGGTCAGGACTCACGTGAGCGATTATTGAATGCGAGTTACGGGTCTAGTGATCCGCAGAGCTCGACCGGTTTAAAGGTACATATAGCTTTCGAATGATCCGACAGTGTTTTCCGGATACGTGATCCGTACATAGCTTTCGGGTCATTCGGCATTGCTTTCCCCTTTCCGCCGGCTACTTCTGGTCTGACTTGCGTTGAGCTCGAGGACTGGAGTGGCAAGTCGGTGAACCTATGCGACGGTGCTTTAAATATGCGCCAACCGGCCTATAGCGCACAGGCACTGCGCCTGCCTGCCACGTACGATTGCGTCATGCTATTGCATGAACCGTAGCACTGTCGTAGGCTTTGGTCGTACGTAGCCATACGGGGGCACTGGGGCACGTGCCCCCCTCTAGGAGCCTACCCAGTTACTCAAAATAGTGCTCAAAATGCACAAAAACGTCATTTTCACACCAAAAAACCAAATAACCCTAACCCTAACCTTATCCATAACCCTAAACTCTAACCCCAACCCTAATCGAAATTTTTGCTCACGAGCGATTTAAAGTGGCCCGGTGTTACCGATAGCCATTGGTAACACCGGGCCACTTTAAATCGCTCGTGAGCAAAAATTAAACATAAACCCGCAAATTTTGTTTTAGATATCGACTAATAAGACGAAGTAGTGTGCAAAAAAGTAATTTAGAAAGCAGTAATCCGAGGACAGGTTGGTAACGCTTGGCCCTTCCTTGTGCAGAACCGCGTCGTTTGGCGTATTAAGCGTAAAAATCACTAATTTTTGCGTATATTTTACCCATTTGCCGAGAAGCCCCCTTGGAGTTATTTCCATAAAATTTTGCACGACGTGTCCCCTCGTCGACGTAATCAACTGTGCCAAATTTATCTCAATCGGTTCAGGGGTTTTGATTCTGTGGGGGGTCGAATTTTTGGCTTCCCCATAAGAAAGAGATGTCGCCGTTAACACAGGGCTTGAGCCTTGAACTACCGTTCTGCCTGTGATAACGATGACAGACTAGTGCTAAAATTAGCTATTATTGTTCTAAAAGTGCATCTTTGAATTTGTCCAAAAATGGAACAGAAATTTACGTTTTTAAACGCGAACTAAATAAAATTTGAATAAAATTAAAAGTAGCTATATCGCCAAATACTTCTTTGCTTCGTTTTTTTGTCGCTGGCATAATTTACGGTGATGTAGGCTAAGCCACAAAATTTCAACAACAACAAAGTTATTGAATGAAAATCCAACTTGCATTTTTTTCCTGTGATTTTGAGTTCCAGCTGATCTTGTAAATCAACTTCCGTTCGCGCTCGTTGCTATTAGCAACGGATTTTTTTGTCGACAAATTTTTGTGTTAATTTGTGCGCGAACTTGTAATTTCAGGAATTGGCTGATTTTTTCTCTCGTCACGCTATGGTGTGTTTGAAATTATATACTTAAAACGTAACGCATCAGTCGGATTACTGCGGGTTATCGGTGCGGTGTTTCGAAAACGCTCTCCGGGGAAAAATGCGACTGCGCCTGGGCTATCATGAGTGGTAGTAGTTGTATTTACGATTTGCAATTGCATCACACAGACCGTCTTTGCATTTGAAACCAGTATGAAGCGGGCGCCGGACTATAGTAGGATACCTCGATTTCAGCAAGCTAACGTACCTCAGCAGACTTGTGAAAGGATGTGTTTTGTTTCTTCTAGACATTTTTTGGCGTGAACGATTCGGTATTTACTGAAAAATTTAATGGTTTTCACTATTTATAATCGGAAATTAAACTTATATTACAGCCACCAAATGAACGAAAATATACGTTGAAAGCTTACTTCGTTAACCTTCCAAGGACTACTTTATCTACGTTTGGGTTTAAAATAAACAATTTTTCAGTCATCAAATTACTAATTAACCAACAACAATACACATTTTTAAATAAATTCGCATCATTTTACATCACTGAACAATGTAAACAAACTCTCACGTGTGCTGAATTTAACGTAGGGTCAGTCAGTTGTTAATAGCGTTTGCAATCTCGAATCCTGGGATCCCAGAATCCCGGCCATTTTCATGAATCCCAGCTCTTGGGATTGGTGGCGTCCCAATTTCTGGATTTCGGGATTACAAAAATTTGTTAAAATTGTACTTTTTGAGTGTTAAATGACACAAATAATAATTCTAGCCATCTAATGAATAAAATATTTGATGCATGTTAGAGTCCTACTTTTTCTGTGCAATGTAATTTGTTTTTACAGTCACATTCACTCCCTACACTCTCAACATACTTTCTGTACAGTCGGCCTACTACATCCTCATGCATAACATAAGTCTACAATGGATACCAAAACAGCGACCATTCTGTAAGTCTAATCCCGAAACAGGATCCCAGGATTACAAATTTCTCAATCCCAGATCCCGGGATTGAATTCTCAGGATTGCAATCACTTGTTGTTATGTCAATGTCAATGTTTCAAGTTAAGGTTAAAGATAGTGATAGGGTTAGAGTTAGGTTTGGGGTTAGGAATATGGTTAGGGTTAGGGTCAGGCTTGGGGTTAGGGTTAGCCTTAGTATTTGGGTAAGGTAAATAACTAGCGATCAGTCCTTCTCAAGGGTGCGTGCATTTATATATTCTATGTAAACTGTAAACAACAATGTTCGTCGGCTAGCAAATTAAATAACAAAGTTTTGAAAGGTAATGAAAGTGAATACTTTAAAACTAAATGAGCAGTTCAGCATCTAAAGATTAAATTTGATCTTAATATCCATTCTGAGTCTGCTGAGGTATGTTAGCTTGCTTAAATCAAGTTATCCTACTTTAGTCCAGTGCCTGTGAAGCGTTAATTAAGAATTACGTTGTTGCATGTTGGTTATGCAATCTGTATTTGCAATCTGTATTTGTCATTTATCCACCGGTGCTCCTGCTTTGGGCTCTCCTGACTAGCTGTCTAGGTGCTGCACTTCGGTCTAAGCAACATGACATGCCGCAGCAGATTCATAATGGACCTTAACATTCAGTTTTGATGTTTTAAAGGTCCGTGGTCACCAAAATTAACATATACATTTTATCCATTTTCCTGAAAGTGCAGAATTTTGTGATAACTTTGACAGTAATTCTGTCAGCGTTCTGTTCACACGGAAAAATTTACCTTTGAAGTTGACGATCTACGAAAACGACGTAGAAAACGTGCCGCCATGATGACCTGCGGTGACGTCATGAGTTTAGCCTATAGACGTCATGAATTAATATTCATGACGTCTATAGGCTATGGCCTAGCCTAGAATGATAACGTCGTTGGCTAGCCATTAATATTCATGATCTATATGGGCTAGGGTCATGACGTCACTGCGGGCACTTATAGATTAGAATATTTCGTATAACGTAACGTAATGCTGCATTTCGTTTGAATTCACGCATTAATTTCATATATTTATGAAGCTAAAATCGACATTTTATATATGCGAGGTTAAATGTCTAATTTAAATCTACAGAAATTGCGCGAGTGAGTTTGACTTTGGCCATGGACCTTTAATGGTGAACCATGCGGTTACTTTTAAAATCAGTCGACTTCATTAACCTTCAGTACTTTATTAAAAGATTGCAACTGAATGCTAATATGTAAGCGGGCGGCCATTTTTGTTTGGTACTGTACTCTATTCCGACAGACGCCGTTCCCCAAGACTGACGACTCGGCTGTAGCTTTACGGTCAACCAACTAGCTCCTCAGGCCTACTAAGTACTTGAACTTGGGTGAATCCATTGCCGGACACTCCTCTGGAGTAGACCGTCATGGGCAGCCGTTGGCAATTTTTGTAGTTACATGCACCGCCATCATACATATTACGTATATTGTACTCTAATTTATGGTGTGCATTATTGTCACATAAATCTTTGAAAAATGCTAACCCTAACCCGATCCCTAATTGTAATCCTAACCCTAACTTTAACCCCAAACCCTGATTCTAATCTTAACTCTAACTGTAAGCAAAAGCCGAAATTTTAATATTAAGCACAGAATCATACTACATTACACATAAAATTGTCACCCCCTAGTGAATGTGAATGTAAAGCGTAACGAACTAGTGATGCATCTGTCAACGTGAATTTTAGTCGGAATAACATTGTCGCAATAGCGTCTGTCGGAATAGAGTCTCCCTCTCATTTTTGTTTACGTTTTCAGTAATGGTTGTGCAAACAAACAATATCAACTGATCAGTTTCAGACCATTTTATCATTAGAGCTGACACTAATAACCGAAAACAACCAAAAGCTATTGCTATTTTCAGTGGGTGACTTTCTGCTTTCATTCAGTGCAGTACTGAAAACTGCCGTATCGACTGTCTGCGATGGTGTATGACTCGTACTGCCACAAACGCATGCCATCACGGCAGCCAGCCAACTGACGCCCTCAACCCCAGTAGAAACCAGGATATCACGAATACCGCCAGAGTATGAACGCCTGCAATGACGCAACCCTGGAATTTATTCACCAGAATTGCACCTTCAGTTGGGTGTTTATCTGTCGCCACAGATTTCTGAAATACCGGTACACTAACACTGTCCCTAACCCTAATCTCTAACCCTAACCATACACCTAACGCTAATGCTAATCCTGAAAGCTTTCTAAAATTTGTCATACTGTATTTTACTTCTAATGTATAACCAATACGCCTAACACTAATGCCTTTTTGCGAATCTGATTCTGAGTAACATTCTGCACATTCTAATAAAATCATACAACAAACTTTATCTTATGGTGATTAATAACAAAATATTGTTGTAAAAGACGAAAAACTATGGTATTTTGGCAAAAAGACAGCAAAACACACCATTTTGGCAAAATCGCAACATTTGGCAAAAGTAACGCTTACATATTTATGGTAAAATTGTTTCACTTTTATATGGTAGTTTTCAGTTGTTTTTGGTAGTTTTTAGTTGTTTCCAGTGGTTTTTGGTTATTTTTGGTATTTAGTGCTACCGATGATTAGTAATGAGATTGTGGGGAAAAAATAAATGGCAATAGTGCTCTATCCCTAACTGTAACCTTATCCCTAACTGTAATGCAAATCATTCACACAGACACATGAAAAACAATTAAGAAACATCATTATGCGTCCAGTTGGTGGCGTGGCGTAGCGGTAACGTGTTTCGCCTAATCAATGAAGTTACTCGATGGCAAGCCCGGTTAGTGCTTGGATTGGTGACTGTCTACGGGCAGGTAAACCACCTCGGTATGAAGCCAGCCAGCTAGGTCGACTCAGTCATTTACCCTCCATGGGATGGTAAAATGAGTATCAACTTTCAGGCTGAGTAACAATGGCGATGGTGAGTGTAGTACTGTAACTGCTGCCTACAAGTGGATCTGAAGCTCAGGTTGATTGGCCTTTCAGTGGCAGTTTAGCACCTGCTATGAGACAGCACTGTAAACATTGTCGTGATTATTATTATTACCTTCGCCAAGGAGGTTATGTTTTTGCCAGAGTTTGTTTGTTTGTCTGTCTCTCTGAGTGTTAGCAAGATAACTCAAAAAGTTATGGACGGATCTTTCTGAAATGTTCTGGGAATGTCAGGAATGGCAAAAACTACCAGTGATTCAATTTTGGGGGTGATCCGGAAGGAATCCTGGATTCTGGATCACTTTGAAATTTTCGTTAACATTGCTTTCAATGGAGCATAAGGGAAACCGCTGCCACACCGAATATGGTGCTGCCACCTGGCGAACGACATGGCGTTGGTGGTCACGTAGAACTAGGTCAATGTAGAAAATGCAACTTTGGTTTGAAACGTACTTAAAACTTTCCGTTGTTTATTTTCGTGGGACAAGCTGAACAAAAATGTCTTTTAAAGTTGTCGCACAGACTTCCCTAGTGTTCTAATACGGTAATCGAAGAATACTTTGCAACATTAACGGTAGGTGAAATCTATATTACAATCTGGCGGAGGTCTGCGGTCTCTGACTGCTTTCTAGTTATTATTATTGTTAAAAACTCCCAGTAGTTAAGGTTCTCGGGGGTTAAAAACAAAAAAGTTAGAAACAAAATGTCAGAGTGACTAAGACATGGTGCATTGCTCCATAAATGTTTCGCTGATCAAAATAGCATTAAGTCGCTGTAATACAACAGAAATTTGCTGTCTCGTTGGTTTCCCGTGACGGCGGTTGACCAACCACCCACAGCATTCAAAAAGTTTGTTGCCGATGACTGGGTTGTGCTGTGGGTTTCAAACGCCACTAGCTGAAAGATGTGATTGGCTGGCAGATTTGCGTACTGGGTGGTTTTTACGCACGAAAGCAGCTACTGCTTTTCAGCACGTTTTAGCCATCGCAATTCTGTCTGTCTGTCTGTCTGTCCATCCGTCCGTTCGTTCGTCTGTCACACGGGTGGATCAGTCAAACACGGTGCAAGCTAGAATTACCAAATCTTCACCGTCGGCTGCTTGGAAGACTTTAGTTTCAGGAACTCTAAAGCTTTTCCATAAATTTGAAGGGGGTCACCTCAAATGAGGGCGCTAAATGAGAGGGGGTAGGCAAAATTTGCGATTTTTGGCCAATAAGTCGTATCTCAGTAATGGTGCGAGATAGGGCCTAGGTTACTATTAATCACCAATAGGAAGTCATATACTGGCTCTCGATTGGCGCTGAATTCAATGACCTTGAATGACCTTAAACCAAAATAGGGGGTTTTATGGATTTTTTGGCAATTTCGAGCTGCGACACAAGTCTGTATCATTCACAAGGTGGCGCCACGGTACTATCATTACCGGTATGTGATCCAGATAGAGAATTTGGTATTTGTATATTAACTTAGCGTGAACACCCCAATTTTCAGCTAAACTACTGAACCGGAACTGCTATAGGTTTTCACGCGTCTTGTGAGCATTAGCTCAAATTTCTTGTCCTGCTCGCTGTAGTCTTGGCTGCTTCACCAGCAGACTCGGATGACATACATGTATTTACATGTTTGTTTTTATAGGAATGCCCACCTGAGGATCTGCGTTACTCATTCCATGTTGAATGGTATGATCATAATGCATGTCTTGTGCGCAAGTACTTGTTTCACTTCTACGAAGATGATTCGACCGTTGAAATGGTAACGTATTTTAACTAAGTTGGATGTTAAGTTGAGAGTGAGATGGTGGTTTTCTGAGGTGTGACTTTACTGTGCATTTACCATCTCAGGATTGACGTGCATTGCTTAACTGGCCACAAAGCATACGTACCAAAAAGTATCAAAATTTGGTAATTGGTTTTCAAGTTACAGTCAAAAATGTTGGGGATGCTTTTTTGGGACACAGTGTATGTTTGAGCTTTATAGGCTCATGCAGTGAGTAGATAGTGGGACGTGATATTTAGTATTTTCCACATGGAAAACGTGGAAAAGGCATCAGTTGTAATTTACCACAACAGCTATGGCCAATATGCCTCTCTCCAGCATTATCTAGTAATTTTGGCATCACACTGACACTGCATTTGGTCTGTTTGTTACAATTTTTTCATTCATTTGCACTAGTGGACAACTTACTGGACGTTCGTCGCGACTGTTCACTTGACGTCATCTGTCTCGCTGAGACCTGGCATGACGACGATTGTGTCGCGTTTCGTCGACTTCGAGCCGCCGGTTACCAAGTGATCGATCGGCCACGACCGCGCACGTCTGCTGCTACCGCTGACGCCACGACCAACCACGGTGGCGTGGCTGTCGTCGCCGTCCCCGGCGTTAACTTGTCAACAGTCTCTGCTGTCAGCGATGCGCCTACGACGTTCGAGTTCGTCTGCGTCCGAGTCAACGTCGGCCAGTTTTCTGCCATTATCGCCGTCGTCTACCGGCCAGGTTCTGCTGCTGTTCCGTCAGTTTTCTTTCACGAGCTGTCGTGTGTTCTTGACGCTGTAGCAACATTTCAAGAACCAATTTACGTCGTCGGCGATTTCAATATCCGGCTGGAACGTGATGATGACGCCAACACAAGGCAGTTGGTCGACCTGCTCGCCAGCTACGGTCTGTCTGTTCTGCACACACACTATAGCTATAGCTGCACACACAGGGACGGAGGTACGATCGACGCCGTTGTGGTGCGCGATGACATGTTCGATGTTCAGCAGCGTCACAGCGTGCCCGGTGGGCTGTCTGTCTCTGTTGTGGACGTTGGTTTGTCTGACCACCATCTACTGACGTGGTCAGCCGCAGCACGTCGACCGCAGCCGCCTACTGAGACCGTGTTTCGTCGTCCATGGCATTCATTAAACATTGGTGAACTGCGAGATGAGCTGCGTGCATCATCACTGTGCCAGCCTGACAGCTGGCCGGATGACGTTGACGACATGGCTGAGTCGTATGACGCCGTACTTACGTCGATACTCGACCGACTTGTGCCAGTCCGGCGGATTGTGCGTCGTCCCAGGCCGTCAGACCCATGGTTCGACGGGGAATGCCGCGATGCTAAGCGTCTCAGCCGGCGCCTGGAACGCGTCTACTGCGCAGCCTCTCGGCGCCGAACTCGCTCCGGGTCTGCAGCGGCTGCCGCCGTGGCTGCTGCTGACGCTGCCAAGTCTGCGTGGTACGACCAGCGTAGGCGGTACCGGGAACTTCGGAATGCGAAGCGCAGTGCGTTTTGGCGTGAGACGATTGAAACTGACGACATGGCTGAGTCGTATGACGCCGTACTTTCGTCGATACTCGACCGACTTGTGCCAGTCCGGCGGATTGTGCGTCGTCACCGCGGCGACTCTGGCGTTCCGTCGACACCTGCTTGGTCGTGGGCGACTCCCAGCGAGTTCTGCAATCACTGTCGTTGAATTCAATAGTTTTTTTGTCGACAAGGTTGCCGCGATCAGATCACGTTCTGCTGGCGCACCAGATCCTACATTCACTGCGGCCAGACAAGGGGTGGCCCTGTTTTCGTTTACCACGATACCAGTTAGTGACGTAGTCGCCGGAATCATGAAGCTTCCTGACATAAGTTCTGCAGCTGACCCGTTGTCGGTTCCACTGCTTAAGCAGGTTGCCAATGACATTTCGCCAATCCTTACCGAACTGTTTAACCGGTCACTGGCTGCTGGGCGCTTTCCGTCTGCATTCAAACAGGCATTCGTCACACCAGTCAGCAAAAAGCCAGGTCTCGACGCCGCGCAGGTCAGCTCATACCGTCCAATCTCGAACTTGTCGGTCATATCAAAGCTCTTGGAGCGACTCGTCACCAAGCAACTCACCGACTACCTGCGGTCTGCCGATCTTCTGCCGTCGCTCCAGTCTGGGTTTAGGTCCGGCCACTCCATGGAAACCGCTGCCCTTCGGGTGCTTTCTGACATTCTTGGGGCCGTTGACAGTGGTGACGTTGCAGCGCTGGTCCTTTTGGACCTTTCAGCTGCATCTGATACTGTCGACCATGCGATACTCTGTCGTCGTCTGCAGGTGTCCTATGGACTTGGTGGCCCTGTGCTGGAGTGGTTCCGGTCTTATTTGTATAGGCGATCCCAGTACGTTTGACGTGGCATACACAGGTCCGCCCGAACGTGGCTGACATGTGGCGTCCCACAGGGGTCGGTGTTGGGCCCTATCCTGTTTATTCTCTATACCGCTGACTTAGTCGGTCTGGTAGAACAGCATGGC
>Ga0209367_1002049_pt1 | contig 26037 bp, 17 predicted proteins | sample WorMetLIZISLAND2_FD_187412 | JGI IMG/M metagenome (GOLD analysis project Ga0209367, IMG submission 187412) | Marine gutless worms symbiont microbial communities from Max Planck institute for Marine Microbiology, Germany - Olavius geniculatus... ... | reverse complement strand
TCTCCTCGATCGTTCTTGTCTTGTCGTTCTTGCCAGTGAAAGAATTTTGAAAATCGCTCAATAATTGGCGAAGATATAGACAAATGTAGAGTGCCACGTTTTTTGGCCCAAGGTGTATGTGTGTTTGTGACTTGTCAGTGTTCACAGACAATGTTAATTAGCTTTCTGGTAGCTGTTTCTACCACCTTTGACACAGAGTTGTGCGTTAATTCTGTTGTGTTTTCCAGCTGGCAGCACCATCTTCAGTAGTTTGGCTTTCGAGATGGGAAACCCATCTCGGAGCTATGGTGCATCACCTGCCATATGTGATCACTCAGTGTTACCTGCCATCTGATAGGTGAACGCACCCCACCTCAACCCCAGCCAGACAAGCTGGTACTCGATTTACCTACCTCAGACGGATGGAGGGCTAAGTTGACCTAGGTGTTGGTCATATACCGAGATGGTTTACTTGTCCACAGAGAGTCGCCTTTACAGGTAACGACCACTTGATAGTGACCGAACCAGGAGTTGAACCCACGACCTTGCGATCATGAGTCCAATGTCGTATGGTTACACTACCAAGCCAAGTGGATGTTTGAGAACTGTGGTCATTTCTAGTGGGTAAAAGTCGTTGCTGTGTGCATTCAGTTCAGTCGACTGCAGCATGCTGTGCATGCGGACGCTGCTCAAGCTGCTGCAGCATCATGTCATCTACAAGGATGTATTCCGAGAGATCGGTCTTATTGAAGTGATGGTCACCTGTCTCCAGAGATACGCTGCTCTGCTCAAGGATGCCGACTCCGGCTTTGGTATCGTTAGAAGCTTGTCACTCATAGTCATTGATAGACATAATACCAACTAATACATATAACTAATAACTGATACATCAGTGATTCTCTCTGTTCAGTTGTCGTATATTTGTAGGAGTTATTCCTGGTTCGGCTGCAATTTCTGAAGTTGAGGTTTAAAATTTTTCGATCAGAACTTTTGCAGGCGCCCAGCCCACAGTAGCAAAGCATTGTAAGTTTCAATGTGTAGGATTACATGTTTAGCTACAGAAATCTAAGTGTTTTAGAAGTGGAAGTTTTTATTTTATGTGCAGTTTGACCACTGCTCTGTAAACCTAGAAAAGTCAGGGAATTCCATAGTGGTCAGGGAAAATGAAAAAAGTGAGGGAAAACTGGGAAAAAAAGATTAATGAAAGTACAAACATCAGGCATATTTCTACTATATGTTTTTTAAAACTTTTACTTGCTACTTTTGCATATCATTCTTCAGCTGTTACAGTAGCAGCCACATTTCATTAGGTGATGAATTCTGAAAGCATGGGCTGCCTGATCTCGTTTTAATTACCATAAATGTGAAGCAATGACTGTCAACCAAATGTTGTGTTAAACAGTATATCTATCGATGAATCTTCGCTTGCCCTACTGGAAAAGTCAGGGAATTTTATTTGGTCTGGAAAGAGGTCACACTATATGTGAATGACTATGACATTTTGTTCAGCGTCTGTTATGTTTTGTAATGAAACAGTGCAGTTTGTGAAGCTTGGCGTGAAACATAATTGTATTGTTAAAAGCATCTAATCATATTTGGCACGTGCACTTTGCAATCAATTGTAGGTCTAATAATTGTTCATTGTGACCATTCATGACATGAATGAAATAGTGACTGAGATGAAACTGTTTGTTTGAGGTTAATTATCGCTGAATAGCAGCTGCAGCTTATTTGTCTAATTGTAGCTGGACTTGCAGTCTGAGTGTTTCTCTGTCTATGTGTCTGTACAGGGTGGGTCAAAAAACGTGGCACTTTACTTTTGTCCATATCTTTGTCAATTATTGAGCGATTTTCAAATTTCAGCAGTGAGTTATCACAAACACACATACACCTTGGGCCAAAAAACGTGGCACTCTACATTTGTCTATATCTTCGCCAATTATTGAGCGATTTTCAAAATTCTTTCACTGGCACACTATGCAGACAATTTGCAATAACGTCGTAAATGCGTCTTACACTACCTTGTGAAATATCAGTGAAATATGCATATATTACAATAATAGCAAACAAACATTTTGGTAAAGTTGAAAAAACACTTCAGACTAACATTGCAGTGAATGGTCTGTATGACACTTTACAGTGTGTGTCTAACACAGTTTAGTGTCATACGTATCATTCATCGCGATGTTGGTCTGAAGTGTTTTTTTTATTTACCTAAATTTTTGTTATCGTTATTTTTTGCTTACATTTATATTTCACGAGGTAGTGTAGAAACGCATTTACCGTGTGGTGGGATATATAATAATCACATTATTGCAAATTGTCTGCAGAGTGTGCCAGTGAAAGGATTTTGAAAATTGCTCAATAATTGGCGAAGATATAGACAAATGTAGAGTGCCACGTTTTTTTGGCCCAAGGTGTGTTTGTGTTTGTGATAACTCACTGCTATCTCACTTGTACTGTGAGTTTTTCTAGGCTCCTTTGTGTCTCTCCGCATGTCATTGTATATTTATTTCTGTATTAGAGATTGCAACCCTAAGACTGATTTCTCAATCTTGGGATTCAAAATTATGAAATCTGTAATCCTGGGATCACAGGATCCCGTTCTCGGAATTAGCCCTACAGATTGGTCGTTATTTGGTATCCTCTACTAGACTTATTTTATGCATTGGAAGAATAAGTATGTCATTTGGAACTTGGGAGTGACTGTGACTGTCGAATTGCAACTTACAGTTTACAGCAAGGTCTCCTACATGCACGAAATATTTCGTCTAGATGGCTAGATTGTTTATTTTATTATATATAGCAGTCGATAAGTTTTATATAATGAAAATTTTTATTCACAAAATTTCGTGATTGTATGTCTGTGTCTGTGTGTAGAAAGTACAGTAAGTGGTGTGGAGCAAACACTTGGCTCACTGTCAATGGAAGCCGTCACTTTGTTGCTTACTGCTAGCAGCAGTAATGCTGGTTAGTTGAGTTCATGGCATTCATTCCATGACACGCTTAGGTCCCGTTTTTCCATGCACATTTGATGGCCGATCAAATTGATCTCCGATCAACTTTGGGACTTGATCTGAGATCATCTCAATAACCGTTTTTCCATCGCCAATTAGCGACTAATCGTCCATCAAATCTCCCATCAAGTTGATGGCTGAATATTGGCAGATCAAGTCAGATAATTGACGATTAAACGTGGTGATCTGCGGTTTGTTGCTTATTCGCACCAGAAACATCGCTTCACGTCGCCGATCAGAACGGCAATACATGCATTAAAATGAAGTTCCAGGCATGGCGATCAGTCATTACTGATCCATTTATACTGTTCGTGGTGTTTTGTGAAGAAATAAAATGGATAGACGCTCCTGTATAGATTTGCGATAGAACGTATTTTTGACAGCAGACGATACTGCCAAGCACACTAGAGATTTCTTCGAAATGACAGTGCGCTATATAGATGTTCTCTTATTATTATATTATTATTATTATCCTTGATATCGTTGCTATGACGACGTTTACTGGCTACGGCGTCCACTCGCAGCGCATGCTGGGTAATTTAGCGCAACGCTGCAAATTAAGGTCACTGTTAGCCAATCAGATTGGCATAAAGTAGGCTCAGTTGACGGCGGATCAGCTAATCGCCGATCACGTAATTGGAGATCAAAAATCCATGGAAAAACGAAACACAGTTGATTGACAATCAATTCTGAACATCAAGTTGATAGGAGATCAGTAAATCGGTGATCAAATTTGATTTGATTGGCGATGGAAAAACCAGACCTTAAACGTCGTCTGACACCATCGTTATTGTCTTGACTTGGTGCTCTTGGCACACGGCACATGCTGTGCTGGTCGTACCTTGCTGCTAGACAAGTTTCGTCTGAATTGCACAGTTGTGTGTCTCATTTAATAAATTTGTAACAGTGTTTGAATAAGAGCCATGCTGTGTATTGTGCACGCTTCAGTACTGTGTCTGTTAAGTCTAGGGAGGGATGATGAGGCTGAGTTGTGCTTGGTGTTTATAGCAGTACTGTGAGTGTGGTACAGAGATGTGCGGACTGCGGATCCATCAGTCCGCGGACCCAGATTCGCAGAATTTTTTGCGGTCGCAGACTGATGCGGATCTTGTTCTGTGACCAGTGTATTTTTTCCTAAGAAAAATTAAAAACAGAAAGTAGTGATGTGTATTGAAATTTGTGTAGCGCCGAAGCACTTGAACAGGTAAATTGTAATCTAGGTCTATTCCGTGAGTGCGGTGGAGGCCGCTGTGTACTCCACATTTGCCAGTATCGTGTCTGTTGAGTATAGAGAGGGATGGCCAGACTGAGTTGCGTTTGTAGGTGTATTCCGTGAGTGTGGCGGTGGCCGCTGTGTACTCAACATGGTCCAGTACTGTGTCTGTCGGGTCCAGTCCCTCAGTATCATTCAACAGCTGATACTGAGTAGTGGAGGTGACGAAGACCTTGCTTCATTACTGGGTATGATGCACACCTCGGCTCCCAATGCCATTCAACTGAAAATGGACATTATCAAGGTTATCAGTTGTCTGTTTTCGACACTTTATCACTTACTACATGATGAACTTTGGTGCTGATTTTATAACATGTGGCTGAAGATAGTTAATAAAGATCAGCGAAGCTTGCAGTAGAATACACTGTTTGCAGTGTGTTTTTTTAGTATGAGTTTTTAATTACGTGCGAAAGCAGCTACTGCTTTCAGCCCATCTTAGCCATTGCAATTCTGTCTGTCTGTCTGTCACACAGATGGATCAGTCAAAAACGATGCAAGCTAGGATCACCAAATCTTCGCCGTCGGCTGCCTGGAAGACTCTAGTTTCAGTAACCATAAAGCTTTTGCATAAATTCGAAGGGGGTCACCTGAACGAAGGTGCTAAATGAGAGGGGGTAGGGGAAATTTGTGATTTCCAGCCGATACGGCATTGGCAGAGTGAGACAGGTCACACCTTCTGGTGAGTACAGGTAAAACACTATAGTTAGTTAGCCACCAGTCGTCTGGCGTCCTCCGCTGACTGATTTTGTTTTACTGAGCTTTCAAACATGCACCGCTGTTGCACGTTTCTCTCTGTGTTAGCTGGGTGAATTTTGTTAAATATTTGGTTGGCATTTCATACGCCTCATGAAGAACTTTGTGCACTGCACGGGGTTATACTTTTCTTTATATTTTAATGTTGGTGGGCTACAAGAAGGTCCTGGAAATATGTTCTGACGGTCCTGGAAAGTTCTGGAATTTTTGGTCAGCAAAAATGTGGGAACCCTGTTATCCATGCTCGTTGTTGAGTTACGTCTGTCCGTGTTACAGCTGGTACTGTCTTTGTTGAGAGAAAGTCATCGTGGTCGTATGATATTCCGCAAGGTCGGCGGGTTTGTCTACGTCATGTCGGTGCTTGTGTCAATGGAGGGAGCGCTGGCTGACCCACCAGTGTTACAGTGGCTCTCAGGTTGACTGACATACTTTCTGTCTGCTTAATTGAAGGCAGAATGGCAAAACATTGTATATGAAGTTGTCTATGGCAAACGTTTTAACTACAAACTACAAAGTTCTTCAAATAGCAAAATGCAGCTGAAATGTTTATTTTATTACACAGTGAAATATAGCATCAAATCTCTGTTATTTCTTATTGTTAACGAACTTTAGAAGAACATTAAAAAATGCTGTGGTAAAAAATCTGAAAAAAATGCATTACATAGAAAGTTTTTTCCAGTTTTTTAAATGTTATCATTTTAACAGATAGGATGTTTGTCATTTTACTCTCATAATGCTGGTGTTGTGTCATCTCTTGAGGAACAATACTGGTAGCTGTTGTAGCATTCATTTTGTTGATTGTATTGTACAGTATTGTATTAGAGCAAAAATGTGCACTACACAATAAATTATAAGCAGGAATAATAAAAGTGGTATTGAAAATAATAATAAATGACTAAATTTGTGAGTGAAAGCATTTGTGAGTGAGCATTTGTAAGCATTTGTTAAGATGACTACTGGTAAGTAACAACGTGCATGTGTGAGTGAAGAAATGTGTTCTTCTTACTGTTCCTTGAATGTACAGGGTGGGCTCTAAAAAACGTGGTACTTTACTTATGTTCATATTTTCGCCAACTATGGACCGATTTTCAAAATTCTTTCACTGACACACTGCAGACAATTTGCAATAATGTGATTATTATATATTCCACCACGCCATAAATGCATCTCTACAATACCTTGTGAAATATGAATGAAATATGCATGTATAACAATAATAACAAACAAATGTTTTGGTAAAATTGAAAAAAAACTTTAGATCAACATTGCGGTGAATGATCTGTATAACACTAGGCTGTGTGGGTCTAACACAGTCTAGTGTCATACAAATCATTCACTGCAATGTTGGTCTGAAGTGTTTTTTCATTTACTTAAATGTTTGTTATTATCGTTAAGTTTTCTTACATTTATGTTTTACAAGGTAGTGTAAAGATGCATTTACGGTGTGGTGGGATATATAGTAGTCACATTATTGCAAATTGTCCACAGAGTGTGCTAGTGAAAACTTTTTTTTAAATTGGTCAATAATTGGTGAAGATACGGACAAAAGTAAAGTGCCACGTTTTTTTTATGGCCCACGGTGTACATTGCTTCGCTGGTGAATGTAATGTGACTGTTAGAGCACAGCATATACACAGTACAGTGTCATCATCACTCATCAGTGTATTTAAGCTGAGTTGTGTTTGCAGTCTGTGCCAGTGATGTTATTGAGCTGGTCCATCTTCTCTTCACCACCTTGACTGTCGCAATGCGCTTTGAGCCGGCCAATGCTCGCTTCTTTGTTACTGAGGTATTGTCGCTGTTTATCATCTAATCTGTATGTTTGGTTGCTATTCTTTGCTGCATTTAATGAACGGAAATACATATTATACAATAACTGATCGAAAACGTGACTAAAGCGAATACTGGTATTTATTTTTATTTGTAAACAGCATCTCATGGTTATGCCGACAGAATCGGTTGATCGATATGAAAAATTGGCAGATTTTATCAGCGAGAATGACACACATCAGATTTTTGTTAGCCGACAAAATAGACTTATTATATCGATCTTATGCTTGAAGGCGCAGTCGGATGAGCACTGAGTAATGGTGTGTTAGGTTCGCTATTCGAGTCTGACTGAAGCTGTGCGGCTACTCGGCTGTTTTGACACCGTCACTGATGTACAGCCGACAGCAGCGTCAGTCATATCTGCCGATGATCTCAAGTCTGAAGACTCTGCGGTGTTCAGTCGACTCTTTCACCAACTCACCACGTTGGTTGCTTCTAGCTTTTTCTTGTTGCATTGATCTGACTGACAGTTTGATTGATTGATGGTGATGTTAGTTACTTTCTTCCTCAGTGTGGTGATTTGCAGCATTACCTGTTTTACGAACCAGGTACCCGGTTGCAATTACCCTGGTACCCGGACCCGGTTTCAACTGTCATGTAATCTTTCAACTCATTTGCAGTTGCATTTTAGTTAATATCCTATCATACTGGTGTGATGGCTGTTTAGAGAACATTTGGTCGAATGGTCGATAGCATACATTCACTGGTACTGAAGCAGGCCCGTCGAGAGGGTGGGGTAGAGGGGGTAAGCTACCCTGGGCCCCGTGACGTTTGGGGGTCCTCGCCGTCAGCCAGAAATATAAAGTACGCCAGAATATACCATTTTCAAAAGAAAAATTCAAAAATTTTCTTCCCAGAGGGGCTTCGTGAAAATGTTTGGTGGCCCAGCGAGAATGTTTTCTCTGGTCCTGCTCTGGCTCTCGACGGGCCTGTACTGACGTACAGAAAACATGAGATATCTTCTATTTATTGCATGTACAGGGTGGGCCATAAAAATGTGGCATTTTACTTTTGTTCATATCTTCGCCAATTATTAATTGATTTTCAAAATTCTTTCACTGGCACACTCTGCAGACACTGCAACAACATGATTATTACATATCCGACCATGCCATAAATGCATTTTTACGTTACGTTGTGAAATATCAATGAATTATGCATATATAATGATAATAACAAACAGACATTTTGGCAAAAATAAACAAAAAACACTTTAGACCAACATTGCAGTGAATGGTCTGTATGACACTAAACTGTGTGGGTCTAACACAGTCTAGTGTCATATGGATCATTCATCGCAATGTTGGTCCGAAGTATTTTTTCATTTACCTTAAGTTTTGTTATTATCGTTACTTTTTCCTTACATTTTTATTTCACAAGGTATTGTAAAGACGCATTTATGGTGTGGTGGAATATATAACAATCACATTATTGCAAACTGTCTGCAGAGTGTGCCAGCGAAAGAATTTTGAAAATCGGTCAATAATTGGCTAGGATGTGGACAAAAGTAAGTGCCACGTTTATTATGGACCACAGTGTATAACAATTGAACCTTGCAGCTAACTGCCTGTTAAATCAAACGGTCAGACATTTAAATGTGCATGGTGTTATGGCAACTATTTTAAGAGGTCTGTTTTGACAGCAGATGTGAGATGAGGTTGCACGTTATGTGGCAGTTTTTGTTCTGCAGTTCTCTTCGTCTCTCAGTTACTGCCATGTCTGTCTGCCTGTGTGTATGTTTCGCTGTCTGTGTCTCTGTATGTTCAGTGATGGTGGACTGAAGGCTGCTACTGGCACTGCTCTGTCTGCCGGCCTGTCCCAGTGTTTGCTGTCTGCCACATGCATCTACCGCTGTCTATATGATATGGCTCTCGACATATCTGACAGGTAGACTGGACTATTATTCACTATATTGTTGACCGTAATTTCGGAAAGTGGCCTAGATTTCAGTGAAATTCATACAGAAGAATGTGTTACATACGCTGATGTTGCTGTTATATTTTATATGATTTTTATAGTTATATGATTTTGCCAGTCATTGTGGTGTGATGATATATTGAGGTTAAGCAATAGGAAGAACATCTTGCGCCATCAATATGGAAATATGCCATGTGCAGAAAAGTTAGTTGGAAAAGCATTCAGTAATTAGAAAGCACATTGACAGTCCAAACATTTGTCGACAAGTGTGTTTTATTCTTGCTTTGTTATACATATCTCAATAATTGTAAATAATGAATTTTTTTTAAATTATGGACAGAAATGATCGTGATCGTGATTGCCACTGAAAACTAATCCATTGTTACTCTCGGCCAAACTTCATTAAACAAATGATTTAGCAAAATTTAAACCCAACATTTTGAGTAACTGCCAGACAGTTGGAGGTAAGATGTGACCTTTCTTTCACACAGGTTAAGATACAAGATATACGGTTTTGGGTCACTATTTTGATGGACAATATTCCGACAGCCCCATAACCCTAACCCTTAACGTAACCACTAACCTCTAACTCTAGCAGCTCTGCTTTTATGTTATGTTATTTTGCTTTCAACTGTACGATTTTGTTTCTTTGAGCCTCATTTGTCAGAATTGTATCCATTGGTATAGCGTTTATCGAATAGTGTCTTATAACTAAGAAATTGATCGTCATCAGCTAATGATGCTGTTGCTGCTGCTGATGATGATGATGTTGATTGTTTGTTGCTGCAGGCAGTTACAAGTCATTGACAGCTTCGAGTCAGTGAGGTTAAGCCGGCAACGACCTCTGTCGTCAGAATCAACGGCCGACACTGACTGTGGCAGTACCCCTTGTAACAGTCAGCATTTGAGCACTGCCGATAACAACATGTCATTGAATGCTGACATGTCCGCTGTCAGTGACCAGAAACGCAGCCTCACTCCTCCGCTCAGTCATACGTCTGCTACCACTGAACCGTTGATTGTTCACGCTGGTGCCATCGTCTCTATGCTACATTTATTGCCATCCGTCGCTTGCCCACAACAACCACAGGTCATTGATGTGTAATTGATGTTCGAAAATGGACCCCTGATGCATTTTCAGATAATTCCAGTAATCCTGGTGCAACATTAACAAGTTTTGGTGTAAAGAACCGTCATGTAGTCAGCAGCACTTAGTGTCACCTGTTAGTTTGTGAAAAAGTTAACAGTAGACTACTAGTTATGGTTTTTCTGTGGCATCTATCGTACATGCAACTGCAGTGAAACAATAACGTCAGTCATGAAATTTGAAGTCAGTAAACACTATAACATTAACAAACTGTTGATAGTGACGTCGTGACTCGTACGCACCGAGTGTAATCTGCAGATCGTATGTGAGGCATGTGTGTATCTGTATGTATGTTAGTTTATCTGTCAACACTGTGTCCGGCAAAAAAGTAAACCCCTAGACATTGTACAATAGAAATGTCCAATCTGAACGAATTCGAATATAATTTCATACGCTTAATCTGCAATGAATTGCTGAAGTGATCACCAAATTTCGTAGAAAAAAATTGTTTGTCAGTGGAGTTATTAATTGTTGAATATCAATAACAAAATATCTTCGTTACCAATATGGTGTTACATAAGTAAACTACTGTATATTTGCGTAACTGTCATAAACAAAGCTGATTTTGGCAAAATTCTGCATCAACGATGCATCATCTATTGGCAATCAAAGTGACAAATTTCAGTTAAATTTACCAATGCAAACAATAGTTGCAGTGACTTTTTTGAGGTCACCCCAAAACGTGAAGTGTTCAGTATTAAACAACCATTTGACTAATCCTGACAGTGTCCATGGATTGCTGGGAAATTTTTTGATAAAATTTTTAATGCCATACACTTTCTGTTGTTTCAACAGTTTAATTAGAACACAATTGTGTGTTATTGTTCATGTTGATTGCATCAACAAACGTCACTGTCGGTTGAGCGACTGCAGTATAGGCTATGTAATGTGATATTGGTAACGGAGATTTTTTGTTATCAATATTAGATTAAGTATATGAAGTTTTATTCAAATTCGTTCAGATTTGACATTTTTATTGTACAATGTTTAGGGGTTTACTTTTTTTGCCGAACACAGTGTATGTGTCTTTCTGTCAGTTTCTTGGTCTGTCTGTGTAGATGGCTGGTGAGCTGCAGCAGTATGTGTGTGGTCTAATCAAGTCACTCGTCCGCACCGAGCGTAATCAGCAGATCATGTGTGAGGCCGCTCTGCCTCAGGAGTTGTTGACGCATGCTACAGTTGCACTAGAGACGGAGACCCACTTCCTGCACAGACTGATGCAGTACATCTTTGAACGGCTGGCTGCGCAGTCTCTCACACCCAAAGATCTGCGGTATGTTGGTGGCTGGCTTGCATAACAGTAGGGTGTTGGATTTACGATCGACAGGCTGTGGGGTTGATTCTCAGTGGGGTTGCTATCAAGTGATTACTGCTTGGATGGTTGATTGTCGTTGATTGTCTGTAGACATGTAAACCATCTTGGTATATAATGAGCACGAAGGTCCACTCAGCCTTCCATATCTCTAGGGTAGTAAATCGAGTGCCACCCTGCTTGGCTGGGGTTAAGGTGGGGTGCATTTGCCTGTTTTGGGTAGCAAGTAGCACTGATCCCATGTAGCAGGTGACACTTCGTAGCTGTGTAATGGGTTTTCAGTACTGGTATGCGACCTTAATTTTTTTAACCTGGTATACAAAACTTTTTCAGTTGGGACCACACATTGCATTTACAGTAGGCTAGATCGGTGTGACATGTACCCTGAAATTTCCACTTTGACACACTGAATGTTTATTAGTTTAACTTAGTGTAAAGTTTGTTGAAGCATTGAAGTGCTGCAGAAGGACCAGCAGCGGCTGAAACAAAAATGAGCCCTCACAAGCATCATTGCAGATGACTGAAATCCTGCAGCTCAGATCTTCAGTAAACTGAGTCGCTGACTTATTGATCGAACCCAGACTTTTTAGAGCAGCTGGCTGAAACATGAATGAGGCTGGGAGGTTGGCATATTATGAGATTTTTTTACGTGCGAAAGCAGGAACTGCTGTAGCGCATCTTAGCCATCGCATTTCTGTCCGTTCGTCTGTCCATCACATGGGTGGATCAGTTAAAAAACAGTGCAAGTTAGGATCACCAAATCTTTACCATCGGCTGCCTGGAAGACTCTAGTTTCAGGATCCGTAAAGCTTTTCCATAAATTTGGAAGGGGTCATTGAGCAAGGGTACTGAATGAGAGGGGGTAGGGAAAATTTGCGACTTTTGGCCAGTAAATCGCTGTATCTCAGAAACGGTGTGAGATAGGGGCTAGGTTACTAATAATCACTAATAGGAAGTTGTACGCAGGCTTTCGATTGCCACCGAGAGCAATGACCTTGGATAGCCTTGAACATTATAATAGGGATTTTATGAATTTTTTGGCGATTTTGGGCTGTGAGACACATTTCAAGAGCGAATTGCACTGAAATCATTACAGATAGACCAAGTTAAGCTGCATATGAAATTTTCAGCATTGAACGTAGATTTTAACAGTCCAAGTCTCCACCTTCTAGGTTCAAGGAAACCTGTGCCTGAGGCCATTAAAGAGCGATACCCCCTATAAGTTGTTTTTACCGTTATTGGCCTGTCTACGGCAAAAACGGTTGCAAATAGGCATGTGTGTGCTGCCCATCACAACAAGCACTAGTGACAAGCTTTTTAGTCATATGGATGACTTTGAAAGACCACGACCTCCTAAAATAAGGGGTTTTATTGTTTTTTTTTGCAATTATTAACGGCGCCGTGACTTCAAGAGTGAATTGCGACAAAATGGCTGGAGATAGACTAAGGCAATTTGCAAACAGTAACTACTATGAGCTTTCATGCGTCTCGTGAGCATTAGCTCAAATTTCTTGTTATTGTTATCATTATTATTATTATTGCTGTGTCTGTTGGTGTTCCTAGTGATTTTCTGCGGCTGGGTGGTCCTCTGTTCTGTGCGTCTGAGAGTGAGGAGTTGCAAGATGCCAAGAGGCTTGCTGACACTTCGACTGGTCGGACGTTTGCTGCCAGCATTGACAAGTTACACCCCGTCGCGTCGTCGGCGTCACTGCATTCTAATACGGATGCAGTGTCTTCATCATCATTCGACCTGCTGGCTGCTGGAACAACTGGTCTAAAGCCGACGTCTGGTGGGGGTGATGTTGTTACTGCAATCTCACCCAAGCCAAGTGGGTCATCAGCTTCATTGAATGGTCAGTCTGCCCTTCACATCATTTCTACTTGATCTGCGTTAGCTTTCTGTCAGATGTCGAATAGATTTTATATAATAATCTCCATCCAGCTGGGTTAGTACTGAGATTGTTGGGTTACCAATTTGTCAGTATACTGTTTTGATATTCGACCAAGCCACCTCAGTTGCTGAGCTTGACCATCCTTTTGTGGTAGGTGTAATGAGTACTGTCAATGATAAATGCCCTTGGTTTGATGTACATTTTGGCACTTTCTTAGATAACTTTACTTAGCCACTTTGTAATGGCTAATGTACATCCATAAATTAATTTATACTTATCAACCTGTTTGCAGTCTGCAGCCAAATAATTATGTGCTACACCTTCAGGTCATACATCGTCAGGTCGTCATGTTTTCAGTTATGCTGCTGCACTATAAGTAATAATAAATGAATTTGTATGGCACTAGTATGTCAACTGATTTCAAAGGCACTCTGCGGAATGCCATTTTCTTAAAATGTCTGATTGACACCCGTGCTTTTAATTTTGCCCGTTTGCATGTTATATATAATAATTTGTATGTATGTGCGAAGGTGGTCCGGTGTTGCTGACGCGTGTGAAATGTCTGGTCTCCATGACAACCCCGCGTGACATTCGTCTACATGGTGCAGCCATCACGCCATCGTTTGTGGAGTTTGACATGAGTTGTGAAGGCTTCGGCTGCATGTACTTGCCTAGCATTGCTCCGCAGGGTCCCGTCACTCCGTCGGTCGTGTCGGCTGGAATGATTGGTGGCACTGACCAGACTGTGGTCACAGGCATCGGCACAGGTCTGTTGACATTGTCTCATTGTTTCTGTCGTTGTTGCCGTAGCCCACCGACTCCTCTTTTTTCATCATGCAACGTTGAGGTTGAGGAAGTGATGCTTGACGATGCTGGCGACAATACAAGAAGAGTGAGGGAGAAAGGGGGATATGGAGTCGTTTGCAGCCGTTGTGCTGGGTGGAATGTTGTCGGGTACAGACGTCGACATGCCATGCCAAGGCTTGTTGTCAACGTTCTTTCAGCGGCAGGTAAACCAGCCAGCTATTGGTTCCACTACGAAAAGGCGACTCCATTCATTGTTTATCTCTACCAAGGTGAACATAGTGAACACTGGCAGATATAATGTTTTTGCTTTTTCTGTCTGTCTGTGTGTGTGTGTGTCTGTGCACACCAGTGACTCAACATGCATGACGTCATCACTATTGTGACGTTATGCCAAGGCGTCTGGCGTTTCAGAGGGATCAGACTATTTACGATGTTATTTACTTTTGACCGACTCCTTTTGCCATGGCAATGAAATTTGAGACAAAATGGGCTGTAACTCGGCTCATATAAGAGATAGGCTATATCTAAGATCTATGCATCTAATGGGGAGGGGGTTTGGGAGACAGGCTGTTGGATGAGTTCAATCTAATTTTACTACGACCGACCATTGTTGCCGTGGCAATGACATTGTGTAATTTGGCCAAAAATTAATAGAAGTGGTAGGCGTAGTAGTAGTAGTGTTTAAATCACTTAAATTACTTCACTTGGTGGAGATATGCACTCTCACGAGCACCTTCTAGTTTCTCACTGTTATCATTTCTCTTACACTCAGCATCTGCTTTTTTAGTTTGGATTTTGTGTAAGTGGTTGTTTCTGAGTGAGTGCTTGATTTATAGATGAATGGACAGATTGAGTGATAGACAGATCGATTATAACTTGGGACGAGTTACGCTGCGGATGTCCAAGATCTGTTGTTGCTAGAATGCTGCTCTTTTTTATTCCAGACATAAATCGAGCTTCTCGATACAAGTTGAGTTTCAAAGATATTTTTGATATCAGTTGAGTTTCAAAGGCCAACACTGGCTACTCTAAAGCCAACTCTATCTGTGTTGGTTGTAGGAGAGCGAGCCTTCCCGCCAGCGTCTGGTCTGACGTACTGCACGTGGTTCTGTGTGGATAAGTTCAGCTGTGCCGACACTGATGCTCACCCCGTCCGTCTGCTCACTGTCTGTAGACATTTACAACATCGCGACGACAACCTCGTCTGTCTGAGTGTCTGTCTCTCAGCCAGGGACCGAGCTCTGCTCATATCAACACAGGAACTGGCTCTGCTTGCATCAGCACAAGGTCAGTATTTATGTACACTCGACTACTTTATTAGTAATACTGTTATCAGTGCATTACTGTCAGCTATAATGCGGCTGAATTATGGGTCTTGTTTGTTTATCTGTCCCTCTCATGCGAGCATATCTCAGAAATGGAAAAGTGCAGAATAATTGCAATATTTCCAGCACAGGATTAACTGCATGCACGAATTCTGATGTTTTATTTATGTAGTTGTCTAGTTGCAGTTGTAGAAATTTGTAGTGGTAGTAGTTGTTGTTGTTGTAGCAGCAGGGGTGGCTGTAGTAATTGCAGAGAGTGTTGGTGACAATGCTGATGGTCGGACAGTGGTTGGTGATCACCCAGTGTGGTTCAGGTGTAGTTGTCTACCAGTAGTAGTTGTTGTAATTTGTAGTAGAAGTGGCAACTGTTGTAGTTGCAGAGACTGGTGGTGATGATGGTGACCATACGGTGCGGTTCAGTTGTCCTGAGCTAACGTGTGAAGGCCAATGGCATCACCTGGCGGCTGTCATACACAAAGCCAGCATTATGAAGAACAGCAGTGTCAGCTTGTTCATCGATGGCAACTACATTGCTACACAGAAGGTACGTATATACACCATGTCCAGAAAAAAGAGTCTACACTTTTTTTGAATAACTTCAACAAATTTAAACATACTTTTATAATTTTTACGCGCGAAAGCAGTTGCTGCTTTCAGCGTGTCTTAGTCATCGCAATTCTGTCTCTCTGTCTGTCTGTCTGTCCATCACACAGGTGGATCAGTCAAAAACGGTGCAAGATAGGATCACCAAATTTTCACCATCGGCTGCCTGGAAGACTCTAGTTTCAGGAACCGTAAAGCTTTTCCATAAATTCGAAGGTTGTCAGACCGAACGAGGGTGCTAAATGAGAGGGGGGTGGGCATAATTTGCGATTTTGGGCCAGTAAGTCGCTGTATCTCAGTAACGGTGCGAGATAGGGCCTAGGTTACTATTAATCACTAATAGGAAGTCATACACTGGCTCTGGATTGGCGCTGAATTCAATGACCTTGAATGACCTTGAACGCCAAAATAAGGGGTTTTATGGATTTTTTTGGCGATTTCGGGCTGCAACACAAGTCTATATCATTCACAAGGTGGCGCCACGGAACTAACGTTATGGGATCCAGATAGAGAATTTGGTATTTATATATTAACTTAGCGTGAACACCCAAGTTTTCTGCTAAACTACTGAACCGGAACTGCTATAGGCTTTCGCATGTCTTGTGAGCATTAGCTCAAATTTCTTGTTGGCACATATTATCACAATGATACGCTTTATTAAATGCATTTAAAACTTATCTTTAAAATTTGCTTTTTGGTAAGTTTAGTTAATTTACTTATGACGTCATCGAAAATGCCATTTTTGCAGAAAGATAACATCTAAGTCAGCCTCTGCAATATGAAAACAGGAAAACTGATGAAAGAAAATTGCGGTAAAAAAACTTTAAACATTGTTGGCATAGAAATAAATTAATTTTTATCAAAATTTGTAACCTAGTTTTGCTTTTCGCCATGTTAACGCATGGCCGTCGCGTGCAGTACGGGAACATCATTGTGCAGGAGCCATTATCAGCAAGCAGTGTCATTTCTGCAGCATGTGTTAGCGTCGCGGTAGTACACATTTGTAATAAAACTGTTGACTCAAAAGTTAGTTAATAGCAAGTTTTGTCACTGTTGATGACAACTAAGGCAGCTAGAGTCTAAAAAGCTTATTTTTCTGCATTTTTGTTTATTTCTCTGCATTTTTGTTTATTTCGGTGTGGAGAAGTAAGAATACGAAGAGTGTTTTATTTTACATGGTAAAGTGCCGTCAGTATTCAGGCAAAGTGGACTATCAGTATACTGTCAGTTGTATATTGCTTTTTTAATGTTTCTTACAAAAAAATTATAAACATACGTTTAATTTTGTTTAAGTTATTAACCGAAACACTGTTAGCTTTTTTCACCTCGGTTTCAATAAAAATGGCATTTTTGATGATGTCATAATTACATCAGCCTACGTAGTGACATGGCAATATAATGAGAAAATATCTCAACAGTTTAATAAAGTGAATATTCAGGATGACTTTTGCGAAAAATTATAAAAATAGGTTAAGGTTTGTCAGAGATATGTTGAAAAACTGTAGACTTTTTTTTCCGGACACAGTGTAGATTTTTCCAGAAAAAAACGATACATAGTTTACGACAGTATAACTTTGCAGCTGTATGTCAGAGTTGTGCTTTTTTCAGCGAAATTGCTTACATGACAAAGGCCATTGTCTAAATTCAGCAGTTAAGTATTCTTTGTTTTGTTCATTCGTTTTACAACTGACGTAGACAATAGACATTGTAATGCACTATCGGCTGTACAGTTTAAATAGGGTTTCAGAATTTATTATTATGATCATGATGATTATGAATGTTGATACACGTTTCAGTTGCACTACATCTCGCCATATGTCAACAGTGGTACAGCGTCGTCGGCCAGTGGTCCAATGTCAGTGTTTGCATACATCGGCACTGCGCCGGCACTGCGTCGGCCGTCACGTCTGCTCTGGAGGCAGGGTCCGTGCTATCTCATTGAAGACCTGGTTGCAATGCCAGTCATTCAGGCACTCTATAGACTTGGTCCTAACTACGTCGGCAGTCTGCAGGCACCAGGTACGCATCGTTTTCTGCTTTGTGCCTGCGTAAGTGCGTAAATAATAGCCTTAGACCTTAGTTTAACATGCATCCTGTTGAATGCATTGGGCCGCATGTTGATGCCATCCTGCTTTGACTATCGCCAGTTTTTCGACTTCTTCCCAGGTAGTGTCCATGTCTGTCAGGTCTCATGAGATGCTGGATACTACAATGCTGAACGTAACTGAGGAGAGACTGGTTGGTGTTTGGCATGTAGTAGTAGTAGCTATTCTAGTTGTGTAGTAATAGTGTGGTTGTAGTAATAGTTACGAAGACTGTACTGTGTGAACAGATGAGATGGTGGATACTACAACACTGAATGTAGCCGAGGAACGACTGGTGTTTGGCGTTCATGCTCATGCCATGTCACTAATGACCATTGCCAAGATCCGCAAGGTCTACAACAAGATTGATGCCAAACTGGTGGCCAAGCAGCTCAGTATGTCTGACCATGAGAATGCCACACCGATACGTATATTGCACAATTCATCAGCACATCTCAATGGACCGGCGCGCTGTCTCGGAGCAATACTTATTGGCTATCTTAGTCAGTTTGATTTATTTGTCGTTTGCTGTTGCTTACTGTCGTATTCTGGTTTTGTTGATTTTGTTTGACATTTGCTTTTAAAGTTCGTCATTAATGTGGTGTATGTGCTGGTTGGACCATGAGAATGCCAACTATCCAGCGCTGAGGTATTAAAGGATTTACAGAGGAGTACATCTTTCGTTGCTTTAGTTGAATAGCGTGAAGGTTACACCAATGATCTGTAGTTCTGCAAATTGTAGTTACTCTGTATCTTGTTTATACCTTGTGTCCGGTAAAAAAGTAAGCCCCTAGACATTGTAAAATAGAAATGTCAAATCCGAATGAATCTGAATAAAATATTGCTGAAACAAACACCAGATTTTATCCAAAAAACATTTTTAGCAGATTTATTAATTGTTGAGTATCGATAACAAATCATCTCCGTTACCTGTATGGCACTATCCAGGCTGCTGCAGTTGCTTGTCCGGAAATGACATTTGTTGATGCAATCAACGTAAACAATAACGAAATGGTATTTTTTGCAGACGATCATGCTTTAATTAAACTGTTGAGACAAGAAAAAGGGTATGGTGCTAAAAGGTTTATTGCGAAATTTTCCAGCAAGTCGTGGATACTGTCAGAATTAAACAAACTGTTGCGAAAGATCGACACCTCACATTTTGGGATGACCTCACACAAAAACCGCTGTAGCTATTGTTTGCGTTGCATGATTTAATTGACATTTGGCACTTCGTCTGTGTTTGGATTTGACATTTCTGTTGTACAATGTGTAGGGGTTTATTTTTTTACCAGACACAGTGTATATGGCATATAAAAAGTGGAAAATGCATTTTTGACACAGATTGAACAATTGGGCAGTTGGTAAATGCAGTGAAGGATGGCCATGTTTATATGTAGTTCAAGTGTTTTACGTTCATCAACCTCTAATAGACAGCATTATGAGATTGATGACTGTCTGTAGGATAACAGGGAAGATTATTAGAACTGCCATTATCAATATATATGCACAATTATAATCGGTAGTTTTTACAATTTTAGGTTTAGGTCGTTCTTTGTGTTTTGTGTTTCATAAAGGTTAAACTTTCTATAAAGGTTAAACTTCTTGTTCTGTTATTATGTGTGTGTGCATTGTGCAGTTTTGCCTGCAAAGGTCGTCCCCGAAATGACCTATATTGTGTCGGGTGGGACGTTAAACTCTACTCATTCTCTGATAGAGGCTAATCGTTTGCAACACTGTCCGATTGCTTGGTCTGTGTAAAGTGTGTATTTTGCTCTTTTTAATGTGCCACTTTGCATACAGAGATAGCTGTTTGTGGATGTGAGTTTTGTTTCTTATTAATGTGGATGACAGGTGTGCGTACATTCTGTCCCAAGCCAGTAGCGAAGGTGATTATGAACGTGGGTGGCACGACATCATTGCTTGGTCTAGTTGCAATGGCTGCAGACATCGAAGGTCTCTATGCGTCAGTCAAAGCCCTCGTCTGCGTAGTTCGCAGCAACAAACTCGCTGCTAAAGAGATGGATCGCATCAAAGGATATCAGGTGTGTGGACTTTTTTAACTTTTTGGTTTTTTGAATGTGTTTTTGCTGCCAGTTTTACATTTGTCTGTTCGTCTGTCATATTACGAAGATCTGTAATGGATGTTGATGACATTTTGCGCAGTCTGAAAAACTCTCAGTTCAGTCTTTCTCTTTTCTGTTTTGGTTTTGGTCCACTTTTCTAACCTTACAGTGCATTTCTATTGGCATGTTGAGAGTTTGCTGTTTCAGTTGAGAAGCTAATAAAATTTTTGAAAATTATTCAAAGTCAGTCAATACTGCTTGAACCCAACAATTAAACAACAGCAACAAATGTCAGTTAATTTGCCAGTTGTGCATCATTGTTTGATGGCAAGTTTGACCACTGTCACATCTTGTAGAGGAGACATATAGTCGCTTGCTGATGGCAGCCTACAACATAAATAATTAATATATTAATGAATGCATTAACACACAATTAACTTATTAATCCCATGTGTTAACTAATCGCTCGACAGCACTACTTGAAAGTCGTGGATTTGTTGCAGACGCTGGCGATGCTGTTTAAGAAGAAGAGACATCTGTTGAACAGTCACATTCTACATCTCACGTTTTCACTGGTTGGCACTCTGGACAGTGGCCGCGAGACGTCTTCCATTCCACACAAAGCTGCTTTTGAAAACCTACTTTGTGATCTTGAGGTTACATCATCTCAGACTTGTGCTTTGAGCAGTTTTATTTGTTAGGCAGGTTTTTGGGTCTGTGTGTCCAGCATCAGGACTGCAGTCAACCAACTGGTGCGCTGCTGCTGCTGCTGTAGGCTAACACCCCTTCATTTATTTAGACGGCCGCACTTCACGTCTTACCATTCCGTTTGCCGCGCAATGGGTCGCTCTAGCAGCTGGCAGCTGTAACTGTCCTGTCAGCTTTGTGCACGGCATTGTGCCAGCTTCACCGATCCTCGCTGATATATGACTTCACTATTATTACAAGCAGACGAGGACAATTTATCTGTTGTAGTACTCTTATCTTATCAACAATGCGACAGTCCAGTAGTCGCGCGATTATGTTTACAGATTACAGTCCGCGACCTGCAGTTATGGGTGTCCGGATCTAAGAAAGTTATGTCTTCTGTCCAACCACAATTCCTGTTTTATTTATTTGTCTGTCGTAGTACTCAGATCAGTCGTAAGGGCCTACAAAGCATGCACACACAGTCTGTCGCCACTTGCTTCGATTTATCGTGCAACATATGCAGTACAAGTCCACAAAAATCGAAGTAGTGGAGTTTGGGTCTTACTCATGTCTGACAGGCATACTAACTTTACGTTTAGCCTAATGGCGACGAAGTTCATCAGCCTCTGACGATATCTGTGTTTCTAGTTATACTTACTCACTGTCAGTCTTTGACGTGCTACAGCTACATGTATGCTGTATAGCGCATCTATGGGACAGATATCGTCTGTCATCCGTCCGTCGTCTGTCTGTCATGGATGTATTGTGGCTAAATGGTAAGTTGTAATGGGTTGGCGATGGTACTATCGGATAGGGTGCTGGTGATTTCTTATAGGCTGTTAATAGTAACCATGTCTCAATCTGCAGTGGTTTGGCCACAATTTTTACATTGAGCATGGCATCTCCAGTTTCTAAGCTATTAGCTTGTCTGTCTGCGTTTCTGTCTAGATCTCAGTATGTGAGTCTGCCTGTATGTATCTCTGAGTGTCTGTATACTCGTATGTCTGCGTAGATCTGGCACGGTGCTCCATTCGACTTGCACAAGTCTCTCTATGAACACCTGTACGAGCTGCTGGCTGAGTCACAGTGAGTTGTGCCATTATTTTTCACCTGTCTTGGGCTTGCTGGTGTAGTGGTTGCGCATTGGACTATTGTTTGCAAGGTCTCTGTTTTGACTCCCAGCCAGTGCACTGCCAACGAACATCCCTGGGCAAGTTGTTTGCACACGTGTCTTTGTCACCAAGTAGTATATTTTGGTAGCAGCCTCACTGCCGGGAATGTAACGGCAGGATATAGGAGAGGTTTGATCTACCGCCGTCCTTTCTGATACAAGACAAACCAATGCTAGTTTAGGCATTTTTGCCTGTTCATCAATACAGTACTTTTTGTTTAAGCTACGAGTTTGTGACAGTGACCAGATTGCAGTTGTGCCAGAAATACTTGTTCTCTGCAGCTGCTGCTGATGTTGTGTCTGTGTTATGGTGAAAGTGTGACTGTGTATGGTACGTTATAGTGAGAGGCGGAGCAACCTGCGTCTGATGCAGGAACTGGGTCTAGTCGGTCGTCTACTTCATGTACTGAATGACCCGAGCATTTCAGTACCTACATTGAGGGCAGTCTCAGCTTTGCTGTCTATACTGCTCAGTCCTCCAGTCCATGCACCGTCACTGATCAGGTGAGGGGTATTTTCTCTCTCACTGTGATACTTTCACTCTGAGTTAAGCCCATATTCCATTATGTCAACTTTCCATTACATCAACGTGTCTTGTCGTGGACTTCCCTGTGTCTTATCTGTGACAGCTGACAAGAAATGGGGAAAATATGAGGAAGATTCTACCTTCACCATTTTTTTCAAGTTCGCAATATGCCAGAGTCCGTTTGTAGTGTTGTGCCATGCTCATTCTGAAACTCCATTAAAACAACACAGACTTGTTTGTCCTGGACTTGTCACAGGCTTTGTTCAAATCATCTTGACATGTCACAATGGTTTCATACCCCGAAACTTGTCAACGACATCCCAGTTTTATGGTTCATGCCTGACTCTTACGTGACATGTCCCCAACTTTTTCTGTCCTTGTATGTTATGTTATGTTTTGCCATGGTATGCAGCCATATTGCCGTAATGTCACAAAGTAACTGCAAGGACACCCATCACAAAAGAGGCAAAATGGCGAAGTATGGAGAGTTAGACAAAAATGTTTTCGGATACGCTGAATTTTGGAGGACATGAAACTGTGGGAAAAAGTTCTTTCGTATAAACTTTTACAGATGTTGACTCAGTCTTCACAATTGCTTTCAGCTAAGTTTAGGCTTACTGGGTTAAGGTTAGGATTGTGGTTAGGGTTAGTGAAAGTGCATGTTGCAGTGCACATTTTTAGATTATCAAACCTTCGGACTATTGAACCTTTGGATTAGGGATGCAACCATCTTTCTGTATGAAACGGTATGTCTCCATGTCTGTCTGTACATGCCTGTCTCCATGTGTAGTGTATCACAGTTTTTGGTGTCACTGTTGCCGACGTCACCAGCTGTCAGTGAGAAATCTGTCAGCATCGCTGCTGACACGCCTGTCGATGTGTCGCGTGCGTCGCCGCCAGCTGTCACTGGCAGTGATCAGTTTGACTCGAGTGGCTCGCCGATCGTCTTCCGTATCCGACTGCGTAATGTTCTGCTCGGAGTCATACTGCGACTTACTACTAGCAGTGGAGCGTCTGGGTCACCTCACGGTGGCGCCACCATCAACACACAGTCAGTACTAGCCACAGCATTTAGATTTGACGACTTACTGTGTGCAGATGTAACAAACTTGGTGCTATAGAGTCATACAATGAAAACACAACTCTTTTGAATATACTGTGCAATATACTATGAGTCTTGCAAAAAATTACGCTTGGACAACTTTATCTAATGTAAATGTAACGTAAAGTCTTCTCGAGTCTTAAGACCCATAGGGTGGTGCTGATCTCCATTTCTATGTAGCCGTCAGTCAGACAAACCAGTTTTACACTGCAAGACCACAGATATGGGCTAGTGCATCGTGCGGTGCCCCAGCTTTCACTGGTACTCATTGTGTTTAACCACTGTGGGATGGCCAGGCTGAGTTCACTTGGGTGGCTGGTTACATACAGAAATCGTGTACCCGCCTGCAGATGGTCACCCATCCAAGTACTAACTGGGTCTGGTGTTGATTAACGACCAACAATGACGTTACCAACTAAGCCATTTTATTTCTCAGTCAGTTAGTCATTTAAAGCTTTAGTACAACGCCATGTGTTATGTACAAATCTGAATTTGCTAGAAAGCTTGAAGTGGCTCTGCTGTTAAGCCAAGTCTGATTGGTTGGTTGTCTGTATTGGTAGGTTCAGTGAGGACATGCAACGTGTGGTGGGCTTGGACTGGTTGCTGGTGTTCCTACAGAGCCATGTCCATCAGTCCAGTGTAATCCATGCATTGTCCATTTTGGTCCGGATGCTGCAGCAGCCAGCCCTACTTCAGTGCTTCCGTGATGGCAGCAGCACTAGCGGCTGGCTGTCCGACGTCGAGTGTGTTGTGGAAAACAGAGTCGGTGTACTGCTTGGTAAGACATCAGCTTGTCTATGCCTATGATTAACGGTTAAATGGGATAGCTCTCCGGCTCTTTCTTTGTAGGAAGCCCTTCTCAGAGCTAAGTAGCATTCACCAGCCATATGGGATCAAACAGTGTTATCTGCCACCCAACGTAGGTGAATGCACTTCAGCCAGAAAGGCCACTTCTTTATTTATCTGTTCCGGATGGATGGAAGACTGGGTTGACTTTGATGTTAGTTATATAGCTAGATGGTTTATCTATCCACAGACAGTCAGTTATCCAAGTAGTGACCACTAGATAGTTTTCTGACCAGGAGTCGAACCAGAGTTTTGTATATCTGGTAACATTGTGTCAGGGTGGTTTGGGGTATTTGGCTCATTTGTCTAACCCATTTTTACCCCAAACGCGCTTGTTAAAATGGTATGTATGTGTCTGATCGGTTTTTATCAGAAATTTTCTTGCTTAGGTTGTATTATTAGGCAAAATCACTTTAGCGCAAGCGATTTTACCTATAACTACCCATTTTTTCTGTCCCACGTGTCACAAGTCACAAACCATTTGATGGTTCAGATGCCATTTGGCAGGTGACACTTGTGGGGTTCCATGACATGTTGTGTTAGATGGGTGTTCCTGAAAATGAGATTGGAGGGTTGAGCCAAAACTTGCAATTGCCTCCTCATGATTCACTAGGGGGCAGCACTATTCAGTGATGTCACATTTTACCGAATTACTTCAGTCACTTGTTATTTTTTGACACATGTCACAGGTCGTCTGTTTAAGTTTGTAGGCTGTTTGATCTGTTCATCTACATCTGCATGTGTATCTGTGTGTAGCGTCTGTACTGACAATAGACAGTGTCTACAAGTCACTGAATGACACTAATGCAGTGATGCCTTGTTTTATGTGTCAGGGTTCAACATCGGCAGTGCTAATACCAACAGTGCTGCTCAGACTGGCTCTGCCATTACTACTACAGCTGCAACTACTATAACAACTGCTACAACAGGGGTCAGTGGTGGTGCTATGGCAGCAGCATCATCATCATCATCATCGGCGGGTCGTCGTGAAGTGAACCAGGACGTGTGTAATGTGCCCGGCTTCACAGTGTTGCAGTGGCTGCTCAGTCATCACCCCCACGTTCCTCATGTCTACTTCATGATGATGGCCCTACTGGTGGGACAGCCGGTCCAGCAGCTGCCTCACGATATACAGGTATTAATTTACTCTGATCTCCCACGGATGGGATCCTTTGGGACTGTCCTCAAGCTCTAGGAGAAGAAAAAACTGTCTCTTTGGCTTCAGTCTCGAAAAAGTTTAGCTTTGGCCTTGGTTTCGAGGATCACTGGCCTTGGCCTTGCTGTTCTTGAACTCACCCCTGGTCCCTGGTGATCTCTCCTTCTCTGTTCAATAATCTGCATGTCCCTGATGTTGTATTAGCATTTTGCGGTGGTTTAATACATGGACCAATCATTTTTTTTTGCACTTTCATTTTGTGTCCAGTACTTTACCATCTTCTTGAGCCGTTTTGTTGAACCATGTGGACTTTGACTCTGTCTGGATGTGTTTGGAGTGTTGATATACACTGTGTCCCAAAAAAAACATCCCCGACATTTTCAACTGTATCTTGAAAACCAATTATCAAATTTTAATAATTGTTGGCACAAATATTCCTGACACAACTTGCCATCAAATGACCGTTCAGTTTTCCACCTCACCCAATGTATGCTTCTGCACTACCTAGGGAAAGCAGATCAACCGAAATATGCATTAAATT
>Ga0209367_1002048_pt1 | contig 26048 bp, 13 predicted proteins | sample WorMetLIZISLAND2_FD_187412 | JGI IMG/M metagenome (GOLD analysis project Ga0209367, IMG submission 187412) | Marine gutless worms symbiont microbial communities from Max Planck institute for Marine Microbiology, Germany - Olavius geniculatus... ... | reverse complement strand
TCTTTTATTTGTGGCTAGCACAAATTTAAGCTATCGTATATTTGTGTGTGCAAATAAGAAATTCATATGCGCATTTGTCAGGGTTTTTCCCAATGCCAGATGGCCCCACTTTTACAAATTCAGCTACAGACCGGAAAATTGTCATGCAACACCAAGCCTGATTTTAAGCTGTTTGCGCTAGCGCTCCAAATCGTTTCGGTTTAGTGCCCTATGACGTCATAAACTACAATGACGTCATGTCCGCATGAGTCAGTAAAAGATGTACACGTTTCACTGATGTCTATAGATTGTGGAAAATATTGTTGTCTAATATATCGAGGCTGTAAACCTTTGGGATGGCCCTCGTATAATGAAGGTGGATCAAAACCCTTGTACACGTGCAGTGCAGTGGCTATTTATTTATTTCAGCACTGAAATTGACAACACCAGCAACACAAATAAAAACAACAAAATGCCAGCCAAGGATAGGAAGGCTCCAGGAGGAACACTAACATCTACCCTAATCAACACAATATAACAGAAAATTAGACAAATCAGTACGATTAAGAAAAGCCTTGAACCTAACGAGAGAGAAAAAATCAACATGGACCGGGAGTCTATTCCAGGGGCCAACAACACGCCTAGCAAAAAAATGATAACGTACATTATGGGTAGACTGCTCGGCAAACAATTTATAACCATGGCCACGAGTATTGCAAGAGGGTGCAAAACGAAAAAATGCACAGAAGTCCACATTAATTAATCTAAAGACCATTTTATAGCACATTATGCGTCAAAGAGGGGTAACTCCCTGAAGTTGTTATTGTTGCCGCCTTGGCTCGTCTATCGTAAACACGGTTGCAGATAGATATAGACTTGCTGCTTATCATAACAAGCACTGCTGACGAGTTTTTGAGGTTATAACATCGATGACCTTGAACGACCTTGAACCCCGAGAATACGAAGTTTTAATTTAGTTGAGCTGCGGCTCACATTTCAAGAATGAATTGCGCCGAATTTGTTGGAGATTGACCAAGACAACATGAGTATCGTATTTTCACCATTAGACGTAGATTTCAGCTGTTTAAACTTCAGCCCTATAGGTTCAAGGATTTTTTTTCGCACGGGAGAGTCACATTTGGGTGACCTTTCAAAACACATTATTTTATTGCACGTTGTACACTGGGGAGACAGACATTTCCCCCTCCGGACAATTTTTCCCTTTCCCGGACGTTTTCCCCCTGCTTTTTTGCATACCCCGACATTCCCCCCTATTTCCTCCCGAGTCTGACGTCGTTGACGGCATGCTGATAGGTGCTGCACGGCTGCGTTACCACGTGGAGGAGGCTGACAAGCTACAGACGCTGTTAGCGACCGGCTGCAGCGGCTGACGACGACGGCGGCGGCGGCGCCGTTCCGCGCATCACGCTGCGTCCGCTGCCGCCGCTGTTCCGGGTGTCCACCGTGAACGTGCATGTCGCCCATGTCCACCCAAATTCTGCAGCGTCAGCTGCACACCAGCTGTGTATAGCACGACGTAATGGCTAGAAGACGGTGAAAGAGATCTTGCGTGCGGTCGCGCGCACAGTCCGCTTCGAGTGAAAGTGACAGTGACACCTTGCTGACTATTACACTATTTCTTATTTTTGGACATTAGCTGTAGGCCTATATAATATTGCCTTATTTCAGTGACATTTAAATTAATATATCAAAAGACTTGCTGTATATAACTGTATATATTTATTCATTATTACACTCTTTAATATGCTGTATATGGAGGAAAGCTAATTTAACGAATAGTTAATTGGTTGCTGGTATTGTAGGAAAGGTTTCCCAAAGGTCATTTAGAGTACTGTAGACTTGGTATAGCGAGGCGTTTGGCTAGCAGAGTGTCGACTACTTATTAAAAAAACTGGTTGTCTGGGATTGGCTAAGGTGAAGGTCGTAGCTAAGCTGGATCGTAGCTTGGGGAAGAAATTATTATTAAATACTGAGTAGTAGTAGGCTAAGGCTACGACGGTATCGTCATAGCTCCCAAAAAGGCTTTCTCCATGTCTTATGTTGGCTGGGAGGTGGAGCCTAAGAGTGTGTTTACATTTTGGGGCTACAACCTGTAGCCAGGAGATCGCTATGACCTAAGTTCAACTAGACTCGAGAAATCCACGCCTCTTGACGTCACTTCTAGGCTTCTAAGCTTGCGGTCAATTGAAGGACATTCGCTCTCTGTCTGAGTCTTGTCGGATAGTTGCGCTATAATACAATCAGAAAAAGTTCAATAGAAAGTGTCTGATAATTTATAGAAGGAGCTCTCTTAGATATATATTGTTCTATGTGAGACATTAAAACATTTGAATATTTGCTATTTGACCATATATGTCAGCGATTAATACTTACAAGAAATACAACTTACACTCGGCAGTGCCATACACAGGGGGGATGTCCGGGTATGCAAAAAACAGGGGGGAAACGTCCGGGAAAGGAAAACATCCGGGGAAGGTATCCGGGGGGAAATTTCCCAGGTGGCAGCACCAATGTTGTCGCGCGTCACGTGAACTTTGCTCAAATTACTTGTACGAACATTCGCGGATTTTAAAATGGTTTTCTTACTTCTGTTTAGGGGATAAGTAACTCAGAAGTTTTCCGAGCTTCTCTTAGATTTCCATAACACATTTGCGGCTTGAAAGCGACGTTCTGCCTTGCACGTCATCAGAGTAGGGTTCCTCACTCCTTAGTATACGCCCGAGGCTGTAGCTTCCCTGCGACTACCGAAGTCCTGCACATTGTATTGTACAGATGCAAATCACGGCAGTATTGAGTGTTACAGCAGTGAGTTGATTTAGCTAACTGACAGCATGTGCAGCAATTACACGCACAATTAGTTAATTACACATATACGTAAACGTATAATTACTGCATGTGTGAAATGAAAGAAACGCGTGCAACGTAACAGGCACGTCAGATTGACTGACACAGCGTCTTAAAGCACAGTAGAAGAAAGGGTTCTGCAAAGAAAAAACGCAGGACAAAATTTGAGCGGTGGCAGAATCTTGTTTTTTTTTTAATTTTCTTGACTTTGACGACCGTTGAAGGTCATCTTTGTTGGTGGCGCAGCGAACGAATTATAATATATAATGCGTTTAACGGAACGCAGATCGACCCACCGCGACTAGGCACGCAGCTGAAAGCGAGCAGCTTGCCTGCAGTTATTAATCTCGCATTTAGTCGCCAATCTAAATTGTTTTCGACACGATACAGGGCGATTGCGATAGAATTTCGCCGTCGGCGATATACCCGATACGCCGTTAATCGGCAGCGGCGACGACGAGGAAACGACGACTGGCCGGCCAGAGACAGGTAATGAACGGAACCGAATTACGGGCATTGTCCCCCTGTACAGAATCCTGTAGAGTTGTGGCAAAAGGGAGGGGTGGCAATCGCTCCACTCCGAAATTTCAGCCTGTTAGAAACCTTTTCTGCAAAAAATACAAAATGCGGAGCTGAAAATTCAAAATATTGGGGGGGGGGAATTTAGGGGCAAAATAAAAATTTTAAGTCTCCAAATTTCCTATCGATAATTTGCCGTTGTCTGTCGGAAAATGGCAACGGCACACGGCACATTTTTTCAGGTAAGCTGCAACGACGTTGAAAGTTAAAGCCTCCTGCGTGTGCTTGTACACTATGTTTCAAAAACGTCACACTTCTTATTGTTCACATGCATGATCACATCCTTGCCATAGGCCATATATTAACTGATTTTTATAATTCTTTCATTGGCACACTCTGTGAAGAAAATCCGGGGGGGGGGATTTTGTCCGTCGGAGCCCTAACCGCTGTCGGCGTGAAGGGTGTCTGGCCGACGTCTATAGGCTTATACGGTCTACTCTACATGTGGTTCTACCATGAACCGGCACCAGTTATCGACACTGTATTAACGACGACTAAGTACGACGTCCGATATCACGCAGTGTCGTTCGCAGGCTTATCCGCCGACAAAGAGCGACTGATTGCACACCACGTACTCTAGTGACTATAGCCTTACTGCAGCAGCTGCTGCTGGCTTGTATTGGTCGCGGTCGTCGACGACAGCCAACCCCGATAGCGCTCAGTTATACCTTCCAGACATCGGTAACTTCGCCTTTCTCCGTCTCATGCATGCTTTACTCCTCAACTGCAAACGCAGGCTTCGTATTATGTTCAGATTTATTCGTCAGTCACTGAGAGCAAAGTATACACAAAAATGAACATGCAGATAAACAAGAAGCGGAAAAAACATCAATCTGAACTACAATTTGTGAGGCATAAAACACACCAAAATTAATTGATCGTAATTTGAGGATAAATTACCAAATTGTAATAATTTTTGCTATAAATATTTCAGACACAACTAACCACCAAATAACGATTTATGTTTCACCTCACCGAACGTCTGTTTGTGCACTCCTGGGCAAAAATGGAATAAGCAAAATATTTTATTTCTATTCAGTGCTTTTAAATAACACATTTAGCACTTTTTGTCTAAATTTTTAGAACTTTGGCTGACGCTTTATGCTATTGTCCAGTTATGTAACTGCTGTCAGTAAAGGAAAAGCCACACTAGCGGTCCAAACGGCCGTCTAAAAACACCAACCGTTCGGACGGCCATCCGGACCGCAAGTGTGACCCCTCTTTAAATATCACGGCTTGTGCGGTAGCAGCAAGCTGTTGTCTAAGCGATGTGCCAAGTCAATAAAAAGGCCAAAATTTTGACCCCTACACATGCCAAATTTGGTGAAAATATGTGCTATAGTAAACGAGTTATAAGCAATAAATAAAATTCAAAATGGCGGCTGCCGCCATGTTAAATTTATTATTTTTGTCGATTTTGGGCAAACGATCTATTTCCTGCGGCAGCCGTTTACATTACTGCAAAATTTCATTTATGTACGTCTGTTTGTGCAAAAATCCAAGATGGCGGCTGCCTTTATTTTGAATTATAATTTTATAATGCTGGACCACCCACGAAGTCCATTTGTGCACACCTGAAATCCCCCTTCAAATTTCATGTTGATGGAGTGAATACTTTTCGAGATATCGTGATTCGAAAATTTTGCAAATTTGGCTCAAAATGTCTATTCAGGCCTCAAAAAATCATGTTTTTTTTTGGGGGGGGGGTTGACCCCCAAACATTATTTTTATTATCGAGACCTTTAAAAGGCACTACCTTACGCAGAAACACGCGTCTTGAGCCATGATCGGTCTTCAGATGTGACCTATAGGCGTGAGCAAGAATACAAAAAAAGGATAGAACACAAAAAGTAACGGAAAATGCTTTCCCTACGCAGACCCTCTTTCCGTCGTCACACATCAACCAAATTTTGCATGTGGGGTCGTACATAGGATATCTTTCTTGGTTTTGAGTTTCATTAAAATCGGTTGAAAAATGTGGGAGCTGTGGAGGGGAAAGTCAGCCTTCGGGAGTCGAATGGTCACGTGGCCGATTTGCGGTGTGAAATAAAAGGAGCTAAAAAGCAGTTAAAAGAATACAGGAGAAAATAATGCGCACGAGGAGTACACTAGATTGGTTACAATTTAAAATATTTCTTGTTAACAATCTAAGTTTCGACCTTTTAAACTCAAGGAGTCTTCCGTATATACGGAGGCCTCAAATTTGAGTACTCTTTCAAAACGCATTATTGTTTTATTGTTGTACACTGATTGCCAAGGTGCCAGGACCACTGCTATCGCGCGCCACGTAAGCTTTGTTCAAATTACTTGTTTACTGTGCGAACGCTACGTTCTTAACGTAACGAAGAGGAGTATACGAGAGCATGCAGTGTAATGTTGAGGACCGACCGACGACCGACCTCCGTTTCTGAAAGAGCCTTATATACTGGAAGAACTTCAAATGGCCATTACAGCAACCAGTTCATCCTATCCATTTTCGGTTTGGTTCTCGAATAGGGTTGTCGGAATCAGCCAATTTAACCGTGCCATTTATATTTACGCCCGACTGACCCCGTTGCCATGGCAACAAAATCTGGAACAAAATGGGCTATAACTCGGCTTCTGTAAGAGATATCTGCGAGATCTTTGCGTCTTTAGATAGGTTATCGGGGTTGGACCGTCGAACGTTGCAAACCAAATTTTTCCCCAACCGTCCACCGTTGCCATGGCCACGAAATTTAAGACGAAATGGGTCATAACTCGGCTTCTGTAAAAATATCTGCGAAATCTTTGCGTCTATTGGGGTTTTTCGAAATTTGGAACAATATGCTTCTCTATAACAGAGATGTGTCGGATCTGCAGTTGCAGTTGTTGCAATAGTAATAATGTAGTAGTTCAATGTTTAGTGTTCGCGGAGTCTATACATTAGATTGGTTATAATCTGAAGTATTTCTTTTGTAGAGATAGAAATTACTTATGATTTTTCTTCATTTTAATTCATGTTTCATTTGTTCTGTTTTCTCCGGGCAGTGAGTCGTCGCCTGAGCTGAAAACTTAACCGTCTGATGACTTATTGTGTCAGGAATATTCGTATAGCATAAACTTTTAGAATTTATATTTTTTCCAAGTTACAATTCAATAATACGGATGTTTTAATCGTTTTTTGTTTATATTAACGCCTATTTGTCTGTTCTGATTTTTCCAAGTAGTGCAGAAGCACATATTGGGTGACATGAAGACTTGAAGTGTCCTTTACTGGCCACTTGCATCCGAAATATTTGTTCCACAAATTATTTAAAAATTGGTAATCCACTTTTAAGTTAAACTCAATAAATTTTGGTGTGTTTTTATGCCTCACAGTGTAAATACATGTTACGTATATCAATTTAATGTATGCACCAAGCGTGGACAATAAGAAACAAATAAATAAACAGCCAATAAGTAAAACATTTGAGCACGTTGCGACAACTGTTGCTACAGTAAGCTTATACTATTGACGGTAACTTTCAATTTAAAAAATTACTTATGTTTTCCTGTGGGCTGAAATATATACTAGTTGATTGTTGCGCAATATTTATTCACCCAGAAATAGCCGATAGCATTTTCGTAAATGGCAAATGTTTATCGCGGCGTTAGGCCTACATGTTTTTTTCTTCCTCGTTTTGTTGCTAAACAATAATTTGTGCGATGATTAATCTAAGAGTGGAAAGCCGAAAGCATGCCGTTTCTTTGTGGGCGTGTGCTGGACAATGCAGAATCGCCGGCGTTTAAAAACACATCTCATGCGCATGCGCAGTGCTGACAATCGCTCATTATCAAACCGTGCACGGTCGACAATAATATCGGCACAAATCGCCACAGCGTTGGATGTTATTTTTGCTTTTGTCGAAAAAAGCAGCGCGAGAAAAAAACGTCGTCGGCGTTTAGGCTAAAATAGAGCATCCACGATCGGTCTTTTCGTCACAAACGGTCGCCCGACAGCGTCCGTAACTCTTCTAGCGTTTTGATGAATGGGCCGCGAGATGAAAATGCATGAAAGGCTGCAGACACAGAAAAAAAACTATCACCTCCGATCGCCATCGTTGTATATTAATTAATCGCCGTCACCACCGCCGCAATCACATTTCACATGCTAATTTCGAGCTATTGACAATTAAGACTGCAGTGTAGCCAGCACGCACCGTTTCTGTTATGGATAAATGAATTAAGAAAAAAGCGACAGCTGTTGATTAAAAATAAAACTCAGCCTGCAGACGTTCAATGTGCATTGGCTTTGTTTTTCGCTGCAGCAGCAAATGCGACAACATAGAAAATCACTGAATGTCTTTGTTCTATCAGTGCACATAAACAGTTAATAGGCATACGGTTTGAATTGCTGAAGAAACGTGTATTTTTCTTTTTAAATGTTGCTAGACTATGAGAGCTTAGACACAGTACAACGCGTGTTTCAGAAAAAAAAACAGTCAAAGTTGTTTTGTCATAACCATGTCAAATTTCCACCGATTTTGATAATTTTAGCACGAAGATGGCGAAGACGATAGAATTATGTAAGACGCATTTATTTTCCATTTCACGTAATTTACGTCAACGCATTACCGTGTGAAATACAGATGCTACAATTTTGCATAACGCTGAGCTGTTTGTCTCCCGTAAACTTTGTGGAAGCCCCATAACGACTTAATTAAGCACACAATAAGTAAAAATGTACATCATTTGGCAGAGTTGCAAGTTATACAAACTCGCTTGCAAATAGTTTTTGCCCAAAGTGTGCCCAGCATATACACGGACACAATGGCTTAGATGCAACGCCACTGGCTGATAGCGAAATCAAAGGTTGACTGATCAAACTGCATTCACTCATCGACTAGACATGTTTTAAGCTCATCAGTCAGCTATTTTGTTGTTTGCTATTTTCACTTTAAAGTATTTAATACCACAATATTAATAAATCAAGTGGCGCTCTCTGTCGAACTGATGATACAAAGGTGAACAATCGGATACAAAATAATCACCGCGAAATGTAACAATTTGGCGCATTCGTGCTAAAACGTTACGTTGTATACTTAGTCAAATCACTGGCCAAGTTTCCAAGTGAACGAAGGTCAGTGAAGCGAATTCGGCGATAAGTTAGTTAGTGCTTTCATTAGTCGTTTCAGTTACCGACCACATGAATTATTCATAAGTTGAAGAAATCTTTCTGTCCCGTATACAATGACTTACAATATCGATCCGTTGATAAGATCAGCGTCAGAAGCAAGCAAGCAGTGACGTCGCGGGCTGGCAAGATAACCGATTACGTTCCGTAACGTGGGTTTCTTTATGGAGTGTCTGTGAATGTGGTTTATCGAGGGTGAGTGACGTAACCCCGACACCGATAACGTCTGTACCCATCTAGTGTCAGACATGAGCGGTATGAAACACACATTCCGACATGGAGGCTTCTATCTCCATTTCTGGTGAGCAAAGCTTGCGCTCAGTGAAAAATAGAGTGGAGCTTTGCTAAAGGTGTCTACAAAATTGCCATGCACGCTCAAAATGCACCACAAACCGTTTGGCGGCCGGGCTCTGTCCGGACCGGCTTGGGGAGCTTAAAACGCTCTCGCAAACCCCTATCTGGACTAAAAATGTGAGGCTCTCGCTCTCGAAAAGGGACGAAAGGAGGGAACGCGAAAAGGAGAAGAAAAGGGGGAGGGGAAGAAAAGCGGAAAATAGTAGGCCTAAACAAAAAACAGAAAAAGGATAAAACGAAGAATAAAGAGAAAAATGGGGTGTGAAAAGGGGGAAACGAAGGTAGAAGAGAGGATTTGAACCTGATATCGAATATAGACTTGGCGGGATAGAAGCTTCTGCATTCCCTGACACTCCAGCAATAGATCTGAGGAGCTGTGAAACCCACGTCTTGATACACGTCCCAGGTAAGCGTGAGACGCGTGGCCGTGGGGGCTAATTACGTGCTGACGGCGACACAAAAGCGTCGCGCGGCACGAAGGATAATTGCAGGGTACGTGGCTTGACGAACGGTTAAATGACGTACGGTAACTGGAGTTGTAATGTAAAACAGCCTCGGCCTATATATAGGCCCATATTGCTGATCATTCGTACTCTACACGCAAACACGACAGGATTAACGACTTGGTCGCCAATTGCTATAGGCTGCCAGTATATGCTATGAGGTCAAAAATATATGGCTTCATTAAAGTTATTATGTACGTTGATTATAGGCATAGTAATAGGCGGCGTACAATATAGCGGAAATCATGTGTTTATTACCTGGCAAGCGCGAGTTACATTCCATTATAAAGATATAAAATAAAATTAAAAATATATAATTAATATTGTGCAAATGAAATGTACGAATAAGTTAACAGAAAGCCAGCACAATAAAGATTTATTACGTTATATTACCGGGTAACTTAAGATGATAGCCTAGATTTAATAAGATTCAAATAGTAAAATAGGAGTCTAGTTTAGGTCGTTCAAGTGGACATTGCTGTATAGCGCGTAGGCCCTATTATTCTGTATATTCGTTCAAAAAGTCAGTTATCTTTACTGAATAATGCACTAAATGACAGCATTTTTTTCTCACAGAAACAAAGCAGCAGCATGCAAAACTACAGGTAGGCTACTTTCATGATTTTATCCTGCACACACGAGACTATATACTAAAAGCATGACGTAGTTAGCTTAATACAGGTGCTTTATAAATAACGCAAACATTGAAACACGCTATACACTATAAATGAATAATTATAGCAAAGAACACTGTTAGGCTAAACCGCAGGACTAGTGCCTAAATGTCGTGGAAAAAATGCATGTGGAAACACGGCACTATAGCCTAATAAAAACCCTCTTGCAAGCTACATGTAGTATGGAACTGAGAGTTTATTAATAGCAGTTCAATTCGGTTAGGCCTTATTTCGATTTCATTTAACCTTCAGCTTATCTTATTTAGCGGTGATCACAGAGCCTCGATGGCCCATTTAGGCCTAAACGTAGGCCTATTGCTGCTGCAGCCGCCGCCGCTGCTGCTGCTGCCGTCATAGAGAGAGCGTTGAATTACGTCCAAGTGACCAATCTCAGGCGCAGCGTGGCAGCGTGTGGGCGTGGCTATGACATCACCGGCACCGCCCACTCACCCACTAACTTGCACCCAGCGGGCGGCCAGCTCCACTTATCGACGAGCTGTTCTGATCATTAGGCTCAGGCAATCGATTATCACTAGACTCTCCAACTAATTAACACTAAATCCTGCGGTTATTGTTGTAATTAACTGCATGCGCGGTAATGGCGGCAGTCGAAATAGCGCCTCGGCGCAAGCGACTGACGACGTTCACAATTGAGTCCATTGTAGGGTCGCGGTCTCGCAGCGTCAGTCCTTCGTCCAAGTCTAGTCCTCTTCCTACTATTACTCCGTCGTCGTCAACTCGTCATCACGTCGAAGACTCTTCTCCGCAGCGGAGCATCAGTCCGTCTCTCACGCCGGTGTCCTCGACCGCGGACTCTGCCGCAGGGAGCGGTGTTCAGACGTCGTCGTCGTCGTCCTCGTCGACCGTTGCGGATGGTGCTACTAGCGCCAGACGTCATCTGGAACTGCTCGCTCGCTTCGCCGCACCACACAGCCTCACCGGCGCCACCGGTGCGGGCTCAGACGCAGGTCAGCGATGATTTTTTTCTCCTAAAAATATTATAGGTTCTCAATTCTTAACAAGTTTTAAAAGCTTTCTAAAGGCTTATTAAAAGCTCATCATTGTCGTTTTTTCTGTTTTAAAAATGTTTTAGTTATCGAAGGTTTTTAGAGGTTTTAACATGTTTCAAAAATTTTTCAAAGGAAAAAAATACGCAGGAAGAGCATTTTTTAATGTACATCTATCCAGACAGAATTGTGCACACACCATTCTCATCTGGCATCGTTTTTGTTAAGCGAATGGCGTGACGTCATGCCAAAAATCGCGATTAAAATATAAAATTAAAATGTGATTGCTATTATAAACTGCACAGCAAATCGAAAAAAAACTTTTAAATAGAAGACCATACAATTTGCACTTTTAAAGTTTTTTTCAGATTTTAGAAACTTAAAAACTTGAATGCCTTGAAGCAATTTTTTAACTCTGGTGCATTCAGGTCTGTTTTCGACGTCATCTCCTGCAGTCTTCGGTGGTGCGATAGAGACGATACTGCGGGCTGAGGCAGCTCATCATCATCTTCCCGCCGAGTTTCTCAACCATCATCAGCGCACCAATGGTCTCACGGGCGCTCCGTTGGATGGCGGGACCGGACCGACGTCTGCGCTGACGCAGTTGTTCCGGGGTAGTTCCGTGTGCCCGTGGAACGCGTCACCGATGGACGTGCAGGCTGCCGTTCGACGAATTGTTGTTCCAGCTCAAGGTTGGTCCACGGCGTCACTCATGCATCCTCTGACGACTGCAGTGCCAGGCGTTCGACCTACTGCCGCCTCAGCCGACCACATCTATGTGCAACATCCCTACGCCTCCGGTTAATATTATACAATTTTGTTTGCCATACATTTTTTGTACAACATATAAGTAGTACTTTATGCAAATAAGCATGGCAGAGTAACAGGAGAAACAGCTGGCAATTTGTTATTCATTTTATTTATTTGTTTGTTTTTTTAATTACTACTTTTACAGATCAGCGTTTTGCATGCCAGCTCCAGCGGTAATTAAGCTTAATGTTAGTAACCGCATGCAGGGCGTCACGGTTTTCTTTGATGCAAAATTTTACCGAAAGGCACCGCACTATGTGTACTGTATGACAGACAACGTGCTCTAAAAGTTGCCCTGCAGGACATGACATGTCTGGTCGATATCAGTCAGCCATAGGCCTATTCTGTGGACTCTGTCCCAAAATGTGACTATATCAAGAAACATATTAACCAAAAGTTTTAAAACCAAGCAGTTTTTATTTATCTTTATTAATCGTATGTTAGCAAACAGTATAAACAAAAAAGGTCAAACTAAAGAAAAAAATAATGTTTTAACTAACAATTAATATTAAAGCCTACAATAATCGAATTTTTCCAATCATCTCCACGTATCAATGCTGGGCAAGTTTTTGAATACCAACATTCGTAAATAATGTAAAGTGTTGAATCAGTGGCAAAATTTTTAGCGATTTTTTGTTGCATATTTACTGCTAAATAGACCACGCATAACTATTTTGAAAACCGGTGCATGGCGTTATAAAGTTCACTTCCGCCGCTGTTATTTTTTACTGACCGCCCGGTATAAATTTATTGATCATATATCTGATAAAAGTGACAAAGTATGATTATGTACAGTGCTACGATTTATTACAGGGGTAAGTGCGGAGGCTGCTCGCCAGGCGGCCGCATTCGCGTGTCTGCACTACCGCAAGCCGAAGCGTATCCGTACAGCGTTTTCTCCGACCCAACTCGTCCGCTTGGAGGAAGCTTTCGACAGCAACCAGTACGTCGTCGGACAAGAACGCAAGGACCTGGCTGCTAGTCTTAGTTTGACTGAAACGCAGGTATTTTAAAAATTCACTCACGCATTATCAGTGGCGTAGCCAAGGGGGGCAGGGGGTCCAGGCCCCCCAATCCTCCAGACAAAACATAAGCATACCTATAAACTGCACAAAATTTGCCAATTTGGTCAGTTTATTTTCGGGAAAATAATTAAAATTGTTGCCACCAGATCTCATCATCATTTGAAAATTAAATAGCATTTTTAGCATGATCATCTTTAAATGCCGAAAAATCGGTAGGCGGTCATGTTAAAAAATCTATAACTTCGTCGTTTTTCAACAGAATCACATTTTATTTGGCTGTTAGATGTAGAAGGTTTCGGTAAATAAAGCTGTAAAATTTTGTATTAAAATCCTAAACGGTTGCTGAGAAAACGGCGAAAAAATTTAGGGGTCCATTTTTTTCTGCCGCACCCTGTATATACGCCGATTAGGCCTAATATGCATCGTTTATCCTTACAGAAGCCCCTGCGTGTTGCGTTGAGTCTACTATGTGAAAAAACTGTCTGACAAAACATGTGTTTTGTCCATAAATAATACATTTTAGTTTCTTGCTAACGTATAAGGTTATCGTGCTTGTCGTCGGTCGTGATGGTTGGGCGGCCACGTTTACGCTAAGCGACAGCAGCAGCAGCTTGTGAGGCGGTATATAGGGCTAACTGTCACATGGACGAAATAATTAGCAACCTCCTGCAGATGCATGTTCACCGCGTGGTCACGCAACGCGGCGTTTCACACGATCTGTCGCCGATGACTATATCTGATGTTTATTTTTTCTCCTCCCCTCCTCTGCACGTTAGCATCATTCACTGTCCGATCGACTTCGGATCCACGCGCGATGGACAGAGAATTTACTCAAACGACGTCATGTCGCCGACGGCGTAAACTGGAGTGCACCTAAAATTTCCTGGCAGTTTGGTGATGATCACTTGAAACTACTTAGTACATATAGAAAACTGAAACAGTTTTCTGCACGTTGGTGAAAATTTAATTTTAAAAAGCAACGCAAAATTTACGCTTGTATCCTTTGACGAAATATAGGCTTCGCGAGACACCTATTCAAATGCCACCGGGAACGAAAAAAGTTTAAAAGTTAACAGAATATTATGCTGATGTACAATGTAGTAATTTTACTTCCGCTCGTGTAAACACGTCGCAGCAGACTGTATGTACAACACAGCTATTTTTAACTCACGGCTAAACGGCGACAACTTTACGCTTTCTCGCCAATAATTAATTATTATTTTTGAGTGCGTCAATAATTTAGAGATGACGCACAAAAATATTACGTCATTCATGCAATAAACAGTGTAAAAACAGAGACCTGACAACCACATAATGTCGAATGTCAGAGTTTATGCGGTTTTGAAGTCAACTGAAAAAAGACAGCTAAAAGTCGAAGGCATCTGCTGCTCCCCATAGAGGCCTATAGCTGACGTCGCCATTACGATGAGTTATTAAATCATTCTCCGAATCGAAAAAGGCAGATTAGTGGTGATGCGTGACCGTTATACTTTGAGTAGCAGGTACCGTACAGTCGGTTAAATGGTTGCAGTGGATGTCCATTTTTCCGGGTGGAGATATCCTGCATTAATCGCGTTGATTACAGCGAGAGTCTTGACTTGACGTTAGAAGGCGCCACGTGAACACGCGGCAGTCCCGCTCCGTTGAGTCAGTCACGGTCTGTTGCTGCAACTGATACCCACCCATGCGGCCTGCCACAGTCGCTGCTGCTGCTGATGCTGGGATAATCTAGTTGTCATCACACTCGCCGTTGCTGCTGCCACGTCTAATGTCCTGCTAATGCCGCGTTGATGACCTCCTATTGACCATGCACGTCGTCGTTGCGGCGTCGCCAAATTCACATCCAATTCATCGTTCGGTTCTGACAGACGTGTTTGTTAACACGAAACTCGACACAAGTGACAACGGGTGCAAACATTTACTACTGGACATATCCCCCTTCGGACGTTTCTGGTCCTGGACGTTCATATACCTGCCTATTGACGACATATTTTAATATTTTAAATGTACTGGGTGTTTCATAAAAAGGACCCTTTTTTGTTGTTTTCATAATTTACTCAAATTATGAGCTATTTACATGAAATTTTTATCAGTTGTAGCTGAAGAAATACTAATTCGAAATATTTGAACAAAATATGGCAGTTGCTTAAAAATTTTTTGCTAGTCGTGATGTAACGCTGACGTCATAATGTGTCACCGGTACAAACTTGCTCGTCTCAACTGGTGCTGTCAGTTGCTACCCTGCTTCGATGGTGAACTTAACCTGGTTCGCTAATGAAAAAAATGTTTATCGTGTCAGCACTGAGCAACATGGAAACATGAAATCGGGCGTCTTGTGATCCAAAAACTCAACATCTTGCAAGCTCCGCGTGATAGTGCACTGTCTTGCTCGAACATGTGAATGACCAATTATCCCCACAGACACGTAAATTCGATCGCTTTGCACGTTTTTGCGGCTGCAACCGTAAAACTTGAAATATTTGACACAAACGAACCAGATTTTTCACCATTGAAGCAGGGTAGCAACTGGCAGCACTAATTAGGATTAGCCTGTTTGTACCCGTGACACATTATAATGTCAGCGTTACATCACGACTAGCAAAAATATTTATCAACTGCCATGTTTTGTTAAAACATTTCGAATTAATATTTATTCAGCTACAACTGGTAAAAATTTCATGCACATTGCTCATCATTTGAGTGAAAAAAAAACAAAAAGGAATCCTTTTTATGAAACACAGTGTATAAGCTAATGCATTATTTGTGCTTTAGCTTTATTTTGATTTCTGCTGTTCTATATCAATAGGCTACTAAAACAAGGCTGGGAATGTTTTATAGGCCTTTGAAAACCGGCGGTGGAAATGTCCGGGGGGAACGTCCGAGGAAGAGAGACGTATACAGGGGAAATATCCGTCTGTCGTGACAGCAGGTCCACTGGAGGTATGATAGAGTTCTTTCACTCCCGGGACTATCTGAGCGCAGTGAATTAATACAAAGTCACTGATCTAAAGCTAGATTCCACGAAGAATTTCGTCACGGGATTGAACAATGCGGCAAATCTGCGGCGAAAGATCGCGCAGCGTTTGACAGGTCGTATTCTGTTGGGCTAGTTACCAAACCGACCATATTGCATATGTCTATTTGATTGTATGACTACCATCTATTTGGTTCGGCAAGTTAAAGGTCGTGTTACTTTGTATTAATATGTCTTTTAAAAGAATTTGATCTCTGTCTGTTGCATCGATCAGGAGAAAATTTAACCAAAATTACTGCTCAGTTATGTAAAATTAAATATATTTTGTCTTTATCTAATACACAACAAGCAACTCTTTTTAAATTCATCTCGATTGCATATGGACGACGACGGAATTGTTTTTATAAATTCTTGAAATGCTAAGACATACGGTCCTGTAATGTTGTGTCCCTGCAGTTTCTAATAGTTGATGGAATTAATCGTTTAGGCCGACCGGCAAAGCCATCAGCGTGTGTCCTTCTCGTTCAATTACCTGTTTACACCAGACAGGCTCAGACAGCGCTTACACTGTATATCAGTTGAGCATCGTTTAGCGCTCAGGTCTATCGCGGATCGACACAGTTGACTGACTACACTTGGCGCAACCGTGTGCGTGACACGTTAATTAAACTATCGCAGTAGTTGCTGCTGCAGCAAGCTTTGTGTATAGGTTACTTCGCCCGATTGTTGTTCTGACGTCATTCATTCATTCATTCATAGACTCGCTCGCTGTTATTGTCATCAGTGTGGCATGTGTCCGGCCCGGGCTTATTCTCCTTGCTTTCCTGTACCAAGTTATCCCCCTTTTCCCTTCTCTCGTTGACCTCCCGCAGTTAGCTGTTAGAAAAGACGCGCCGATGACGTCGTAATAATAACGCGCGATTTGAGTCGGTGCTTCCGACAGCACTTCGCATAGTCCGTCTTCAGGCCTATTTATCGTTTGACATCTATATCGTGCGAGTTCTCTTTTATTCGCCCTTTGAACGGCATAGACTGTTAGTCGTTAGTGCACGGAGAAATTAAACAGACTCTATAGAAATATTGCATGCGTGAACAATTACGGTAACACGATTCTCACATTCACATATTATCCATACATTTTCGTCTGCATTGTTTAGAGCTTTACTGCGTTTTATTTTTGTTTATATAGACAGAGGCACCGGTTCCCCCTGGAGAGGAGGAAATATTTGGGATCAGAATTCATTGAGCTATTTGCAGCATTTTTCGCTTTATATGATACTGTATCATTTATAGGGTCTTATTGAACGATGCATGTCTTATTTAAATTATATTTAAAACATTGCATTTTGTAAGCCAACAACTTTGAACAACAAAAATGCCCGAATTATTTCTCATGTATTTTAGCACAATTTTTTCCATGGGCCTTTAGGTGTTTGGATCCAGTAGTTTCAAGACCCCTGAACTCTGTTAGCATTGAGTTTTGCCTGGATCGGGTATATATCAGCGAGTGTTTTATAGCGGGCGCAGTGCCGACGACGACATTAAAGACAGGCTGGCTAGCTGTATGGCTGGATGTCTCACGTTAAACAAAGCGACATTTTCGTGCCTCCAAGGCCAATCAACGAGGTTGGTAATATACGCCATCAGCGACTAGATCTGCTTAGTGCTGTTCGATGTCGCACGGTAGGCCTAAAGTATGCAATATATCATCAGGAAGCGTTTACACTGTGCGGCACGGCAAAGAGATCTCCCGTGGCGTGTGTACGTAAACACCGGTAAACACGCTATTGACCCCGGACCGTACAAGACAGCCGTTTAACTCTGTGCCAAGTCAAGTATGGCCTAGTGTCATGTGTAAGGCTTAGGTTTGATGTCTGAATTTTGACTTTATGACAACCAGAAAATCGCGTTTCGTTGAAAAGGGGGCGTACTCAGAAAAGTGTAAGAGAAAAATCGGTGCACTATAGTCTCTGCATGCTGCTCTATAGTCTATAGTCAGGGTTTGCATAAAAAAGAACAAGAGTAGATTGACGTCTATTTTTTGTTTAAAACTGACACTTTTTGGTAAATTTTTGGCTGACAAATGAGCTGACTGCGGAAGTGGTGAAGGTTTAAGGGAAAAGCAGGTCACTTTTTAGTCCGGTACTATAGACACAAGTGAACGTAGAGCACATGGCCGAAATTTGAACTTCAACACCACTGAAACATATTTCCAGTCGTACGGAACTCTCAGGAACAGCCTGGTGACCTTCGATACCCGCTGACGTTGCTGCTGCTGCCGCTGTCGATTTGCTTTCATACTGGGTACTTAGCAGGAATATGCCACCGGCCTCGCTATGGCGACGTCAAACAGTAGGACATTTGGGTCCAGATCACGGCAGTTAACGCAGTCTCGTGTTTCCATTGCCTCCGGCGACAATCCACCACATGCAGACATCCATGCGTGAGTCAGCCAGTTAGCTTGTACATTACACCGGCATGTATATATAGGCCTCGTATACTATATCGTTGCTGCTTCTGCAACTGAGAACTAAGACACGGCTTAAATCGACTTATAATAGGTTTAAACTAGCCGGACCAAATGCGTTTCGGACGTGACGTCGCGTCTGAAGTCCTTCCTCGCAGACGACTGCAGACGGACCGACCTCCAACGTAGCAGTAGGCGGTAGGTAAGCTATGCGTGTGGCGCCTACCTACCAGTAGCTTACCACGGCATCGCTTGCGCACGCTGGCGTGTGCATGTGATGATGCAAAACGGCGTCTTATGCGGTACCAAACTGCTTCGCAGAACAACGCCCTCGCCGACTTGCTTATAAAATAAAACACATTAAGAATTTAATCAGAAACGGTTGTTTTCCGGTAAAAGACCGGGTCTGCGACTTTCATGCACGTAAAACGTAGGCCTATATCTTTAATTTCGTGCTACAGGCACGGAAATGTGGCGAAAAACGAAGCGGTGATCGGAAATCACAGGAATAGACTTTAACACATGCAGAGCGCAGTTTGCCCCGCTTAAGTTCTCTGCACGCTGCTCTTAAAGTGCAAACTCCACTATAGTTCGATTTGTCGAGGCCATGATGGACAGTAAGCTGTACAGCATTTTGACACAATTAACGTCTTCATGTTGTGGATTGCCGCAGACGTTTGTTTTGTTATGGATTTATTCTACACAACTTGTTGTGCCGCATGTTGTACAAAGAAATCCACATCTAAGCCAGTGGAGTTTGAGCGTAATTCTGCACTCGTCGTCGTCATCAGGCTCAGCAGCAACAGCAGCAACGTCACCCACGCCGTCTTATAAATGTAGTCAATGTCAGCTCGCTGATGTCACTGAAGCGTGACGTTCATTCTGGATTATTGCTGTTGCTAATGTAATTAGTTCAATTCCTACTCGCAATTAACGGCTAACAATGCATTGATTGGATAGGCTCGGAGCTCAGTCGGCTTCTGCGTAAAACTATTGTGATACGCAGTTTTGACATAACTTGCCTGAAAAAAATGTATTGCTATTGACAGATTTTTTCGTACATTTTTGTGCGTCATTGCACGATTGTCTCCACTCAATTGTATTGTGAAGTAAACTAAGTCGTTTTCCGAGCACATTCCGATTATTTAAAAACTAAAAGATTTTTACATAGTATACGCATAGCCCTTTTTCATAACTAAGCTGATTGATGATAGGACGTCAGTGTGTGTAATTAATTAATAATCGTTAATTACATGCAGTTATAAACCGTAAGTCAATGTGCCTGCAGATCAGACACTGTAGGCCCCTATATATCACGCACGCATGCGAAATGCGAAATGATTGCGGCGGCTACAACGGCTGAGGCGGAAGATTATGATGTTAATGACGTCATCAGCGACTCAATCAGTCCGCCCTCAGTCACAGACCCGCGCCCGTTACACAAACACCATTTGACGATCAATCGACAATAACGATCAATCGTTCAATAACGACAAATGACGGTGCAGACAGCAGGTGCATATAGTCACGCCCTTAGATCGATCAGCTCTAGCAGCGACGTCATAGTCCACAGTTACCTACTGCTTGTGAGGATCTGTGTTAATTGCTATCGAACTGTAGCCATATAAAACACATGTGATAAGCACGAACATGATACATGAAATGATCAGTTGTTTTTCCGTGACACAAAAACAAAGTGAAACGTCACAAAAACCCGATTCAGAAACTGAAAGTGCCGTCTAATCTATCTTTTTCTCATTTTACTCCGCGCACGCTACGTTCCTAACGTAGCGAAGAAGAGTATATGAGATCAGTGGACCGACTGATTGAGGACCGACCGACGACCGACCTCCATTCCTGGAAGAGCCTTCCTGGAAGAAATTCAAATGGTTACATCTCAGCAACCAATCATCCGATTCATGCACTTCCGGTTTGGTTTTAGCGTGGGGTTGTCGGAGTCGGCCAATTTAACAGTGCCATTTATATTTACTCCCAACTGACCTTCGTTGCCATGGCAACGAAATTTTGGACAAAATGGGCTATAACTTGGCTTTTGTAAAAGATACTTGAAAAATTTTTTGCGTCAATAGGGAGTTTTGGGGGTTACATCGTCGAACGCTGCAAACCATTTTTCCGCAACCGACCCACGTTGCTATGGCAACGAAATTTTGGACAAAATGGGCTATAACTTGGCTTTCTGCAAGCGATATCTGTAAGATCTTTGCGTCTATAATGGGGTTTTCGGGGTTAGCCGCCGAACGTTGCAAACCAAATTTTTTTCCAATTGACCTTCGTTGCCGTGGTAAAACGAAATTTGGGACAAAATGGGCTATAACTCGGCTTCTATAAAAGATACGTCTCGAATGTTTAGTTGCAGTGGCAGCAGTAGCAGTACTGTAGCAGCAGTAGGCTAGTAATAGTATCGGCGTTAGTGTCCGCGGAGTAGGCTGTACATTAGATTGATTACAATCCAAAGTATTTTTTGTTATCCATATGCATCATTTTGCTCCTTTCACTTTTTTCTTAAATTTTGGTACTCGAATCCAAAAAGTATGGGCTTGTGGGGACGCCCATGTGAACTTATCTGCAGAGCCAGGGAATAAAAAATACGTGACGATATTGACTTTGATTAGATGGAACGGGTTTTACAATGACTTGTATAGATTACTTGCTGCAACTTGCTAATATTGCTAGTAACATGGATCATTAGTTTAATAAATGTAAAAAAACATCAGTTTATACACTTGTTAACGGCAACATTAAAGAACTCGTACATCGAAAACAGCAAAAATCACAAAAGGTGATATTATTCAGCAGCACATTGACATACAGTCAGTGTGATGCGAGCAATATCACCTTTTGTGATTTTTGCTGTTTTCGATGTACGAGTTCTTTAATGTTGCCGTTAACAAGTGTATAAACTGATGTTTTTTTACATTTATATTTGCGGTTTTATTACTAAAATACTGTTTTCCTATACTGGTGATCAGTTAGAAAGATATTGCGCCTCAGATATTTTTTACAGTAGCCAAGCCAGTTATAACTGTTAGTTACTACCTAATGGCGTGACTGAACAAAGCAGACGATACGCGTCAGGCACGACGTCACCGCTGGCCTGCATTTGCTAACGATACTGAACAAAATTACTTTTATATCCACAAATTTGCCATATAAATAAAAGAACTAATATTGCACGAATCACCCGCTTAATATAGGCCCGGAAAACACTTCAATAATGCTAATTTAACTAATCGTATTATTGCAGTTATTGGACCGTTGCGTAAAATTCCTATTGCAACGAGTCAGTCGGGGTAAAATTCGATTGGCAGCATTCAATGGCCCATCCCCGAGAACGCTCTATAGACGCAAAAATCTCGCAGATATCTCTTACACAGACCGAGTTATAGCCAATTTTGTTCCAAATTTCGTTGCCATGGCAACGGGGGTCGGTCGGGGTAAAATGCGATTGGCAGCATTCAATGGGTGACTTCACTCTTTGACTTAGACTTTCGCTGAGACTTTCGCTGAGCCTGAACTTACCTATTTAGACCGAAGTTTAAACTCAGCGAAAGTCTCGGAGAAATCAATTAATTTTTTGGCAAAATTATGTACATAGGTCGAACTTTAGCTCAGCGAATTGACTTAACAATATTATTGACTTAGTTATCGAGATACAGCAACTTATTGGCTAAAAATCTCAAATTTTTCCCACCCTTTTCTCATTTAGCCCCTTCGTTCGGCAAGACTCCCTTCGAATTTATGGAAAAGCTTTAGGGTTCCTAAAACTAGAGCCTTCCAGGCAGCCGAGGGTAAAAATTTGGTGATTTTAACTTGCACCGTTTTTTACTGATCCACCCGCGTGACGGACAGACGGACAGAGGGACAGACAGACGGACAAACGGACAGACAGAATTGCGATGGCTAAGACGCGCTGAAAGCAGTAGCTGCTTTCGCGCGTAAAAACTCAACAATAACCTCGGTTAGTTTGACGTTTTGATTTAGACTTTTGCTAAGTCAATTCGCTGAGCTAAAGTTCGACCTATGTACATACTTTTGCCAAAAATTTAATTGATTTCTCCGAGCCTTTCGCTGAGCGGAAACTTCGGTCTAAGTCTGAAGTCACTCACTGCGTCCTTTGGGTTAGAAAGGCCAAAACGGCACATAAAACTGCCCGATATTGTTGATTTAACAGAATTTAGGATACTGAAGCACAGTAAAGAATTTTTTCGTGCAGCCAACCGTGCGTGATAAAATATGAACTACAATGTACGTATACTGAATCACGTTCCTATCACATCTGTGCAGCATCGTTCGTCGATTAATGCGCAAGCTGATACCGGATCTTGTCTACAGCTACGATGACGCGCGGTATGTGTCCACATCAAAGCAAAACGGTCTGAAATAATGTCAAAACAGTGCTTCTACGAGCGCTCAGTAGAAGATGTACCAGCCCAGGTCGGTGCCTGGCCAAGTGGGTGTTCTATGCAACGCCTCGGGGCAGGGAGTGACCCGTCCGTCTGGTTAGAAAGGCTACATTAGATCGGTATTGACATCAGTTAACGTAGTCGACATTGCAAGACGAAGTCCTCACGGTACTGGTTTCTGCTGATCTCGTCTGCGGCTCGTGTTTAATGCTACATTAGACTCAAACGACGACGTGGGAGACCGGACCTGATTAAAGCGATTATTTGTTGGATTTCGTTTCTACGTTTTTAAGCGCGTTTACAGTAGGCTATCTAAACGCTGGATTTCGATCAATTATATTTCAGAAGGTAGTGTGGCAAGCTAAAAATAAAGGTAAAGTCCAACACTTGCGATAGCGCTTTTTACAGTAGCCCAGTAGCACTTTACAATCTCTGAAGTGACAGCTGATTGCCATGAGTTAATGATACCACTGTGCAGTATGCGGCCATCCATTGCCCGCCTAAGCGAACAATTAAACCCACGGTTTGCAGCTAGCAGACATACCGTCGCTTCAATCAGCCACACTATGTCTTCATCCAGTAGCCCGTAAGCTTCTACTCATTTCCCATCCCACAGAGGGTAGGAAGCTGAGTTGGCTTTAGCACACAGTATGTTATCAACTTGCTTAAGGTTGCTTGCAAATGACCGGCAGTGAGAATCGAGCCGTAACCTGAAAGCTACGAGTCGACACTAACCACTAAACACTTGCACCTACACAGACGTGTAGGTATGAACAACTTACCCAGGGTTGTTAGGCCTACTTGGTAGTGCACCAGCCAGGAATTAAACCATGGACTTTTCGGTCTCGTCATCAACGCCCAAACCGCTGAGCCACCAAGCCACTGGGCGACGAGCTTTAGGTGTGATAAAATCTTTAGTGATAGTTTTATTGCGAATTTTCGGCAGAGTGTGCCATTAAAAGAATTTTCAAAATCGACCATCAGTTGATCATGGACAAAAGTTTTTTTGGTGCCATGTTTTTACTCGCGGCGTATTAAAGCGACAGCTGCTGATGCGGCGAGTTCGTATTGAAGACTGCGCTAGCGTTTCTGATAGCGGCGGTGGTATGTCTGCTGGCTGGACCGCGGGTCTAATATTGTCTGTCGGTGACTACTGCACCATCAAGCAGCCCATACCGATCATTCGAACGTTACTGATTAACTGCATTAGATGGTCGACTGTTTACACTGCTGCCCTGAATAATAGGCTTATTAAGTGTGCTGTGTTCGGTCACGCCTCCCTGCAGTGACACGTGACTTTCTCACACTTGTGATTCTTCACTGTTATACTGCTACTCTCAACCTGTTTAAACTATGTAATAAGTAAATGCGGTTACTGAAGTCAAGGGCGGCGAAGGTACTTATGATTTGTGACGACGATTTTCAGACATGTGGCGTTCGACCGAAACGCTAGGCCACTATCTGTGACCGAGTGTCGCTGAATTCTGATGCCAATTTGCCAGTAGATTGCCGGTGTGCGGCTAGCGACCCCCAGTAAATCACTCCCGTACTATAGCGCCGATTTATTGGCATATCAGCATTTTTTGCTCGCCAGATTTGTGCTAGCGGTATTGGAATAAATTAGTAAGTGATGCGCAGACTGCAAATTTCGCATAAGTAGGCTTTCACTCAGAGCCTCAGACTTCGTGCAATAAGCTTAGTTCTCCATCTGTAAGCCTATTTAGCGAAGTTTTCACACGTAAACATTTTCCACGTATACGTGCTGTACCGGATTAGCTGGTTACTCCTGATTATCGTTCCTGGTTATCGTTCATTGGTGTCCCTCTCGTAACGTCTAATATCCCGTTTACACGAGGAAGCAAACATGAAGCAAATGTATTCAAAGTACACATTACGACGTGGGCTGTAAGTTTGCTTCATGTTTGCTTTCTCGTGTAAACGAGGTACAAAACTTGTCATATCGATGATATCGTCTTCGGTATTGTCGTGGACGTTTCCAGCTGTCCAGTTAGATCGATCTCCGTCGTTTTTCATGCATGCGTGACGTCTTCTTTATATACTTTTGCTCATGACCAGCTGCGTCAGTTCATCAGCCTAACGCTACTGCCGAGAGTATGAGTTTTAGTTTTTTTCCAGCGTTTTTGTCGCGTGATATATCGGCGGCATTTCAGCTATCTCCAACGACATCGCCAACATGGAACAGCATGCCAGAGTGGGCTGTCGGTCGGCATACGTTTCTGTTCGCTAAAAAGATGTTGATTAATGGGTCGATTTAGATCACTATTTCGTTTCCATTACGCCGCATTTGTAGCAGGTTAAGTCGTCAAATAGTTCTGCGTCGTATCGGCGGCTGCAGTTTGAGATTAGGTTACGCGTGCACCGTATACAGGCTATACGTAGCTGGGTTGTATACAGTCAGCCACATTCATTCGGACTCATTCCAATTAGCCCAAGTCTTACGTACCCGACGGCAATTTACCGGTAAAGATAATTTTCCTGTTATCAGCTTAATTTCCGTTCTTTTGCGTGTCATGCACGCATTGCCAATATATCTTATCAAAAATAGTAGAGGCTGACGTATCGCCATGAGTTCTCTTCAGTTCAGTCTTTGTCAACGTCGTCGCTTTTCACACTTTGCGACTGAAAACGCGAGACTGGAAAACCCGGCACCAAATCGCAGGGGTGGAAAACGAAGGAATAAATTGTATAAACAGCCAATGGAACAATTTTTGCAATTTATTGAAATAACAGTAAGTCTTATATTGTAATTCATATTTGTAATATAATTAGCAAAGCAATCGCAACTGTCAGTATATGCCGTACTGGCAGAAGCATTTAAAAGTCGTTTAATTAAACAATGACAAAAATGAATACATATACGATAACACTGTAGATACAAAGAAAACGACAACTGTTCATAAGCAGCACTGCATCCGTAATCAGTATGCTTATATACGTACGTGTATGCATAGTTAAAAATCGTACACAAGTACTGTTTGCCTTAACAGACCCACGTCTGGCAACGATCGTTCAAAAGTTCAATTGAACAGGTGCAGCACCATCCTGATAGGACTGCGGCATATCGGGCAGCCGCTGTCCATAGACGCGACTGTGTCAGCACAGTTGCCGCAGAAGCGTGTATGACCACATGGCACGAGTGCGACGTCGGAGCGTTGTGCGATGAGGCACACCTCGCACATCTGAGGATCGTCGGCGCCGGCAGCAGCTGCTGAGGCTGTGGGTGGTGCAGCGT
>Ga0209367_1002047_pt1 | contig 26050 bp, 17 predicted proteins | sample WorMetLIZISLAND2_FD_187412 | JGI IMG/M metagenome (GOLD analysis project Ga0209367, IMG submission 187412) | Marine gutless worms symbiont microbial communities from Max Planck institute for Marine Microbiology, Germany - Olavius geniculatus... ... | reverse complement strand
TGATAACGCCGTTTACCGCTTGTCGATATCCCTATGCAGTTCAGAGATATTTGCGCTCAAAGTCGAAAGTTGTCGTTAAACGTACTAAATTTTGCGCGTTTTTTGCACTCCCAAATTTTAAGGGGGTGGTGCCCCCTAAAAGTTGTACCCGCGTTATCACCCCCATCTAGCAGCACGTCACGTGGCAAAGTCTATGAAGCTACTCCCTTTGGCTCCAAAGATCCTTCGTCTAATACGCTACATTTTAAGGCAATTTTTGACTCCCCTTTGAAAAAAGTTTGTAAGGGGGCCGCCGTCCCCGATGGGAGGTGCGCTAGTAAGACTTGGTCATTCTCTAGCGCGTGTAAAAATTTGGTGGCGCAGCACCCCCTAGGGGCCGAAATATGTTCTTCCGAAAAATGCGCTTTTGGTGGGTACAATTCAACATCGAGATCTCCAAGGTCACTGGACCAAACTTCACCGGACTTGTTTCGCCTAACGCAGGAGGAATCACGGTAGACGGAATAAAAATCCGATTTTGAATATCTTCATCCGTTTCGGAGATATTCGCCGCCGAACTTCGAAGTCGTCCGAAATCGGGCCAAATTTTGCATGTTTTTGGCCCCTGAAATTTTTTTGGGGTGCGCCCCCCGAAATTTTGGACCGGCATTATAAAATAGGGCCCAGTACTGACCATCGTGCAAAATTTCACGCCGGTTGGCTCAAGCATCTCGGAGATCTCGCGTTCAAGAAAAAAAACATCTGCAGTAAAACAGAAGTCCTTCCGAAAACTATCGTTTTCGGGCGGACTAATAAGCTTTCCTAATTCCCAGTTATGAACGGTAGATAACTATGCAGTTTGGTTTTTGTAACCGACGTCTCGTGAATCAGTCCAAAAAGGTGACGAGCAAACACTGCAGACGTACGGTGATTGGTCAGCACTCAGCAGCTGGTCAACAAACTCTGACGAACTAATAGGTCGACGACGTGTGCCACTGACATAAATATCTGCACGGCTGTCTTCGCAGCGGAAAGCAATGAAAAGTGATGAATTACCGGCGACTCGGTGACGAACATTATTTTGCTAACTGCACGGAGGGAGCCCGGGAGCAGGGCACTTTCACCCACCCACGCGCGCCGACTACGACGTTCCTAGCTATGGACTCAGCGCACAGAAAGGTGACTATAAATTCCTCCTGCTGCTGCTGCTGGCTTGGTGTAGCGCGGCTCTATTCCGTCGACTCCATAAACAGTCATTGTCTTAATCCGGAAGCTAAGGCTGCAAATCTGTCGCTGCAGTCGTAGAAAGCCTCGGGACGACGACTGCAAGTCTTGCCGGAACTGATCCGTCCGTGGACATAGCCGAACTGAGCTGAGCCAAGCCCCAACGGTCTTGCACTAACTCCGCATCCATGCACCAGCCAGCCTCTGTATCCCAGTCGCTGAGATGATGTGATAGCGTGGAACGACTGAACGGCAGAGTGGACGACATTCAGACCAACTGCTCCGACTGATACTGAAGCGGAGCCTGCTATGGTCACCGGAGAGCACAGCAGCTTCTCTGCCAGTCTATGTACTTGATATTTAACGTTTAATTCAAAGCGCTTCACAGCAGCTGACTTCGGCGCTAGGTAGCCTGCACTGAGTCCGGAAAAAAGTAAACCCCTAGACATTGCACAATAGAAATGACAACTTTGAACGAATTTGAATAACATTTGGCACACTTATTTCCCAATAAATTGCTGAAGCGATCACCAAACTTTGTTGAAAAATATCATTTTTTGGCGGAGTTATTAATAATTAAATATCGATAACAAAATATCTACGTTACCAATATGGCGTTAAGACAAAAAATGGTATGGTGCCAAAACGTTTATCGCAGAATTTCCCAGCAAGCCGTGGAGGCGTGGACACTGTCAGGGTTAAATAAACGGTTGTTCAATACTGGACACTTTACGTTTTGGGGTGATCTCATAAAAACCACTATAACTATTGTTTGCGTTGGCAGATTTAACTGAAATTTAACATTTTGATTGCAAATAGATAATGCACTGTTGGCGTGGAGTTCTGCCAAAATCAGTTGTTTTTGTTGGAGTTACGCAAATGTACATGGTATACTAATGTAACACCATATTGGTAACAGAACTATACGATTGTCATCGATATTCAGCAATTAATATTTTTCAACAATTTTTTTACTTTTTGAATTCATTAACATTCCCAAAGGTCGTCTGGTAAACACGCTGCTGCATGACAGTCAAACAGTATAATTGACTGGTTGTTAGGGGGACACAGGTCCGAAGATGTGAAATTTATTAAACTTTTTTGTTCATTTTAACGTACTTGTCGCTTGTTTTAGTTTTCCCAGGTAGTGTAGAAACAGACACTGGGCGAGGTGGGAAGTAGAACGGTTGTTTGATGGGCAGTTGTGTCAAAAATGTTTGCACCAAAAATTATTAAAATCTATCAATGCGTATTTTTGTTCATTTCAACGCATATTTTGCTGGTTCGGTTTTCCCTAAGTAGTGCAGTAACAGACATTGGGTAAGGTGGTAAAATAGCCTGTCATTTAATGGCAAGTTGTGCCAGAAATATTCGTACCAAAAATTACTAAAATTGGTCAACCCTTCTTCGAGTGACAATCGATAATGTTCGGGATGTTTTTTTCTGGACACGGTGTAGATTTGTTTAGATTTGGCATTTCTATTGTACAATGTCTAGGGGTTTACTTTTTTCCGAACAGACTGTATCGTCAGTATGCAGGGTGTTTCAAAAATTATCCAAACACTGTTTCGGCATTACTTGCACAAGCGCTTGCGACTGTGTGTATGCACGTTGATTAGAACGGTATGGCGTTGGGCCGATTTCATTTTCTTTTGATTTACAAGCAGAACCGATACTGATCGGTAAGAGTCTGTCTGTAACTGAAAAAATCGAATACACTTAGAGACTTGAAGATCGAAGTCACTGTGGTTCATCGTTACTTGGTGTCTAAGGGTCGTTAAGCCGTCGTCCCAAGTACGATTCGATTGCGATAGCTGCGGGCTACAAGTCGTTTTTTCGCGAGCCGTTGGACTCCATTTAAACCATGCAAGCACCAACTTCAGAAACTCGCGACAAATCAAGCTGCAGTTTTGGATCCAAAACCACGTAAACGTTAGTATACTCATATGAATTTATATGTATTCGTGCGATTCTGTGCTACTGATATTTCGGTGTAAACACAGCGGGAAGTCGTGTGGCCCGTGATCGCAAGAGCTTGATGTTTTAATGGCACAGCGAATCACTGAGCTAGGTGTTCTGTGATTCCAAGCGCTGACCGTTCCGTCACTGTCAGTGGCTAATTGTTCTCTTCAATGCTGCCTGCCTGCGCTGCGGTCCTTCCGTTGGTTCCCACGATTCCTTAATCTCTCAGCATCGCGCCCTAGGCCCCTCGTCATTTGCCTGCTTCCGTCGGCTAATGGAACCGCGCGCATGCCTGGCTGAAGGAATGTCTGGCGTTGTTTGCGCCGTGGCGCGGCGCTCATCTTCACTGACTGCATCGATGCTGATGTATTAATCAGGATTATACGCCGACCCCACACGCACCGCCACAATAGCTCCCCTCCGCCTCCCTCGCGTTGCCATAGCAACGCATCCAGACGATCAGGATCTTAATATAATTAAAGCTAAGTAATATACGCTGCGGGCGATCCTGCGAACGGTCTTCGGTTGGCTATTGATGCACGCTCAGTGCCACGCTGCAAGGCAATACTGAACGAACCATTTACCACTTGCTCGTTACAGACTTTGAACGTATAGCGATGATGACGATGACGATGACGATGAAACTTGGTAATAATGGCAAAAGTCACAGTTGTAAAGTGACTGCTGGTGTTGTTTTATACGTGCAAATACGTAAATAATGTTCTAAAAAGTTCGTACTCAGATCTCATTATGACTAAGCACTATTATAGAACTGTTCGTAGTATGGTAGGCTATCTTGTAGCCTAATATTGTTAAGATCATCATTATTCTATGAAATGTTCTTATTTTCGTCTACCTCAGTAATTAAAAATTAAAGAAGGCGTGTTGCGTATGGCATATCGGTTCGTCCACGGTACTGCTTGAGCGTAGATAAACGCCAGTATTTAGCCGGTTGCAACAGAGACAGGCTATGTACATTTAGGCCTATAATAGGCTTATCCTCGTTTGTTTTCGCTGGCACCAAGCAAGTTGCGTTTTCATAGCAGTCTCTCTGAATTTTCTTGGGCAACGTACGTGTATCTCAAACAGTTATGAACAGATTTTGACGAGATTTTCAGAAAAAAAATAATACCTATACGTGAAGGAACAAATCTATTGGCTGTCGGACAGTATCCGGATTTTTTTCCTGGATCTTGGACCATTTTCCAGGATTTTTGCCATGGGGTATTTTAATTTTGTATGCTGTCATTTGGTAGGCCTACTCTAGTACTTAAATAGTTATCACAGGCGCGCGGTAGCGCAGCTCTGTCTTAATGGCGACCGGCTAAGTCAATGTCGAATGGCAAAATTTGATCCCTTGCAGATCCGAGACCCCTCAACAGATTAATAAAAAAAATTGAAGCAGGTGATTATGTCCGCGAGACGACCCTTTGTGAAACATTTCGTGCAAATTCGTCCATTGGGGGCTTCTCGGCGAAGGAGTGAAATATAACGAAAATTTTTCTTATTTAAATATACCTTTTTAATGGCCGACCTACAGGTCAGACCGATCAGCGGATTTGGCTTAAACGACGCGGTCTCACGTAAGGGTGTGCCTTTTAAGAGTAGAAAATTCAAAGTTATTACCTAACCTCTGAAAAATCGCCCCAATGTCAAAAATTGGGCCAAAACAGACTTAGAAATTTTCGGCCGAAAACGCTGCTGTATAACATTTTCACCTATAAACGACCTGCAGGCCCGTAAAAGTTGGACAGTGAATAGGCAATATGGCATCGAGAATTCCAAATATGTAATCATTTTTGACCTCCTGCCTACAGGTCACTTGATACCGAGCATGCGCATTAAACTTTTAGCCTTTAAGATGGGCTAAACACAAATTTGAGGCTTCATATCTTCGTAACGGTGAAAAATAGGGGCATGGTCATCATTGACCACCAATAGGAAAGTACCCAAGGCGAGTCCAATGGTCACGTGACCGATGACGTCATGTGACCTCAGGAAGTCAGGGTCTTGATTTCAAACTCTTTGAGTCTTTGCGTCTTTACAGTCGTGCGAAACGTATAAATTATTATTGACCACCTATAAGAGAATATTATTTTTAGTAATAAAACAGCAAATAAAAATGTACAAAACATCAGTTTATACGCTTTTTAACGACGACACACAATGACTGACACATTGAAAACAGCAAAAATCATAAAATGGTAATATTATTCAACAGCACATGGACAGTTAGGCGATGTGATGATGAGTGGTATCACCTTTTTATGATTTTTTTTGCTGTTTTCGAAGTGTCAGTCATTGTGTGTCGTCGTTAAAAAGCGTATGAACTGTCGTTTTGTACATTTATTATAAATATGCTTTACTGGTTAGTTAAAATAATGACAGCAATTGATCAGCTCTTATTATACGTTGCTCTTGTTTACGCGCCTCTCTGTAAGTATTATGCGCGCGTTTTTTTTCTTTTTCACATAGTCCATGTGGACTATGTCGTCTGAAACGGTGTTAGCGACTGGCTGATTGAAGACAGTGTGTGTGGTATTACGACAGCAGAGACAGGGTGAACTGTCGCCGCGTCGTCGGCTCGGCTCGTATTTTCCCGTGCGGATGCGTCGCCATGGCAACGCCGGGATGCGCAGTGCGTTGCCGATGCTGGCGGCGTTTTCGTCATCTCACTGCGGGCGCGGCGCTGACTGCTGCTGCTGCTGCGTGCTTTACCCGTCTCGACGACAGACCTTCCTGTCAGCCTCCCGGCCTGTCGGTGTCACATTAAAATGTTTCCCTCGTAAAAAATCCGCCCGGAGAGATATAATCACGGATTTGATATGTCCCCCTTATGAAAAAATATCGAACCCATGAAAAGTTTTTCCATTATAAGATCGCCCCCCGCTTCCCAGAAAAGTCTCCTCCTTCGGCCGACAATTTACCGGTAAAAATCTGTCCCGCCCGGGCGGCCGCCGGGCGGGGCGGATTTTTGCCGGTAAATTGTCGGTCGAAGGAGGAGACTTTTCGAAATGGGGAGCGTTCCTATAATGGGACACCGGCCGGCCGCTACGCTGTCTATAGATCACCGGTCGCCATTAAAAGCCAGCCACCACCTTGGCCCGGGCACGATGTTTCTGCGGGATGCTTCTTCAGTCGACACACGCCACGCCGCAGCGTTATTGAATGCGACAAGGATAGGCAAGCAAGCAACTGACTGAGTGACTGACTGATAACTCCTCCGGCCACGTCTGCGGCAACAACGTCCGACGCTACATGCAACCTGCGCATTATTTGTGGTACAAAATTTACATTTTCCACACCACACCAGACGTCTGCTGCGGCGTCGCTGCTCTGTCAGTCAGGGTTGCTGCGTTAAGTGACTTGTCGCAAGCTTGCACGTCACGGTGAAGCAAGTCATGTGCTCTAGGGATGTGCACGAGACCTTCTGAGCCGAGACCGAGACGTTTCGACCGAGACCGCATCCTTCATGTGCTGCTAATCGATCTCGTTTGTCTGTTGCATTGTTTTACGCGCGATAGCAGAATGCTTCGCGCGTCTTAGCCATGGCCTGGGCGTCTGTCTTTTTGTCCGTCTGTCCGTCCGTCACACCCTGGCACTGTATCAACATGGTGCAAGCTAGGATGACAAAATTTTTACTGTGGGCTGCCATGGGAGGCTATAGTTTATCGCGACAAAATTTTATGTTCGTGGGTGCGAGGGTTCCCTTCAAAAGAGGGCATCAAAGAGGGGTACCCCCTAAAACATTACTTTGCCGTTATCGGCTCGCATAGTGTGAAAACGGTTGCAGATAGTACAGACTTACTGCATATCATAACAAGCACTGGTGACGGTTTTTTTTAGATTTGTTAACATCGATGACCCTGAACGACCTTAAATCCTCAAAAATGGTTTTAGTGAATTTTTTTTCGCAATTTTTGGCTGCAGCGCACATTTCAATAGTAAATTGCGACGAAATGGTTGGAGATAGACCAAGACAACCAGCATATGAAATTTTTAGTATTAAACGTAGATTTTAGCAGTCCAAGTCCCGACCCCTTAAAGTTTCAAGGAGACCTGCGCAGGCGGGCGTCAAAGTACGGTGCAAGATAGACGCATGGTCACAATGGACTACCTATAGGAAGTCACCCACCGCGAGTCAAATGGTCACGTGATTGGTTTGGTCACATTATTGCTTTTAACTTTTAAATTCACAATTAAATTTGCTGATAAAGCAGCAAATATTAAATATAAAAAACCTACCGATTTACATTACTGTGTAAGGGCGACCAAGTCACACATCCAAAACAGCAGAAATCATTTTACTAGGACACAGAGTGATAGAACGACGAACTGGCTGCCCTTACAAACCATGTGACGTGACCCCATTTAACGTTTTCCACCCCGTATTATCCCGTAAGCCAATAGGGAAAAGTTGCCTGAATTAGAACGGTTCCCTGATTGGAACACCTTACTTACTCGAAATCTATGAGCTGCTTACTGAAAGTAAGGAGCAATTAGTACTCTACGGTGGTTTCGCTTTCGATTTTAGGTATGTATGGTGTGTGTTATCGACTCAATTTGCAGTTAATGACGATTGTTGATTTTTGATTGATACGACCTTAAATGCAGCACCAGTAGTGAGGATGGCACACGCCGTTTGTGAAGTGACTTCATAGCCGCTAATGCTGTGCACACTGGATGTTTATCGGTGTCACTGTCGGGTGTATGACCGATAATGTAATGTAAACAACGGCTGTGCTGCTGCACAATGATTTGTAAAATTTGTTTAAATTGCGCTGAATGGAACAGATATAGTTTCCCCAATTGGAACAAAATGCTGAGTATGTTCTGTTTTAGGAAACGTGCTCATATTATTGAAACACTGCTCAATCACTGCTGTTAACCCACTTTTGGCTTTGATATGCCAAGCAACCGAGTCAGTTGACATCTATTTCACCACTAACAGCTGTTAAGAGCCGGAAGAGATTTTGTTCCACTTTAGGCAACTACCATTGTGCACATTAATTAAATAGATTTTTTTGCTGTTACTTGATTTTTTTGGAAACAAAGTTGAATTTCTTTTGGAAGACTAGATTCAACTTTGTTTCCAATTTGACTTTTTTAGCTACAGACCAGCAGTACATTTTAATCAGCTGAAAAACATTTGTATTACATTTGCATTGACTACGTTTATTAGCTTACAGGATAATGCTGGATTGGAAAAGGTTAAATGGGGTCACGTCACATGGTTTGTAAGGGCAGCCAGTTCGTCGTTCTATCACTCTGTGTCCTAGCAAAATGATTTCTGCTGTTTTTGACGCGTGACTTGGTCGTCCTTACACAGTAATGTAAACTGGTAAGTTTTTTATATTTAATATTTTTAAACACTAGCTGTTTACAGTAAATATATTATTACTTTTCTCCGGCTTTTAAAGTCTGGATTTTTTGGAGGGCAAAGCGTTCGCAGACTAATAAAGTCTGGAGTTAGTAAGCGAGTATAAGTAAAGACGCAAAGCGTCAATTTATATAGCGCATCAACGCTAGACGTTGGACTGTTTTCTATGTCAGTTTCATCTTGTCAGTGACGTCAGATAACGATAGCGCTGAAAAGTAAGGTGTGTGCATTGGGGTTGGTGGATGGAAGGCTGATTATTACAGAAATATATAGCAAATGTGGTCTAAAACGCCAAGCGTTCATATCAAAATATTTTATAGGCCTATAGTGTAGGCCTAAGTAATAGTAACCTAATGTTCTTTTGATATTTTTTACATTAGCGCATGTCGTCGTTTGCACAAATTTTCAAATATCTGTCTGCGAGATAAGTTATTTTATAATTTGTTCAAACACTTATCACACAGACAGATATTTGAAAATTTGTGCAAACGATGTCGCGCGCTACTATAAAAATATATTTTAAAAACATTAGGTTTACTACTATTACAAAATATGGCAAAATGAAAAATTTATTTCGAGCATTATCCGAACCGTTATGCTGAACGTTTCAGTGTAAAAAAACGTTTTCTGTCTGCTAAATTGCCACTCTCAACCGTCGAATGTGGACGCGGGGCGGCCGTAGAGAGATAATAAAGCCATCAATATACGGTCGTATCAAGTCGGATCTGACATGGATGGCAGTGCAGTTCGTCCGATACCGTTACCGCAGTCACAGTCACAGTGAGTGTGTGCCGGTGTCCCATTGTAGGATCGCCCTCAGAAAAGTCTCCCCCGGCCGACAATTTACCGGCAAAAATCCGCCCCGCCGGGCAGCCGCCCGGGCGGGACGGATATTTACAGGTAGATTGTCGGCCGGAAGGGGAGACTTTTCTGGGGGCCAACCTATACTGGAGAGACTTTTTATGAGGCCGGCAATATTTTAATAAGGAGACATTTATCAAATCCGTGATTATCTCTCCCTGCGCGGATTTTTCATGGAAACATTTTAATGTGACACCGGGCGAATGAGCAGCGAGTGACATTAGGCCGAGAAGCGATCTGTGATGTGAGCTCGTCGGTGACACAACGCCGTGACGCCATGACGCATCAGTTGCGTCGTCTGTCATACTGTCGTTGTCTGTCTGGCATCAACCACTGATTGCTGCATGACCAGTCGTATCATTTACACAATAGGCTGTATACCGTTGTCCGTCACGCGAACTAGCCCGCAACATTTGGAAGCATGACTCGGCAAATTTGTTAAGTTTCTTCTAAAGTTCAGCGTTATTCTGAGCGCATAGCATACCCCACATTTACTGTTTTTTTCATTGCAGTCGATCCGCTACATTCGTGGTCGTGGAAAAGCAGTCACTTCCTCATTTGATACATATTTGTACTGATTTATATTCGAATGTGCCGTTAAGAAACTACTCACTCATTCACTTAGATTTGAATCATAATCGCTTCAAATTTACCTGTTACTCTCAGATGAGGTCTTTTAAACTTTCAAAGCAATATGATTTTTTTCTATAGAATTATTAGTATATAATATTGCTGTGCTAACCAACCAGCAAACGAGCAAAAACGTGAGCAGAAGTGGATACCGAAACAACATTTTACCATGCTAGCGCCTATATGAATAAAGTAACAGTGTTTGTTATTTCGGATTAATCGTATTAAAGGGCTCTGTGTACACGAATGTTTTATACCGATGATGGCAGTTCTGTTTTGCTTAATTTCACGCCGAAGTCATTGTTTTTGACTTTGCAGTTACTCAGCCACCGGTGTTTGGTTCACAAACATATTTCGACGTTTATTGCTTGCAGTCGATTTTTAAGACTTGCCTTCTACAGAATCTGTTACTTTTGTCCTAGCCAGTGTAGTTTTCACGCGCGAGAGCTATAAACGAAAGCGCGTATTAGCTATACAGTCCACCTGTCTGTCCGTCACGACCCGGAACCAATCTAGGCCCAGGTGAGATAGAGACCTCGGGTTTTTACGGTACGATAGCTTAGAGTCTCTAGTCTCTGACAAAATTTCATGCCTCTGGGCAAAAGTTTTTTCTTAAACAGGGGGCGGAAATAGGGGCACCCCCTGTACAAAGACGTTATTTTACCGCCATTAGCTTGTCTAACATGAAAACGGTTGCAGATAGGCACAGACATGCTGCTTACCGTAACAAGCACTGGCGACGAGCTTTTCAGGGGTGTCAGCATCGATGACCTTGAATGATCTTGAACTTCCAAAAAGGGGGTTTTAATAAATTTTTCACGACTCCGGGCTGCGACACACATTTACATATTTCAAGAGTGAATTGCGCTGAAATGGCTGAGGATGTACCACGACAACCTGCGAACGAAATTTTCAGCATTGAATATAAATTTCAGCAATCTAAGTCCCGACCCCCTACGTTCAACGAGGGCTGCGCGCGAGGGTGTTAAAAAGGTTACTTTCCGAAAAAGTATTTTTTGCTATTGGAAATAGGGGCACCCTCTGTACAAAGACGTTATTTTACCGCCATTGGCTTGTCTAACGTGAAAATGGTTGCAGATAGGCACAGACATACTGCTTACCATAACAAGCACTGGTGACGTACTTTTTAGTGGTATCAACATTGATGATCTTGAATGACTTTGATCCCAAAAAGTAGAGGATTTTAGTGATTTTTGTGCTATTTTTGGCTACAGGAGAGTGAATTGCAAAGAAATTGATGGATATAGACCAAGATAACCTGCGAACAGAAACTGCTATAGGCTCTCGCGCGTCTCATGTTAGCATCAGCTTAGATTTTTTGTTTTATTGTATGGAAACTTAACAGGCATGATGTATTCGTTTTACGTGCTTCACTTTTTCTTGCGGACAGCGGAGAAAAACCTGCACGACTCCTGCATGTGGCGCATTTGTTTTAGCGAGTCACTTGTAACAGCATATAATACGGTAGGTCTACAGCGGCCAGCGACAATGTAAATATCTGCACTATAAACCCACGTCCTTGCGAGGTCCCGTGTCCAGTGTATCGCTGGTATGTATTTTTGCAAGAGACGCGTCGTTAACGTGTCGTTCTGCAATAGCTGACGCCGCGCTCCAGCGAGTGTCGGAGATACGATAGCAACGTCTGAAGCAGGCACATTATTACTATAGCGACACGATTGGCTCATTACAGGCTCGTCTAAATGATCACTGCTATCTACGTATATTGGCTGCTTATAGAACTCATCTACCGAGTGAATATACAATATTACAACACATCCAGTTACTGGACCCAGAAGAAGCAATCATCGTCACGATAAACTATGTTATTATTATGTTGACTATAAAGCCAACATAGTCCAAAATAAATTGGAATTTGAGATTAATGAGATGAAGCGAGTTTATAACATTTAGGCTTACACCAGAGAGCCAAAAACCACGTAAAAGGTATTATGGGAAGAAGTATGATTGATTTGCGCGTCTTGACAAGTCCAAAAAGTTTAAATCGTTGGTGCATTGCTACGTTTAATGAATATACTTTACTTTTTCGTTTTATTGTTGCAGTGGCAATGTGTTACTGTTTAAATGGTTTGATATTAATACCTTTTTTATAGTTGTACTTTTTAAAAAATTTTCATCTTTGTTTTGCAGTCCGTTAGCTATTTTGTCAATAAATTCGTCAATATGATGCGGCATGACATCTTAGAAACACTGCGCTTTATACAAACATTTTAAAAAGTGGTTTTAAGACGTTTCTGCTCAGAAGACGTAAGCTAAATTTGGTTTACAACAAATGACAAAAGCAGTGTTTTTGAGTGTTATTAAAGCATTGGATTTTTGTTCGCTTCTCTTTTATTTGAGCTAATAGACTTTAAAATGCAAACGACAAATGCAAAATGCATTTTGACGACAACACTGACGATGTACAAAGTAAAGGCAGTGCTCTGGAGTGACGTAATCTTACTTGCGAGTTGTGCATATAAACTGCAGTGTGCGAGTGAAAATAATCGAAAATAATTTAAACACGGATTTCGAGATCGCTGATGGAAATCCGTCGCGAGGGATGAGATCGAGTCCTTAAGGTCGATACGTATTTGCACGACCCCACATACGGCCCTATTCGTATACGAACGGCTGGTGCGTCCACCGGCATTTAGTCCGTCTGTTCATCGGCGCTTGTTTGTCATGTAATCACGGCCGATGTGTGCTAATCCCAGAACCATTAGCCTACGTCAGACGGACATTTTAAGCCGAGGCCCCTCTAGGGACGTAGCAGCATACGTGGAGGCTGCATACATCCCTGTGGGGCCTCTGCTTTAGGCGACGCAAACCGTACTATACAGGAGATGCATTGTTCTTGTGGGCCGTCGTAATGGTGGAGAATATTTTTTGGCATGCGCGGTGTGACAAAGTTGCTGCATTTACTGTAACACGCGGTTTGCACGTCGTATCCTTCGCTTGTTGTATAAAGCCGCCGTTTTGCTATAGCTTGTCCGCAAACTGCAACAGCCAACGAGACAAAGACATCTCCTCGAGTGTCGCAGCTACAGTAGTTATGGTGTCGTTCAGCTGATGTGTGCACTGGTATATCACAAAACGCTATAGCTGCAGTGCAAGCATTCTGTCAGCTCACTGTACCCACAGTCAGCGTTGAGCGATGACGATGAATGAATGAATTAATGAATGAAACGTCTTTATTACGTGTTGCAGCCGAAAGATGAATTACCATAAAATAGATAAATATGTAAAAATAAGAAAAAATGCCTTAGTAAAATTAGCCAAATAATATTCAGAATGCAGACAAGAGTCGCTGGCATTGTTGCGTGCGTATAGTTCTCGCCACGTCATCTCTCCAGCTACCGCTTACGACTATAACAGCAAGGAGCATCATTATCTCAAGACCAGCAGTGACTGCGTCACGTGAATAGGCCCTATACCTGCTGCTAGATTAATGAGCACTCGTACCAGACTCACAGACTACGAAGCCTGTCGGACTAGCATCTCTTGTGACTCTTGCAACGTCGCCAGTAATTGGTATCATGGAGCAAGCGCAGGCTGTTGATTGCGGCTAAAATGAGCAAGTTGACAGCAGGACCGGTTAATTAGGCAACGTGTCGTGTCAGTTATTGTTTTACCATTTCTCTTCGACGGCTGGTGAGATTTATTTCTTGCCGTGTCTCAGCAGCGAGTTTTTCCCTTTTTATCCTTTAGTCTTTATTGTGTTACACAGGGTCCGGAAAAAAGTCTGCAGATTTTTCGACGTAACCTTTGGCAAATTCAAATATTTTTGCCACGGGTTGTCCTACAACTAAGATGTTTTAAGAAACGTTTTCTCAGTCCTTACATTGACATACTGATAGGTAGTGCTGACATAATTATGACGTCATCGAAAATGGCGTTTTCACTGTATCCGGGATGAAAGAGCCAACGATATTTCGGACAATAACTTTAACAAATTCAAAAGCACTTTTTGAATTTTTAGTAGACAACATTAATACAAGAAACCCAGCTGAGAGCTAGGAACCCAGCTAGGAAAAGACGACCGTACCGCCGATGTCCGAAGCTCAGCGTTGGATTTCCAGACACGGAGGGAAAGCGACAGCGTGTAATAGGGTGTTTACACGATCCAGCAAACGTCTATCATTAGCACGTGTATTTTGAATACATTTGCTGGAAGTTTGTTGGACGTTTGCTGGATCGTGTAAACACCCCATAAGCGATCAAAAAATCGATCGCCTAGCAGACGTTTAGGCCATCGATTTAAACGATCGACCGATCGATCGCCTCAAACGGCAAGCTCTGGTTGCACTACGCTGCAGCGTCTATAATGATGCTGATGATGCGTCAACATGGTGAGGACGTCTATATGACGTCACAGCTCTGCTACGGTGTGGCTGCAAAATTTTGGAAAATGTGAAATTTTCTGAAAGGTACGACACCTCAGCGATACCTCACCTAGCCCGTGTGTAGGCCACGTACGACAGGGGTCTGCGTGCAAAATTTCGCCGACGTACATCGTGCCGTTACAAATCTATTGGCGATGGTAACTCTCAAATATAGTATAGATTGGGATGTCATTGAGAAACACTGGCGAGGGATTAGTATGTGGCGGATGTGGCGGTTTATGTCGCCGTTGGCTGTTGCGTGCATGTTGCGACTTGCGAGATGATTAATACAATCTAGTCTTTAGTCACAGGTATATATCGAAACTGTTCAGGTAACTATCATGATCTATGGCGACTTATCTTATTCAGCAAAACGCAATTCGCGTGATTATTTTGGTTCGTGTAGCTGTAGAAGTTAACGTTCTATTTTTATTATGCGATGTCAGAAAAACATGTGCCAAATCTAGGCTGGTGTAAGCCATAAAAACAACAATCGCCATCTGATGCTTTAATTTTAAGTTTAGTCTATAGCCTACTCTAAGTCGTTTTATATCGGTATTTGTATAAACTGCATGCCGTCTTTGCATACACTTCGCACAGTTAGTTGCACAGTATATATACGTGACGTAACTGAATGCATCGCTTGAGTCTAGTTCTATAATAGGGTGTTTACACGATCGAGCAAACATCGAGTAGCTAGCTTGACGTTCTATGGTAATTAGCATGCTAATTAGGAGGGCGGGCGGGTTGTAATTGGAAGGCCTATATAACACGTGATCAGCTGTGGGCTAAGAGCCTAAGCCAAGGCCTGCATTTGGGCCAGGGGGCGGGGTTCCAATAGACCTGCTTGAGCCATCAGCTAGATGTTTGCTCGATCGTGTAGGCCTAAACACCCTATGATGCTGCTCATTAGCGACGAGTATGACATTCCTGGGATATTAAGTCTGTTAGTGCGCGATAATTGGTCGCGAATCAGTATACGACCGTCGAATGCTGTACGGTCGGTCGTTCTGCTTTGATACGCACTAATCTGCACTGAACATGATTGTGACAGACAGACAGAAAACGCAGTAAACGGTTTGCAGAGTAACATCAATCAGACTTCGAAGCCCGCCCGACTCATTGATGATAATAACCCGTCGCCATGCTTCGACGAACAGCAGTTTCGATCTGCTGAAAACAAGGCCGTAGCCAGAATTTTTGTTCGGGGGAAGGGGTTGACTTTCGCCTTCTTTTTCTCTTTTCCCTTCCTTTCTTTTCCTTTTCCTCTTTTTCTTTCTCCCTTTTGCTTTCCCTTTTTCTTTTTTTTCTCTTTTCTTCCCTTGGAAGTAGGATCTCTCAGATCCAGCTAGAGAGTCTGGAGAGCGCTGTGAGCTCTTCCAACGGTATCTGGAAGGGAGCCACAGCCTAGTTCTAATTTGGTGCATTTTAGGCCTAAAATATGACATCTGGTGGCAACAGTTTTAATCATTTTTCACACAATCAACTGAACAAATTTAGTGCATGCAGTTTAAACAATGAAGGCAAACAAGGGAGGTAGAACAAATTTAAAAACTGGAGGGAAAAATAATCTGCGAGCGAAGCGAGAAAAAAAATTGAACAGTTGTACACAGATTGTCACATTAACTTAAAAAATTTCCAACATTTCGGAGGAGGGGGATTTAGCTTGCTAACCCTCCACCTTCTTAAATTCGGCCCTGACTGAAAACATACCTGGAACCAGCTGGATTATTATAGGCGGGACTAAAATCGCAGGACGTAAATTTGAGCGACTGTTTCGGGCGCGTGATATTCAAGTCCGTGAAAATCACCCCCCCTGTCATTACTAAAGACTGTGTAATTTTTGATTCGGTATAAACAAGAAAGGAAAACAAGTTTTCTTGTGCGGATTGTCGTGAAATTGCTAATTCGAGATCGACAAATACGGCACATTTCTGAACGAAATTTCGCAAGCTCATTGTACAGTCAATTTTAGCCTAATATATTTGTATAGGCTGTCGACGATAATTTTCAACGTTTCTCGCGTATGTTGGACACTGTTCACGTCGCGTCACTCGCGTGTGCAAGTTGTCAGCTCCAATCAACGTAACGTAAAAAGGCAACTTTCAAGTTTTAACGTGAATATAAATTACTCTTCACAGGCTAGTTTAATTTGTGAGCTGTTTGATTGAACATGCGAGTTTGCGAACGATGACGGTTGTCAGTGCGACGAAGCACTGAGCTGGAGGGGCGCCGCTTTTGTTTGTTCTTTAGACGAATGTGAGCGAAACATGGCAACGAGCGGCGTGTGGGAGAACCCGTGGAGAGATAGAATGTGACCGGAAACCGTGTGCGGTTGTTAAGGCGACACGGCCGTCCAATGAGACGAGAGACAGTCATAAAACTGCAGCGCTCAGCAAAACACTTCTGACTCCAGTACTGTAGTCGAGCGGCATATGGCATGCCTAATGCTCGTCCGGCGCGCCGTTATCTTCGTCACGCCGTTTCGGTTCCAATCAGAAACTGTTTCTTTCAGCGCGGGCAGTCTGCAGTAGTCTGCGGTAGGTCGTTGTCCCCGAGCAACCTGCGAAACGACGCTGCCCGCCGCCGCCATAGCACGCGGCTTATTCTCGTACGCCCCGGCTAAAAATGTAAGAAAGTACAAAGAGTGAAATATGTCGAAAGTCAAAACATAAATAATAAAAAAACGAATGAGAAATTTGTCAGCAATATGTTGCATGTGATGTGGTTTCTTGCAATCTTGTGTTGCAGAAAGACATAAAAAACGCTGCGAGTGAGAAAGAAGACACATTATATCTGTGTCATTGTAACTGTATTGACTGTTTTGTGAAACTCATTTACTGGCATATTTGAAGCTGATTATTGTCAAGTTTAACCACACTTCAAACGAATAGCAAACCTACGCTATTTCGTGAGGTGCTAATTTTAAAAAGAGAACGGACTGAAGGCACTTCAGTGCAGACCAAAATGTGCACGCACAGAAGAGAATATGATTACAGTAAATGAGCTGGTATTAATTTAAAAACATAAGTTTTAAAGTCGTTGTATCGTCGTTATACGTCAGAATAATAACCGGTATTATGACGCGTTCCTGGCGCAAAGTTGCTGCTTTCCAGTTGTCAGGTCTCCTGCATGCTTATTTTAAGCTAGACTGTGTCCCGTTGCACACGGGACGCTCGTTTTCCCGTCATTTGCAAACGGCTGTACAGTATTTGCACCGACCGAATTTCTACAAAAATTCTAGAAGCCTGGTGTCGTCGCCATGTCGAAGGTCCGCTCCCTCTGGAGAGAAAATGTTTGAATATTTTTAAATGGTACGTTCTGGTGTACTTTGTATTTCTGAGCGACGGCGGGCCCCCAAACGTCGCGGGACCCGGGGGAACTTACTCCCCACCCCACCCTCTCGACGGGCCTGGCCACAGTTAGGGATAAAGTCAGGATCAGTGTTAGAGTTTGCTTAACGTTTAATAAGGGCGGTTTACTATGATGGTCAGTCGGGTCATTTTAAAGCGACTTTGAGCAAGTTGCTAACCATTAAAAATGTTTTCTCCAACTCATCCTCCTACCCTCAGCTGGATGAAAATGTGTTCACGATTCACTGAGCAAGTAGCCCAATAATGTGGTTGTGACACAATTTGCACTGATGCGTGATGACCACGAGCGTAATACTCTGATCTAACATAGCCGCATCTTTAGCGCTGTATCAACAGAATTACGTACGTTAACAGAAACAGCTATAGAAAATCCATTACGTCGGCGACGATTACTAAAACGGAAGCTTGTCGGACAGTGGCGCCACCTGGTGTATCGGAGAAACACCGCGTGCTGTGCCGTACGGTGCCGTGCGGCATAAAATAATGAATGCGCTGCAGAGCCAACGCCCCGCTGCCGGCTTCGTGCATGAAGAGATGTAGTTATAATGGCCGACTTGACAGCGCGTTTGATTGATTACGTCGTGTTCCCTCATCCCTTTCAGTCTTTCCCTTTTGTAACAGTACTCATCATCAGCGATGGCTGGCTTTTTTTAGTTACAATTGGCGGAAGCGTGTACTTGCTGTGATACCGATGACAGATCATCATCATCGTCATCATCAAGCGCGTGCCCCGAGCTGGAGCGTAGCGGTTTCCACGAGGTGCTTCCAATGTTCTCGATGGAGATACTGTTGTTAACATTCATGGAAAAGTCGCGGCTGTAAAATTTCCCTGATGTTTAGCCGGGAACACGCAGGGTAGATGGCTGATCGGGTACAGAGTTTATCAAAGCTATCCGTAGCCGCCCACGACTGGCCATCCAATCCGAGTTTGAGGTTGGAGTTCCGATCTCCTAGGTGGATTTGCCTCAACAGGCTAAGCGAGCACCACCTGCCCCGGTTTGAAATCAGAGTTTGCCTTCTCCTAGGCACTGTTGGTCTGCGACACCTTTTTTATCCGGTGCTACCCTCTTGTGCCACTTCTCGAGGGCGTTCCCCTATCCGCCACCTGGGGACACGTGTGGCGCCGTAGTACCCTAGCAGTAACTAAAAAAAGCTGACCACCACAGATCAGATGTCTAGCAAGATGACAGATGCCGCCTTCTAACTATATCCAGTCATGTCAATATGGTGTGCGCTTTTGTGCGCCGAAAAGAACGTCTTGTGTGATGCACCAAAAATCTATTATTTTGCGCATTGCTGTTCGCTGTTTACGCAAAGTTTGGAATTCACATTTGCAAGATAGCCTACTTGATGCCATAAAGTTCGTAGCCACATCGATGAGGTAACGAATAAAAAGTACGGATTGAGCAAATTCTGAAATAGCAAGTTTACGATTTTCTTAATCGAAGAAGACTTGACCTGCGTAAAATCTGGGAAACGTATTGCATTTTTATCAAAATAGCATTTAAAAAATCTTAGTAGGAATCTTGCATTATGCAAGCCTATATACGTAGACGAATTACTGTAATTTGCACCGCGACGTATAGGCTACATAAGTAGCTTTCTTGTCACGTAGATAAAGATGAATTATGCATCGGATTTATTCGTGCATACGCATAAGTCATTTTTATGGTAGAAAAGAGCTATGTTTTTATTTCCTTCATGCGTGCAGAGAAAGCACACGGCAGTCATTTGAGCGGATGGGTCGGTAGTCTTTGCTGAGCCTGTTAGTCCAGAGAACGGCTGCGACTTGACTATAGGCCTACGAGGCGATATGATGTACAGCAATATCGCCGGTCGGTCGACGCCAGATTGCTAGACTGTGGTCGTCCTTTTAGTTGTTGCTATCAATTTTTCATCACTAGCATCTAGGAGCCGCTTGCCGCAGCTGCAGCAGCTGACCGTCGGACACAACGCAGTTCGCATCTGAACCACTTTCCTGTACGACGTTCACTGACTATACCAGCAGTCTGCCAGAATTCGGCTGGCTGCAGATAGGCCTAAGCTGGCATACAAAAACGAGAATCCCAGCTGTCGCTAAGGTGAGGCCGACCGTACTGGTTATCGCTGACCTTGAAGGTCATCCAAGGTCGATGATTTGCATCTTATCTGAAAAGGCGTATGTATTATTTATTAGTGATTAGTAGTAACCTTGGCCCTATCTCTCACCGTTTTCGAGATATGGCCACTTGTATGTTGAAACATTCCACTGCAAATTGCGGCCAAACCGCTGCAGTTGGAGATATGGTTACTATAGACAGCTTATATGAAGTCGTTAGCGCCCTATCCGACTGTACCATCGCCGACCCCCTACGACTTACCGTTTAGTCACAATACATTCATGACAAACGGACAGACGACAACTCATGCCAATAACTCGACCGTTACTTAAGTACGGTCGGCTAAAAACCACATCGCGTGTATTCGTGCGCTCACTGCTCAGTGAACGTAGATGACACAAAGTCTTTATATTTGACATGCTTCTGTCCAGTGATTAAAGTATGGGTGGACGCGGGGCGGCGGGGGAACGCAGTTCCCCTACCTCTAGTTTTTAGTCCAAAGCGTTCCCGCACCTTTAAAGTTTCCAAAAGATGCAGCAAGGGGCTAAAAACCACCAACAGGGGCCCGAAACCAAACTAGCGTTCCCCTACCTCGTGTCCTCTGTATTCAATACTTTAACCACTGCTTTTGTTTGTACAGTTTTGCTGACTGAGAGTAAACGCTTCAAATGAATTAGGCTATGCCACATTCACAAAAACGTTGTCATGTCGACCAATTTCTGGTTCTCAACGTGCGGTCTTCAGCTGTGCAGTGGCGCCGTCTGGCGAAAACAAAGAAAGCGTATGAGGCCCAGTGTCGATGGCGTAATTTTGCCGTGCCGAGTATTGGGCACCCGACAGTATAGGCCCTCAACGTTGTAACGTTGCCTGACGTTAGCCTAATAAATGATGATGATGCTGATGATGATATCGCGCGGTTCAAAATTGTTAATGGTTTACCGACGGAATCGATAAATTTTTTGTTGGGCTTGTTAGTTGTAGCCGACGATACGAGCGAGGGTACACGAGGTTTATGGCGATTGATTTTTGCTTAATTCTCAGAGGCCTTCAAGGCAAAAAACCGTTTGTGTCAATATTGAAGAGCAGCAAAATTTTATGCACGCTCTGATAACAACCAACGTTGCACACTTCGGAGATTTTTTAAAAGTTGAACTCGAGCATCGCTATTGATTAGTCAAAGACGTAAAACAGATGTGAAGGCCAAATGGTAGCTGGTGTAGGCCTACGTTTCGCAATATTCGTTTGGGCTAAAACAATGCTGACATAATATTGCATTTAAAAACTGATTCGTCAGACATTAATGCATGGTGCAGATTTATGCAAAAGTTGCCAAGGTCCCGTCAATGGCGACACTATTGCAGGTCTATAGCAGCAAAAATGTTGATCACGCGAATACACTTCATGAACGAACCATCGCGACGTCGTCGCCTGCGATTAATATGTAGGCCTAATGTTTTGGCGAAGAGCTTTTTGTGGAAAAATTTCGCATTTTACGTCTTCTTCTTAGCGTATGCTCTGCATGCCGAGCCAGGCAATAGCCTCCTCATCAGCCAGTGAAGATGCGCCACAGGAACACGATGGATCTGAAGCCTGATTTCAGCGGACGAGGTTGGCTGCACATCGACCCTGGCCAGTGCGAAAGTGGTTCAGCGTTGACCACAAGCGTCGACGTAGGTCGAATCCAGGAGGTGCAATGGAAGGGTCCACGATCAGTGAGCGGTTTACTACATCTGAAGCAGCCCACTCTTCGGTCTATTTCTGTCGTCATGGTTACACTTCTTCCTGTTGCGATTTCTCGAGCCGAACTAGACGTCTTAATGTCGTAAGACAAACTTCAGGATATCAGGGGGAGAGTGGCGTCGGCTTTTGCGACTCAGGCTGCGACCGACACATAACCGACGGCGATAAGATAGAATGATGAAGCCTATTTTATTTACTTGTATTTCTACTGTTTATTTATAATTTTGCAGCTCATGTGGATTACGTGATAATAATTGCTATTATTATAATATACTGATTTTTTTTATTAATTTGGCTGTTGTTTGATACTTTATAGTTAGAGTTAGTAAGTTGCTACTTTTGGATTTGTAAACTAACTTTAACACTGTAACACTGGATGTTCGCGGTGCAACTTATCTGCAACGCGTAGGCCTACGTTTTATCGCAGTAAAAATATCACCTGTACAAAACCATTGCCATTAAATTTACTGGTTTAAATTGTGCCAATTATATAGTTAATTGCGGGACTGCATGTAGGACATGCGCCGTTAGATCGGAAGTCAATATGTACCTAACGAACCGTAGAAATCGCCATACTTAGAGAGCGTGATCATGTAATATACACCATGGTCCATAAATAGATATTGATGATATTAATGTCGATGGACATTGCACCTGAACGAGCGACGATAAAGCCAACAAGCTAGACGAGCGATTACAGTCTAATTAGTGCAAGTTTGCGAGTGGGGCGGTGAACGATGGCTCGTAAAGCAACTACATGTAGCATCATCAGGCGTATAGTGCTTGCTATCTGTTGGATGCTGCAGCGACTGCAGGATGACGAAACGATTGTAGCATCCTACTGCTGGACCGCTCGCTATACCCGCCGTCACTCACTGCTACGTAGACCAGTGCCGAGTCACGACCGCAATTAACGGACGTCTTTTATGAAGGAATGAGATGAGGAGGGAAGGGGGGGGTCCGGGCGGCATCAAGGGGTAATATCTCTGTCTCAGCTAGCATCTCGGCCGGAGCGAGCCGTTGTATCATCAGCACTACCACCGCAGAGCACATGCAATATATATAGCGGCGACTGGCGGTCGACAACGTCGTTACCAGTGGCCTAGACAAGGGGGGGCAGGGGGCCCAACTTCCCCCCCAATTCTCCAAAGAAAAATAAGCATACGTTTAAACTGCACCAAATTTGCCAATTTGGTCAGTTTATTTTCGGGGAAATAATTTAAATTATTGCCACCAGATCTATCTTTTGAAGCTAAAAGCACCTAATTCGATTTCGGTTGGGGCTCCCAAACCCCGCTGGGAAAGATGACAGCGTTCTTTCACGTCTCCTAGCTGCATTTTAAGGGTTTTACTGTTAAGGAAAGGGAGGGGGAAAGAGCGGAGTACGGGCAACAGAGAGGAGGAGTAAAAGGGGGAAAAGGGGGGAACGAAAAGGGGGAAGAAAAGGCAAGGTGAGGGTGACGAGGCCCCCTTCAGTTGAAGTTTTTGGTTACGCCACTGGTCGTTACGATAGCAATGTCGGTCGGTCGGTCGGTCGTTCGGGACGACGGAAGAGAATAGAATGCGAGGAGCGCATTCCAGGCTCCAGGCAGGCGAGCACATAGCCCTACGCTCGACTGCTTCTCTCGTTTATTACGCCGACGACGACACAACCAGCGTTCTACAACGTGCAGCACGACCAGCCGTACTGCTGTATTCAGAACCTCTGTGATGATAGCCTAGGCCCTTATACGTTAGCGACCGTTTTACGTAGGCTATACGCGGTTTTTGATTGTCTCTTATATCTTTGTCTGCAACCAGTTGCATGTCGGTCAAACCTATTAACCAGTTAGTATATATTTTAGCGGCAAAGGACATGTGTGTAGCAACTATCAGACTAGCAATATTGCGACAAACGCACTGTCCCTCGCACTTTCACTTCTTGTAGAGGAATATTGCCATATCTTTTATACAAAGTAGCCAAATGGACAATACAGAACGCACGGTGAACTTTGTTGGAAGACAGATTAACAAAAACGTTGACCAAAACTGTCAAATGTTTACTATATTAGCTGTAACACTTTTTGATATTTTTCCTGAAAACAACAGGAATGTACTGTTTAAGTTAAACTTTCATGCATGCTGACTAATGACGACTTCGTGTCCTGTGTCCGGGGAACAGTCGACTTTATTCTTTGCATAATTTTAACAGATTTAAGTCAATTTTTATAACTTCAGACCCGCCGTTTTCTGAAATAATCAAACATATGTGTCACATATATTAGCACGTCAATACGAATAATACTTACGTGATTGACGTCATCGAAAATGCTGTTCTCACTGTAACAGAAGAGCTAACAGTGTTCTGAACAGTAGCTTTAACAAATTTAAAGGCCAAGTTGCATGAAAAAAACGATAATGGAAAAATAAGTGTAGAGTGTAATACTAATTAATAATACGCTGATCAGTTCAAATGAAAACATTGCTTTACGTTGGTTTTAATAAAAAAAATTTAATAATGTTGTGCGAACGGAATGATGACGTCACATACTACGCTTTGTTTACAGCGCGTACTGCTGCTACTGCAGCGTACGAAACTAGCGTGTCCACTGTAGCGTCAAGGTAGCGCGCGCTCTGCGCGGGGAACTTGCTTGCATTCCGGAACCGGAAGTCGAACGCTGTCTACGATTGGTGTAAGGAAAGGGCATACAGTCGGCCTATTTTCGGTATGCCAGCGACATCTCGAAATGCAAGTGAATTCTCTGCGCACGGTACTGCGCTCCATTGTCGCTGCGAGCGTCAAATTCTCTCAAACGCTACGTTGACGCTATCGCCGTAAGTGACGTCACAGTTCCGCCACAGTTGTCCACTTTGAAGCATATTTTTACCGTATAAAGATAATACTAGGAACAGGAAGATTAATAAATATTGAAAAATTAACATTTCATGAAGCCGATTAGCGCTTTATAACAGTTATATAAATGGTGCGACTTGGCTTTTAAACGGATCATTGTAATTTTAGCAGGCAAAATTTTAAAAAGAGTAATATGCATTATGTATTAATGCCACTGAGAGCTAGATCACTGCTCGCTGCCGAGCAAAAGACGACCTGCATAGAGTGAATTCGGTTCTATAATTAGCTGTATTGCTCAAATTGAAGGACGTGCTAAGCAAGTACGGCTGATCAACTGGTTGGCGCAGCTGGTCATCGAGTTGTTCGCTAGGTGGCGCTGCTGTCAGTCCAGTGAACGACTTGACTGTCAGTCGACGGATGGCCGCTTGTATGTCTGCGAAATTTCACGTCACCGACTGGCATCGCTCGCTCGGTCAAATCACGCCGTGTCAGATTGGACACAACGGACTGGCCCGACCGACGGCCGGACACATTCTGTTGCTGGTGTCACATTAAAATGTTTCCCCATGAAAAATCCGCCCGGCGAGAGATAATCACGGATTTGATAATGTCTCCTCTTAATTAAATATCGCCGGCCCAATAAAAAGTCTCTCCATTATAGAATCGCCCCCAGAAAAGTCCCCCCCACGGCTAACAATTTACCGGCAAAAATCCGCACCGCCAGGCAGATTTTTACTGGTAAATTGTCGGACTTTTCTGGGGCGGGGGCGATCCTACAATGGGACACCGGCTGCACGCTGTGTGTGGGTCGGCTGCTGAGTCGCAAGGGTGTCGTCGACGGCCGCGTTCAATCGTCATAATTAGGTCATAACTCAGATGGAATAACGAGCTGGGTGGCCGGCGGTCGTCCGAGCGTCCAGCTAGCGTCGACTGTCTACTGCAGTCGGTCGGCACGTGGTCAATAGAATGCTGTGTCGTCGCAACAATCTGATATTTCTTTCACGTGGCTGACATACAGCACAGCAGGCTCAACGCGTTTTCTTCGCCGTTCCGCGATTTTTTTTTCACAAGAATAATGACGAAACGGAAAAGTGCAGCATTTATCTCGCAAAGCAATCGCCAGGACTAACACGGTAGAGCTGTCGCTCATCAGCTATAGAATACACGGTGTTTCATAAAAAGGACCCCTTTTTGTTTTTCTCATAATTCACTCAAATGATGATCAATTTACACAAAATTTGTACCAGTTGTAGCTGAAGAAATAGTAGTTCAAAATACTGCAACAAAATATGGCAGTTGATTAAATATTCTTTGCTATACTTAACTTAATGCTGACGTCATAATGTGTCACTGGTAGAAACTACACTGTGTTTCAAAAAAAACGGGCACCCTTTTTATTTCTTTCATAATTCACTCAAATGATGATCAATTTACACGAAATTTTTAACAGATGTAGCTGAAAAAATGCTAATTCAAAATATATGGACAAAATATGGCTGTTAGTTAAATATTCTTTGCTAGTTGTGATGTAATGCTGACGTCATAATGCATCGTGAATACAGGCT
>Ga0209367_1002045_pt1 | contig 26086 bp, 13 predicted proteins | sample WorMetLIZISLAND2_FD_187412 | JGI IMG/M metagenome (GOLD analysis project Ga0209367, IMG submission 187412) | Marine gutless worms symbiont microbial communities from Max Planck institute for Marine Microbiology, Germany - Olavius geniculatus... ... | reverse complement strand
GGCCAATAAGTCGCTATATCTCAGTAACGGTGCGAGATAGGGCCTAGGTTACTATTAATCACTAATAGGAAGTCATACACTGGCTCTTGATTGGCGCCGAATTCAATGACCTTGAATGACCTTGAACGCCAAAATAGGAAGTCTTATAGATTTTTTGATGATTTTGGGCTGCGACTCAAGTCTATATCATTCACAAAATGGCGCCACGGAACTACCGTTATGCGATCCAGATAGAGAATTTGGTATTTGTATATTAACTTAGCGTGAACACCCCAATTTTCAGCTAAACTACTGAACTGGAACTGCTATAGGCTTTCGCGCGTCTCGTGAGCATTAACTCAAATTTCTTGTATCATCTGTCAGCTAGATTCAAACCGGACTTCTCAATTAATGCAAATATCCGGCTAATGCAGTTATCAGTCGATTTTTTTTATCAGCTAGGCATAAATGAATTGCAAAAAAAATTTGGCTGGGGGTCTGCGACAAGCCGGACTTACTCGGTTAGCGTTGACGTCGTCTTCGTAGCGTGGGACGACATTGGGACAGGCGCGTTTGGGCCGGAGGTAGAACAAAGCGTCTCGGATCTCGCCGTATGAAGAGTGGAACGAGTAGCAGACGCGGTAGAACGTCTCACTGATACACAGAGTGTAGAGGTCAAGTGAGACACAGTGCAGAAAACACATCGTCGAGAACAGCAAAGTACGCACCAGACTCTGCTGTGAAGCTACTTCCAGCCGCCGACACTTTGACACACAATGATATGTACACCGTGTTCAGAAACGGTAAAAACCCATAACTTAGCAACACAAGAATATGACGTCACCATGACATCACTGGCAGTAGGAAAAAGTATTAAACTTTTCCACCAAAAAGAATACTTGATTCCTCCTAACATTCTCTGAAAAAATTGTGGCAGTCTAAACATTTTTCACGAAGACATAAAAAACGTGAGTGGGTGTTTTACCTGAACGCAGAGTAGAGTACATTATTAGGGCCCTCATTTGTCCGCGGCAAATTCCGGCAATTTCCATGATACAATTTGCAAAATTCTGTGGCAATATTATGCGCAAGTACAAATTATAGGGTAGTGACTAACAACAAGTTGAATTAAATTAAATATTCATCCTATCAATATCATTCATTCACGTCAAGTCCTTCGTGTCATAATTATCATAAAAGTAAGCTTACAACGACTAGATGGTTTTATAAATAACAAAATTAAAAAGCAACCTGAAAAAGCCTGAATTAGTTATATGCAAAGCTTTTTAGTTAAAGTTAAAGACTGCAGCTGAAAGAATACTTTTTACATCTATTCTGATAGCAATTTTCATTAATCTGACAGCCTACGTATATCTAAACTTATGCAGCCAATAATGACAACAATATTAACAACGTGATCTAGTCACTTCAACACACAATGCTTGGCACTTTTGCTGCATTTTGTTCGAATCTGTGCTATATAAATGGCATTAATAATAACAAGAACATAGTAGAACAGACCAACTGTTTGCAAGCGTGCAGTTGCGTGGTGTTACCATCTGTTGTCACAAAGTCCAACATGTCACCCAGCTTGCGATAGCGTTCATATCTGTCCTCATCTACATGCACCTGCATGTCAATATCAGCACATCACACACAGAGACACAGCAATGCCACTGCTGTCACTGCCGTTGATGCAACTACTAATATTGTGACTATTATTGTCTGTCCAATGCAATGCAATAGCATTGGACAGAGTATAAAATCACCTGAACGTCCATTCATCCGTGCACACAACATTTAAGGCTTCAAATCTCCATAACGATGCAAGATAGACGCATGGTCACAATGGACCACCCATAGGAAGTCGACCACCGCGAGTCGAATGGTCTACTGGCTCGACTGGCTGAAAACACATGCGGATACATGCAGTCACAGCTACATGAATCCAATCGCAAGACTAATAATACGATGAACGTTTGATAAATAAGTTACAAAACGGAGTCATTCTGTTAGTTTTCTAAATATTAAAAATCCAAAATATAAGTTTTGTAGGAAATTTAATTCTGAGTAGCAGCTGTAAGTTTTTTGACGATGACGTCACTGTGACGTCATTTATAAACATTTAATACGACGACTTTGCCACTGAAATTCTCCCGTAAAAACAGAGTGCTGTTATTGCATTTTTGTGGACCAAAAAATTAATGCATATCAGATTCTCTCTGAGATGCATCCAGTTTATGGCGACAAATGCTTTATGAAGCAAACAGTTCACGTTTGGTGTAAGAAAATACTATGTTGGCAGAAATTTGCATCATATACCGAGGTGCAATCAGTCATTCTTTTTGGCATGGACAGCAGCCAGCATCGTTTTTTTTGCATCGGGCATTCAGAAGTTTTCTGACAGATAGGACAAATGTTTAAGCGAACTCAGACAATATGTTAAAAAATAAAACATTAGTCTTTAGCATTTAAAGAGATGGCATTAACTTGTTAAGTTTATTCATTTTTTTGTTCCAATGCTGCTTGTCACTTGCGAGTTATGATAGATTACTGATAGGGAAAATAATACACGTGTAGACGATGTTCTGTGAACAGACAAAGTCACAATAATGACATCATCATCAAAAAAATTTCTACACATGTTCAGAATACAATTCCCTACAAAACATATATTTGGATAGGATAAGTTAATTAGTTGATAAATAAACTGCATTCTAGAGTGCCAAAGTGCTGCTGCTATGCCGTAGCTACGGTAAACACAAATCTTGACAACGAATGAAGAATAATAAACAAATAACTATTGAAACACAAAATGCGTATTTTCGGAACTTTGGTATGCAACTGTTAATGCGAGGATTGTGTAATAACTTTAGGGAAACTTAAAATTCAAACAAATTACAACCAATCAGTTTTTTTACTTAGGTCACGTTAAAAAAATCTGTAATGTAATGTAATCAGTGTTGGAGTGTTTTGTAAGCACATGCATGTGACTGTGATGTCACTGTAGTTGGCCTACAGGCTGAGCGCGGCTTGACCAATCAGCGTCGTCCATGGTATAACCATGGCCATTCAACTGAACAGGATCAGGTGATCCGAGTTCAACTTGGTGCAATGTAATACTGCGTGAACTCGGTTCAACTTTTGATCTACGTTCAGCTGAACCGAGATCATGAACGACATTGGTGCAAGGCGCCCTAAGTTCTTTCATGACTGAGCAGAACTGCTCACTCACAGCATGGACATCTGAGAACTGGTAGATGTGCTAAGATATCTATCCGTTTATCATAACCATGGTTCTGATATGGTGCAAGGACCTCACAGGAAACACACTTATAATATTAATGACAATCATAAACAGTTAAACACCGGCAGCATGTGGACAGGTAATTTTCAGCAAACAGAGCAAATGGAAGACAACTTGCCTTCATATTGAACTCAAGTGAAAAGCGAACAAAGAGATTCTCGTAGCCAAGATCAGCACGATATCGCAGATGAACGACGTGGTTGCCATGGCTACGAGACAACCAATCACTGATCAGACCCACTGCGGCATTTGTTGTGTCGTCGCGGGAAGGTATAAACATAGCTTGAGGCACGCAGAATGTTGTGTCTATGTAGACACTGTCTATCTCCTTCACTCTGAAATAATAATACAACATCGGATCAGATCAAAACAAAGTTTACTGCAGTAATACAGCCAGAAGCCAGACTATAACAGAACAAAAAGTCACTCAATAAAATAAATGTTCACTATATGATCACTTTGTGTCAAAAAACATCCCAAACATTTTCAATTGTAACTTGAAAAAGATTCTCAGATTTTAATAATTTTTGGTACGAATATTCCTGATACAACCTGCCATTAAATAGATGTTCAATTTCCCACCTCACCCAAAGTCTGTTTGTGCACTACCTGGGGAAAACAAAACCAACAAAATATTGCTTTTTTACTGAATGCAGTACTATTGCTTAAACTAAATAATGCACAAAAACATATTTTGTTAACTTTCTTGACACTTTGGTTAACATTTCATCTAATTTTTCGTTTTTCAACTGCCTACAGCAAAATTGCTAAAAGTATGGGTGCACTGTGCGAACACAGTCAAGGATACGCTTTCCCCATTTATTGACAGCAGTATCGATAATGTTCTGCTTCACACTAATCCAGAGTTCACCAGTCACTTCTTGAATTCATAAGCATTCCTGAACGTCATCTGGTAGACACACTGCTTTATGACAGTCAACCCTTGTAATCAGGTGGGTGTTGGAGGCCAGAGATCTGGATTGATAGAATTTATTGAAGTTTTTTCATTCATTTCAACACATGATTTGCTTGGTCGGTTTTCCCCAGGTAATGCAAGAGCAGAAGTTGGGTGAGGTGGGAACTTAAACAGCCGTTCAGTAGCCAGTGGTGTCAGAAATATTCGGACCAAAAATTATTAAAATCGGATGACATTTCTTCAAGTTATGATTGATAATGTTAGGGATGTTTTTTCACGATTTTGCTTATTTCAACGCATATTTTCTTGGTCTGCATTCCCTTGGTAGTGCAGAATCAAACATTGGGTGAGGTGAGAAGCTAAACGATCATTTGATAGCAAGTTGTGTCAGGAATATTCACACCAAAAATTATTAGAATCTGATAACTTTTTAAAGTTACAATCAAAAATGTTGGGGATGTTTTTTTGAGACACAGTGTAAGATACAAATAATAGAATGCTCTTGCTACAATTATAACATGCTACAGAAATGTCTGTTAAACTCCGCTACAGTTTTCTCACTAGTCATTATGCTAAAACCTCTAAATGTGGATAACACAATGCTGTGGTCAATATTGCTATAAATAATAAAAAAAATTAACATGCTGACAATACTAACATCAGTTTAGCCTACTATACAGCAGAACTGAAACAAACTAAAAAAGCCAATGGAGATTTAGTAATCCAATAACACAATGTAGTAATCAAAACAAAGCTGACCGGTATTCTAAACAAAAGAAAATAGAGACAGCAGCGTAACTTCATCGTCGGCATCTAAAAGCAAGATAACGCATGGTGCCCCCTTCTCCTCCCCACCCCGTCATTTGTAGCCTACAGAATTTTTAAACAACCTAAGATTCTACACACGTGTTTTATAAAAAGTCTTCTTCTTCTTTCTTTCATAATCAATTGAATGATAATTTGGCTCCCCCAGTGGGGTCTGGGGCAGAGCCCCAGCCAAAATTTTAGCCTTAAAAGACGACATCCGATGGTAACATTTTTAAAAATTTTTCCTCAGTATTTGACTTAATAGTTGACAATACTCTGCACCAAAGATGCAATATTTTTAGCTAACTAGCTTACCACTTTTCCACTTAAAATTGGTCATATATGACTACTTCTTTGCAAAAAATGCTACATGCACATAAGAAAAATTCCTACTACACACTCGCTATTTTCTACTGCACATTTGTGTCAAAAATCACACAATTTTTAACCATGTTCGATGACAAACTTTAACTGGTTCACAGATAAAAAAATGTTTATCGCAGTTTATCCAAAACAATAAACAAAATAAAACAAAAATAAAGGTAACATGACCCTGGCCATGCTTCCTTTTCTTAAAAATTTTAAAGGTTCATGTCCGCATTGTTTACATAAGCATGCATGTCGAATTTGAAGTCCATATCTTTTACTGTTTTGAAGATATTGACATTTAATGCTTAACAATTTACCTTTGAAGTCGACGATCTATGAAAACGACGTAGAAAACGTGCTTAACAATTTTGTCGTCATGTGACCTTGGCCACGCCCCATTGTGAAAAAAAATAATAAGGGGTCATGGTCAGACTGTCCCTGGGAACAAGCATGCAAAATTTGAGGTTTGTGGCTGTAAATGTTTTGAAGCATTGCGACGTCACGTCTATTCCACTGTGCACACACAGAACAACAGACAGAACCTCGGAACATTTGAAGTGAAAACATTGTATCCACCAAGTTCACTGCATTATACTTGGCAAGGTTGGTCAGAAATTGAGAACAGTATGATAGTGTTTCAAAAATAGTCTTGGAATCTGGCGCCCCTCTAGCGCCCCCCCCTTGGCGCCCCTTTTGAGTCGGCGCCTGGAAGCAGTACATTCGTTTGTTGCTTCCCATAGTTACACCACGGAGATGGAGAGCTGAAGACCTGTACAACCTCAAAACTGAACTGGCATCTCCCCAAATACACTGTGTCTCAAAAAAACATCCCCAACATTTTTGACTGTAACTTGAAAACCAATTACCAGATTTTAATAATTTTTGGTACAAATATTCCTGATACAACTTGCCATCAAATGACTGCTCAGTTTCCCACCTCACCCAATGTATGCTTCTGCACTACCTAGGGAAAACAGATCAAACGAAATATGCGTTAAAAGAAACAGAAAACCTGAAAAAAAACATCCCCAACATCATCGATCATACCTTGAACAAAGATTAGCAGATTTTAATAATATTTGGCAGAAATATTTCTGACACAACTGGCTATTAAATAAGTGTTTTAGTTTTCACCTCACTCAACGTCTGCTTTTGCACTACCTAGGGAAAACGGACCAGGCATAACACATGTTAAAATGAATGGGAAAACGTCAATAAATTCCATCTGTCCTAATTTGTGGGCCCCAACAGCAGGTCTATTACAAGGTTTAAAGGTCCATGGTCACCAAAATTAACATACACATTTTATCCATTTTCCTGAAAGTGCAGAATTTTATGATAACTTTGACAGTAATATCGGTGCCTAGCGTTCTGTCAACACGGAAAAATTTACCTTTGAAGTCGACGATCTATGAAAACGACGTAGAAAACGTGCCGCCATGATGACCTGCGGTGGCGTCACGAGTTTAGCCTACAGACGTCATGAATTAATATTCATGACGTCTATAGGCTATGGCCTAGCCTAGAATGATGACGTTGTTGGCTAGCCATTAATATTCATGAGCTATATGGGCCAGGGTCATGACGTCACTGCAGGCACTGATAGATTAGAATATTTCGCATAACGTAACATAATGCCGCATTTCCTTTGAATTAATGCATTAATTTCATATATTTATGAAGCTCAAATCAACATATTATATATGCGAGGTTAAATGTCTAATTTAAATCTACAGAAATTGCGCAAGTGAGTTTGACCGTGGCCATGGACCTTTAACCGTCTTGCAGCAGTGTGTCCACCGGATAAAGTTTAGGAATGTTTGTAAAGTCAGAAGTGACTGGTACAGCCTGTATTGGTCTGGAGCAGAACATTATCGATACTGCTGTCAAGTGAATGGAGAAAGCACCTCCTTGCCTGTGTTCACATAGTGGGCCAACACTTCAAGCAATTTTACCGTAGGCAGTTGAAAAATGGACAACTGAATGAAATGTCAACCACAGTGTCAGAAATGTAAACAAAATGTGTTTTTAGGTGTTATGTTAATTAAGCAATCATATCGTATTAGATAAAAAAGTGATATTTCGCTGGTTGTGCTTTCCCCAGGTAGTGCAGAAACAAGTTGGGTGAGGTGGGAAACTGAATTTAATGGCAAGTTGTATCAGGAATATTTGTACCCAAAATTATAAAAAATCTCATAATTGGTTTTCAAGTTACAGTCAAAAATGTCGGGAAAGTTTTTTGTTGAGACACAGTGTATATCCAAGCCAATGACACATAACTGCAAGTATCACCATCGTACTGCTTGATATTACAATAACTTCATCACTGCTGTTATTAACTATTATGCTCTGCATAAGCTTTTAACCCTTTCACTCATTCCTCATTAGTTGTTTTATGGTCATTTTCACTCTGTTATACGTAATCTAGTCTTTTCTGTACAATGCGAGTTTCCAGTTTGTCAGACTTGTTGTACAATAAATGAACATGCTGACGATATACTTCGGCAATGAAGGAAGCAAGACATTAACACAAGACAAACTTTGTGCCAGATTTGAGATGCTCAAAGTCAATGAAATCTTGTCGGGAAAGTCGAAAGTCTCCAGTGTATAGCACGGTACCTTCACTGCCTTCCAAAAGAAACCTTTCAACACAAACAAATAGCACAGCTGGCAAAGATAAAAATTATTAGTACTTACTTTTTCAAAAATTGATGATTATTAATTTTCAAGTGGGAAATACCAAACAAGTAAAGCTCTGCTAATGCAAACAAGAACGTGCAACAACGGTGCACCGTCGTACGCTAGTGATGCTTAGACTTCATCCATAGATCTCATCCGTACGGCTATTGGCTTCAGTTTCACAGAAGGCCCAGCAATACAAAATCAGTCACCAGATGGCGCCAGATGCCCTACGACGAAATACGTAAACCCTAAGCTTATAGTGTCTTACTTGTACTCACCAGATGGCGCCACTATCTCGCTCTGGCAACGCCATATCGACTGGATGTCACAGATTTTCCTTACCCCCCTCTCATTAAATGCCCTCGTTCGAGGCGACCCCCTTCAAATTTATGGAAAAGCTTTACGGTTCCTGAAACTAGACTCTTCCAGGCAGCCGATGGTGAAGATTTGGTGATTCTAGCTTGCACTGCTTTTGACTGATCCACCTGTGTGACAGACAGATGGATGGATGGACAGACAGACAGACAGACAGACGAACGGACAGTATTGCGGTGGCTAAGCTGCTGTTCCGAGTAAAAAACTACATGTGCTCATTCAGCATGTTTATCAATTATTCAGCTGACAGCTCTCACAAATACACTGAAACACAGCTAATAAATTGTTTCGTGCTGTCTTGTAGACAGATTAAAATTTCATCATTCTTTAAAGAAACAGATGACTCAGATGACTTCAGATGCATGCTCTCCGTGATATCTACTAACAATGTTTGAGTGACACAATTTATTATTATAAATTTAATAATAATTTAACTATAAAAATTTGATTACTGATTATAACTGTTATGATTTATGATGAAACATTGATTTAAACAGCCTTGGAAAATAGCACTGTTTTTGTCACATTTAAACTACAAAGCATCACAGATATAAAAGATTTTCATAAAATGCTAGATCAAAAACAGATACAAGAACACATGGACATCAAAACTGCCCAATTGTGACAGATTCTAACATGCTCACAAAGCACAGCTTAGTCTTCCAAGACTGCAAAAGATAATAATTATCAAAAAAAACTACAAAAAAAAAAATCTTACATTACTGATCCAGGGCAGTGGCCAGCTTGAAGTAATGTCACTGTCACCTGATCCTTCACCTGTTGGTTCCAGTTATTTGTGCACAAATTTAATTCATAATTCAACACAAATAGCATTCAACCCAACAATATTCAATGCTCATTCAAATAAATTAATACAATACGTAAACATAAACTTAGCAATTAAGTTTTACTTGCTAACTCATGCTGCTAACAACATCAATGCAAATAGTGTAATAAATAACAGGACTGATTTATTCATTAACTTAAGAAAATGCAACAGAAATGAAATAGATGCTATTATTTAAACATAAGTTATAGAATGCAATATGCTTATTATATTGTCATAAAACATTGAGCCAATAATCAATGTTTCAATTATGTCTATAAAACAATGTTTATGGTTCCTACAAGTCTTCTGTAGCAAAAATCCCTGACTTTTCCAGTCATGGGATGACAATTTCCCTGAAACAATAACCCTATTGCACAAATAACAAAAATTGTACACTACATCATAACTAATAAAACAGTATTAATGGAGTAATATGCAAATGACAAAGGGTCTGTCAAAGTCAGAGGGGTGAAGCCCCCCTGAAGCTGAAACGCTTCAATGGAAGCCGCAAATTTGCCTGCTTTTTGATATTCAAGAAAAACAAAACATCACAGAAATCTGTAGTCTGCATGATCCAAGATCATTCTCCCTGACTTTTCAAAAATAATATTTTTCCTTGACCTTTCCCTGACCACACAAATTCCCTGACTTATCCAGTTTTCCCTGACCTGTAGGAACCCCGAATGCTACAGATGTCTACAAGATGAGCTGAGTGCTGAGAAATTAATGATGCACCTTGCCAAGATGTCTGTCGGGAATGTCAATCAATTGTGGACAATTTATATCCAGCGCAACCTGCAGCAAACAAATCACATAAAATAGTTCCCTCTTGCAGACTGAAATAAAATGCAAGCAAAAGCCGCCAATTTCACCACAAAATCACTGGTCTCATTGTTCCTTACTGCACAAAAACAAAGAAAAATGTATTATTCTACAGCTCCAACAGCAATGGCTTGGTAGTGTAATGGTAACGGGCCGGACTGGTGACAGAAAGGTCCCAGGATCGACTCCGAGCCAGGGACTGCTAGCTAGCGACCTCGGGCAAGTTGTTCACACACATATGCCTCTGTTCACCAAGCAGTATAACTTGGTACCAGCCAAAGGGCGATGATGCTCTGCGGCTGGGAAGATGTCACTGTCACCTATGTAATTTATATATTGCGAAGCCAATTGCTACTTTTTGCATGATACTTAGGTTTTTCGAACCAATTTTCTGGCCCTAGTCGTGTCATTAAATCACTACACTATGTTGAAGTTTGCTTTGATTAGTTTGTTGTCTTTTCCGTTAATTGTCATAATTTTTTTCAGTTATTCACTATAAAATTACCAACATTACAAATTTGAAAAAAAATATAAAAACTTGGCGTAAAATATCACAATATATTAGAAATATCGCGATATATAACAAATATCGTGATATATTGAAAAAATTTGATATTTTTTCAATGACACAATATGATATGATATGTCGATATCGAAAACGATATATCGAATCATCGCTAGTATCAGATAATACTGCATGATCGCATTTGGCAGGTAACACTCCATAGCTCTCAGATTTCATGAAGAACTATGCTATACACATGCTTTAACTTTTTTATTATTTGCTAGTAGCATGGAGAATAGCTTACAATTGAGCTGGCAAATGGCTCATAGCGTTCATCAAGAATAAGCAGATCACGTGTGATCTGAGAGCAGTAAAGCTTGATCATCTCACTGTAAAAAACAATGATAACAACTCAAACTATGTACATTATACAAACACCATAACTCTCTGTCATACTTAGACACCGTGTCTCAATAAAATACGTTAATTTTCCACAAATTTCATAACTATGCAAAATCAATTGTACCATCATCACACAACTTAAATCCAAAATAATCAGACATACAACCAAAAACGGCCTAATATTTAATTAGCTCAACTGTATTTTTTAACTTGCTGTCGACCATTATTGTTTAATTTACACCCAAAATCCACTTTCTGCTATGTCAAGTAAGTAAGCAAAACAACATTTGCAATTAATCATTAAAATTCCTTATTCATTAATGATTAAATTAATTGTTAACTTACGCAACCCTAAAAATTAAATGTTATAATAATACAATGACAGAAGCAATCTGTCAAATACAGTTTTCTGTATCTTCCAGTTTCTGCAGATGCACATGTTTGTGTTGAATGCATAAGAAGCAACTTACTTTGACTGCAACCTGTGATAAAAATTGGAAGACTTCAGGCCTACAGTGTGATCTAACAAACACAGTTAAGACATCACCAATTAATTAAAACTTAGTAATTACCAGATGTGTAAAACAGTATCATGCAAAAAGTAGCAACTGGCTTTTATTTTTTTTAAATCTAAGATAAAGCAAAATGACCAAAAGAAATGCAATGCAAATCACCACTAATGCATCAATTATCACAAACGTACAAGTTAAAGCTAAATTGATATAAAAAGCTAAGATGCGGACAAAGCTAAATTGAAGAGAAAATATCGGGAAAAGGGAGGGAAAAGCAATAGCCAGCGTTGCTGCTTGAGCTGTAATGCTGTTGGTGCAATGACGTCATTGCCATTATGAGTCATCATGTACACACTCACACAGAAGGACAGAAGGACCAATCTCTTAATCTCCTCCAACGTTCACTACGTTCACCTTGGCGGAGATAATAAAAAGCCAAAAAATAAACTCAATACAGGTTGGAATCATACAGATCGAAACCCCATAAATACAATTTTAATACAGCAAAAATAATTCAGCAGATTCAGTCTTGGTGGCTCTCGCAGCTGCGATACAACATGATCTGCAACAAAAAAAATTCTCACCGCTGTGATTATGTGACAACATGTATACAGTTGACTCTAAATTAATGCCATCAAATCTGTCCAACGATATGAGTCTGTATTCTTTCATTAATCCACCAAATGTACTCATTCTAACACAGCGATCGCAACGTAAACAAAATGAACGGAAAAACAAGTAAAAATGGATTGCTAATTAAAAACATCAATGGCTAACGTAACGTATCGGACGCATAAATATCGGGAACACTCTTCTGAAGTTCTGTGTCTTCTCACTGTATTTAGTCGGAGTGTATAGCATTTCTGTGTCATATAAATACCATTATTTTGTTCACCATGTTCGTCTGTAAATAAGAGAGCACCAGACGCCTGTATTACATTTGCAACAAAAAATTAAGCTTGACAAAACCAAGCTGGTAATAACGATACATCGCCAAAACACGAAATTCGTGCAGTGATGCTGATTCAACATCACTAAAGTGACATAATTCAACATACTTGTTAGAATGTATTAAAAATCTCACGACTAAGACAATAATACTGGGCTTATACAATACAATACCATATTCGTTTAATTCAAACGTAGTCAGAGACACACTTACACAGTGTTTTATAAAAAGGGACCCTTTTTGTTTTTTTCATAATTCACTCAAATAATAAGCAATTTACATGAAATTTTTATCAGTTGCTTATCGTTTCAGCACTGAGCAACATAGAAACATGAAATCAGGCATCTCGTGATCCAAAAACTCAACCATCTTGCAAGCTCAGTGTCTTAATGCACTGTCTTGCTCGAACATGTGAAAGATCAACTATCCTCACAGGCACGTAAATGCGATCGCTTTGCACATTTTTTTTGTAACTGCAACTGTAAAACTTCAAATATTTGTCACCAACAAACCAGATTTTTCACTATCAGAACTTGGTAGCAACTGACAGCACCAGTTGAGACTAGCAAGTTTGTACCCGTGACACATGATGACGTCAGCGTTACATCACGACTAGCAAAAAATATTTAATCAACTGCCATATTTTTAAAAAAATATTTTGAATTAATATTTCTTTAGCTACAACTGTTAAAAATTTCATGTAAATTGCTCATCATTTGAGTGAATTATGAAAAAAAACAAAAAGGGGTCCCTTTTATGAAACACCGTGTATATGTTTCGCAAAGAATTATTGCGATTGCGCCGTCAAAGATTTCACGATAAACTAAGTTCCGGTACACACTCGAACAGTTTATACTACTACTAAACTTTATAAGTTAAACATTCAAGTGCATGTGACAGAACTGGGTGACAATATCTCTCCATTAGGTGCAGCTTTATCAACTTAGACATACCAGAACTATAAACCACAGGAAAGCTCAGCTGTCGCTATAGGAAAGACGCGCTACAGGATGTAGTTCCTGCTGCAATACTGACCTTCAAGGTCATCCAAGGTCGACGACTTTCATTTTATCTGAAAATGTGTATGCCACTTCCTATTAGTGATTAATAGTAACCTTGGTCGTATCTCTCACCGTTTCCGAGATGACCAGTTTTCCGTTGAAAGACGCACATTTTTCCTACCCCCTCCATTCAACCCCAAATTTGAAAATGTGCTCCTTGCATTAGATCGGTGAAATTTTGCACTCCTAAGTCAAAAGCACATGGTTAATTATTCGCGTAAAAAATTTTCTACGATTCACCATTTAGCCACAATACATTCGTTACAAGCTGACAAACGGAGAGACGAACAGACAGACGACTGACGACACATCATGCCACAGACGCTTTACAGCATATCTGTAGCGCGTCAAAAATGGAGTGGAAACGTACGTACTTGTTGGCCGACTGATTAAGAGAGACATCATGCACGGAATGGGAAATGGTCATAGCAGCGGCAGCGCCGGTGTGGCTCGTGGTGGGTACATCTCTGCATTAAACAACAAAACCGAGCAACTGTTAAAATTTTTACAATAAGCTACAAAGCCAAAATACGAAATTCATGCAAATTGATGCAATGATGCTGGTTCAAGTTGCGTAGCCTATTGACCGACCGAACTTGTATAAAATTATATACAGTCGTTCGTATGCTACAAGGTTCTGTCTGTCTGTCTGTAACGCATGTATTGTGGCTAAACCGTACGCTGTAGGAGGTCGGCGTTAGATAGGGCGATGACGAGTTCCTATAGGTTGTCAATAGTAACCACGTCTCTATCTGCACTCGTTTGGCCACAAATCTGAATGCAAATTTTTTGCCTGCAGCCATCACCCACTTGCGCCGAATTGCCCCATCTAATAGTATAGCGTTGATTGTGGCGTTCGATAAAGCAGCGTCACCATAGCGTGCACGGGATTTCAGTCACCCTGAAAAATCGTTTTCTTTCCGCGACCGGAAGTCTGGCGCTGGCCTTAAGATATAAGCGTTACGGTCGGTCCACCGTAGCGACAGCTGCGCTTCTTGTAAAAATGTATAGGCTATCACAGTAAACAGCGCACTGCATGTGATACAGGTCTCAGATTCAGCTACGTTAATACCGGCATGTAAGCTTTAATGGAAACAATGCGCCAATTGGTTGGCCGCATTCAGTTTTAGCCGCGCTTACTTTACAATGAAATGTCTGTTCATCTGTCGTCTGTCTGCCTGTAACGTAGGTATGTATTGTTGCTAAGCGGTACGCAAAGTGTCTAAAGAAGCACACAGGCTTGCCCGACCGCTAGCCTATGATGGTACCAATTCGGATCCCCTACGACTTCCATTCCATTCCCCCAAACGGGGGGGGGTACTAATTGCACCTCAAAACCCCAAGTACTTGCCCTGCGAACTTCGGACTTAAACCGTTTCAGTTGCCGTAGCAGCATCGTATAGGCTAAACGCAGTATTACAGAGAAACTGTGTTTATCGCAGAAGCTCACACGTAGGCCGGTAAACCTAGTGCATAATATAACAAACTTTGCTTAAACTTCTTTTATATCGATGATAAGACGTAAGTGTAGTATTATTTTTTAGCATCAGTAGGCCTACCTGCTGGCGGTCGTGTGGCTGGCGGCGATCGGTGAGTGGGAAGAACGCGACCTGCTTCGACCGTCAGCAGGCCCACCATCGCGACTTGCAGCTGCTGCCGTTGCCGTTGCCGCTCGGAGTCTGCGACGCCGTCTCTGACGCCGAGTCGCCATTGCGCCACAATCACACAAACAACGGCTAGGCCTACATGCATTCAACATTTAAATTTTATTATTTAATAGCGCTGCATAAATCACTTACAAAAGTGACTGATTAAAGTTTTTTTTCATCAATTAAAAGTCGATTAAAATGTTGGACTTATTATAGGCCTAACAGCTAAAAATGACTGATGATCAACGTTTGCTAAGCTAACTTATTTTATTTCGCATATGACATGTCATCAAAATTTTTACTTGTAGTATATAGTCAGCTTTAGCAGTCTGCACGTCAACTGTAAGCTATGTCTAACAGTTTGTGTTACAAGCGAATACGCAGTATTAGCAAAACACTTATGGTGGCAATTACGATTTTGATTATTTACTTGAGAATCAACTGATCAAATTTGATGCAGGTTAAACTATAAAGGCAAATCGGAACATAAATGGGGAACATTCATCGTCGACGAGTGATTGACTTCAGGGGCGTCTACACCATATAAACATTGGAGCATATACTCCAAAAATCGGAGAAAAGGTTTTTGGAAAGTTAGAAAAAGTTGAATATTAATTCAGCATTTGTGATAAAATATTTACGATATTTTACAAGCAGAAGTGTTCTGTGAGGCTTAGAATGCACCAAATTCGTTTTTCGCCAGAGCTCTGACCCGAACCCCGCTGGGTGGATCTCACGACCTTCCCTCAGACCCTATTCCCGACGTTCTCGACGCCTACGGCGCCTTGTTCTAGACGCTTGCGGCGCCTCATCTCGAGTTGGGGGAGACTTGCTCCAAAATCTTAGGGAGATAGACACCTTTGATTGACTTTGCGCGGGTGATAGGAGTGGGTGACTTCGCAAATTGGCAAGCCTGAGTGAGATGGTATAGCGACAGTAATAGTTGCTATGGTTACGCACTCGACTGCTAGAAAAACGACAACAATAGGCTATAATCATAATTACAACGTGACGGGAAAGTGTTCGAAATATAGGCTACTTACTTTTCTTTTTACGCGCGAAAGCAGCTACTGCTTTCAGCGCGTCCTAGCCATCGCAATTCTGTCTGTCCGCCCGTCCGTCTGTCACACGGGTGAATCAGGCAAAAACGGTGCAAGCTAGAATTGCCATATTTTCACTATCGGCTGCCCGGAAGACTCTAGTTTCAGGAACCGTAAAGCTTTTTCATAAATTCGAAGGGGATCATCCCGAAAGAGGGCGCTAAATGAGAGGGGGTGGGCAAAATTTGCGATTTTTGGCCAATAAGTCGCTGTATCTCAGTAACGGTGCGAGATAGAGCCTATTAATCACTAATAGGAAGTCATACACTGGCTCTCGATTGGCGCCCAATTCAATGACCTTGAATGACCTTGAACGCCAAAATAGGGGGTTTTATGGATTTTTTGGCGATTTTGGTATGCGAGACACATTGCAAGAGCGAATTGCGCCGAAACCAATTGAGATAGACATGGACAAGCTGCGTATTAAATTTTTAGCATTGAACGTAGATTTCGACGGTCCAAGTCTCGATTTTCTAGGTTCAAGGAAACCTGCGCACGAGAGCATCAAAGAGCGGTACCCCCGTAAAAGTCGTGACGAAATGGCTTGAGATAGACTGACAGTTTGCGAACAGTTCCGTGAGCATTAGCTCAAATTTCTTGTTTAACTGAAAGAAACGATCGCTGGCAAATGAAACAAGATGTTGGCAAGGACAATGTGTCAACTAAAATTTGTAAACTGAGCCTGAAGATCTTCTACCACTTTCTCTCCGCACGAGAGTTGGACTTGGAACTGCCTTAGCGAGCTACGTCACTGTTGCCATGGCGACGTTGTCTTTTACATCACCGAGTAAACCAATCAGCCAAGTGGAATAAAATATGCACAAGCTACCGCGATCTACACCGTCTCAGAAAAAAGTAACCCCTTTTTGACACGCTACGGCCATGCTGCAGAGCGTCTACGGCACGATGTGTCGTCTATCTGTCTGTCCTTCTGTCTGTCTGTTCATAACGGATGTATGGTGGCTAAACGTTAGACCCTGAAACGTTTTACACAAATAATTAGCCCTGTGTCAAAGCTGTTTGAGTGCAAAATTTGCGGGATGCAGTGCAGGTGACCATTTTTAAATTGGGAGTTAAATGCAAGCAGTAGGAAAATGTGCGTTTTTTAACGGAGAGCTGGCCATATCTTAGAAACGGTGAGAGATTGGGCCAATATTGCTATTAATCACTAATAGAAAATCGCATACGCCCTTTAAGATAAAACGAAAATTATTGATTTTAAATGACCCTAAATGTGTGCACGCACTATTGTGGCTAAACTTTCAAGCTTGGCCCAGAGTTGTTAGTGCTCCATTTCTAGTCTCGCATTTTCCAGCCCTGCATTTTTTGTCCTCCATTTTCTGTGTCGCATTTTCCACCTCTGCATTTTTGACCGCGTTCGTGCCGCAAATTCCAGTCTCGCAAATCCCAGTCTTGCATTTTCAGCGTCCCCACATGAAACAGCGGAAAAAGCGAAAGCGCCGAGCAACTAAGTCTAAAAGGCTTCCTGTTCGATAACGTGTCACACGCGGTCACACCTTGCATCTGCTGATAGCCTATTAGATTCTCGTCAGCGAACAGCACAAAGCAGAATAGAGTAACGACTGGCAGCTTGCAGGGTCTTGGTGATAATTTCGTCCGTGAATGACTAAACGGAATGGAAGACAGCGTGCGTGACCAATCATTGCATCATCAAAGCATGGACGGCGTCAACAGACTTGCAGACTGTCGTAATTTCATTCATATTTTTGTTGGAACGCGCTGAGTGATATATGATATTCATTTCTGATTCACTCGAACGGACACCGCTGCAGTTACGCTGGCGAGCACGAGAAAACCAAATTTTAGCCTACTTTTGCCCATTTGCAAAACTAATATTGTAAAGTAAAACGGTACTCAAATACAAAACACTTAACAACTTTGTACATAAAAAACTTTTTTAAAAAACAGTAAACATGCAGATGTTTAGCGTTCAAGGCACTGCAAGTTATAGTTAAAGCTATTCGTGTGCATGCTGAAATATGAACGACATAGTAAACAAAAGCAATCGTTATCAAATCAAGTCCTGCCAGTGTCCTGGTAGTCACAAACAAGCGGACGTTCGTAGTTATCTTACCATTTGGAGAACTAAACTGAACGTCTAAAGCACTTAATTCACTTAATTGTGTCGTGCACGCAAAAGCTGCAAGAGGGCCGGATTAGTAAACCCAAGGTTTTGCTGGGTTTTGCATCTGGAGTCAAATATTATTAAATACATCTATTATTAAATGCATTCAGTCGGATTTTGCCAGCTGACTTCTTTTTTGCTGCATAAATGGGCGGGTTAGAGAACGCCAAAAATAGTGGCTAAAAGCCCCGCGTTATCCCAAGCCGGTCCCGAATGCCGACAGCTGCGCCACACAAAAGAGTTTAAACGCAACGGTAGAAGACAATTATTAAGTAAGTAAAGGCTGCTTAAGTTATCACTCGATTAGAAGCAAGACGTATTTAACACGATCACGTGATCTTATAATACTTTACTGCAAATCCACGTGATTACTGGCGTATAAGTTTGACATTTACGAATTAGATTACGGCGCCTAATTATCTTTTCGTCCGAAATATTCACGTTGTCGAAGCAGTAGTGTGCAGAAACTCGACAAAAATGATGAAACATGATAGATGAGGCAGAAATAAGGCTCTTAAGTTTTTTGTGCTTTTTGTCATTTGCAAAATGAATTATAGTGGATTTACAGTAAGTCATTTGTCGTGGAATAACAGAAGTCTGTTAGCCAATAGGAAACATCTAAAGGCGCGTATACTGAGCGACATGACAGAACTGACCAATGGGCAAGCAGTAATGCATTACACTATTGACTCAATTCAGTTCAGTTACGTCGCTTTGTATGCGATTTAAAAACAACATCAGCATGCAGGTGCCCCATCAGCTATACAGGCGCTAGTTGCCGTGACAAGACCCGGTGTCGTGATGCTTGGCCAGCAACGACTGGCGTGAGAACGGTTTGTTGCAGCGCTGGCAGCGGTATCGCTTGACGCCGGCGTGCGTCTGCTGGTGCGCCCGTAGATTGGACCGGTCGGCGAAGGCGCGATCACAGTGAGTACATTGGAACGGGCGTTCTCCGGTGTGAGTACGAAGGTGACCCTGGAGTAACCACGGACGGGAGAAGGCTTTGCCGCAGAGAGGACAGCGGCACGGCAGCGTGTGTGTCCGCACGTGCATCTTGAGCGCACCCATCGTGCTGTAGACCTGCAAGCAAACACACGCTCTTTTATCACTGAGAACTACAGCTGTCAAAAACGCGTTAGGCTAATTAACGTGTTAATGCGTCAATAAATTAACGCGCGTTCACAAAACTAACGCGCGTTAAAAAAATTAACGCACATACGTAAACTTATGTTAATTTACTAAATTCCGTAAAGCAAAAGTTCCAATATTCCGTTAAACTGCGGTTATTTAACAATCGATTGAATTCAGGCAACTAAACTGTAGTAGCCGTTTCGTCATTATACTGTAAAATTATTATTTAAATAATTAATGTATAGATCTGTGGTTGATTATTTGTTTAAAAATATATTTCTAACTTTTACATTCTACAGGCGGCTCCCAAATGTCGCGGAACGCGGGGTAACTTACCCCCTACTTTCCCTCTCGACAGACCTGGGTGCGTTAATAACGCGTTGATTAATGCGTTAAAAAATTAACGCTTCGACAGCTCTGCTGAGAACATACACTTATGCCAGTTGCTTCTATTCGATAGAGACAGGGCGACATCAGCGGCTTCGTGGGTCACCAAAGTTTGGAAAGGATGAACAGGAAATTGTATTTTTGACAGACAGCTCCAAATTTCCGGCACAGGAAATTACGTGTGCTCAAAAGTTTAATGTTGCTCACAAATTTTCTCAAAGATTCGGCCTATTTGGCCCCAGATTCCGTATTTTTGGAAGAACATTTTCCTACGGGCTGAAATTAAGCTCTTCCCGTGCCACCAAAATCTTAGCCGTATGGTACCAACGCCTAAGACTTTGGTGGCATGGGAAGAGAGAGCTTAACGCATTAATGCGCTAATAAATTAACGCGCGTTAAAAAAACTAACGTGCGTTAGAAAATTAACGCATTAGTAATAACCGTTTCGTCACTACTGGAAAAAAATATTACGGAGGCTCAAAATGCAGGTTCAACTTTTTAATGCGCCAAAGTTCCTCAAAGTGAAGCAAAATTGCACTTCTAACGTCAAATAGTCGCTTAAGAACAAAAATGAACTAAAAGTCTAAAATCGTTTGCGGCTGGGCACAAGCTCTCTCCCCAGACAACAGTAACTGCACTCTGCCGCCGGTCATCGTCCCCAATTCTGGATCTAGATCGATGCCACTGCATAATAGATAGTCAGATACAACAAAAATGTTTTTTTTTATATTTAATTAGTGATAAAATGAGCGAAAGACACATCTGATATGATGCATGTTTAACTTTTTAATGCGCCACCGGTATTTTACCTAACTGCACACGGCAACTAACCTTGCTACACTGCGGACATTCAAACTGCTGTTGACGTCGCACCTGATGACTCAACGGCTCGACACGTGACCGCTTCTGCACGTGATGACCCTCCGACGACGTTACGCGACTCTGCGACGACGATGACGTCACGTGTCCAGCAGTGACGTCATCATAATCGTCGTCGTCGAACGGCGTCGGCGGCGACGTCGACTGAGATAGTTCGTCCGGTTCCGTGGTGCAGTCGCTATCGGTGCCGGTAGACGACGGTCCACCCCGGGACAGTATCGACGGAATCGAGAAGTCTCGGCTTCTTCCCCTGCTCGGCGGCACCGGAGGCGGAAGTTCCACCACGCGCGGTGACGGACACTTGGTCCAGCGAGGATCGAACGACGGCTGCATCGCCGACGCCATCTTTGTGACGTAATACGGTGGTTCTGGCGGTGACGTCATGGACGGAAGCGGAAGCGGAAAGGGTGGCGGCGCCAGTGCGGCTGCGGCGCACATGGCGTGCAGCTGTCGCAGCCACGCCACCGCCTCGACGTAGGCACTCATCACAGACGATGATGATGACGTCATAATGTCGTCAAGGTGTAAACGAGTTGCGGCAGCTGGCCCATCTGGCAGTGTCGTGTTGCACGCGACTGCAGTCGGCGGCGTCGGTCTGTAATTATTGTTATTGAAGCGCCACGAATCCACCGTCGTCAGTGCATCACGATGTTCACTCCGCCTGCTGCCGTTGCTACTGTCTCTTGCGACTCCTGCATCGAATACACAGCGAACAAGTTGAACTCAGCAATGATGACGGCAAAACACATCCTAAACATTATCATCACCACTTTAATCGCACACAACTAACAGCTGGAACACATAAAGGTTAAGCTGGTTAACTGTGTATATTCGTAAAACCATGACCTCAGAGACACATACGTCACTTAGAAAACGCATCAAATAATAACTAATTTTCAACATTCTTTTACGGCTATATCTGCAACAAATTTGCAATTAAGCGAGCAAAAAAATCCTGTCATACTTGAAATGTGTCGGTACACAACGTTTTAAATAAAACAACTCTAAGTTTCCAAAGTTGACTATCTACGGCGCGTTTAAGATTTGATGGGATTTTGAGCAGTTTGTACATTTAATTTACCGCTGATTTGGCTAGTGTAAGAATTTTGTAAATCGGTTAATATTTGATGAATTTATGTACGTACCAAAGTTAGTGACTTTTTCACCCGACTTTGCACCTGCAGACGAACGCGCCCCACCTTAGCCCAGCCCAGCCAGTCAGGCCAGTACTCGATATATGTTACCTCGGAGGGATTGGAGGCTAAGTTAACTTGGGCTTGTTACATACCGAAATAATTTACTTGTCTGCAGACAGTCACAAATAAATATGTTCGTATCATTTGTTTTGTCCATACGTTGACTACTATTATCAGTTTAATCCCGAACTCGAAAATTCTGCAATATTACTGTCATGCACAGCCTGCGCGATGGTTTAAATTTTCTCTGTTTTCTTTCTTTCATGTCAAACTAAGCCATTTGTCCAGTTTTATTGACGTGCGTGCATGGATGGACAGTTGCTGCGGCGGCCGCGTTTCAAGTCAGCGTGTAGGCGTCCGCGTCTATAGGTGTGGGTGAAAACAGGTGTTTAGCTCGACGACGTCGTTCGACAGCAGAACATAATCGCCAACCCGACAATTGTCGCGCGTGCACTGCACGGAGACATCTACTGTCGTTAGGCACCACGCTAATCAGCGACCTGTGCATATAAACTACCTACATGTATGCGTGTGTGTCTGTGCGTATGTCAGTGCGTGTGATTACTGGTCGTACAGGTAACGAGCAGGTTAATTGGCAGGTGTGCTTGCCCGGCCCGACATCACACGGCTGGCCTGTCCGCGTGTACAATGACCGCAGTGTGACTACAGTGTTCTGGCTGTCTGTCTCTGATGTCGAAAACGACATAATGGCCAGGAGGTGGTTCTAATGCTTTACCGCCGACCCGTGCTGGTCTCGTGCTGTTCCTGTGTTGTAGTTGTAGCATGCAGTTTAGCCTATGCCTCTTAACACGTACGTCTCTCGCCGATGAGATGTGTACACATACCTTAACCCTTAGTCAGTTGGTAGCAATTACCGTTTCCGCCCTGTTAATGAAATGTGAGATACTACGTTTTACTTTGAGTAGACAAAGACTATATGCGCACGCGTCTTTTGGAGCTCAGCAAGATCTGAATAAAGATACGCTGTCAGCCGCCAATGGGTGTTTTTATCTATACGCATTATCAGACTATCGCATCAAAATGATTCTGGTATCTCTCGGCATTCTTGCGACATCACGGCTTTCTAGTTACACTCCTTGGGGTACACTCTAAACTACGATGCTTCTTACACGATGAGCGAAAATTAAAAGTCTTTTTCTCATGTGTCAAAGATACAGGCTGTAAAGTAATGCACGTCGATCGTATCAATACACAATATTTGAAGTGTGCCAGTCTATCAACCAAAGAATGTTTCTTACCATGAAGAACTTTTCATAGAAATTGCCAAACGACTTAAACGTACGATAGGCTGACAAGGTAACAACAGTCAGCTGATATCGAACGTGCAGCGATGACAGCAAACATCTGGATGGGCAGGCAGGTTCCGTAGGCCTAAGGGGTTTAGCCAAAGTAGGTATAGCCTAATAGGTAAGTCGTAATTGCGGTCGTATAGCCTGACTCCGACGGTCAGGTGATGTGAATGAATGAATGGCAGCCCGCTGTTCTTTCAAACTTCGCTCGTGCTTTCGACAGACGTTGCATCTGCTTGTCGCCTTTGCAGGTGTCTGATGTTGTCTATAGTTTAGACGTACCATTGACGCGTGACGTGTCTGCTGTTTTATGCACGTCAAGTTATCTGTTTTACAAGTATTAGATACAGTCGCGCATTCAACAGAAGGGGGGACAAATAGCCGTGACTCCCCCCCGCCCTCAACGCTGGCGTCTTGCACATTTTTGCTTGTTGAGACACAAACATTTATGTAAGTTCACCAGTTTACCAAAAAACCTGGGCTTCTGGGGTTTCCTAGGTCCAGTGATTAGACAACTTACCGCGTACGTGCGTTCTGACGGAATGCGTTCCATTCAAGACGTTTTTTGCTAGCCAGCAATTTTTTTTTGACTTTAGCTGTATAGAACTAGCCTAATTGCTGTCTTGTACGCGAATGCATTTATATTAATTTCTTTGACTGACAAACTTTTCTCAATTAAGTTGACAACTCGAATGTAGCATCAAACCGCAATCGTCGTCCGATAACCCTATCAATATCGTACGTAAATCGTACAAATTTACAGGATTAAAGGTAAGCAAATAAAATTCACACGACGTTGACGCGAAAAATTGCATCTAGACGAAGTGAAAAATAAAATGAATGCACCTCACACAATTTTAGCCTTTCTGCTATCTTTGTGCCAAAAAATATCACACTTGGTGTTATTTTGATAAAGTTTCGACATAGTTTTGCATAGTTTTTTGACACACGGTGTGTAGAAAGCACATCTATCGTGAAGTTGATAGGATACCGCAATTCAGCGCTGAACAAGCATAATTATGCTGTACATAACATCAGAAAACGACATATATGGTGCATTAAAATAGATATACCTACAAAAACTGGCACTAAACTGACGGCTATTCATCCGGTTGCCGTATGAATAGCCGTAGCTAACCGCCGGGCTATTTATGCGACAGCCGTCTTCGGCACGGTGTCAAATGCAAACCCCTACAAAAGTAGAATATCATTCCCACTGACATTCGGCTAGTTAAAGTGATTATGAACGTGACTGTATGAATGCATTTCAAAGCCTAAAATGACTAGATTGTTATTTCGCCTTCTAGGTCATGTCAACATATATTTACTACCCGCGTTCTCCTTATTTTTGTGGCAAATGATTAAACTTACTCATTCATTTATACGTACAGATAAAACCAAACAACAAGCAAACTGAAGCAAAGACATTGACTGGGATGTTAAAAAACTGCACCGCAGCTGAGCATTATACCTACTGACCTGCAGTGACGCGATTGAGCTGAGGTTGAGCGTCGTACAAAGCAGACGACGGCACCGGCTGCAGCGACAGGCGACGACTCGCGCTGCTGACGTCTTGATCGGCAACATGGCGTCCGACGATGACGTCATCGGTGGTGACGTCACAGCGCTGCTGCTGCTGCTTCGTTTTAATTAGGAACGAGCGCGGCATCGCGGTAGGCCTGTACACTCGGTGATCGCTCGGTGCAAAATCGATCTCAGTGCTTAAGTTGTGAAGTGCTGTCTAGCTGGATCAACGTCGACAAAATGACTGACTGACGGACTGACTGAGTCACTGACTTCCAGGTGTTGCGAGTCCGTCGTTTTATTGGCGCCGCTCGTCGCCGGTCCGTCCCTTCGTCCGCGCGTGTCCGTCAGCCAATAGCGACTCCATCAGCTGCACAGTCAACCGCATCATTATCGCAGCAGCCGTAATAGCGCCCTCTCTGCTTCGCTGCGTCCGGATTAGAGATGGGCAAGGCGCAATTATATTGAATATTGCGTCGTCGATTCGAAACGTTTTCTGATTGCGCTACTGCTGACAATCAGGTCATGCATATTATTAAGTAAATAAGCAAGTACCAATTTACATAACGCCAAAATCTCAAAAGAGGATAAAGTCGCAAATTAGCGTTTCGGTTGCGTTATTTATTAAACGCACATCTCTTTGTACCCCTCTATGCTCAGACAGTGCTCGTACAGATCTACGACCAGAAGAAAACGAGCAAACAAAAATTGGAAAAAAACTATTAAAGCAAATAAGGAAATTAATTTAAAACATAAAGCCAATAAAAGTACTATAAAATCAAAATATAGGCCGATAAACGCTTATAGACAACACAAATGGGGTGGTAAGAGGCTATCCATGCACCATGCCCAGTTACTCACACCCATGATCTTACCGTCCGACAGTCATAAGTTTGTTCGGTAAAGCAATGCAGTCCTGAATATGAATAAGTCATTATACATCGATCACTTACGATTTTTTTCGTTGATGTTGAAAGTTGAATCGAATGCAGTGCATGCAATCGAACGAATTCGATACTTTCAGCGTAGCAGCTCTACATACTGAGCTGACGCGCGACGCACCTGCGAAGGTGCGCGGAGGGAAGGAGAGAAGGAACAAGTAATTTGAGCAAAGCTCATGAGACGCGCGAAAGCCTATAGCAGTTCCTGTTCGCAGGTAATCGTAGTCTATCTCCATCCATTTCGTCGCAATTCACTCTTTTGCAGCCAAAAATCGCCAAAAAATCGCTTAAAATCAATATTTTTAGGG
>Ga0209367_1002044_pt1 | contig 26095 bp, 26 predicted proteins | sample WorMetLIZISLAND2_FD_187412 | JGI IMG/M metagenome (GOLD analysis project Ga0209367, IMG submission 187412) | Marine gutless worms symbiont microbial communities from Max Planck institute for Marine Microbiology, Germany - Olavius geniculatus... ... | reverse complement strand
CACGGTAGAAAAGTGTCAGTAATGTATTGAATGTCTAGCTATGCAGACGTTAGACATTCTACAGTCTGCTGAATTGTTAGCGAAACATCAGGCCACGCAGGAAGATCAGTCCATCGACAGTTTGTATCGCGTGGAAGTACCACGAATCCAGGAATTACAACTGCGCCGGGAACAGCATGGTCGCCATGCCCCCAGGGTATCACTCCCGTCGCGGCGGTCCTATTGTCATTTCTAGTATACTCTACTTGTTACAGGGGGCCACACAGGTGCAGTGGACAAGGCGAGAAGGCACACTGCAGGCGAGAGAAACAGATTGCTGACGTCGATTTAACCTCTGGCTGACGTCAACAGCAATTAACCGCATTTTGAATACTCTATTTTCTGCGCATTTCTCCCCATTTCCACGGTAATACCGTGGCGTTAATCCCCATTACCGCGGTATTACCATTACATCTGTCCCCATTACCGTTACTACCGCGGTAAAATGTTATTGGTTGTCCCCATTACCGCGGGATTACCGCGGTATTACCGCTGTACCCATTACCGTGCAGCTCTCTACAGCAGGCTTATGCTACCTATCACTTACTGTCTGTTATAGTGGTCATCAGTAATCAGTAATGTACCAGTGGATTTAGCAGCTGTTTGTTTGAATGTAGTCTTATGGCTGCATATATGAATTCTGTCAGCTACATCAGCAAATCATAGATTTTCATGATTAAGGTATGTACTGTACATCTGTGTGAGAGTGACCATAGAATGAAGGTGATTACAATATTTCTGAGACATGTAGGAGTTTTATGATGCACAACGTTTCTCTGTGATTGATTGGTTGTGCCATTGATGACCAAAGTGTATTTCATCTGCAGATACAGCTGTGTGGAACTGTTTATCATTTGCCCACATGATATGATAGTTGACTTTGTGCCTGGCAATAAGTTTCATCATGTCCTCAATGTATACAGTGTACGCAATGTAGCTTAACTTAATGGTCAGTGAAATTATTGGCATACATGTGTGAACATTGTCATAGGGTTGTGTTTGGTCCGGAGCGAATGATCATCATCCCGCCTCGTCACTACTGCATTGTTGAGAACCCAGTGATGAGGGACAAGGACTTGGAGATCGTCGTTGACTCGGCCGGTCAGGCACGACTTTGTCACGCTGACCTAGACATTCGTCTGGCTCAGGACCCGTTTCCACTCTACCCCGGCGAGGTGCTGAAACAACAGCTGACAGCACTCACGGTTGTTGTCGCTAACAGTGCTCTGCGACTGATGGCCATACTCGACTTTGAAGATGACAACGGCGACAAAAGAACGGCTGGGGATGAGTGGCTGTTCGAAGGCCCAGGTATGTAGTCATTAGATTTGTTGATTCAGCATACTTTTTTTGACAGCAAGCAGGAGTTAACAGTATGACTCATAAAAACAACACACAGCCTATTTGTGAAATTGGTCTACGTTTGCTGGAAAAGTTACTGCAAAAAGACATTGTAGCATTTTCTGACTCGTGGTGTACGGTGGTTTGAAAGTGTGTACTTTTTGATGTATGAGTTTGTGTACTATACTGCTTTAGGATGTTTCCATGGTGAAGTTTTTGTGTTCATATTAAGTTTGCGAGAGTAGGCCTAATTGACTCTTATACCTTTACTATTGGGATCGGTACTTGTATTTGCAATATTATAATAATTATTATATGATGTAATTGCATTGTATGCAATATTTCAGCCTTTTGGTTGTACAACACATTTATTTACTAAAGATATCTTATTTACTTTTTTTGAAATCATGATATTCTTCGACTGTACATGACAACTTATGTGCATTAGCAGCCACTCTTCTGATATAGAGTGAGGAACACCACTATGTCTTTATGCATCTGCTCTTCAGGGACATACATTCCTCACAAGGAAGTGACAGTCCGGGAGACGGTCCAGGCGACTATAATCAAGCCGAACCAAGCAATCAAACTGCGGGCTCGCAAGGAGTGTATCGACCGCGAGGGGAGCGTTCGTGTCACGGGTGAGGAATGGCTTGTCAAAAAGACAGGTGCTTATCTGCCAGGAGCATACGAAGAAGTCGTCGATGTTGTCAATGCCTATGTCCTTACTGAGAAGGTTTATTTTGTTGATTCACACTTTTATGACAGAACATATGAGTATGATGTGATTTGGAACATTTTTCTTAGAGGACAAGCTGTGAAGTTTTGTGTGAAGATTCAAAATACTGCTGCAAGTTAATTGTTGATCACGTATCACCAGTATGTGAAAGAAACAAAGTTATGATGCCATTTCAGCTATGAAAGATGTACTTTTAGTGGAATATGCTATTATGCAGATTCATAGGCAGCATTACATTTCTCACTCTCTATACATCTATCTGTCTGTCTTTTCTCTATGCACTCTTTACTTGAGAACGGAAAGGCATGAATTAAAACTGCCATTTCTTAGGGCAGAAGTAACTGGTGTGCCATTTTCTAGCTTAAATGCTCAAAGGACAAGGTAATGTGCATATTCTTGCAAGAAAGTGTTTATGGCAAATAATCACATTGTCGTTTTTATTGTAGCCTGCATTTGTTGAAATTAAAAAGTTTTGCGTTGTGTCAACAGAAAGCGCTGCACATGCGATCTCTGAAGACATTCAAGGATGACTTTGGAGTGGTGCGCAAAAATGGAGAGGAGTGGTTGATTAAAATGTCTGACACTGAGACACACATTCCTAATGTCTATGAGGAGGTCAGTCACGCTGCTATTAGTGAAAAATTGACTCATTTGGTTTCAACTCTATCCTTTTGTTTTGTCTGTTGTCTCGACTTTTGACGAATAATGAAATTTTTGTTAAGCAGTTGCAAAAAGAACATTTGTTGTCATCTGATGGCTAGAAATTTGTGATGCATGCTGAATTTTGTGTACAATCTACAGATGTCATCTGACAGATATTAGCAACTGTAAGTAATTCATGAAATCACTTATTTCATTCTGTCTAGTTATCTACACAGTGATTTCGTGAATTACTTATCTGTTAACCGTTTGATGGCAGCTGGTGCACTGTTCTGCAGACTTCATCCATCAGATGTACCAGCACAATAAGGATTTTTCTCATTAGTTTAGTCTAACCACTATTACTTTCACTATTACTATTATCATTAGCTTGTTTTATGGTTTTACTACGTTTTCTCTGTTTCTGTTATATATGGACCCAGAGAGTTTGATTCAAATAAACATTTGCTTTATTGGTTGCTTACTAGTGTGTTGTTGGTGGTATGATGGTCACTGTTAGGTGATTGGTGTAGTAGACACCACTACTCTGACAAACAGTCTGACATTGAAGCTTGTTATTACAGGCCCGTCGAGAGGGGCAGAAGTAGGGGGATAAGTTATCCCAAGCCCCGCGATGTTTGGGGGGGGCCCTGTCATCGCTTAAAAATATACAGTACACCAGAATGCGCCATTGTAAAAAGGAAGATTTGAAAAATTTTCCCCAGAGGGGCCTTGCGAGAATGTTTTCCGTGGCCCGGCTGCGGCTCTCGATGTCCGTGCATCATTACGATACTATGTATTGCCAGATACTAAATACTATGATAATACCACTACTATCACTGCTGGTGCTACTGCTCTAGTACTACTACTGCTGTTGACTGACGTGTCATTTTTGTTGTTGGTGGTGACATCAGGTGATTGGTGTAGTGAACATCACGACGCTGACAAATCGTCAATACTGCGTTGTGCTCGATCCCGTTGATGCTAAGGGTAACCCGCAGTTCGGTCGGAAAAAGCTCATGAAAGGCGAAAAGTCGTTTTTCCTGATGCCCGGCGAGAGGCTGGAGAAAGGAATTCAGAATATCTACGTGCTCGGGGAGGATGAGGGACTCATTCTGAAGGCTGTTGAGGGATTTACGGACTCAGTAAAATTTTTGATATACTCGTGTTTTTTAATGCCATTTTTTAATCTTTTTGTCATTTATTATGGTGATCAATGTCAGTTGTCTGTTCTTGGTCACACCACTGGTTAATGTCATTAGCTTTTTTTTTGCAGTTTTTGTCTTTTTTAATGTCATCTTTGTTTATTTACTGGGTTAAAACTGGCAGTTTGCCTGCGAGTTTTTTTAGTTTTTTTAGTTTATCTAATGCAAGCTAATGCCATATTGTGTAAAGACATTGATTGATTGATTGTGCAATCGAATGAAATTTTATATCCGTATCGTGATATTTTGTATTTGTTCTATATTTGTGATTTTTCCATGGCATTTTTCTCCACAACTTTTAGTTTGTACTTAGCAATCAAACAATCAGAAATGGAGAAGTAGATAGTGATTAGTTTGTGTGCGTTTTGGTGATGACCGTGATGCATTTATTCATTTTTCTTGTCTTCGAGTGGTTTTCATATGTAGCTGCTTTATTTGCTTGAGGTTAATGGCATTTTTCAGCGTGAAAGTTTTATTTGTTTTGGAATTTGCTGTTATACAGCTTTGATATAGATGCATTGCATTGGTTGTTTTGCGTAGTAACTGTTCTTGTGTCTTATTTGTTCGCCATTGTCGTCTAGTGCCTTCCCGTCTAGTATTTTTACTTCTCGCACGCTACGTTTCCAACATAGTGAACATGAGATCAGTGTAATACTGAGGACCGACCGACCAACCGACGACCGACCAATGACCGACCTCTGTTCCTGGAAGAGCCTTCCAGGAAGAACTTTAAACGGCCATATCTCCATAATGGTGCTAGATAGACGCATGGTCACTATGGACCACCCATAGAAAGTTGACCCCCGGGAGTCGAATGGTCACGTGACCGATGACGTCACCTGACCCCAAAAGGTCCAACTCGTGACTCCATTATCTTTGAGGCACCATATCTCTATAACGGTGCTAGATATATGCATGGCACTATGGACAAGACCATGCATCTATCTAGCACCGTTATGGTGGTATGGCACCTCAAAGATAATGGGGTCAATGAGTTTGACCTTTTGGGGTCACGTGACGTGATGACGTCAGTTGCACGGTTGATGCTGTCGGCAAGGTGATGCTGTTGGCACTGCTATTTGTTGTGTGAAAAGAAAGGAACTAAAAGCAGTTAAAAGAATACAAAAGAAAATAATGTGCGCGAGGAGTACATTAGATTGGTCACAATATAAAATGTTTCTTGTCTTCCATATAATGGTTAAGATCCCTCTCTTCTCCACTGTGTTGTTCTTCCACTTTTGCTACATCGTTCATAGTCATGCTGGATTATTCACTGATGTCATCTGTCCATCATCTTCGATCATTGTCGATCGTGACTTAATGCCCATGTACAGCTTTGTACCACTTTATTTTCAAGGCTTTTGTACTGCCTTACAGCATGAGTGCAGTAATCTATCTTTGTGGACTTCACTTTTACTGGAAGTTTTTTTGTAACATTTTGTTTCAATACTGATTCATTTATTTCATGTTTCATCCATGATATTCTTAGCAAACTCTTCTGTAGCACCACACGTTTCATGCAGTGTTAATTTGTTAATGCGTCTAGGGCACAGAGCGTAAGCCAGGGGATCGGTGGATGATCCGCGGACCAGTAGAATACGTTCCGCCCGTGGAGGTAGAAGTAGTCACAAAGCGGACTGCGATTCCGCTGGATGAGAATGAAGGCATCTACGTTCGGAATGTCAAGACCGGCAAAGTCCGCGAGGTTTACAGCTCGACCTGATTTACTGCTATAAGATTGTTCTCGGATTACTAAACTAAACTGTGCTGATTTTGTTTTCCTCCATTATAAATGCGAGATGGCATGCATACAAGTGCTATAAAACTAGATGTAGTATAGGCAGCATGCATGTTTTTTTGTGCAGGGTAATAAATGTGCGGAATAGTTTACCATAATTCTGCATTCAACGTAGATTTCAGCAGTTCAAGTCCCAACCCCCTAAGTTCAAGGAGGTCGGCGCAGGCGGGCGTCAAAGACAGCTACCCCTCTAAAAAGTGGTTATTTTACCATTATTCTGTTAGTTTTGAAAGTCTTCTAGCTTATAAGTGCTCCAATGTTGTCAATGTTGACTTAACTAATTTTTAAAATGTGTTTTTGCTTTACATAGGCCCAGATTTAAGGACATCTGTTGGTGTTCTTGTTAGGAGCTCTGCTGTTCGACTCACCAGTTTCGTATGCTGTCAGTAACTGTTTGCTTCTTCTATCTGCTGAGCAAATGAATGATTTGATTTGGTTTGATTTAAGGTCACCGGGGAGACGTACATGCTAAACCAGGATGAAGAACTATGGGAGAAAGAGCTGCCTCCAGGCGTGGAAGGACTCCTAGCACTGGAGAAGGATCCGCTGGCGGATCGTGGGTTCTTTGCCCGCGAGGGCAGCAAGGATCCCGGGCAGCAGCAGAAGGGTAAAGTGCGGGACAAGACGAAGGTCGTGAGTTTCCGTGTTCCACACAATGCAGCCGTGCAGATCTACGACTACAAGGAAAAGAAGGCCAGGTAAAACAACAACCAGCAGATTTTATATGTTATTTTTTATCCATATTTTATTAGAAATTTCCATTAAATAGAGCATCACATTTGAATGACTGTCTGCTGTATACAGCGTTGTACAGTACATTGCTGTTTTTACGCGTTATGTTAATTAAGCAATCATATCGCATTGGATAAAAAAGTGATATTTTGCTGGTTCTGTTTTCCCCAGATAGTGCAGAAACAAACGTTGGGTGAGGTGGGAAACTAAATGGTCTTTTGTTGGCACGTTGTGTCAGGAATATCCGTACCATAAATTAGCAAAATCTGACAATTGGTTTTCAAGTTACAATCAAAAATGTCGGGGATGTTTTTTTGGGACACAGTATATGTCCTTCCTTCCAAAAATTATGCAAAAATTTTTCGTCGCAACTGTGACAAATTGTCGGCAACTTGTATGTTTTTTGGTGCAAGGATAGCACAATAGATAGATTTATGTGAGATGTACTTATTTTCCACTCTGCACAGTTTTTTGGGAGATTGTCAGTGGCGTAGCTTGGGAGTGGTGGCAAGGGCTTTTCCATGCGCAAAAGTGCATTTACGGCTGGAGCTTTGCCTCAAACTCCACTAGAGAGCTTCTAGTGATCCCCCAGTATAGTGGAGAGGCTTTCCCACCAGCTAGAGCATGGGGCCCCCGGACTTTCTAGCTGGTGGGAAAGCTTTTCCTGGAAAAAAAACGAAAACTCCCCCTGTAGCTTGTTTTTTTTGGCCTAGATTTTTGGCCCTTTTTCAGATGCCCTTGCCAACTCCAATTTCTGGCTATGCCCATGGATATGGTATACTACTACTACTGTTCTATGCTGTTACTTAGGGTCGTATTTGGTCCGGAGCTTGTGATGCTGGGTCCGGATGAACAGTTCACTCAGCTGAGTCTGTCCGGTGGCAAGCCGAAGAAGCCGAACCAGATCCGTTCGTTGTGTCTGCTGCTTGGACCGGACTTCTGTACTGACGTAATTGTTGTTGAGACATCAGATCATGCCAGGCTGCAGCTACAGCTCTCATACAACTGGTAGGCGTTTGTCAGCTTTGCCTTGCATTTGACTGTTTTTTAAATAGTAGTAATAGGTCTAATAATAATAATAAACTAATTTTTTATAGCGCCAGTGTGTCGATTGACTTCAGTGCAAGTATTTTTGCTTAGTTATTTTCCATAATATGCCTGTATGTTTGTATGGTATATTCTGTATCGGTAACAAAAGTATGCAAACACGTACATATAGAAAGTATAGCCTCTGTTGTAAGTTAGCAAAAGTGAGTGAGTGAGTGAGCAGAGGTTTAATCTTAACTAAAGAACAGGATGATAGCGCAACTTACTTTTTCAGTTGTTTTTAATTACTGTTGTCAAACTAAAAACCTAACGGACAGAAATCCTTGAGAGACGGATCATTGTTCATAGATGTTTGGAATAGTTTCTTAAGAAATCATCCACGTTTAAATCAAGAGACTGCTAGTATCTTTTTGCACAAAGTTGCATCTTTGTCATGTAAGTTTTGTTAAGCTTGTATGTGTGATGCTTTTAAAAAACTTCTGATTTTACCAATTTAGTTAATTCTTATAAGTTATTCTGCAATAACTTATGACATGTCTGCAAATTTTGAACTGTCAGTATTGGGAATTATTGGAGCCAGAAGCAGACGCATTGTTTCCAGTTTTGTTTATATAATTGAGTAGGGCTAGATCATTACAGGGATGTTAAGTTCTTGAAGCTCACATGGTCTCAGGGATGTTTTAAAGTTTTTTTTTGTTTTTACCATGTTCTGGCTTCATTAACATCCTGGATCATTAGGCACATATGCTGTTCTCTGTTGTTTTTTTCTAGGCACTTTGAAGTGAAGAACAAGGACGACTCAGCTGAGGCGGCCATGTTGTTTAGCGTACCGGATTTTGTCGGAGACGCGTGCAAAGCAATTGCATCACGTGTTCGTGGTTCAGTGGCAAGTGTCCAGTTTGACGACTTTCACAAGGTAAAGGCATTTCATGTGGTTTCTTTTCTATAACAGCTATCATTTTGTGCTGTTCCGTGTCTTGTTTTCTCTGTTCATGTTTACTACTTTGGCAGTAAATTCAGTCACTACTCACCACTGTGCGTCAAAATAATGAATAATTAAATAAATTTAAATAAAGGTACTATATAAATGTAAATTTTTGAAATAAACGTATCATAAAAATTAGATACAGTGACTTTCTTTCACTGGCTTAAGAAATTCATAGGCCTTCTGTCTTTTATGAACTTTGCAGTGTCATCAGGGTAGCTTCGAAATATTAAGCTGAGTTGTCAGCAGAAGTCCTTTGGTGAACTGGCTGCATGAGTACTTTGTGCTTTTATTATAAGCATTATATTATTGTTATTTGTTATGACATTATGCAGCTTAGTAGTAGTAGTAGTTGTAGCTTGGTGCCTTAGTGATGGGCGTTGGATTTGTGATCAAAAGTTTTTGAGTTTGGCTCCTCTGGGCAAGTTGTTTACACATGATTTTAAATATATTATTCGGTTGAACATTAGACATAACATAAAAATTAACTGTTTCAAACCTTATTATTGTTTGGTTGACGTTTCGGCAACCGCTGACACTACCCGGAGAAGAGTTGACTCATTTTCGAAAAAGGCAACAGCGGTTGCCGAAACGTCAACCAAACAATAATAAGGTTTGAAACAGTTAATTTTTATGTTTGTTTACACATGGCGTGGCGTGGTGTAACACACTTGATATAATCAACGAAGTTACTGTACACCGAGCCTGGTTAGTACTGTGATGGGTAAACCATCTTGGTATGTAACCAGTCGCCTAGGTCAACTAAGCCTTCCATCCCTCCAGGGTAGGTAAATCGAGTACTGGCCTATCTGGCTAGGATTAAGGTGGGGCGTGTTCACCTCTGTCGGGTGGCAGGTAACACTATGTGATCCCATATGACAAGTGATGCTCCGTAGCTCTGCAAGGGGTTCACTCCTTAAGAGCTATACACCTACCGGTACCTCTTACCTTTACCCATAACCCTCTGTCACCAAGCAGTATAATTTGGATTCAGTTCAGTCGCCGTGAAGTTAATGGCAGTATTTGGGAGAGGCCTGGCCCTCCACTGATATAGCTGAGTTTTGTTTGCAGCTAGCTATTAGCTCAAGGCCAGCAAATGGAAATGAGCCATAGGGTTACAGAGCTGTGAGCGAGCGATGTTAACTATGGGTGATTTTTACTTAGAGTTAGTTCTTCTCGTGCACATCGGGCAGCAGCTTTTCCACCAGGATGGTCTATCAGATACCAGTGTCTTTGCCTCATTCCACGATATATAAACCCGTCCTAGGTCCTTTTGGAATGTTCTTTTCCACGTCTTTTTTGGACGACCTATTTTGCGTGGTTGACCTTACCTTTACATTATTACGTTACGCGCAGAACTCGGCAAAGATTATCCGGGCATCCGTGTTTGGGATGGATGAGAACAAGAAAGTGCGGGAGAAGTTCATGTTTCCACAGAACAACCTGGTGGTGACGAGCATTGACATTCAGTCGGTTGAGCCGGTCGACCAGCGGACCAGAGACTCGCTGCAGAAGTCTGTACAGCTTGCCATTGAAATCACCACCAATTCTCAGGAAGCCGCCGCAAGGTCTGTCCATCCGGCGCCTTATTTGTGATTCACAGAGCTGCAGAAATTAGCGATTATGTGTCGGAAATTTTTAACGATCAACAAGGTTCTACTTGTCACTTGTTATATTACCAGGAGTGCAGTCGTAGTAGATAGTGATTTTTTCTACCGCATCCCCTTTCCAACATTTTTGTTGATGCAACGTGCTTCATTTCTCCCCATTTCTGAATGCCCCTGGAGCAGGTTAGTACTGAAATTGGTGACCATTCACGGTATACCATCTTTTTATTCAACCAAGCCACCCAGGCCGACTCAGCCTGGCCGTTCTTTCATGGGTAGACAAAATGAGTACTGGCAATATTTATCGCCACTGCTAAGGAAGAATTGCCGAGTTCTGTGCAACAGTAGGCCGTGTTACTAGGACTGCTGTCATACTGCTGCCATGCAACGGACGTAGTTCAGCTAGCCATTTAGTGTCTGTGTGAGACTCGCGAAAGCCTATAACAGTTTCAGTTCAGTAGTTTAGCTGAAAATTGGGGTGTTCACGCTAGGTTAATATACAAATACCAAATTCTCTAGCTGGATCGCATAACGATAGTAGCGTGGTGCCACCTTGTGAATGATATAGACTTGTGTCACAGCCTGAAGTCGCTAAAAAATCCATAAAACCCCCCCACGTTGGCGTTCAAGGTCACTGAATTCGGCGCCAATCGAGAGCCAGTGTACGACTTTCTATTAGTGATTAATAGTAACCTAGGCCCTATCTCGCACCGTTACTGAGATACAGTGACTTATTGGCCAAAAATTGCAAATTTGGCTCACCCCTCTCTCATTTAGCGCCTTCGTTCGGGGTGACCCTGTTCGAATTTATGGAAAAGCTTTACGGTTCCTGAAACTAGAGTCTTCCAGGCAGCCGACGGTGAAGATTTGGTGATCCTAGCTTGCACCGTTTTTGACTAATCCACCCGTGTGACAGACGGACAGACAGACAGACAGAATTGCGATGGCTAAGATGCGCTGAAAACAGTAGCTGCTTTCTCACATAAAAACCAGGACCAAGGTCAACTCAGCCTTCCATCCGTCTGGGGATGAGGCAGGGCGCATTCGCCTGTGTTGAGTGGCAGGTAACACTGTGTGATCCTATATGGCAGGTGACGCTCTGTAGCTTTGTGATGGGTTTTCTGTTAATAGCTATGCACTACTTGTAACCTTATAATCTTTAATAGGCATGAGGCAGAGAGATTGGAGCAGGAGGCGAAAGGTCGTCTGGAACGTCAGAAGATCACGGACGAGGCGGAGGCCGAGCGATCTCGTAAGGAACTGCTGGAACTCCAGGCTAACAGTGCAGCTGTCGAGAGCACAGGACAGGCCAAGGCTGAGGCACAGTCTCGCGCTGAGGCCGCTAAGATTGAAGGTGAGGCCGCTGTCGACCAGGCCAAACTGAAGGCCGAGGCGATGAAGATTGAAGCTGTAAGTGATTTTTTTTGCTAGTTATATGTTGGACCACAGTTTTCCGTAGCAAATTTTTGTTAAATTTCGCAGGTTAGTTTGCCAAATTTTGTGGCTTATTGCGGCAAATTACTCCAATACTCCAGCGTCCTATTTATTGGGTAAACTGAGGACTTCTGGATTATTTGAAGTACGCGCATGAAAGCATCAGTCAGTCTGTGTTTCAGATATTCAGTAATTTAAGCAAGAGAACTAAACTGAGCACGTTTTGTACACTTCACAAAATGAACTGAAACAAAATGCTGCAAACTGCAATGTTGTTTGCTTTGTGTAGTTTGTGCAACCCAGCTGAACCGAACTGAACTTTACTTTGCAGTTTAGTCTATTTCAGCTCGTTGCACAGGAGGCAGACACTATTCCGACAGACGCTATTCTGACAAATGCTATTCCGACTAAAATTCACATCGACAGATGCATCATTACGCTATAGCGATGTAAAGCGATTACACTTTACATTCACATTCACCAGGGGGCAACAATTTCACGTGTAATGTAATATGATTTTGTGCTTAATATTAAAATTATGGTTTTCGCTTACAGTTACAGTTAAGAATAGGGTTCAGGGTTAGGGTTAGCATTTTTCATAGATTTATGTGACAATAATGCACACCATAAATTATTGTACAATATAGGCAATAAGTTTGACAGCAGTGCATGTAATTACAAAAATTGCCAACGGCTGCCTGTGACGGTCTGCTTAGTAATCCTGAGGAGCTAGTTGGTCGACTGGTGATCCTATGTTCCTACGTTCCTACGGTCGTTAGTCTTGGCTGTCGGAATCGGAATAGTGTCATGTATCTGCTTTGTATAGTTCTTGCAGTGCAACTGTACTGGCATTTTATTTCACTTCAGTTCTGTCGCTCTATACATTCCTTATATGCAACTGAAGTTTAGTTTGGTTTATTTTCGTCGCTCTGTACATGCTCTAAAGATGTTCGTTGTTCATAGGAAGCGGAACTGGCCCGACTGCGGAACGCTCGGGAGGCTGAGATTGTTTACCAGCGGGAACAGAACGAGCTGGAGATCACAAAGACCCGTGAACTCGCCGATGTTGAGACCAGCAAGTTCAAGAACATGGTCGATGCCATCGGTGCGGCTACTCTACAGGCAATTGCTACCGCTGGCCCTGACATGCAGGTCTCTGCTGATACTGATAAAACTATTGTAATGATAATAAGTACTGAATGATGATATTACTATTATCATTGGCAGTATGTTAACAAGCACCGAAATAATGTGGCAAGACGCGGAATCGCTCGTTTCTATTTGTCAGGTGCCTCGACTTTTGGACCCCCCACTATTGACGATGGATTGTAAAATTGTTGCAAGAAACATTCAGAAAAAATTTGTTAAGTTCGCAGACAAGTTCTTTTGTGGAAAAACAAAAACCATCAATAAAGAAAATTTTAAAAAGAACGTTTACAAACGTTCCTGACAACTGTGACTGCGAAAAGTTGATTGAATGGAATTGACGAACGAAAGAATGTTTATTGACTGATCGATTCTGTAGGTAAAGATGCTACAAGCATTGAGTATGAAGTCGACATTCATCGCCGATAGCAAGCAGCTCTCCCATCAATTTATTTACCATCAACCGTCAACGAATTATTGTTTATTTTGTCTAAAAACTTGTCGTATTATATTAGTAAATCAACATTAATCGATTTGATTGACAGGTGAAGATGCTGCAAGCGCTGGGCATGAAGTCTACACTCATCACAGATGGCAGTTCTCCCATCAATCTTTTCACGACCGCCAATGGACTCATTGGGGCTGGGGGTGTGGTTGCAAGGCGCAGTGCAGGAACCAATCTTACCACGGACGACGATGATGAGTGAACCTTGTGTTGCTTCTTTCAATCACTGTTGGATTTTCTGGTGCATCTAAACAGTTGCCAACTGGCATTTTACAGCTCCAGGTAAGTCAAATTATTTGACATTTTAATTACACTTTGTGGCTGTGTGAAAAATTTAGTTTGGCACTTATGGCATTATTTCTCAAATTTTGCAGCAACTCTTAATTTTAGTATTAGCTTGCTTGGCATTTATAGTAATTTTATGACAATAACGATAGATTTTATCATATGCAGTATTGTTGAAAATTTCAGTGAAATGACTTCATATTTGGTGTTTTAAGCCAAATGAAAGTTGGCAGCTGGTGCACCAGTGGAATTTATTGGTGAATGACACAGTGAGTGAACGTTAAACTGCACCATTCCAGACACGACTTTTTAAAATGGGTTACTTCATAAAAATCTTGCAAATCATTTTAAGACAGTCGGGATTTTCACGGTTTGGTGTTCTGTTGAATGTTGGCTCTACAGTGCTGGAGAGACTATCAGTTCTAGAAATTACAATTTTGGCTCCATTTTCCAAAATGGGGGATTCTCAGCCTCACTGTTTTATTTTTGGAAGAAATTTTTGCAACAAGAAGAAAATCTTTCAGCATTCAAGACGTGCCAAAGGACAATTGTCCTTTGCAATGACGTCGTTGGGTGTTACAAATTACCTTTTTTCACTGTTCTGAATGAGTAAACTCTGTGCATCCGTTGTGTTGTAATTGTAGTTCGCTAATTACCGTCACTGTTTGACCAATTATTTCTGTGCACTTGTAATTCACACACATTGCTCGTGCTGCATTTGATCAGTAATATTATGCGGCCACATTCTGATATGCCGCAATATGGGTCTTGCTTCTGTTTGTTCGTCCGTTCCTCTGTCCATCTGTTCTGTATATCTTTCTAACTCAAAAACAAAAGGCACAGAATAACCAAAATTGGTGTGAACGTTCCTTTCAGAGGAGTAACTGGTGTGCCAATTTTCAATTAAAGATCAAGTTTAATTGTACACGAGAATCTCAAGAAAACAATGTGTATCTCATGCAAGTGTCTACGGTTTTGTAAAAATGGACTCTTGGTATAAGTAAAAGATTGCAGTATGTGCATAGCTAGGGGAGACGGCCGCATGATGATTATGTTGGTACTGAGCCAGCATATTTTTCTATTTTGTAACAGCATTCGTTGTGTGGTTACTGTTGCTGTTTAATTTGTAAGTGTACATTTTCCAGCATTAGTGTAGCCGTGCTGATGACAGTGCGGTGCTAAAGGGTGAGTCCTGTCCATAATTTCATCGAAATTAGGTGGGTGGACTGGACAACAGAAAAATAGCTAGACGAGTGACTTTAAATTTCGCTTAGACCTAAGTTTTAAGCTATAGTTTTAGACCAAAACTCGGTTTAAAACCTAATTGATGCAAAATTTAAAGTGACAATTGAATCCCTTTTTAAGTAGGTTTTTAAACCGGATGCTTCCGCTGAAGTTAAAACCGAACATTATACCAAACTTCGGTTTAAAACCAAACTTAATCGGAACAATCCAGTTTCAACCTGATCTCCGTAATGCATCGAGATAGGCGTTTCTTCTTAAAGACTAGGCTTTAGGGAGTCCAGATTAAGGTTTGGTTTAAAACTATGGTTTAAAACTTAGGCCTAAGCAAAATTTAAAGTCACCCACTGTCAATCCTTGCGCAAGGCTAAATCTGTCCACGGTAGCCGCTGTAGCATTCTGCGGTATTTATAACAACGACGTCATCGTCAACCAATAGCTATTGGCTTAGCCAGCCCTGTCTATCAGCAGTTATTAGCAGCTTGGTCTTATCTTGCAGTAGTTAAGTGTCGAAAAATCCAGTCCTGTGACCTTGACCTATGACCTTGAAATTCAGTAGGGTTCTTGTGGTTGTCAAGGTACATTTACTGTACGTGTAAAATTTAATAAAGCTAAGTTTAGCGATTTTTGAGTTATCGTGTTGACTAAGAAAACCCAACCAAAAAAAAACAAAAAAAACTTTGGCACGATGCTACCACAGACAGTAAGAATACTTGGAACTATGAAAAAGATTAAAATGTTGCAAAATTGCTCCACTTTTTGTGCAGCAAAAGTGGTTAAATGATTGCCACTGCACTGAAGTCTGATCCATGTTAGGATCGTAATCCATTGCGGCGCAAATATGTAATCCGTTCTCCCAACTTCATTTTCAGCTTTATGAATCTGTTGTTTATGAATAGATATTTTTTTATTATGTGTCTCCATTAATTTGTAATTGTGTATAGTTTTCTTTCGTTTGTAAAAAAAATTAAATGCTGTGATACTGAAAGAATAACATACAATTTGTATGAAACTATGCACGTTGACTTGCTGTTTGCAATGGTGCATAGTACGTCAGTTACTATTTGCTGCATTCTTGGTGCATTTCCTTTATATTATGTACTGCATAAACGTTTAGTACATAACCGTAAAGTGTTGTGAACACGTGTAGTTTTCAAATGAATGCACTAAATGTACACAACATACATCGTGCTCCATAAGAAATGTGGCACTTTACTTTTGTCCATATCTTCACTCATTATTCACCAATTTTCAAAATTCTTTCACTGGCACACTCTGCGGACTATTTCCAATAATTCGATTTTTTACGTATCCCACCACACCGTAAATATGTCTCTTTACTATCTTGTGAAATGTAAATGTCAAAAAACTAATGATAATGTCAGACATTTAGGTAAATTTAAAAAAAAAACACTAGACAAACATTATGGTGAATGGTCTGTATGACACTAGACTGAGTTAGACTCACGCAGTCTAGTTTCAAACAGATCATCCACAGCAATGTTGGTATGAAATGTTTTTTGGCCCTTTTACCAAAATGCTTGTTTGTTATTATCGTTAATATATTTATATTTCATTCATATTTCACCACGTAGCGTAGAGACGCATGTGTGGTATGGTGGGATACGTAATATTCACGTTATTGCAAACTGTCTGCAGAGAGTGCCAGTGAACGAATTTTAAAAATCGGTTAATAATTAGCAAAGGTATATACCAAAGTAAAGTGGCACGTTTTTTATGGACCACCCTGTATTAGTAGTAACAGTAAGTAGCACAGTTATTGTGTTTAGCGTAAACGCGTGATTCGTGTTATGAAAGTAGAGACCCTTGATTTTCAGTTAAATTAATAGAAGTCAATTTATAATCAAGTACATTATCATAAAGCATCTCCGCTGCATTATATGGTCTGTCAGTGATCGTGCTGGTTTGCATTTATTGAATGAATACTATAGTGATGTAATCCAGTCTATGGTTGGGGATGTTGGTTTATATTGGAGAATTTTCTTAAAATAAGCGGAACTTTTGGAGGCAAAATATGCGGAATTTGGCGAAACATGCGGCTCAAATATGCGGCATATATGCTGCATATGCCGCATATTTTTCTGCATATTTCCGGTATATGCAATTTCGAGTGACGGAGAATTATAATCATTATCATTAATAGGCCTATTCTACACAGTTTTGACATTTTTACTTCAATTTATTCAACGTCTAATTGCAAATACCGGAATTGTTTCCCGCCAAAATATTTAACGGTCTTAAAACAACGTTGGACAAGGAAAATGCTGAAAAATGCGATCGCATATGCGGAAATATGCGGCATATATGCGAATATATGCTAATTTTACATATGCGGCATAATTTTTGCATATGTGATTTTGAAAATGCCACTATTATGCGGAAAATATGCGATATGGGGGTTTTGGCAAAATATGCGATCGCATATTCGCATATAGCCTAACCAACATTCCTATATGGTAGCCCTACTTGATAGAGCAGTTTGAAGTTTGAACTATCAATTAACCAAACGTTTGCTCTCAGGCTGGCCTTACCTGAATTAACTCCAGAAAAATCTGCCATAGCTGGTAATGGGTATTTTCACTGTTTGACGTTGTTTGCTTGATCACGGCGCGATCACGTGGGTTAAAAAAAGTAGACGGGGGGAGGGGGCAGGAAATTGTAATTTCTTGACTGACAGTGCAAAATTTCCCACAGAGGAAATTGTGGGTGCTCAAAATTTCAATTTTGCCCCTAAATTTCCCAAAATGGAGGGTTTTTAGCCCCAAATTTAGTACCTTTGGATGGAAGATTTTCCGAGAGGCCATAATTTAGCGGGGGGGGTGGCTCCCCGGCCGCTGAGTAAAGGCGCGTACAGAGTGACGTAACTGAACTGAACTGAACTGACCAGTGGGCGAGTTCAGTCCAGTTCAGTTACGTCGCTCCGTACGCGCCTTTATGCTGGAATCAGTAACTCAAATGATTTGTCACGTAATGTAGGGCCTGTGGCTTGACGCACTACATGGCCAAGATGACTGACAGCATTGCGGCTTGCTTATACCGGATGGCCAAAAACATGGCACCCCATAATTAAACTACTTCAGTATGATGCCTATGAAACTGCAAATATTCGAAATTTGCTCTTAATTATTTATTTACAACTTAAATAGCGCTAATGTTTTTGAAAACATTTTTTATAATAGGCCTACACAGAGATTGGTACATTGATACATTGATCGTTAGTTAATCTGGCCAACATGACGTAATTACAATTTATTTGCACAAAACAGACGTCATTTAATGAAAATTATACGTCAGTAAACAGAAATTGCAAATATAATGCATCTAACAAAACAGAAAACGCAAATACCAAAAGAGTGTCACTTTTTGTCCCACCCTATATGTCGTACTGACATTTACGGTGTTTTCGTGCAGGCGTACTATACTATATAAAGTTACCATATTTATGAAAACAACCAGAATATCTGCATTCTTTTTTCAGCTTTTTTTCTATTCACTATATCGACTTTTGTCACATGTACCACACTCCAGCCGCAGTACAGTGACTCTTGAGAAAATCATACGCAAACAAAATCATTAAATATTCATCCAGTTTTAGTCAGTTCTACAGCAACGGCCCAGCACATGTGTTTTTCATATCTTTCCTGGCTAGTATGAATGTGAACAAGAACAGCGTCTTCTCATGTATACAAGACTCTGGACCAAGGTGAAGGTACTAGTACATGTACAATATTTGAGCCAGGCGGGCCGACCACCAACAGAAGAATGACTACATAATGCGGATAGTGAATCATGCATTTTTTGAACAACATGATAAGTGAACTATAAGTAGGCCTAAATTCTCACATCCTTTAATTGCAGGGTGTGCCAAAAAATGGCCCAACTTGTTTTTGTCAGAACTTCGTCAAATCTCCACCAAATTGGGTAATTTTTGGCACACAGATAGCCAAGACGATAGAAATATGTAAGGTACACTCAAAAATGTCCACCTCACCTAGTTTATGTCAGCGCACTACCGTGTAAAACGCAGATGTTCCAAATTGTTACATTATGCAGTGATTATCACTATCAGATTGCTCACTTGTGCATTATCAATTCCACAAAGGACTCCATGAGATTTAATGATTTTGTGGTATTAAACATTTTACACTAAAAACAGCAGACAACAAAATAACTGATTGATGAGCTTAAAACACATTTTATCCATGAATGAGTGCTGTGCATTTTGATCAGCTGATCGTTAATGCCACTGTCAGCCGTGGCGTCACGTCAGGGGCGTCATTTCAGTAAATTGTTGGGGCCTCTGTGATCATTGGGGTCAAAGTCTGCGTAACGTATTGTTTTTGCAGCAGTGAAACTGTTTCAAAAGTATGATTTACAAGGAAAAAACTAAAATCGTAAATCCTTGGGGGTCTTCGTAAACGCTTCCAGCCCCCCCCCTAAATGACGCCCCTGCATCACGTTTTTTAAGCCACTGTGTACACTTTGGACATAAATTCTGATAACTTGGAAGCAAGCTGTTACAAAAACTTATAATTCTGTTGAATAAATCACATTTTACTTTATTGTGTGCTTGATACATTGTTAGAACTTCTGCAGAGACAACAACTAAGCATAATTTGGAGCATCTGCGTTTTACACGGTATTGCGTTGACACAAACTAGGTGAGGTGGACAGTGAGTACATTACATATTTCTATCCTCTTGGTTATCTGTGTGCCAAAAATTATCAAATTTGGTGGAGATTTGACGAAGTTTTTGACAAAAACAAGTTGGGTCATTTTTTGGCACACCCTATAGTAAATTTCGAATATGATGATGGTCATGGTGGTTAACTGGTCATCGTGAAACTTCAAAACTGATTTACCATTCTAGGATCAGCAAAACCCAGCTATCGAGGCATCTGTACCATATGAACCTCGAACAAATAATTAAGTATAAAGGTATGGGGAGTTTTGCAGTCCATCAGGAAGAGAGCATAATTAAGGTATAAGCAATTTTATTTGTTTAGCTTGCTTCCAAATGCCCAGAATGCCCCAACATCGACGTCGGCTGGGAGTAGAGATTACAGCGCTTCCCAGACGTCCTAGGCGGATTGAAAAAGATGCTCCGGAACAAAAATGGACAATGTGGAAGGAAACAGAAAGGGTGGGGAGAAAAAAGAAGGGAGGAGTGAAAACAGAAGGAAAAGAACTAAAGGGAGAACTTGCAACAGGGTCTCAATGGGAGAAGAGAGAGCCGCCTCTGACAAGAGAATCAGGACCAAAAGCCTGCAAAACCACATACAGTGTTTCTGACAAGAAGATGTACATGTAAAGCTCTGGTTTGCTGTAGATCCGTTCCTGTGTCATCAACGCTCTATTTACATACAACGCAATACACTGATACAACACACTGTATACGATCACGGATCGGACCGAAAAAAATTGTGTGCTTCCAGTTGCAGTCTGCCAAAAAAGGGACGGGATTTTTTGGTTTTCTTTAATTTTTAGTTTAGAAGAGCTCACTTATAAACCAATGAAGTACGAGAACGGTGCCAGACCTATGGTACAACAAATACTGCAGCATAGTGGAGTAGATGCAATACAGTTTAGCTCCAGTAAAACGTTGAAAGCAAACAAAAAACTGCGCCAATACTTTGACAGGTGCAATACAAATGTTAGGAACGGAGTATTTTTAGGACAGGAAGCAACGGGAAACACAGAAATTTTTTACATCTCATCATCACTCACAAACGTGTTCAGTCGCTACATAGTGGCCAGAGCGTGTTTGACCTTCCGTTCGCTCAATGTCACTACCAGTGTTCGTTTATGGGAATTGCTGGGAGTGTTAAACCCCATCAATTCAAACAATGCCCCCAGAACACCCTAGCGGGATCATATAATATAAAATGTGAGATGAGTTCAAGTTTTTACTTTAAAACGCTTCTGTCGACCAGGCTTCACTCGTATCCATTGGGCGAAGCTTACAGAGCTCTCCATATCCTTTAGCTTGGGTAGAGAAAAAAGAATAAAAAAGGGGCAGAGACAGAGATACAACCCCCGACTTTTTAGACCACCCATCCACCCACATGCAAAATTCTGGACAGATCACTGGCGAGTTTGACGATCGAGAGCGTACAATAGACAATATTCTGCAGTTACGTCGAGCGCCACGTTCAGAAAACGAAAGAAAAATCTACATGGAATCAGTCGCTTGCAACATATCACTTATATACTACACACACGGCGACAACAGACATCAAAGTGGCTGCCATTCAGCAGTGGCTTAGCCAAGGGGATGCCCAGGCCCCCCAATGCTCCAAACAAGACATATGCACATGTTTAAACTGCAATAAATGTGCCAATTTGGTCAGTTGATTCTCAGGAAAATAAGTAAAACTGTTGCTACCAGATCTCACCCCTAGTTTTTAACCCACGACGCCACTGGTTCCTGTTCCTCTGGCTGATGAGGACAGACGTTACAAATTTCTGACGGAATTCCGTCGGACAGAAGAGACATCACGGGTGCTCGAAATTGGAATACTGCTGCACCCCACCAAAATGGGGAGAGATTCAGTCCCGTATTTTGTGCACTTCGGACAAAAATTTTCCGACAAGAAAAGGATTGTCCAACAATTTTCTGACAGCCCAAACTTTCGGAGGGGGGAGCGGTTGCCCCTCCCTGCCCTCCCGGTCACGCCACCATGGTCTCTGTCAACGGTTCAGGCAGTGGTCGGCGGACGACGTCGTCGACGCCGCGTGGTCGCCTCTGAGCCCCCGGCGAGGACCACGGCGGGGCGGGCACAGACGGCCCTACGCCGGCCCCGATCACATCTCCTGTCCACCAGCTGTCTGCGGCCACCCACAGCGACGCAGCGACTGCGCGCACAGCTGGCGGCACGTCTACATGGCGAGCCCGGGCGCCAGTTGATGTACCGGGCAGACGTCTTGTCAGAGTTCATCCACTGCCGACTGCCACGGTCCTCCGTCACGTCCTTGTGTAGACCTGTACAGCACATGACATCAGCCAGTGGCGTTCTAGTAGCTTATACAAATTACAGCACTGCAGTGGGAGCGGGTAAATGAGTTCGCAGTACGAGCTCGCACCACTCCAGTAACTCTGTAACGTAGTCTACACCGTCGTTTGCTTTATAACGAACGACTGCAGCCGAAAATTCTAAAAACAGTATCAGTGTAAGCACTGGCATAGCCAGGATCTAGCTGTAGAGCGGGCACTTCAAGGGTGAGGTATGGGAAGAAGTATCCCCTCCCCACGGGGAACGGGTATGGGGAGGGGGCCGTGCCCCCTCGGCAAATTTTTTTTTGGATTTTTGGTGTGAGAATGACGTGTTTTGGTGCATTTTGACACTATTTTGAGTAACTGAGTAGGCTCCTAGGGGAGGGGGCACGTGCCCCCAGTGCCCCCTTATGGCTACGCCACTGAGTGTGAGCTGGAAAGGGGGAGGTGGAAGGACTGATGTGTACTAATAGCGGAAAAAAATCCAAAATGCTATAGAGAGCAGCGTCGTGGACAGTGGGTTAAAAAAGTAGACAAAGCAAAAACTTGCAATTTTCGACAGAGGTGACTATGGGTGCTCAAAATTTTAATTTTGTTTTTAAATGTGCCCTAAATGAAAAGGGGGAGGGGTTTCAGCCCCACATTTTGCATTTTTGGGCGACAATTTTTCGACAAGATTATCCGACCTCAACAATTTTCCATCAACCCAAAAGCCCGCTCTATTCCTCTCCCGTCACGACGCCATTGGTTATAAACGACGGTCAGATTTTTACGTTACGCTAGTCCTATGCTGCTGCTTTTGCGTGTGATTAATCTTAAATTTTCTGTTACTATTTTTTCTTTTTCAAAGTGGCAGGCGCAAAGAACCCAGAATGTGCCCTGTGTGGTGCTGAGCACAGTCCAAAGTACGGCAAAGTAAGGCGTAGAGGTCTAGACGCAACTGACAAAAAGCAAGGATAGACGTAGTGTCTATTCTAGCGTTGCATTTGTTGCGTTGGATGAAAACGGGCTAAATGTTGAAAGAGGCAAATTCGCAAGCTGACCGATCCAGAAGTGCCTGCGCCTGGCGAGCTTCCACAGCCAGTCGACGTGTTCTTTGGACTGGACGCTGGTCAAGTGTCCGCCCAAGACCTGACATTGCTGCTCTGCGGAGTTCCACGTCAGACGCTCAGACAGCACCAGGTAGCACCGCGAACTGTCGCGCGTCCAGCCTGCAGCCATCAACACATCATTCTTATCGAGTACGCTGATTCTACCCACGTTCGCAACCAGTGACGTAGACAAGGGAGGGGGAAGTCTCCATATTCTCAATTTTTGTTACAAACAAATATTAGAGACTCAGAAAAATAACTAAAATTGCTGCCACTAGATCTCATATTTTAAGACTAATGCATCAAATTCGATTTCGGTCGGGGTTCCGCCCCAGATCCCGCTGGAAAAGCTTAGTGTTTTCCCAGACTCCATAGGTAGAACTCAATGGTCTTACTTTTAAGGGAAGGGATGGAAGGGAAAGAAAAAGGGGGAAAGTAAAAAAGAGAAGAGAGAAAACGGAACGGAAAGGGAGGGAGGAAAAACAAGGGAAAAAAGAAAAGGAAGACGAGGCCCCCATTTCACAGTTCTGGCTACGCCACTAATGCAGTCAACAAACAGCGGCATATCATTCAAAATTTATACTCAGAGAATTTATACAGGACGATAAGTCTTACCCACTTTTCGGTCAGCTGACGTGAAATATCCGTTCCCATCAATACGTGTAAGTTTAATTCACAGTCAGGAGTCTATTAAGTAAGTCTAAGGACGCAAAACACTTTAGACTGTGTTGAAACTGCTTACTTATTTTAATTTTCGGTGCATCACCACTTCTGCGTGGAACTTGCGTGTCATAAACAGACGCGAGATGCATTTCAGTCATCACGTTTATATCCGGAGTAAAAAAATGGGCATTGGGCAGTGATAAAACACTGTAAACATTGTGGTCAGAGATAGAAGTATGCAGCAAGTTACGAAATAAGTAAGTAAACGCAATGTACAATAGACGTACGAAACGTGTTCGTCCATACCTGAGGGGCAGGCGGCGGAAGACTGAGCCGCCGAAGAGTCGGGCGTTGACGCAGCTCTGCGTACAGAACTCTGCTGTCTGCGTGAAGGGGCGCCGCTACGTGAAGCGGTGTTACGTGAATCAGTGCCGACACCGACGGTACGTGAAGCACTGCCGCCGTGTCCAGCTGTGGACTTGCTGTTGCCGTGTTCCCAGTCCCACTCGAGCCACTGACGCTGTCTGCAGCGGTACATCTTGGACGAGCTCAAGTCGAAATAAAGCAGACCTTGCGTGTCAGTCGTGCATGGCCGCGGAGCATTCTAAACGCACGTCCAACTATCGCTGCAACTTAACCTCCAGCATAGTTCTAATAAAGGTTAGAAAAAGAATCTAGAAACACTAAAGCACAGTTCTTTGTACACCGACCTTTCAACGTTTAACAAAATTTCAAAACATTGCTATAATATAATAAAAGCGTTAAAGGCGTTTTCTATAAAAAAAAAACGTTTGCAAACGTTAATAACCGGGCTTGCCGTGGATATGAAATTTTCCATCCATATCCATATCCACAGATTTTCCGTGGATATCCATATCCACAGACGCTCATCCAGAATACAAATGTATTAGGGGCAAGGGCGCTTATTCCTCTCCCCCCAAAAAACACGACGCAGTCATTTTCCTTTTGAAACTGTCAAAAAACTAACTGAAGTAAAAAAAAATAACACGTAATTGCATTCAAGTATGAGATATGTTAAGTATTTTCCAATGTTCGTGAAAATCTGCATAATTTTATTGCCCCTGTTTTTTTTCTAAATGTATCCGGAGTGGACGCCTTTGATGCACACTTGGTGTGTCCTTCCTACTAACATTAAATATATTAGTAACCAGGAAAACGTTTCTGTTGCGTTACTTTATAAAAAAGAAAATAAAGTCACAAATGGATAAAATTTTTCGTTGCCCAACGAACAACATTAAAACACTGAAGATTAAAATCGGTTATAGCATAGTCACATCTACGACGCCGAGGCGACTTAACTCAACTGTCGGCAAGTGTCGCCGACAGTTGAGTTGAGTTGCTTCGCATCACTGTTGTAGGTGTGAATTGGCCATTAATGATACTATACTAACAAATACATTTGATTGAATGCTTGCTTGCTCGGATTTTTCTCTTTCTGATGTTTGTACTCTTCATTTTCTCGTTCACTCGTGCAGCTGTACGTATTTAGTTTAATTAAAAAATGTGCCAGCATAATATCCATGGTTATATCCATAAATATCCATATCCACGGCAAGCCTGTTAATTACAACTGTAACTTCCAAATAACGCCCAAAGCAATTCGGCAAAGGCAGAATCGCTGAGACAACTGCTGTTTTAAATAACATAAAGTATTTTGATTTCATCTTGCTTCGTTTTGATTTCCATTTAAAACATTATTAGTTGTTCGTCTTAGTTTATGTGCTACAGTTTTACAGCGCGCAAATCTCTTTCGTATGCAGACGTACTGCGTACCAGTTTGTTTGTGGCGGTGACGTCAGCGTTCCTTCGGTGATGGTCGGCTGTTGGAGTCTTCGCTTGGCTGCGGTGGCTCGAAGTGTCGTCAGCAGGTCGGTCCAGATTCCTCAAACTACTGGGACTAGGAGATACTGCTGCTGATGATGCTGATGATGCAGGCAAGTAGAACTCGAGATCAGAGCTGAGTAGACCTGACTCGAGTTTGCTGTCGTCTTCTGTTCCTTTCATCACAAATTCGTCGTCATCGTCGTCGTCTTTATCGCCGTCTGAGCGACCCAACTGTAGCAACAACAACCAACGCGGTTGTAGTAGGCCTACCATCAAATCTTTAAAAAAAATAAAAAAATGGGAAAAGAAGGAAAAATGAACAGAAATGAAAAAGAAAAAGAGTTGGTGCATCTTAGGGGCGGTTGCTTCATCGCGCTGTAGGGGACGGACGCCTCTGATCTTAGCTTTACTGATGTAGATAAGGTACTTACAAGTTTGAATTTTATAGAGTTTAGCTGTTCGTGGGAACCCATCTCAGAGCTACGGGGCGTCACCTGCCACATGGGATCATACAATGTTACCTACAGTGCAATATTCGTTAATAAAAACTACTGTCAGAATGCAGATCACAGACCAAACAGCACGTTAAGAATCCTGAAGACATGTGTGTTCAGTACAATGCTGTATGGTTGTGAAACATGGACAGTTACAAAACGCTGCGAAAGCCGAATCCTGTCCTTTGAGAGAAAATGCTACCGGAAGATTCTGAGGATAGGATGGACACAAAAGGTCACTA
>Ga0209367_1002043_pt1 | contig 26109 bp, 13 predicted proteins | sample WorMetLIZISLAND2_FD_187412 | JGI IMG/M metagenome (GOLD analysis project Ga0209367, IMG submission 187412) | Marine gutless worms symbiont microbial communities from Max Planck institute for Marine Microbiology, Germany - Olavius geniculatus... ... | reverse complement strand
CTGTCTGTTTCGTCGTCGTCTGTCACGGATGTACCCTGAGTAACGGTTAAGTTTTAAGAAAAATTCTTTGCACAAATAATTAGCCCTGTGTCACGAAGGCATGCAAAATTTCAGTGACCTAGTGCAAGGAAAACATTTTAAATTTGGGGTTAAATGGACGGGAAGTAGTAAAAATATGCGTTTTCGACGGAAAACTGGCCATAACTCGGAAACGGTGAGAGATACGGCCAAGGTTACTATTAATCGCTAATTGAAAGTGCCATACGCCCTTTCAGATAAAATAGAAATCATTGCCTTTGTATAGCCTTGAAGGTCATTGACAACCTGTACGGTCAGCTATCCTAGCGAAAGCTGGGTTTCTTGTTTCAATTTGCAATAAAAATCTAATTCAACCACACACCATTCTTGTAAAAGTAAGTTCAAGCAGCATTGATACTAAGTCTTGAGTCTATCGATTGGCTCGCTACTGCTATAAGCGATCCTTATTATCGAGCAGTGTGTCTGTTCCCAACTGTGAGAGTCACGGTGTCTGTCTGTCCTCAGATCGGCTATTATATACATCTTTGCTTATCAAAACGGTAACGTGTATATTGTATATAGCAGTTGCAGGCCACATTGCCTACCGGATTTTTAATGACAATTGCTCTTATAAAGATATCACGCCCAATGTATCCGTCCAGTAAAAAAATTTAAAAAATATAATATTACGACGAGATTTTAACAGGTAAATGCTAAAAATCACAGCACATCATTCAAGTTAGACTTACTTGGCCAACAAAACGACGTTAAAATATGCCAACGAAACGACAACGGTAGTCATGACAACGACGACGCAAGTAGGACTAATTATAACAAATTAAATACCACAATATTAGTAACTTATATAATAGAATGATGACATCGTCAGAACTAATAATGTACGGATGACAATAGCTAGAAACTAGAAAGTTACAAACGAATGAACAATCAAACCCAACAACAAATTAAAAACTGATAAATAATTGATAAAGATAACGAGCCTGTGAAGCCATGCTTAAAGCCAAATGCTGTCCGCGGGTAGCCGCAGTGTCGTGCACACAAAACACGAATACCTTTGTGACCTTGACTGTTAACAGCGACCTTGAAATTCAACGCGTTTCTAGAGATTGTCAAGATACCTGCACTTGAAAAATTTCATAAATCTAAGTGCAGCGGTTCTTGAGTTGTCGTGGTCGCAGCGAACAAAAAAACGCGCGAGGGAAAACAATACTGCCGTCGACAGCAGAGATGATCAGGAATGACTTTTTACATTCCCATTCCCCCCTCTTCCCATGCCATCAGTTCCCGTTTCTTTCCATTCTCATTTCCGAACAATCGTTTAATCGCTGCGGCTTAATTTTTTTGTCGTATTGAAGATTTAAGCCTAGTATACAATATAATTAAGCTATGTTTGTCGTTAAACCTAAAACTTATCAGGACAGTCAGCGGCATGCTATGCGTTACTGAACATCACAAACTAAAAAGAATATGCCTTGGTACTTGACTTTGACTAAAAACAATAGGTAATTCAGTATTTTATCTGTTGTTTTCTAAGCTGAACATTAGCCTCATACTGCATCCTCTAATGGAAATTTATTTTCATGGGAAAGGATTATTCCCATTCCCATACAGGTTGTTTTCCATTTCTTTCCATTCCCAATTTGTCACTAATTTCCATTCTCTTAGGATTTTTACAGGATTCCCATTCCCATTGGGAATCCTATTCCCACGGTCAGCTCTAGTCGACGGCTACCGCGGGCAGTAAAATACTGAATTACCTTTCTAGAGAAATATGACGTCACCCGAACTAACGCCTATGTTTTCCAACAATTCAGGATTCTTTCCAGCTCTGAACCCGTACGATGTGTAGGCCTATAGCTAATGATGGACTGCAGGACCCGTAAGATATGCTATGACCACTCGCTGACGTACACCGGTACACGTGTGTATAGGCCTAATATAACCACTGCTGTCCACAATAGGCCTATAGGCTGCACTTGCAGTGCTTGATCAATACGATAGGCCTAGCCCATGCGAAAGAAAAACACCGAATATGGATCAATAACTACCTATAGATAACGCGGAACGATGTGCTTGCCTGACTGTTTAGGCCTGTAGACAGTTATGGTGTTTTCAAAGCGACAGAAATTTATGTAGTGAACTGAACTGAAATAATAGGCCTATAAGCTTAATTTATATGCTGTTTCAGTTCGTTGGAGTGTAGTTCAGTTTAGTTCATCTCGTTCGCTCTGTACGCGCCTTTGAGGCGTGTTCAAATTAAGCGACAGACATGAAATAAACTCGAACGAAAAGGAACGAAATGAACTTAGGCTTGACCGAAATTAAGTACAATGAAAACCGCGCGCTGCAGATTGCATTTAAGTTTATTTTACATGTATCTCGCTCTCTTTGAACGCACCTTTAGTTTACTATCGACGACTCAGCCGTGTGAACAAAAATTCGCCGCAGTTAATTTAATCGTTTTTACTCCGCGATTCCCTCATCTATAGCCTACTGTAATGTCTATTGGCGGTGCCGTACATCGGATAGGTCTATATGTAGTTCTGTAGCATATGCATAAAAGCGCGTACAGAGCCCTGTCAGAGCGATGTAGGCTTAACTAAACTGAACTGAACTGAAACGGGTTCGTTTTTGACAAACTGACAAATGTGCAAGCGGGATCACAAGCCTATTAGTCATTGGTCGACGCGTACGTGAGCGTAGTCGCATAGGCCACCGACGCCGTTAGACGGTGCCTACTGTGACGCATTACTGCTTATCCACTGGTCAGTTCGTCAAAAATTAAACCATGTCAGTTCAGTTCAGTTTAGTTACGTCGCTCTGTACGCGCCTTAACATTCGCAGAACCTATCGGCATCTTTGTTTGGTGGACTGCGCGGCCATTGGCTGGATCCCGGGAGGAGTAGCAGATTGTTGATAAGATGGCGTCGGAACCGGGTCTGTTCGTGTCTTGCTGCCAAAGTCTTGCGAAGAGACGGAAGAAAGCTGCCAGGAAACAGGATCATACAGCAGATCAACAAACTGAGATTACGCCGGCAAACGAGAACATTACGCAGCAGACATACGACTCCGGGACCACTGGTCAGATTTTGTTCTTTTAGCTCCTACGTCGCAACATGTAATGTCAGCATTTATCTAATAACCATCGGCATATTGGTAGATTAGGTTACGTTTCATCACGGCCTAAATTGTATTATAGTGTGGCTAGGAGGTGGCATAACGCTTAGCACGTTGGACTCGCGATCGACAGGTCGTGGGTTCGACTCCCGGTCTGGCCGTTGTCAAGTGGTTACTACTTACTACTTGGATGGGTGACTGCTGACAAGTAACCAACACCAAGGTCAATTGAACCTTGCTTCCATCCATGTTAAACAAATCGAGTACCGGCCTGCTTGTTTCAAGTTGTTTGAGGCACAAATAGGCGCGTTCACGGCTTTTGACGCCCGCAATATTATGGTCGATCGCAGAAATCAGTCACTGATGGCACGCAAAGCTCTCTCTGCTAACCACAAACTAATCGGCACTTTACATTCAGTGGTGCTAAAAAGGTAAACGTACATGAGGCAGACTCGTGGCCGAAAGCGCTTTGCAATCTCGAAAGTGGCAGCTGATTGGCATGGGCTAATGATACCGCAGCGTACTATGCGGCTATCCATTGCTCGCGTCTGCAGCTAATGCTAATCAGCTTTTGCTCTGTAGCCCGTAAAGTATGCTTACTCGTTCCCCGTCCCGATGGGGATAGGACGCTGAGTTGACTCGAGCACACAGTAGGCTAGCAACTTCTCAAGCCTGCTTGCCATTGTTTTGCGTCGAACGTAACTGTAGCTCGTAAATTTCGCTGCTATTTTTGTGCACACCTGTCGCGGCGCTAGAGCACGATGTAAGATAACTGCTGGGATAGACCTTCTGTCCTGCGGTTGAGCTTGCAGCAAGGCGAATGAGAGCGGCAACATCATCATCAACAACAACAGCGAGATCGCTAACCAACGATAGAAAGCTGCTATTGAGATTTTTTGCTGTAGGCAGTGACCGAAAGGGGAAGGAGGACAAAAGGGACAACCCGGGCATTACCCCTTAAATTTTGGACTGTCGGAACATTGTCGGAGAATCTAGTTTCTTATTGTCGGAACACGTTTGTCCAAAATGCAAAATTTAGACAGAACCCTCATGTGAAAAATGTAGGGGCAAAATTAAAAATTTTCCAGCACTTATAGGCGGAAATTTGCAGTGTTGTTAGTTGCCCATCACTGCTATGCTAGCTACATTAGTTTGACTGATAATTAAATTCACTTCATCTATGCGCCAAAATAGTATCACTTTAGCTGTTATGCAGAGGCTAGATAGATGACAATAGTATAGGGTCAATGCATTTCAAGCCAAAAGAACGCAGTAAGCCGATACATTACGGCTCATGCATGCAATTCAGCCGTTTTAGGCCATAAATTTAGAGTTTTGACACACTGTGAGAGCCTCTAGGCCTAGACGAGGCATACTTATGCAGTAGGCCTATACCTGGGACCATTGCCGTACGTGACATCAATGTAATTTACGACAAAGTTTATAGGCCCGCGTATATATATAGACCTACAGGATGCAGCGTAAAAACTGACTTCGATATTTTGCTATTTTGTAGTCATTTTCTCAGCCTGAGTCAATCAAGTAGGCTTACTACTTTTTTGACTGCATAAACGTGTAAAGATTTAGGTCTGTTTTCAAGTCATCTTGAGTAGGTGGATTGATGGTAGGCCCTATAACGATAGTGTCGGACTTATACGATCACAAAGTCGTTAGTTCGACTCTCAGTCAGGTCGTTATTAACTGGTTCTGTTTGGATGAATGACTGTCAGTGTCCAGTACGTGGACAGGTATAATCTCGGTATAATTATAATAGTACACCAAAGTTAACTTAGCCTTCCATCCCTCCGGGGGAAGGTAGCCCAAACGGCACATGTCCATCAATGCTGCCTAACTAATCAGGTAGTTAATAATAGCATCTTCGTCACTGCGTAATGTACGCAATATATTGGAAACGTTTCTTTAGTGACCTATATTTAAATAATCTCTGTAAAGCATAGGCCTACGTGGCCCACCACGTTTGCTCCGAAAAAAATCGACCGTCTGTTTTACGTGACACCGTATGGCGCATCGCTTCGAGCAGCAATAAATAGACAACGTGTAGGCCTATAGCATGCCAGCAATTCAGCGCACCCGCTGCGACGCTGCGGTCAAGCTTGCTTGTCACATTACAGAGCCATAGAGGTGACTGCTATAGGCTACTATCACTATAGTTTAACCACAGTCAGCTAGCACGGGTATTGTACGCGTTGTCGTAACTTTCGTCTGCAGTCGTGCGTCATAAGGCAAACGACCGCGTAGTCTATGCGATATCCGAGTACGATACCGCACTGTCTGGAGTTGTATAAGATCGTACTGCGTATTCGCTTACCCACTCCAGTAGGCTAGCGCTGCCGCTATATAGTCGATTAATTTGCTAGTCAACTAGTCGTCGTCTATTTCGTCGACTAGTCAACTAGTCGACCTAATTATCGTGACGGAGATCATTACCTAAATTTTGCCGCCAGCATGCAAAAACAGTAATTTGCTATTTTGAATATTATGTCATTTTATAGAGTCCTTGCAGCAGTCTTATCGTTTTAACTTTCAAGATACACAACTTCTACGCTGACAAAAACGGAACGAAATGATGAAACTGAATTCAATTTTATACTGACATGTCCGCCCGGTGTTTAAAGTCAAAATACCCACGTAATTAGTATACGTTCAGTCAAGCTAGTTATAGACAGTAGTCCTGACTCTTTCGTTAGTATGACATTGTGTTTCAACTATTTTTCTAATTTTCACAATCGACTAGTCGACGGCAGCACTGCTAAGTCGCGTACAAAGCGACGTAACTGAACTGAACTAAACTGACACGGTTTAGTTATTGACGAACTGACCATAATGAGCAAGCAGAACAAGCTCACTGGTCGTTTGTTGACGCGTACGTGAGCGTATAATCATGTTAAGCCACCGACGCCGTTAGCCGTTGTCTACTGTGATGCATTATTGCTTGTCCATTGATCAGTTCGTCAAAAATTAAACCATGTCAGTTCAGTTCAGTTCAGTTCCGTTACTTCGCTCTGTACGCGCCTTTAGTTAAACGGCAGCGGAGTTGACGTCGGAGAATGGCCTCTGAACCTGGTCCCGTGGCTGCGTTCGTCGGGCGTTCGTTGGAGAGGCGTAAAAAGGCTACAGAAGAAGAGAAAAACAAGGACAGCACACTGCAACAGCGGCAGCATCAGCAGCAGAAGCAGCAAAATTCGAGGACGACTAATAGGCCTAGTACTAGTAGCAGTAGTAGTCTGTGCTGTGCATCCGGTCAAACTGATGAAAGAAACGCGACGACATCGAAACAGAACGCTATCGACAAAGGTACGCGGTACCATAAGCGTAGTCAGAAATTGGAGTTAGAAGAGACGGTCTGAGGTCCTTCCCCACCAGCGAGGGGGTCTGTGGGAGTGCTCTAAATTTTTCCAGTGCGGTGCGGGACGGATCTCCGGCTGCAAACGCTTTTTAGCACAAAAACATTGAAAGTGCGTGCATTTTGTAGCGGATATAAATTTCTCAGTTTTACCGCACAAATTTTTATTTACAAAAAAATACAACTAAAAAATCCAAATCGCCATCAGAAAAAAATCTGTTTTTTAACCATGCCCACCTCCTAAAACCAACTTTCGTTAGAATGGATCTGTTCATTACTTTTCGACTTATCTTGTATAAAAGAACAGACCCAAAACGCCGCTTCCTTGTCTAAGATAATAAAAAGCGCGTGAAAATTAAATGCTAAAGTGTGTGTTTTTGGTTATAAAAGTTGCGGAACGTAAAACGCTTTGCGTCTAGTGTGGGCTTATAAACCACATTAATGACAATTTTTATAGCGCTTGACGCCACCCCGGCTGTGTACAGAGCTAATTTTGCGTTATTGTGCGTCACAATATACCCTCAACTTTGAACAGTAGTAGACCAACAGTTATCACGTGATTCTTTTCTGATTCGGGCCACAGCAGCCTGATCGTCGCTGTATGCTGGATTACCCTTTTGTCGCGCGACACACCAGTGCACGCGGCATTGCTACCGTTAAGTAATGTTGTCTGTTCGTTGGTCTGTTGGTAACATAGATGTATCGCGATTAGCTGAGAACGATCTGCTTGTATCGGGTCGGTTGCTTTGCAGAAAATAATCCTCATTTCTAGTAGGCTCAACATCGGCGACTTCTAGTAATATAAATAAAAAACATCTTCACATTACCGTGACGTTTTTGTAACGTAACGGTAGGACGTTGGAGTTGCGATTGCGAGGTCGTTAGTTCAACTCCCGGTCGAATCGATATCAAGTGGTTACCAGTCTACTAAATTGGGTAAATCTCTGAAGACAGGTAAACCATCTTGGTACTTAAATAATTAACCACCAAAGTCAACTTAGCCTGTTATTCCTCCGGGGTAGACAAATCGTCTGTATAATGGGGTTACGGCGCGGCGCGTTTACTTGTGTTGGGTGGCAAGTAACACTGTCTGATCCCACATGGCAGGTGACGCTCCGTAGCTCTAATATACAGAGATATACAGTTTTTAATCTGTTACGTTTGTTTGTTGATAACAGAGAACGAGGAATCGAGGCGGGTCATCAATGACATCTGGACGAAGGGCACACCTCCAGCCAAGACCGACAACGCCCGGCCTGGACTAGGGGGCACTATAACTCGTCCCCAGGGGGACAATGTTACCGCGGGGGACGCCGATCTACCAGCTGACAGTGATGAAGATAATGATGATAAGGATGATAATCTTGGTGGAGTGCCTTGGGATGACCCGGACTTTCAAACACCTTCGTCCATCAAAGTTACCGCAAAGACTTTCTCTGAAATCGAATGGATGCGACCTCCAGTTCGTAAAGGCCAAGAATTTATTAACTTATTATATATACCGTGTCTCAAAAACGTTCATAACATTTTAGTTGTAACCTGAAGAAGGATTTTTATGTCTGAATAATATTGAATAAAAATACTCCTGACACAACGAACCATCAAACGACCACTCAATTTCCCATCTCACCCAAAGTCTGCGCTTGCACTACCTGAGGAAATCAAAGCCAACAAAATATTGAATTATCATCCAAGGCAGTATCATTAGCCTACTATTGGTTTCGTGGCACGAGAAAGGCAGGGGCAGAGAAAATTTTGATGATCCCACATTTCTAAATTTTGTCTTGTTGAAAAAAATCGGAAAATCTTTACCTTGTTCGAAGATTCTCGTCCAAAGTGCACAATTTTAAACGAAAACCCCATTTTGGAAAGGTCGGAGGACGCAAAATTGGAATTTTGAGCACATTGATAATCTCCGTCGTCGGAAAATTGCAACCCGCGTCATGTTTTAACCCACGTTGCCGCTGCAATTTAACAGCAATTTAATATAATTATAGCGTAAAAGCTTGCGCCTTTATTCATCAAATCATTGACATAGAAAAAAATGCAAGTTACACAATAAAACGTGAATAGAAAAAAATCTGTACTAAGAAACACTCATAGATTAGCTTTCACTTTAGTCTGTATTTTACTTTAGTCTGTATTCTGCTCAGCGGCTGTTTATCTGTAATCTGAGAACATATTATGTTATCATTTTTTAGAATAGACTTTTCTGTCTAACTGGGGCTCAGACGGCGTGCGTTCACCTGTGTCGGGTGACAGCTAACACCGTGTAATTCCATATGGCAGATGACGCTCCATAGCTCTGTGATGGGTTTTCTATTAACAGCTATGTATAAACCAACTTTATTTTTACCTGTTCTTTTCAACTATATGCACGCAAGTAGGCTAAGTATGACACGAATTCTCATAATCGTTCAACTTTAGACCACCAAATCCTGCGTCATTAAACGAAAGCGACGAACGCGTTAAACCGTATAGGCCTATACACTTTGTCCGGTAAAAAACTAATCCCCTAGACATCGTGCAATAAAAAGTCAAATCGAAATAAATCTGCATAAAGTTTCGTACACTTAATTCCCTATAAATTCCTGAAACGACTGCCGAATTTCATTGAAATATATTATTTCTTACTGAAGTTGTTAATTGTTGAATAGCCGATCAATAACACAATATCTCCATTACCAATATGGCGTTACACGGGTAAACCCATATGTTACCATACACTTGCGTAACTCCAATAGTGTATCATCGTACTGGAAATCTGGAAGTGGGAGTATTTTATTATTGCGAAGTTGTTCTGTGATGCAGGCGATAGCGGCGCAGTTTGGAGCGAAGCCTCAGCTAATAGTCACTGGAGCGACTCAGTACGATATCAACCAAGGAGAGCTTGGTATAATGCTTTATTACTGCTCGCGTTAGGTAGCATCGTCTGTCTGTCTGTCTGTCCGTTTTTAATTTAGATGCTATCCGGCAGGTACATTGGCATGGTCCAAAGACACGTTGTGACAGATGAGAATTTAGACTTTTAGAAAAACGGAAAATTTTGGAGTCAAACTCCCGTCAAAAGCAGTTGCTCATTTGTGGCTTGGTGGCTTGGTGACATAACGCTATAGGGTGTCGGACTTATGATCGAAAGGCCGTGGGTTTGACTTCCGGTTTGTTCGATGTCAAGCGAATAGGTGACTGTCTGCGTTAGGCCTATATAACCAACGTGAAAGTCAAATCAGCTTTTCATCTCCAATCCAATCCAGTACCGGTCTGTCTTTTGGGGTGGTGTAGGGCGCGTTCACCTGTGTCGGGTGGCGGGTAACACTGTCTGACGCCGTATGGCAGGTGACGCTCCGTAGCTCCGTAGGGTTTCTACAATAATAGGCCTGGGACTTTGTTGTTGTCAGACTTGTTATGCAGTCTATTACTATTGCATACGGCAGCTAGCTGAAGCCATGCGTAAATAGTAAATAGCGCATGCCCAACGGCCGCCGTCAAGCATGAATGGGCCGTCAACAACAGCAATTGCTATTTATTCACCATTGCTCGTATATTAGGCTATATTGGTTGCGTATCACTGTGTTATGGCAAGCTTTCAGACGACTGTGTATAAAGTCTTTACGTCTTGCATCTCCCTACAATATTTCCAGCTTCGTCGCTGAAGGACTAGGTCGTTGCATATAGGCCTAGTTGTTTCGCACCTGCAAAACGCAATCTGTTATTGGCGAAAAGTGCACGCACTTTAACGCATTTTACTCTGTGAACGCACTTTGCATTTTTACAGAAATGCAGAAATTATGTTTAAAAATATTTAAACGCAGAATTAAAATTATGAACACTCGTAATCACGAAACCACGTCTATAATTTTTGCTAAGTTTTGAAACACAGTGTATATTAGTTTACGTACAGGGTGGCCCAAAATTGGCACCATTTTATACGCCCATAACGAATATTTACCGATTTTTATTTTTTCACTGACAGATTCGTGAGTAAATTTGTTATAACACTGTCCCCAAAGATCTCACCACACCTTAAGTGTGTCGCTGTACTAACTTCTGTACATGTACACAGGTAACTGTTGGTACCTGAGTGCGGTGGCTTGTCTTGCGACGTCACGTGATAATAAACTCCTGGGCAGAGTTCTCTCGACCAATCAAAACTTTCAGCATCGCTACACCGGTCAGTATAAACACTTTTTCTTAGAATTACATTGTGTCCCAAAAAACATCCCCGATATTTTCGATTGTCACTTGAAAACCAGTTATCAGACTTTGATAATATTTGGTACAAATATTTTTGATAAAACTAGCCATGAAGTGATCATTCGGTTTTTTACTTTACCCACTGTTTGCATTTGCACTACCTGGGGAAAGCAAATCATGCAAAATATACTTTGAAAAAACAGAAAACCTGAAAAAAAACATTTCTGATATCATCGATTATAACGCAAAGAAAGATTAGCAGATTTAATTAATTTTTAGCAAAAAATATTTCGGACACAACTGGCTATTACATCATTGTCTAAGTTTGACAGCACCCAACGCCTGCTTCTGCTTACATGGGAAAAGCAGATCAAGCATAATACGTGTTGAAATGAATGAAAAAGTCAATGAATTTTATTTATCTAGATCTGTGCGCCCCAACAGCCAGTCTATTACAAGGTTTTACTGTCATGCAGTATATATCCACCAGATGACGTTTAGGAATAATTATGAATTTAAGAAGTGACTGGTAAAGCCTGGATTTGTCTGGAGCAGAACATTATCCATACTGCTGTCAATGAATGACAAAAAAGCGTCTTCATGCTTGTGTTCGCACGATGGGCCGACATTTCGAGCAATTTTGCTATAAACAGTTGAAAACGAACAACTGGATAAAATGTCAGCCAAAGTGTCTGAAATGTGAACAAATTGTCTTTTACGTGTTATGTTGATTGAATAATCATACTGCATTAGATAAAAAGTAATATTTGTTGGTTCTGTTTTTTTCAAGTAGTGCAGAAACAGACATTGGGTGAAGTTAAAAATTGAAAAAAAATTGATGGCTAGTTGTCTCAAAAATATTTGTACCAAAAATTATTGAAATTCGATAATTCTTCTTAAGTTACAATTGAAAATGTTTGGAATGTTTTTTCGGGACACAGTGTAGATACTGCATTGCTAAAGTGGGTAAGCGAGTCCGCAGTACGAGCTTATGCCATACTAGACAGCACTGTGTTACCTATTCTTTGAAAATGTTTCTTACAAAAAATCGAGATTTTTTTACGAATTATAAAACACAAAACGAATTTTATTTTTTTTTAAATTTTGACACACCATTTACAATGTGCAAACTAAAACTTTTGTAATTCCCTTATCATGTTCAAGAATTAATTTGTATAAGCTATCAGCAGTCAAAGTAGGTTTACTGCGACTGTTTCGCGTTCACGTAAACTCATACAGTTAAATATCAGTCACTCGCAACACTTGAAACTTTCCACGTTGGAAGCCCCAAGATGGCCAAACAGATTTTGAAAAATAATTGTGCAGAATTCGCGAACTTTTTAAAACCGAAAGTCACGAATTTTTGAACTGTCATCATCATCATCATCATCATCGTAGCATGTTCGATGCAGTCTAGATAACGAGCTTTATATTTTTTAGTTTAAACTGCACTCAGTTTGCACTGGTGTGGTGTTTTTGCGTTTTCGCAACTTTCAGCTGCAGTCTCGCATTATAACGCCAACGACGCTGTAGTGCGGGCCAGCCATCTGAGCGCTATTTAAGTACGTTTTTTGCGCTGTTTGTCGAAATAAATCTAACGTCGAAAACCATGCTGTTCAACTAACTGCTGTGTGTGTGTTTGTGGAAATTCCGCGCGTGCAGGTAAGTTTCGGTTTCGGTTCTGGGACTTCGGTCGGTGGCGGCGTATATCGGTGGACGATCGGTTACCAACAGTGAAAGATCACGCAGGAAAGAACCGTTTGATTTTTGCTCGTAACGACAAGCAGCCTCACGAGTTCTGGGTACCCTTGCTCGAGAAGGCTTTCGTCAAGTACGTGTCATTAACTCGCTATCGCTATACAGGGTGGCCCAAATTATTTTACCTTATTAGCCGACCGTACGTAAGTAACGGTCGAGCTATTGATATGGTTGTCGTCCGTCGTTCGTAACGCATGCATTGTGGCCAAGCGTTAGTCGTGGAAAAAAACTTTCTTACAGAATAATTAGTCTTGTGCTTTAAACCTAGGCATGCAAAATTTTAGCAATCTATAGTGCAAGAGAAAGTCTAAAGGGGGTAGGAAAAATGTGCGTTTATCAACGGAAAACTGACCATATCTCGGGAACGATGAAAGATAGGGGCTTGGGGCTTATTGATCACTAATAGAATTAAATGACATGAAAATTATCGACCTTGGATAATCTTAAAGATCACCGACAACCAGTACGGTCGGCTATCCTAGCGACAGCTGGGCTTCTTGTTGCTTGTAACAAGTGAACGCATCTATCTACAATTGAATAATTTTTGACAAATTAGCTCAAAGAGTGCCTGATGATGCTTAACGACGAACGCTGGACGAGCCAGTTCGATAAGCGGGTTAGAGCTAGCTTTATTGTGCATGTAAACTAAAGACAACGTAAGTCATAAAATAATACTTTGTTACTGCTTTATAGCAGTGGCGTAGCCAAAAATTTTAATTGGGGGCCTCGTTTCTCTTTCCTTTCTTTTCTTTTCTTTTTCGTTTCTTTTCTTTTTTAACCTTTTCTCATTTGCTCTGTCCTTTCATATTTCCCTCCTCTTTTTTCTATTAGAAGCAGGACTTCCAAAAAATTAACTAGGGGGCCTGGGGGAGCGCTGTGAACTTTTTCAGCGGGATCTGTGGCACAGCTTTAGTCGAAACCGAATTTGGTGCATTTTAACTTTAAAAAATAAGAACCAGTGGCAACAATTTTACTTATTTTACCAAGAATAAACTGACTAAATTGGCAAATTCAGTGCAGTTTAAACGTATCTTATGTTTTGTTTGGAGGATTGGGGGCTTGGGGCCCTGGGTCTCTTTTTAGTTAATCCACTGCTTTATAGAACACGTGTGCTTACAGGCAAAACATTGCGGTATCGTTGCAGACTGAAAGGCGGTCGCTATGAAAACGTGGAAGGCGGCAACGCAAACACGGCTCTCGTTCACTTCACTGGAGGAGTTTCATTTACGCTGGATCCGAGCAAACTTGACGCTGCGACGATATTCAGCAAAGTCGACTACTGCCTGAGCAGATATAACGGCCTCTTCAGCTGCATTACTCCGGTAAGACATGGTCGTAGTAACTGGACCGGATTCTCGGATTTCTTACCATTGCGTGATAGAGCAAAAAAGGCTGTTAACTCACAGGGATGACGCAGTGGACATTTTTCCGGCGCCGGTTACCGGTACCGGTTTCTGGCGCTGGTTACCGTTTAATAATTTTGTACAATATACATTCACAATAGTAAGTATAATAAAATTAATAGTAACGTGCAGTAAAATGAAATATCAAAACGTAACATAAAAATATAAAAAATACTGCTGAAAAAAATTCAAATGCGATATGGGATAAACGAGCTTAACAATCTGTTTGTATAGCGTACGCTTTAGTCGATTGTTTTCAAACTTATACGACGTCGCTTGCACGTCTGAGAATTTTCTTTTTCGTTTAAATTGATGCTGCGTTTAACTGCATGATAGAGTCGTCAGAATATGTTCGGTCTGGAGCCTTCCCATGTCTACAGCATTTCTGCCGCACTAACGGTCAGTATAGCCGTTGTTACTGTCCACCGTAGCGACCACAGTATTGTTTTCAGCTGAGTTATTCTGTTTGTCTGCGAACACGATAACTTATGAACCGCTGCATGGATTCGGCTTAAAGTTTTAGGGAAATTTTAAGTCGGCCATAGCTGTAGAGTGCTTATGATTTCGATGGTGATCGGTATCGGCATCCGTATCCAGGACCGGATTTTTGGATTTTTTACCATTGCAAAATAGAGCAAAAGAGATTGGTCACACGATGACTCGTGAGCCACTGCATATATTTCGATGAAATTGCACTCGTACACTAGAATGTACCTTGACAATCACAAAAAATCTATTAAATTATAGTCATTATTCTTTGGGTAAGCGCAAGGAGTGCCAGCGAAAGCTGGATCGTAAGCAGGCACACCGCGCGATGCACTAGCGCCGTATCCGTGGTCACCTCTCAGTGTAAACTGGTGTCTGGCTGAGGGCTGAGCAAACGGAGACCAGTGCCGTCCTATGGGCCTTGTGGTTTAGACCGAACTTTGCATTTTACATTCTGTCCGTTTGATAGGTTCAGCTGGACGGCGTGACTCATCAATTGCTGCGTTTGTTCAATCCTTGGGGCAAGGGAGAATGGACAGGACCCTGGAGCGACGGGTTGAATTTTGTTTCTCTCTCGCTTTCGTTTTTATTTTTTATTATAGTCATTATCGATGTACAAATTTATGGTTTTATTTATTACGGAAATTATTTTAATCATAATGTTACATTAGTTATTTTTTTGGTGTTTATTGTATAATATTATTTATTTATTCGTTGATTTGACAGCAGGATTACAAAAATTAAGAGATGGATTTGGCTGAAGATTTTAGGAAAGTTTAGACTTGATCCAGCTTAAAGTTCGCAGAATTTTTGTGGTAATCCATTTCGGCATCCAGGTCTAACACCGGATTTTTAGATTGTTTAGCACTGCGAAATAAAACAGAAAGTTTGTTAGCAAGAGTAGGCTACATAAAAAGTAACAGGCAAATTTTGCTGAAAATTTTAGAGAATGTTGGACTTGACCCAGTCAACAGTTAGTTAGATTTTTTGTTTGGAAAAACGGTACTATCGCGTATCGAATACGAAAATATCGTTATTGACATAACGTTAACAGAGGTTTGCGCTGTCCTAGTGCCCTTCTGGCTATAAAATGCGCTTGTTGGCCGGACTTTAATCGGATCTGCTGGGGGAAAACTAATCCTTATCTTTCCATATGTCTTGTCAACGCCAGATACTGGGTGTAAAATGGCAGGACCATGTAAAGAACGTCGACATAGCCGACAGGACCGGTCTGCCAAACATTGCAGATATAATCAGCAAGAGGCGCCAAGCACTGTTTGGTCACGTTCTTAGACTGGATGCCACCACACCTGCACACCAAGCGTTATGCCAGGTCACTGCAATGAAAGGCGGTCAGAATCTGGGGATGAACTGGAGAAGACCTCCTGGGCGTCCTCAATAGACAGCAGATCGGCAACGGAACACCGTCCAGCTGGAGACAGATGTGGCAGAGTGCAGATGAACGTGGACATCGTGGGAAGTCGCCGCAACGGACCTCAGCTGTCTACGCGTCATGATGATGATGATGATGATGCTGGGGGAACGCTCAGCAGACCATTACGGAAACAGAGAAAGAAAAAAGTGAATTAGATTTAAAAAGGGGAATGGAAAGGAAATGGTTTGCGAAAGTTTAATCACCACTGCAAAATCCAACATAATGCTACGCACTGTAACACATCTAGTTCGAGAAGATTCGTGTGACTTTCGGTTTTTGTAATTCGTTAAAAATCGCAAAATGCAAAACTTTCCGAACTGTGATAATAATGTAAAATGATAACGTGATTCAACGATGTGCCTTGCAGGTCTCGAGAGTTCAAAAGCATTAAAAACCAGTACAACTTGATGAACAAAATCAACGGCGAATTCTGGTCCGTATTTTCGGCTTTCTCGTCTCTTTTTCGCCGATCATAAACATATGACACAAAATTATCAGTTTTTAATCTTAAGCTCTGTTTATTTTTTTGCACAATCGGAAAGCTCGTTAACAATACAATACAATAAACAAATATTCGTTTAATGCTTATTATGGTAAACAGCATATCTGTGCTTATCTGTAACCGTTGTTACGCTAGACGAGTCGATAGCGGTAAGCTAACGACTTTTAAGGGGGTACTTTTCTTTGATGCTATCGTCAACTAAAAATACGTTCTGTGGAACGAGGTATCTGTCCCATTGCCACGCGCTATATAGCCTAGCAGCTGCGTTTCGGCGTTTGACGCTCTTGTGAGCCTGCATCCAATTTTGTCTTTGAATAAAACGGTTGGTTGCCATGACAACAGGGGTCTTCAGGGGAGAAATTTACATAATACCATTGCATAGCCCGGGCCAGAAAATAAGAGGTAGGTCGACACAGCGTGCAATTATCTCTTGCGGGAGCCGAGTTATAGTCAATTTTGTCCCAAAATTCGTTGCCATAGCAACGAAAGTCGGCAAGGGAGAAATTTAAATGACACCGGGTAGGCGCAAACAGCGCGCAATTATATTTTACGGAAACCGAGTTATACCGCTTTGAAATTTTCATTGGCTGTAATGCAAAATTTTGCAACTTTTGAATGGTTGCTATGGCAACAGGGGTCGATAAAGGGTAAATTTAAATAACACCGTTAGATTGCCCGACCCCAAAAATAGGGAATAGGTAAACATAGCGCTCAATTATCTTTTACGGGGACCGAGTTATACCGCTTTGAAGTCTCCGTAAGCCGCAATGGAATTTTTTTTTCAAAAATTTGGGTAAAATAAGTGAAGGAGTTATCAGATTTTTATCCCAAACAAATTCGATCTTACTTTTCGGGCCACGAATCACTGTGCAAAATTTCCTCAAAATCGAATTAAAATTGCGCTTGTAGGAGTGTTTACAGACAGACTGACAGAATGACAGTGTGACATAAGTGATTTTATAATCTGTCCCATGCTATGCTATAGGCCTATCAATGTGACAGATAAAAAATAAATCCTTTGCGCAGCGGCACGAACTTTTGTTACGAAAAAATTGTCTTCGTGGCAGCCCGCAGTGAACATTTTGTAATGCTAGCTAATGCCGTTTTAATAGGCCCACATTGTCAGGGTGTGACAGACGGACGGACAGACGGACAAAAAATCCTCTACGACAGGTAAGACGTGCTTGAAAACGATGGAAACAACGATAGCTAAAACTGGAAGAAAGGACTTTCTCCATCCATTTCGTCGCAATTCACCCTTGAAATGTGCACAACAGCCAAAAATAGCAAAAAAACATTAACACTTTTTATTTTGCGGGTTTAAGGTCATTCAAGGTCATCGGTGTTGACGCCATTACAAAGCTCGTCACTAGTGCTAGTTATGATAAGCAGCATGTCTGTGCCTATCTGCAACTGTTTTCACACTAGACGATCAATAATAATGGTAAAATAACCACTTTTTAAGGGGGTACCTCTGTTTGATGCCCACCTGCACAGGCCTCTTTAAACCTAAAAGGTTGTGACTTAAACTGCTAAAATCTACGTTTAATGCGGAATATCACATACGCAGGTTGACTTGGTCTATCTCTAGCCATTTCCTCGCAATGTGCTTCAGCCAGAAATTGTGCAAAAATCACCAAACCCCCTATTTTGGGGGTTCAAGGTCGTTCAAGGTCATCGATATTGACAAATCTAAAAAGCCTGTTACTAACTAATGCTTGCAATGATAAGCAGCATGTCTGTACCTATCTGCAACCGCTTACACACCAGACGAGCCAATAGCGGCAAAATAACGCCTTTTTAAGAAGGTACCTTTTTGTCGCTTTTGTTCAAGAGGAACCCTTTCACCCAAGGGCACGAAAGTTTGTCACGACAAACTAAAGTCTTTCTGGCAGCCCACAGTGAAGATCTCGTACTTCTAGCTTGCGTCATTTTGACACAATATTGCAGTGGTACAGACTTACATACGGGCGAACGAACGGACGGACGCCTTGACGATGGCTAAGACGCGCGGAACATTTTGCTGTCGCGCGTAAAAATTGTTTATCCATTAACTTTGAGTTGTATGTCTGCCATGAAGCGGCGTTTTGGTATTTTCGAGCAGTGAATATAGATAAGCCGTCGCCTTTTTGTCGTTCGTGTGCAGGATGTGTGTACAAGACGTCAAAAGTAATTTTATCAACATTAGCGCCTGCATTCCGGGTCCTGCCAAAAAGGAAAAAGTAGGCCTATACCTGTACTGCAGTGATTATTACCGTATTATTATATTCTTTTGATTACTGCTTGTAGCGTAACAGTTACAATTGCGAGGTCGTAAGATTGACTCCAGATCGCATCGCTACTAAGTGGTTACTAATTGGATGGGTGACTGTTTGCGGACAGATAAACCATCACGGTATATAACCAACACCAAAGTCATAACTCAGCCTTTCATCCTTCTGGGGTAGGTAAATCGAGTACCGGCCTGACTTAATTTTTTAGGGTTCAAGCGGGGTGAGTTTATCTGTGTCGGGTGGCAGGTAATACTGTGATTCCATCTGGCAGGTGACGCTCTGTACCTCTGCGGTGGGTTTTCCACCACTTATAAACTTCAACCTTTTAGTTGGTTGATTTCGACGAATTGTTTCTGAATCAGGATGACAGTCGGCTTAGGTTTATGTTCACTAAATAGTTCTGAGTGATTTGTTTTTACACAGGACGTGACGAAAAAATCGTTTATCGGACGTTGGAGCGGCTCATCCGCAGCGGGAGCTGACACTAACAGCGGTGAACATTTTGACTTGAATCTGACCTATTTTTTTTGCTAGCGTCTCTTGTAAGTTGCAGCGTGTATTGCTACATGCTTTAATTTTCGAAAAATTGCTAACAGAAACTATTGGCGATGTTATAGGTACGTGTATCTATAGACATTGTTCATAAGGGTTATTTTACTCTGTCTTGCTTTGTCGCCTCACAAAGGGCTCCTCCATCGGCCAGCCGGAGGACGCGCCCCTATACGCCGTAGTACCACCAGTGCGGGGATGCCGTGTGTATTGTAGGGAACTTCTGGAAAAACCCTCAGTACCAGTTCGCCGTGACAGCTGAACACAGTCATCGACATAAAGTCGTCGTGTCCGTGCTACAGCGAGCCGACCGCAACAGCGACAATCAACAGATTGGATTCTACCTATTTCTCGTCTGACGCCTAATTCATAAAACTTTCTAGGAATTTCTCTAACATCTTTTTAGGTTTTTTAAAGTTTTTCTAAGCCACCTCATAATGAGCTGCGTTAGGTTTTTGCGTAAATTATTTTTAGTTTTTTAAAGGAATTTTTGCGAATCACATTTTTCCTACGTTTTTCTACGTCGGACTTTTTGCGTAGGTTTTGTTTACAAACGAGCTACGACATTTTGTGAATTAGGCCCCAGTTTTAGTGTGTGGCCGTTTTAATCGGCTTTTTTATGTGTCTAGTCTGTCTCTCCGTTAATCTGTCAGTCCGCCTCTTATTATTACGGACTACTAACTTCAAAAAGAAAATAAAACGTAACATTTCCACAAGACATAAAAGTTATGTGCAGTAAGTGTCAACAAGCGGCGTACAACCAACCAACTTACATACTTACACATTTACTTATTTGTTCATCCACGTACGGTACTTTGTTCGTTTGTTCGTGCATTGTAGCTGAGGCCTGGCATGGGTTCAGCCGCTGTGAAGGTAGATGCCAGCAACTACGCACAGAGGGTACAAAAACAGGTCGGTCAAATCAAGTCAATTCATTAGTGGGCTTCTATCATAAGTTAACAAAAAATTTTAGCTAATGCTCACGAGATGCGCAAAAGCCTATAACAGTTCCGGTTCAGTAGTTTAGCTGAAAATTGGGGTGTTCACGCTAAGTTAATATACAAATACCAAATTCTCTAAGGGCCTATCTGGATCGCATAACAATAGTTCCGTGGCGCCACTTTGTGAATGATATAGACTTGTGTTGCAGCCCGAAATTGCCAAAAAAAATCCATAAACCCCCCATTTTGCCGTTTAAGGTTATTCAAGGTCATTGAATTTGACGCCAATCGAGAGCCAGTGTACGACTTCCTGTTAGTGATTAATAGTAACCTAAGCCCTATCTCGCACCGTTACTAAGATGCAGCGACTTATTGGCAAAAAATCACAAATTTTTTCCTACCCATCTCTTATTTAGCGCCCTCTTTCGGGGTGACCCTCTTCGAATTTATGGAAAAGCTGTACGGTTCCTGAAACTAGAGACTTTTGGGCAGCCGACGGTGAAAATTTGGTGATTCTAGCTTGCACCGCTTTTGACTGATCTACCCGTGTGACAAACAGACGGACAGACAGACGGACGGACAGAATTGCGATGGCTAAGACGCGCTGAGAGCAGTAGTTGCTTTCTCGCGTAAAAAAGTAAAATTATACAATAAACGATGTGACGCAATGCAAAGTAGAAAGTACGTATATGCTTCACGTTAGTGGATTTATGGAGGGGGAAAACTGTAAAGGGCATGAGGACAGGGGGTGGGGGAATTGCCTACCCTAAATTTTTAGTTATCAAAAAATTGTCACAATGTTTTGTAAAAAAAATTGGGCCAAAAATGCAATATTTGAGTCTCAAACTTTTATTTTCAAAAATCTTAAAAGTAAGAGTGAAATTTTGAGCACCCATAAGCTCTTCTGTCTAAAATTTGCGGAATTCTGATAATACTGTCCATTATGCGGCGCCTTGTTACACTCGCACAATACACTGTACGATTGTTGACAAAAAGCCTAGCTGTCGCTAAAATAGCCGACTGTACTTTTTAGGTACTTTTTATTTTAGGTCAGTTATTTTCATTTTATCTGAAGGGGTATATGCGTTTTTCTATTAGATTAATAGCAACCTTGGCTTTATCTCTCACCGTTTCTGAGATACGGCTACTTATAAAACTTTGCATTACAAATTGCGGCCAAACCGCTGCAAATGGAGACATTCTTATTATTGACAGTCGCTAGCGTTCTATCCGATAATACTATTGCCGACCTCCTACGACTTACCGTTGAGCCACAATACCACACGATTGGCATACTGTAGTGCGTTATGATTTTTCAAGGTGATCCAAGATCAATGATTTTGTGTGTAATTTCAAAGTTTATTAATGATCAATAGCAACGTATATCCCTATCTCGCACCGTTTAGCCACAATACATCCGTGACAAACGACGACAGACGGACAGACGACAACCGTACCATAAGCTCGACCGTTACTTAAGTACGGTCGGCTGAAAACTCTATAAGATTTAGGCCCTAGTTACGTCTTCATTAACTTGTTATTCTGTTTTTCTAACATCGTGAAGATTGACCCTCTGATTACAGATACACGGAGTGCTCATGCAGGCAACAGAAGTAGCATCTATACATGATCTGGAGTCGGGCAACTATCTGGTCATTCCATGCACCTGGAAACCTGAAATCGAAATCAAGTTCTTGCTGCGCATCTTCACCGAACATGAAACCGCCTGCGGGTACACATTATTACATACAACTTTACTTTTTATTAATTAGACTGTGAAGTCTCGCGCAAGGCTAAAGCTGTCCGCGGTGGATGCCCGCCGTGGCATGCTGCGATATTTATAGCAATGACGTCAGCGTCGGCTAACATTTATCGGCCTAGCAGCAGGTATTAGCAGCGTGATCTTATTTCGTAATGGCCAACTATCGGAAAATTTGCACACTGACCTTTGATACGTAACCTTAAAATTCAGTAGTTTTCTTGCGCTTGCCGAGCTACATGTGAGTGCAAAACTTTGTCAAGGCAAGTGCAACGATTGGTGAGTTATAGTGTTAACAGGGATAACGCATTATTAACTAGCGTAGCGACGATGGTGGCAACAATACTGGCGTCGCTACCGCGGGCAGTAATAAACTAAAAGCCTGCCTTACAGCAACGGCAGTATTGTAGCGGGGATAAGTAGAGGGTGGACAATTATTGCCTCCCCTAAATTTTAGCAAGTCGGACATTCTAATGTTCGAATTTTTTTAAATACAACATTTGACGCTGAAAATCTCCAATTTTTGGGGAATGTTACGGCAAAATAAAATTGTGAGCACTCGCCTAATTTTTTTTATCGGGAATTTGCATCTCTGTGTTGAAAAATTGCAACTTTTTGCCCCCACCCGTTTTTATAAACCACACCGTCGTGCTTTTTGGTAAATCTGGGGGTGGAGTACAAAGGCTTGTGTGGGGCTTCATACTTTAACGTGAACAATTGGCAGCAATGCGCATGCCACATTATTAGGCCTCAGACTTTGGGCCAGCATTTTTGGCCGTGACTTTGAGGCGTTTGCGTTTCGAGTTTTAGTGTTAAACAATAAAATATAACGATACTAAACATTCTTACTGCTGTGTTCCTATTATTATCTCATTTTTATCTTGTCAGCCATAATGGCGATTTCATTCCCGTGGGAGTTGATGGCGTAGCATAGTGGTTAGAACGTCGGTCCTTGCCGGCGAACTTTCTCTATTCTGCGCTAGACTGATGGATGGCCGCTTGACCACTTTGTGGGTAAAGCGTTCGCTATCAGTCAACCAACAACGCCAACTCAGCCTGCCATCCCGCCGGGATCGGTTAACTGAGTAGTAACCTATTTATATGTCCTGCGGAAAGTGGGGACCTTAATACAGCTGACTGGGGTTGCCTAGCCGGCCGCTGCGCCAGCCTGTGTCTGCAGGCTGCACGCGGTGGCTGTGCGTCCGGCGACTCTGGTCAGTAACGAAAGCGCATTAGAGGCGTGTTCGCGACGATGCGCTATATAAATTGACGACCTTTACTTTTACTTTTTTAACGGGGATCTATTCCATAGGATTTCCCATTCCCATACACACCTGAAATTTGTAGTTTTGTGTTTGTTTCTCTAGGAGGCTGGACGTTACAAACACGTCTGCCGGCGCCGCTGCAGCAGTGGGACTTGCTTCAGCTGTAAGTTCAATTTTTTTGCAATCGTCTTTTGTCAGATGTATATTCTATGCAACTGGTGTTCATTCACATGTCGTTTTTAGTGAATGTCGTCGTTCTTTTTCGGCCGATGAAACAATACGAATAGATTGTAATTTCACCACGATTATTTGGTTGACAGTTTAAGCAAGCATATTAGTACGTATAAGTTTATTACACGAACATACGGACAGACGGGCATGGCTGCTAATGCGGCTTATTAAGACGGCAGCGTAATAATCTACTTATTTGTTTAAGTACGTAATAAGGTATCGTATTTCAGTTTATCGTATTTCAGTTACTGCACTGTGATTTAGTAAAAAACAAGTAATTTGAGCAAAGCTCAAGTGACGCGCGATAGCAGCGGTCTGTTGTATCTTGGAGAAATATCATTCGATTTTACTGTTAATTGTTTCTAGCACTGGTGTTTGCTGTGTCTGTAAAGCGCGGACCTAGTATAGGCGGCAGCGGAGGAGCCGGAACAGTTCAAAGGTTACCAACGGGTCAAAGTCAAGGTCAAGGTCAAGCCGAGGATAAAACGGCGAAGTTGTTCAAGAAATACTCGGGCGGTGACTTACAGATGGATGCCGCTGAGTTCGCTCGGTCACTTACGGACATTCTTGGCAAAGGTATGCGATCAGAGAGGAGAAGGGGGTAGTTTAAAGCTTATACCCCGTTTACACGATCAAACTGGCTCGACGAGCTAGCTCGACCAGCTGCTAAATGTTAGCTGGACGGACCAGCCCGATGTTTGCTCGACGTTTGCTCGACGTTTGCTTGATGTTTGCTTGATGATTGCTTCGTGTAGGCTACGCATTATGCATGCTTCATATTTGCTCGATGTTTGCTCAATCGTGTAAACGGAGTATTAAGGGACCTTACTAATCTTATTACTAATCATATTTATATAGCGACAATATTCCGGCGACTCTGTTTTAACTGCACATCAGAGTCAACCTGTTGTCCCCACCTCTGGTCTCACATTACCTTAAAAATTAAAAAATGAATTTATCACATAACTAGGTTAAGCTTATGTATTTATTATAATTTCTTAAAAGACACTATATCTTTAAAGATATTAACTGACTTCTCATTTAAAAATATTTTTTTCTATCGCACTCGCGGTGTTCATGCTGTTTTGGCTTTTTTGCTATTCTGCGGGCGATCCCCGATTCAGAATTGAGTGTTTATATTTTGTGCAATTTGTCGATTTGCTGCAGAAACTGAGGACTCTGTGGCGCCTTCAGGCACGGAATCGGGTCGCACTGTTCTCGCCTTGTTTGGGGTATGTCTTTAGGAGCTTAATTCGCAATTATAGAAATTTTTTTCTCAAGTCATTGTACGCTTTTTTTTATTTTTTGTCACCAAGTCAGTGAGTTATTCATATTTTTAGTAAATTTTCGACGACTTTTTGTAACTTTTAACGATTTTTGTAGATCGCATTTTCAAAATTATCGCATGTCAATTTTTCGTAAGTTTTTTTAGCTCGAATTAAAATTTCAAAAAAATTAGGCGCGTGATTCAAATTTTTCGTCGTTGTGATTGATGATATAGAATTAATCAACTAGCTAATTAATCAATTAACAGCGTAAGATTATTCGTTATGTTATCTCTTTTTTTGGTTGTGTTTGCAGTTTTTATTTGCCAAGTTTTAGCTCTTATATTATATCATTCACTTTATATCATTTACTTTATATCATATCATATTATTTTTATATCATATTAAAAATTTGCTATTGCCCCCTTTACATGATAAAAAGACCATGGGTGCATTGCATTGGCCAGGTCTAGATACATAGCAAGATCAATAAAAACAATCATGGTTTGTCATATACGTCATTGTGGGTAAAAAAAGAAGCTAAATAAATAAACGTTACGCTTGGTCTTTCCCATTTTATATAAGAACTCGTTGTTTTATAGACGATTGTACAGTTTCAAGTTGTGGTTGCTTTGATTCTTAAATTAAATATTATTCACAGCGTGGTGTCATTGCAGTACAGCCGATGTCACTTGCTCAGCGTTGACGAGTTTCGAAGCGTACTCGACAAACTCGCTGAATGGAAGGTTTGCTGTCACGTTTTTAATTATTTCTCACTTTTCTACAAGGGTGATTTGGATAAGTTTCGTCTTTGGCTTTGACGAGCCTTGGCTCTGGCAGCCGCTGGCTGTGGCAAACCGAGTTATAGCCAATTTCGGACTAATACCCCTTCGGAATAGTAACCTGTGACTGCGTAGTCTGTTTTTTAAAACTGACGAGAATGATTTGAACGATATCCGCTTATTTAGTGATTTTTGTTACATTTTCTTTACTTTTTGTTGTGTTTAATTAGTCCGCCCGTAAGCGATAGCTTGCGAAGCGGACTTAAGTTTTGCTGGCATTTCTTTCTTTTTTTCTCGCCGCGTAATCTCCGAGCTCCGTGGGCCGATCGCCGCGAAATTTTGCACGATGTTCCTAAGTATGTTCGATTTTATAATCCCGGGCCGAAATTTAGGGGTAGCCTCCCCAAAAAATTTTTAGGGGCCAAAAACATGCAAAATTTGGCCCGATTTCGGTCGACTTCGAAGTTCGGCAACCAATTTCTTCGGAACGGATGAAGATATTCAAAATCGGTGAGTTATTCGTTTGACACCAATTCCTCACGCGTTAGGCGAAACAAGTCCGGTGAAGTTTGGTCCAGTGACCTTGGAGATCTAGATGTGGAATTGTACCCACCGAAAGCGCATTGTTTGAAAGACCATATTTCGGCCCCTAAGGGGTGCTGCGCCCCCAAATTTTTACACGCGCTAGAGAATGACCAAATCTTACTAGCGCATCCCCCACCGGGGACGGGAGCCCCCCCCCCCTT
>Ga0209367_1002042_pt1 | contig 26118 bp, 21 predicted proteins | sample WorMetLIZISLAND2_FD_187412 | JGI IMG/M metagenome (GOLD analysis project Ga0209367, IMG submission 187412) | Marine gutless worms symbiont microbial communities from Max Planck institute for Marine Microbiology, Germany - Olavius geniculatus... ... | reverse complement strand
AATAAAACCACCATTCGATGACATATAGTCTCATTAATAAGTGTGCCAAAAATTATTATAATCGGACATTCATTGTTCAAGTTATTGCAAAAAATGTAGTCACATGCTTTTTTTGAGACACAGTGTATTTTTCAGCAAGTTATGAGTGGATTTCGATGAAACATTACGCGCGGGTAGCGAATGGCACAAGGACCGGCGACTCAGATTTTGACTGTCATCCGTTTCAGAATCCGGAACTATGGTTTTTGAATTGTGATTCGGATTTGTGGCTGCTGCTTCGAGTCTGTTATAGTTCGCCAGATAGCAGTGGAGTTTTTTGTGAAAGTTTATACTGTCCCAACACTGACTTTTGTTGAAAATGCCAAGCGTAAAATATAAGTAAACCTTCAAAAGCCAATTTTTTACATGTAAAAGTAGCATGCAGAAACGAAATGCACGAAGCTGACGCCCTGTTTTCTAAGCGGTGGCTGAACTTTTTGTCCAGCAGTACGCTGTTTGTACGGTTTATTTTGTACGGTGTGACAGGATGACTACATGACGGCCGGGTTCAAAGTGACTGAAAGCGAACTGGTGGAACACTCGTGGCTCGACAATTATCTCCTTGACGCACAGACGACTACGACAGCCCTCGCGACTCGACCACGACCGACCAACGACCGGAACACGACAATCCACGACGACGACGATGACGACTACAAGCCAGTGCTGCACCCTGGCGACTCACAGCATCATCGTCATCACCACCAGCAGCAGCAGCCGACGCGTGTCAAGTCTGAACACAGCTACTCGCTCGACGACAATAACGGCGGCGTCGACTTCAACATCAAGATTGAACCGCACGACAACGGTCAGTTGCCGTCCATGTTGGTTCACGTTTACTTATTTACTTACTTACTTGCGGACTGGGTTGTCTTCTGAAGAAGCTTTAAAGTCTTTATAGGCGTAACCATCTGAAACGTCTGCAAAACGCTATCGCTGAAACGTGTTTTAGGTTAGGTATGTGCCAAATCTGACGCTTTAAATACCATCTGCGGCGGTTGTGGCATGCACGTTTTTTTTTGCTTAGAATCCTCATTCCAGCGTATGTTATTAAGTCAGGACGTTGCTGATTGCTTGTGTGTGTCCGTGTGTCAGACGAGGACTCGGACCTGCTGGGCTGCTTTATCAACCCGTCATTGAGTCTGTTCAGCGCCAGCGAGGAAGAGGCTATGACGTCATGCGACGTGACGTCAGAGATGACGCTGACTGACGATGACGTAGACGTGACGTCACTGCCGATGCTCGCTGACGACGAACTTAGAGTGAAGACGGAACCGGTCGAGATGATGTACGACGACAGTGCCGCAGCACGCCAGAACGGTGAGCCTTAAACAACCGCATCTGTCCACATACACCTCAGCAATAGTTAATGGTTAAATGGTATAGCTCTTTAGGGGAAACGCAGCGTCACTTGTCATATGGGATCACAGTGTTACTTGCCTCCCGACGCAGATGAACGCGCTCCGCCATAACCCCAGCTATTTATCTACCCCTGAGGGACGGAAGGCTGAGTTGACTTTGGTGTTGGTTATGTACCCGATACCGAGATGGTTTACCGGTCTGCATCCAAGAACTGACCACTTGAGAGCGACGCAATCGGGGGTCAAACTCCTGAACAGGTTAAAAGATTAAAGGTGTCTATAGCTTTTCGTCGTGTCTCAGAACTAGGGAGGATCAGTGTTAACCTGTCACCCGACACAGGTGAACACGCCCCGCCTTAACCCAAGCCGGGCATGCCGGTACTCGAGTTACCTACCCCGGAGCGATAGAAGGCTGAGTTGACCTGGAAAAGAATATTTACAGATCATGTTGCATTGGGAGATGCAGAGCAAACTTTAACTTGGTAGCCAGATCTGAACCTTTCCTTAAACCAAACTTCGGAAGATATCGGTGTCTTTTTTTACTAGATCTCATTCAAAAAAATTTTTTGTGAAGCAGGCCGTCCTAGATGTAGGCCTAGGTACACTATGCATGTTCCTAACGTAATGTTTCACTAAGTGTTTTAACGACTGCAGTGTACGGTAGTAAATGTACAGATAAGCGATGTGCAGACCACGTGAACAAAAAAGTTCTGCTCTATGGTGCACCCTGGTACGATGCACGTTATGGGTACAGAGTACATACTGCTAAACTTGTTATCAGTGGATGGGCCACGTCATCTTTGGATAACATGAGTTTTAACGGTCATTTTCTGCCCAGGCGAACAAATAAGTTTTTCAGATAAGAAGTATAGGCACGTGTCACTTGAAAGCATATATGTAAAAAACATTTTTATGCTTCTTATAGAAGTTTAAAAAACATGTTTTTTACGTTTTTTTTATTTTTTGAATGTTTAAAAATTTTTTCATGTTTTTTTAAACATTTTTAAAAATGTTTTTGTGCTTTTTAATGTCGTGTTTTGTTTATGTTAAAGCATAAACGTACAAAATTACAAATATGATTTATTTCTCATGGGCAAATTGCGTTCAGCTGTTTTGATCTGTACATTCAGTACATTAAGGTTTTTAGTCTTTACAAATGGTAGGTTTTTGTTTTTAATTATCTGAGTATAATGGTGAAAAAAGGAGCGATTGGAAACATCTGTAGTTTAGTGTTTTAGCGACGTTTTTTATAATGCTTTTTTTTAATAAAATTTTAAAAAAACAACACATGTTTTGATGTTTTTTTGCAACTCAATGTTTTTAACATCTGTGCTTGAAAGAATGATAGAATTGATCCGTTCCAAGAAGTGTTGTGCGAAATCTTGCACCAAAGCCGTTTATGACTAATGCGGTTTCAAAGTCAAAGTTTAAGGCAGTACACAACTTCTTTTACAGTCCAAAAATGACTGAGAGAGGAATAACGTTCTTTTTGCATTGACAATTTGTCGGTGCCTTTGTTTCCCTCTGCCTGCGTGAAAGTTGTCACGTTGTGGTATGCATATAGAAACGTGTAAAACTGCGGTTGGCCAGCAGGTACAGAAAGTCAGTAGTTAAACAGTGGGTGATTGACGTGTGTGGTGGATCTAAGCCTGGGTGTGACTGTCTGAATGACTGTATACACCTCGCAGCAGTAGTCACTATATAGTGGCAGTCTGTGGCAGTAAACTCTGTCGTCGTTGTGAACCCGTGAATGAGGTTCATAGGCACACTCGCCATTGAATACAGCATTTGAATACCTGTCTATACATAGGCTGCCTTAATACCTGTCACTACCGGTACTATGCTGTGACGACGCCCTCCTGAACTGGGCAACGCCTCTATAACTCACCACTTCTTGACTGATCTATGTTTTACAGTGTTCTTATTTTCGGCCTGTTTACTTTTTTGTACTGCGTGCTAGATTTCATAATACCATTTCTCTCTGTTGGTTTCATTGTCAGTGGTTTTTGTCTTGATTGTATGTCCACGTCTCGACTGGTATCTTTTTTTGTCTGTATATAGCTGTAGTCATTTACTAAGCGCTGTGAACATAATCAGTCTACCATTCGCTGTTGGGTGTGGGAAGTTGTAAGAATTTATAATGTGGGGAGTTATGATTATCATATTAGAAGCGCGCTGCACGACGGCCACGCATGTCTGAGCTAGGCCAACACCCTGAGCGGCGGCGGCCGTAGAGATTGATTTGCATTGTCGCTTCCTAGCTCGGACGTGCGTCGCCGAAGTGCAGCGCGCTTCCAATATGACTTAACTCCCACATCATAACTTCTCACAACTTCACACACCGAACACTGGCTTTGCACAACTATCTGTTTGCGTTCTCACTCACTGATTCAAAATCGAGAAAAAACACTGAATACGGACTGAACTTATTTTGTTAATCGCTGGGCTATGCAATATGCATCTATTGCTGGTACTGAAAATGACTTAAAGATGAACACTGCATCAAATGATGAGTGAGATAGTTGTTTTTTTTTATTTGTGGCAACAGTATATTATTCACGACAAGGCCTCACTGGGCTACTGGTTGCTGTTGACTGTACGCTTCCTAGTGTTTAAGTTATTTGATTGATTGATTGATGCATAAGATATGAATTGCATTCTGCATTCTCAGTTGCTGACCACGTGCCAGCTTAGTGCACGAAATTGGCAGCCGCATTTTTTGACGAATCGTGGCAGGACATTTGGAGCATGAAAATATAGGTGTTTTCAGTGATTTGTGCTGTCAGCAAGGGCATCTGGCCTGTAATAACATTCCATTTTGAACCCTTGCATTAATTAATAATTATCATGGAATTAAGGAGGAATTAGCTTAAATAAGTAGGTGGAATTTATACCAATGCAAACCACATGCTGATGTTAGGTAGTGAACTTGATCACAACTGCTCAAGAGTTTGTCAGGGTCTCATCTTGACACATCCAAGCCCTCAGATCACTAGTGCATGATGTTGAACGGATTTTTGGTCACCGGTTTGACCTGTCCTTAGGACCTGTTAGTTTACACTTAGTGTGAAAAGCTGTTTGCTGTTCGATGGTGGTGGCATGATTTAATGGATCAACATAGTGGTTGTACTCCGAGCTTTCTTAGCGTTTGGATGGGTGACTGTCTGCGTGCAGATAAACTATCTCAGTACGTAAACAACCACCCAGGTCAACTCAGCCTGGCCATCCCTCAGTGGGCAGGCGCAAAGAATACTAGCCAAAACTGGTGCGTATACTGCGTAGACAGGCACACCGAATGACGCTCCAGGCTCGTGTCCATGGCCTCGTAGTGTAAACTGGTGTCTGGCTGAGGGCTAAGGAAACAGAGATCAGCGACTGCCATTGTTGAGGGGTTCACTGCACTAGAGTGACGTTATCATTAGGCTAATTAGCGACTGGTGTGTGTGTGCTAGACGCGTACGGCGGTCTGCAGTGCGAGTCGGTGGAGATGCTGCCGCCGACGCCGCCGCCCAGCAGCAGCAACTGCAGCAGTGACAGCGAGGGCGGCAGTTTGAGTCCTGAGCGCTCGGCTCCGTCCAGTCCCAGCTCTTCGCCTTACTTCACCCGCACCCATCTCTCATTCCATCACCACTCCTCATCCTCGTCCTCCTCTCATCATCAATACTCGACCAGCCTCTGGACCAGCTCGTCGTCCGCTCAGCAGGCTCTCTTCACGTCCCCAGTACGTGCTTACCATTGTTGTCATCACCAGATTTCATTTCAAGCAACTGAAACCGTGTAAAAATATGCCAGCCCAGTGCCGACATATTATGCGGCCGTCTGCTACTCTAAGCCCCAACATAACTCCACACTTCGATTTTTTGGAACTGAAAATTGGCACACCCACTACTGCTGCTCCGGAAAACGTTTTGGTTTTTCTGTACCCTTTTGTTTTCAGCTAGGAGCCCGCAAGGCACAGAGAGATGGACGGACGGGTACAACATCTAGGCTAATGCGGTCTATTAGGACGGCAGCATAACAAATGATGTAATTATAATGATGCAGACTAATTAGGCTATAGAGCGCCACTTTGGAAACTATTTTCCATTACTACTCAGGCTGTGTACACAAAAGTGAATTTTGCTACATATATTCATGCTGTAATCTCTCTCTGTTGAAGGCGATAGGTAACGACCTCAAAGGGCAAGTTTGCTATTGGCAAAACAAATAAGCCTTTTTGAAAAATATTTTTTGCAGTTAGAACTATTATACGTACAGAATTGAGTGGCAAATAGTTTTATTGATTGGTAGCTTGAACTGTCTACAAATTGCGAGTGCTGCTGTTAACATTTGCTGTGCAATCTTCTCTGAGTGTCAGATCAATAGTTTGCTATTGCTGTGAAGCAACAACTGTTGCACAATTGATAGGCAGTCTGCAGGATATTGAAGTATTGCTATTAATAGTATTAGCGTTATTATTTTGCATTATGCCGCTTGATGAAGGGGAAAACGTTTACGTGCAGATCCCATCTTCTGGAATACTGATTCTATCTGAAGAAGAGAAAAGGACGCTAGTTGCTGAAGGTTACTCGATACCAACCAAGTTGCCACTGACGAAACAAGAAGAAAAGAATCTGAAAAAAATACGACGTAAAATTAAAAACAAGGTAGGCTCCCCATATTTTCTTATCTTCTGTATGGCCTTAAAAGGTTTAAAGGGTGTAGGAAAGCCATATCAGAGCTACAGAGTGTCACTTGCTATATGAGATTGCGCTCGACACAAGTGAACATGCCCTGCGAATGCAAGTTGGGCAGGCAGATACTCGATTTACCTACCCCCGAGGGATGGAAGGCTGAGTTCACTATTGTATCTTCAAAACTAACTTAATTTGAATAAACAAGAACTGTCAGTAGTTTATTGATTATCTCATCAGTGGTTGTTAAATGTTGTCTAATGTGATGTTAACTGATTCAGTCAATTACATCAGCCAGCCAGTCAAAAAATAACCACTTAGAAAAATGACCATTAGTTTACAAGATAAAATCTAAGATAAAACTTGAACTAAATTTTTAAAAAATATCTAAATTAGTGACAAAACGCTCACTGAAACAGTTGTATTTTAGTAAGATTAGTTTGATTCCTTTTAAAGAACGCAGTGTAAGATAATTGTTGAAGTGACAGTGGCAGATTGGAAGAATTAAAAACGTCATTTAATTTTGCTGCAGATCTCAGCTCAGGAAAGCCGACGGAAGAAGAAAGAGTATCTAGAGCATCTGGAAAAGAGGTAATGACTTGAACTGCTTTGTTCTTCTAAATTGTTCTAATTATTTTGAACTGGGCTGCGTAGGCCTTTGTACTAGTAATTGCTTTTGATTGTCACATTGTGTCTGTGCAAATAAATTGCTGCAACTATCACAGCATTACTTTTGATAATTTACTTGCAAACTTTTTTTGATTCATTGTTTTCACCATCTGTTATATTGTAGCTAGGGATAGCATTGATTTTACACACTAAACAACTACTGTTGCAAGAACTATATTTTCTCTTAATGCCAGATTGGTACTATAATCATAAAGTAGTTTAGTCGTAAGTGAAACCGAGAAATAAGAGTTGCTTTGAGAAATAGCTGAAAAGTTGTTTCAGAAATGCTAGATTCCGATTTCGATAATAGTACATAATCACTTTGTCCATGTGCTGCAGAATGACTTGTATCTGTGTTTACTTACTCATGCACGCAATGTTGAGCATTTGACATCCAGTTAGTGCTGCACGTCTTGACAGAATTTATTAGTGCATTTAAATCAATCTTCGTTGTCACACTGTGTCACTCGAGATTTGTGCTTAATAGTGAAGTCTATGTTTTTGCTGTTGCAGGATAGAATTTGTGTCCATGGAGAATGTGACTTTGCGCAAGAAATTAGATGCACTGGAGTCGAACAACAGGTAAAAAGATATGGTCAATAATCAGCAGATAACGATAATACTGGGTGGGCCAAAGAAAGTAAGCTATTGTACTTTTTCCATATCTTTGCTAAATATTGTCCAATTTTCACAATTTTTTTTCACCAGTGGACTCTGTAAGAAATGTGCTACTTAGTGGCATGCACACCACACTTATTATTTTGCTACACTATCTTGTAAAATATAAATATCCAAAAACGTACAATATCTACAGATGGTTATAAGGTTGAGTAGGAAATTTTAAAAGTATTTAGGTAAAATGTTAAATATAAGTTATAGTAAGTGTCAAAAAGGTTTAAATGTAGTTACGGAGTAAATTTTCATCTTTCAAAAAAATAGTGCACAGCTTGTAGGGCCGCTCAATTAAAATACATGGCTCCGTATGCATTATGCAGTTAAATGAGCAATATTGCAGCCATCAACCAGCATTAATGTACATTGAAAATTAGTGCACAGTAAAACTGTTCAAATTATTTTTAAAAATGTTTAATACGTCCTCCAATGTTTTTGACACTTACTATAACTCATATTTTAACATTTAGTTAAATACTTCAAAAATTTACCATCTATAGATAGTGTAAGTTTATGGATATTTATATTTTACAAGGTAGTGTAGCAACATCATAAACGTGGTGTGCATGCCATTGAGTAGCAAATTTCTTACAGCGTCCACTGGTTAAAAATAGTGGAAATTGATCAACATTTAGCGAAGATATGCACAAAGTGCAATAGCTTACTTTTTTGGCCCACCCTGTAGTTGTGTCTTCATTTCAGCTGATTAATACAGATAGGATGCTTGTAGAATGCAACCGTAATTGCTGAAACGTTACACAGTCGCAATCACTGGCAATTAAGTCATTGAACACAATAGTAAACAAATAGCCTGTTCAAAAATTTTTAGACACATGCATGCAGTATGGCAGAAAATCTCATCTATAGCGACAAGCTTTGGGAGTGGAAGTTTATATGGATATGTAGGAATTATAAAAGCTGCAAAACTCTCTGACTGTGGGTCACGTTAACATACAATAAGTAAAATAAGTAATAATAATAATAATAAAAGTAATAAGTAATAGTTAACAGTAATAGAGATAATTAATGTCTTTGGTTGAGACTTTAAGTAATTTCTGGCATGATGCTGTGGAGTCAATGCGTTCACTTCGTCATTGTTATCAATGCAGTACGAGTTATTATTAAACACAATCTGCTTGTTAGAGGTAACTATCATTATCATAATTCAGCAGTGCAAGTTATTATTGACTGACTCTCTGTATTCTATGTATACAGATCTTTGTCGTCTCAGCTGCAGAAGCTGCAGTCATTGGCAAGCAAAGTTACGGCCTCCTGCATTGCTGTGAGTTGAACTGTCTAATAGCTGTCAGTTTGTCTCTGTAACGTGTATACTCGGGTTAGCATTTTAAATTAGTTGTTTGATAGATGGCAGGCAGCAAGTCACTAGCAGAGGTTAAGTTTAATAGTTGTCGATTAAAAACTCCGTTGTTGCTTGTTGTGAAAACAGTTACCAGTAACATTTTGTCAGACATTTTATTTGAATAATATTTTATTTTGAATATTCCATACTGTTGTAATCCAGTAGAATAAGCTTTAATAATTTAATAATTTGATTGGATCTGAGCATTCAAGGACATTACACAGTGTTGGAATGTGATGCTGAGAAGTGTGCTTTTGTATGATGAGTGATTATTGTTGATTAGTGCACCTGTGTGTGTTTACCTGTGTGTTTTCTAATACAGGTAAAGTAGGCCTAGAATGAACACGTGCTGCATCTACAGCTCACTAACAGGTGATTTGCCTTTCTTCGTTATTATTGTGTTCTGTTGTGTGGTATTGGTATTGATGGCTGATGTCGTTAATTATGTTGCACGTTTTTATCGTTATTTATTTTTTGTCTGGCTATTTGTACACCGGAAGCAGTGATCTTCCATTTTTTGTTATGACATCAATGGAAATGTTAGCGCTCATTTTGTCTTATTTTTTATTGTTTTAGGTGTTTTCTCACGTGAGTTTATTGTGTGCTACGTGTACGATTTTAATATTAAATAAATGTGCAGCATAAATAAGACATAGTTGCACATGTCTACATTTCTTTAACGTGCTAATTACCGGTACTTATGTGGAGTTAATTCAAGTGGAAATCTGTGGGGTTGATACAGCAGTTGGAAGCTTTTCAACAAATGTCAGATCACTGGTATTAAAATCTGGTGGGGAAGAGAAGTTAATGTGACGTTAAGTGCATAAAAGCAGTAAGCTGCCTTTTGCTATGTCTGTATCTTAACGTTGTTATCATGCCGCTGTCCTTATCGGCAGTATTACACATTGTGCTTGACCGTCTGTCTGTCTGCCCGTCTTTTCCGTACCGGCTTCTCCGAAAACGTCAAAATTGGTGTGAACAGGAGTAACCGGGATGCCGATTTCTAGCAAAAAAAAAATCAAAGATCAAGATCACAGGACGTCAACTTCTCCCAAAAATGACTCATATAGGCCATGCATCCACGTTTACGAGCCAACCCATGCAAGTGAGCTTTAAGTGGCATTCATAATAAAGCTAATCGCTAGTTGGACGACCGCATATTTCTCCACTTAAAAATATTTTGCATGTATGTGGCTTAAGGACTGTAGTTTGTTGTCCAGGATGTACTCACTCGACCAACGTGCCTTGATGCAGCATTTCTGTTGTTGGACATTCCTCGACAAAGCAGCAATAAACTGTGCATCAGTCGCCTCAGCTCTGACGAAAGGTTCTTGCTGCTGCCTTACAAGACTGCGTCCGCCAATAAGTTCCATGTTTCCATTCCGCAGCAAATTTTCCATGTTTTAAATAGCTTATTTACGACAGTTGTTACATCTGCCAAGTAGATTTTTCATTTTTGCTCAGTTAATTGCCTGGTTTTCCTGTCAGCCGGTTTACTTTTTTTAAAAAGTTGTGTTAAATTTTAAAGTCATTTTGGAAGACAGTTCCCACGTGGTTAGATTTATTTTGGTGGGTGTAGGGTAATCTGGATTCTGGGTCAGATAAACAGTTCTGTTCTTATTTATTAATTAGGTGGACTGTATTCTAAATAACTTCAGTTTTTGAGCCCAATTTCGTGCCATGTGTCGGTTTGACAGTGTGAGTTTGAAATAGGGCAATATTGGCAGATGTGGATGCTGTCTAGTTTATTATAGTTTATTTAGTTTCATGCTACTCTGCCTTAAGATTGGTGTAATCAGTGAAAACCTGAACTGTTAAAGGGCATGGTTAAGAAGTCGTTTTGATTTTGTTTTGTGTGAGCATTATTCTGAAGTAGCCTATTACGTCCGCCGAGAAGGTTATGTGATCGTGGCAGGGATCTGATGTGTGCAAAATATCTTTCAAAAGTTCTGCATGTATTTTGATGAAATTTTTGGAGTCTTGTGTAAAAGTAACTATGAATTTGATTTCTGATTTTGGCTCATGATCTGTATGTGGGATTTTTCTAAAGAATTCTTTGCAAAAGAAAAACTTACTAAACCCGGCGGAGGTGCACTCTTAACGAGTGTTTTTTAGTCCGTAGCTGTTTGTATTTAGTTGAAGAAATCGATTGAGCAAGTCCAGACAAGAGTTACAGTATTTATTTGTGTTGTTTTTTTGTCATTCTAGGTACTGCGGTCGCATGTGTTGTCAAATGACTGATTTGGTTGATTTGTCGTTGTTGCAAGTGCAATTATTCTGATGTTAAATTAATAGCATTGCACGTCAGAGACTGTTGCTGCATGTATGTAGTGTTTTAGGTGACTGGTCTAACAGGTTTTATTTTGTTCTGAATAATTAGCTGACTAACAGTAGCTGTAGAATATCATGTTTGAGAGATCTCGGGCGAAATGCATTCATTTGGCCATCATAGTAGCGATTAATGTGCATAAGCGTACATGTAATGTGTTTTATGTGGATCATATTTTGCTAGTATTTATGTAAAATATTGTCATGTTGTGCTGTTATGTGCGGTGGTTGGTCAGTTTCGTTCGCAGGACGATTTGCAGCACACAAGCCTTGACATTGTCAGTTTGTTTTACTGACACTAAGTTTTTTGCTCATCATTATTTTGGCGGAGTCTGTTGCGCAAAGGTGTATACCAGGGAGCCCTAGTGTATACACTGTTATCCGGCAGTACGTCATATGCGAGGTTGTGTACAGAGAGCATATAATGATTTTGTTTAATTTTGTGCAGATCTTGTACATAACGTTGAGAATATAACACTAGTTGGCATTTAGCATTGTCTTATGCTGATGTATTATCATCTTCATTTGTTAAATATGATGCTAGTGCATTTCATATAAATTCGTTGTAATTGTATAGCAAATTTTAGTTAATATATACTTGCCACTAGTAGTCCAAGTTAAAGGCTCGTGCTTGTTTCCTGAAGACTTTTGCATATATGACATTGTATTATAAACAATCATTTTCTAAAGCACTGTTTTCATACACATTGGCAGTAATTGTTTTATCTGTTTTAATAATATTCATTAATTAATTCTGATTAATTTGTCGTAGTCCGATGTTCAACCATTAACCCATATTGCGAGCATTTGTGAAGATTGTTGCAGCTGACAAACTTGTGGACGAAGTATTTTAATATTGTTACGTGTTAACCTCATCCGGTTAATCAGTGCTCTAAGTATGAAACTAATCTTTTTGTTCATTCTGCTGAATGAAATGCTGGAATAATAATTGTATATCGCTGCTGAGATTCAATAAAAGTGGTTTATTATTGTTTCGAGATGATCGACTAGTCTAACCAAGCTTTGAGCCCGAATATCTCCGGAACGGTTAAATATTTAAAATCTGAAAACCTGGTGCACTACAGCGTTCCTTCCCACGTTCAACGAAAAAAGTTTGGTGAACTTTGGTCCACTAATTACGGAGATTTAGAAGTGCAATTATACCCACAAAATAGACCTTTTTGAAGACCATATTTCGGCCCCTAGGGGTGCAGCATCCCGAAATTTTTACGCGCGCCACAAAATGGCCAAGACTTACTAGCCCATACCCCACAGGGGATTGGTTTCCCCAACAATTTTTTTCAATGGGGGATCAAAAATTGACTTAAAATTTAGCATATGAGCCACTAGAACTTTTAAGCTTAATTAAACTTTACCACATGATGTGCCGCTGGATGGGCATGTTAACCCGTGCACAAAATTTAGGGGGCACCGCCCCCTTAAAATTTGGGAAGGCAATAAACGTCCAAAACTCGGCGCGATTTAGGACAACTTTTGACTTAACTACAATTGATTCCACGTTAAATGCAGAAAAATTGGTGGATTTGGATTCACTAACCACAAAGTTGTGTTTGCTCATTTCGACCTACCCAAACGGCGTTTACAACTACGATCGATTCTACGTCGAACACAGAAAAATTCGTGAGCTTCGGTTCACAAATAACAAGTTCTGTTGTCTCATTTCGAACCATTCAAGTTTAACATTGTGCTTGCTATACATGTATATTATAATGCAGTTGCATTTGGGCCACATGACTTTGCTGCAAACGAAAGTTCAACCCCTTAACTGTCCCCCCAATCAAACTTAGTGCAGGCGGTCTCACGTTGGGCTCTGCCCCATATTTCTAGTAAGTACTATTATTACGAAAAAGCATAGAAAAACCAAAAAATTGGTGCGAACGTTTCCCAGGCCAGGAGTAACCAGTATAAATGACATTTTCAGCTCAATGACGGTGGGCTGACATAAGTTTCTATAGTTATTATTATTATTATTATTATTATTACACATTCCTATTACTTTGTGCATGTTAGTTGTTCTGGGGGCACAGGCATCACCGAAGACGAACTGTTATATCTGCTATTTATTGGTCTTAGCAACATGTCACTCCGCACCAGCTACAAATACAAGGCAACAAGGCGCATGGCTAGCCTATAGTACAAACAAAAACCGATCCGACAAACGAAAATGCGGAAATGACACAGAATAAACGCGGGCAGATTCAGAATAATGGAACATAGAGAAGAACTGACATGTCGCAACAAATCTGACCTGAACAGTGAACTATCGTGTTCATGTTGTCCCATGTTGAACACTGTGTTCTAGGGTTCAGCATTACCACCTTTCCCTGCAATGAATGAGCCTAATGGCTTTCAAACTGTCCAACTGCTCGATCTACATATTACATGTAGTACCTTCCACAGGGTTCCCAGTTCCCATCTTTTACTGACATAAAACAGAAATACACGAATTCTCCAGGACCCCCATGAACAATTTTCCAGGACCTTTTCGTAGCCCACCAATGCTTAAATATAACAAAAAACATCATTTGCAAAGTATAGTCAATTGCAGAAACTGGCAAAATTCATCAACACTATTTAAAACAACAGTCAACACAAACTGGGTGATATACCATTGCTGCTTGTTTTCTATTTGAGTCTATGAAAAAATGCATGATTTTCAAGGATATTTTTCCAGGATTTTCCTGGACCTTCAGCTTTAATTTCCAGGACTTTCCAGAACCTGGAATTTTACAGAAAAAAAATCCAGGACTTTTCAGGAGGCGTGGGAACCCGGGTTCCACTTTTATACACCCACCCTGCATAATTTTCTGTAGTTTTCTGTGAGGATGTGTATCGAGCGTAAATTTAATGTTTCTCAGCAGCACGGCATCAGACATATGCACGAAACTGTGACTGAAGAATCATGCCATAAAATTAAACCGAAACTAAACTTGGTTGTTGGGGAAACTCCCAACGCTCCCACTGAGAGTTTACACGGAAGCAACACAAAGGCAGACGACGCATGACTCGACCAGAGAAGTGTAAGTTTGATTGCACATTACCCACGTGTAAAATTAAAATAAAACGGCATAAAACCAAAATTAAAAAACAAAAGCAGGTGAGAGTGGCAATAATTTAAAAACCTTTTAACAGCTACAAAGAATATAGTTACCATTTTGAAAAATCATGCCTTATTAATAGCCTACAGCATATTTTTGCTAGTCACAGAGGAGTGGACGGGGACGGCCAGCTATGGCTAAATTTTACAAGCTATATCGGGGCAGGGGATAAAATACTTCTTTGAAAACTAAGTGAAATAATGAAACAAACCATGTCAACCTGCATTAAACTGCGGAACACGCATTGCCATGCATACGGGTCTAGTTACTGAGCTCAATAAACGACGACTGTCACAAACTATGTGACAAACAACTGTAGGTCAGGAGGCTACTTAACATATTAATTTAAAACTGTCCACTGTCCAGGACGAAAACACGCAGTCTAGAGGAACAAACCGAAAGACAAACTGTTCAATTCACGTTATAGTTATATCCACAAAGCAGCAACATTCTAAAGTTGATGACAGACAGTATACAGCAGACAATTCAAGGGTTTCACACAGGTTCAATAAAATACGTACAACAAGCGATCGCCGTCGACTGCGTTTAGTCCACCATGAGTCGAGCCTATCACAGAGCAGAACGCGGCGTTACGAACTCACAGGGAGCGGGGAGCCTGTATTTTATTGCAGGTTTTGGGTTCACATTTCATACACTTGCAATACACCTGCAAAGTGACAAAAAAAGAGTTTTTAGTACTGTATTTTATCGCTCATGTGTGAACGCCGTTAAGACTGAGATGGGTTTTAGCTAAGCTAATCGATTCTGTTGAAACATGGCATCACAAACATCAGCAACAAGATACATACGCACGCCGGTCAGACAGGTGTCCGTTGGTGTCGGAACAATGAATGGGGTGGGTCAACGGTCCCCATAGCCATTTTCTCCACCCTGTTCCGAAAAGTCCTCCAGGGCTGCCTTATGAAGCTCAAAGTTCAGGTGGTATGGGTGTTGGTGATATGAAAAATGCAGTAGGCCTACCATAGACTATCATTCACATAGCAGGCCGAATGATCAAGGTTTGAAGTGCTGTACAGTGCATAGTGAGCAAAAGCTTACTTTGCAAGTTTGCTCACCCATGACACAGCATATAGAACGGATATGTTAAAAGGGCAAATAAGCTAGCAGATAACTAGGGGTTGGCGCTAAGCTCCCTGGAGGGGGTAGACTCGCATAAGACAACTGATGGGTAGGTCAAAGACTAGTGGGTCAAACCCCCAAAGCCCTCCCCTCCAGCCAACTATCACACCGACGTAGGTCAACAATGATGTTCCTGCAGAATGCAAGACAATAACAGTAGGATCCGGTGCAGCCTGGCAGCACAGACCAAAATTACAATATTGTGACCACAAAATAAACTGAACCACCAATCTACACTAGTAATACGTATATAGACACCAATTAACGATTCTCCTTGTCTGCACATCTCTTGCGAAACAAAAATTCAACAAAATAAAACACTGCAAAGGTAGCGACTACACGTAACACACTAACATCATATACATATGGCATATACTGCGAACCGTTCATCATCAAAGACAGCAATAATAATTGACATGTAAAATATAATCAACAGACTACAAAAAAAATCTGCTACAATTAAAACAAACAAACAATTTTCATATACACAGGAAAAAATGTAAAAAAAATTACCTTTTTAGTCAATTTACAATCTTCAAACTTACTCTACATGTAGTTTTCAGCTTTTCGGGTTGGTGGTGTGGCGTAGCGGTAATGCATTTCATCCGATAACAAAGTTACTCTACACCAGGTCAGGTTAGTACTGCGATTGGTGACTGCCTGTGGGCAGGTAAACCATCTCGGTATGTAGCCAGCGGCCTAGGTCAACTCAGCCTTCCATCCCTCCAGGGTAGGTAAATCAAGTACCATGCACATCTGGCTGGGGTTAAGGCGGGGTGCTTTCATCTGTGTCGGGTGGTAGGTAACACTGTGATCCCATACAGCAAGTGAGGCTCCATAGCTCTGAGATGGGCTTCCCATTAAGAGCTATATCACCACCTTTAACCTTTAACCTTTAATTAAAGAGAAATGCAAACGCTTACGAATGTAGAGGCAACACCGAGTGAGCTACGAACTGCAAATGTTCGTCCTTTGTGTCAAAGTTAACGAGTATTTAAATATAATGAAACAATAATAAATTTAACACAATCAATCGCAGACAGTTATCTAAGCCTCAAAGTTGAACTGAACCGGAGGCAATTAAAATGAAACACATGAATACGGAGTACACTAGACGATGACGCTGAAAAGCAAAACATGAATGCAACAGTCAAACAAACAGAAGCACTGGCATGCGCTGGCTTCATCAACACCAAGCAAGCAACAATCATTATCATCGACATGGTCCACAATATATGACTCTTGACACCGCCATGCACACGCCCTCTAATGATGACCCAAGGCCAGGGCCGGATCAAGCAATCTAATAAGGGCCTCGTCTGGCAAAACATGGAATCTATAGTTTTCCAGCACAAAGCTGTAAGTACAAAGTTTTTCAAAATGCTACTCAAATATTTACGTACAAAATAAAGGAAGCAAATGCGCATGTTACTTATAACCAGACTACAAAAAAGTACTGGAAAAATGCATCCCGCAGAAAGTTTCTCTCAATTTTGTCAAAATGTTATCGACAACAGATAGAATGCTTTGCTGTTCTGCTCACGACTATTGTGATAGTTATTAGCCCAGTTTTTGTTAAGTTCTTTTACAAGCATACCTTTCTTACAGCTCTGCACTATAAACAGAGCAGCTAGTTAATCACTGCTGCAAAGTTAAAGGTCCACCATATAGCAAGGGTCAAACTCACTGGCGAAATTTACCCGGTATCCGTTCATATTTTATTTGCTTGCTATATATACAGCACATGAAATACGGATTCTGAAGTTGAGCATTCTATTCTTTCTGTTTTTAAACTGCAAAAGAGAGACCTTGGTGATTTCAGTTGGACTGAAACAGGGCCCCACTTTATTCTGTTTTGCTACAAAGGCCCTTGGCGATGCAGCTAACTGATCCGGCCCTGAATGATCCCACGGGTGCGACTCTCAGCTTTGTGAAGACGATCAGCCACGACCAGAGGTTCTCGCTCGAAGATTCCAGACTGAGGAGTGTGAAAGACGATAGAGTAACAGCGACGTTCATCCGACTACCGACGATGCAACGAGTTGATTGATACAACTGCCCACTGCGGTCAGTATACAGCATACGGTCCATACAGCATGCACGCATTGCCGATGCCAATAGTATTATTCTGACTGCAACGTCAGCCAAACTTTCTGCCGCGGAGAAACCAAATAACATTCCAAAATACCAATTTCATACAAAAAAACTGAACTCTTTTGTGACTATACACAGAGAATTTGTCAAAAATTTCCAAACGAAAATGCTACAGCAAAGGCGCACGAAACTAGTTTTATATCCATCCGTGGCTGCTTTCCATTTCACGCCATTTGCCAAAACCCTGAAGATGAGAGTTTGCATGGCATCGCTCCATCGGTCAGTAAGTAAAACAGTTCATCGACAACGACACAGTACTTGTATGTTGAAACAGTCCCATTCAGTCAGTCAGCCAACTCAATCCCACCCGTTGTCCTTTATCATGTGTGCGACTTCGATTATATATTTTCCTTCCTTGTACTTCTGACTGGACTCGAACGCATGTTCCTGGCAACAAACAAACACACAGCGACAGACATGATTAAACAAGACTGATTACCGCTATATGCACCAGCATCGTTATATCACCAAGAAACGAAAAATGTTACGTTTTCAGGTCGGTCAAGTTGTTTTTATGTCGCCTGGATTATTAGAAGTACATAACGAATTTTAATGAAATTTTGTGAAGGGGTTGGGTATGGTGCAAAAAAACTGATTAGATATCGTTGGCCAACCACATGTTTTTTGAGTAATATGCATTCTGGATCGTTACCCAGAATTCTTCACCATTAGAAGACGAGGCGTAAAGTGACACTTTGCATTGTATCGACGAAAAGTATGAACAGATTTCGATGAACCTTTACAGATGGGTGGAGAATGGCGTAATAACAACCACTTAGATTTTAGTGTTCCAGCGTGCAGATCGTTGGTTCCTGATCTAGATTCAAAAAATTTTCGGAGCAATTAAGTTCAATGTGGTGGAAGCATTATTGTCAAATGAGGTTTTAGATTTCCTTGATAGCCTCTGATCAGTTGTAAAGAAACAAACTCTGAAAGTATGTATATGCCCTAGTACTACCGCTACTACTTCAGCCTTTTGTTTGCATTGAAATTCACCGACATACCTTTGACCACTGTGGAGGGCACCGACGGCGTTGGCAATAAGTGCTTTTATGTCCATGTTGCTGTAATTAATTGGTTACCACTTTCTAAGCCAAAAAACTCAAACTCTAGAAATATCTGTCATTGTGAAAACGGTTATGCTAGAGCAATTTGAACTACTGGGTGTTCTCGTCAGTTGATATTCGATTTTGATTAATGTCCACCTTGAACACACACTCAAGAAACCACCCAAGGCGTCCGTCCATCACAGAATCCTGATGGTACTCACGTATTTCCAGCCGAGCGTCGTTTTGCAGCATTCACAGTAGATGTCGGCGACGGCGTGCAATCCGGTCAGCAAAACCCGCTCCTCCGCCTGACCGCAGCCGACGTTTACGCTACCATCCAGACACACCACACACGATTACCTTTCAATTACATACCTACATTATCCACAAAAACTATAATATTTGTTCTCAAATTGCTCAGACAATCAAGCCTACGGTTAACCATGCACATGCGCTGTTGGCGTTTAGCTAAGGAGCATAAGAGATCTGTGGTTTAGATCAAATAATGCTGTCAGTTTACTTTCGGACAGACAGGTGTGCAGAATGAAAATTAAATCAATCAGGTTTACGTGAATTTTGACTTTTATTTGTAGACTCATGTGCGAAAACATAATCCCCACACAACACAGACACACAACAGCAACCAGCTTTACACATATAACTTAGGCTAACCGCCGATTACACATGTATACACGTTACACATCACGCCGAAACTACCGCTAACTACAGTACTTCAACTAAAGTCGGCACCAAACGTCGTAGCTTTTTACAGAGAAGCTGCAAAACTTTCTGAATGCCCTCGCAGTTTGATATGACACCTAAAGTCTTGTTTACAAAGAATTCACTCACTTGCAAAATTATTAAAAATTAAAATGGTCTGTCGAGTGACATCAACAAAAACAGCTGCAGAGCAACAGCAGCCTGCAGCAGCTACCGCTGTTAATAAACGTGGTCAGTTGATGAGTGAAAGCTGACGGATGACGTCAGCTAGTCATTGGGACAGACACATCCTGCAGAACTGCCGGCGGTAATGACATCATGACGTTTACTATGACGTGGGTGGGCTTTACGTCATCGCAGATAATAAACCAATCAGTGACGTCACCGGCGTGTTGTTGTCAACAGCTTCTTCCCTGCATATGGGATGGGCCACGTTCTCCAGAGTCCAGAGTCAAGACAGTTTCTAATAATTTTCCCAAGTCCTTCCTAACATCTTCCTAACCAACTAAGCCTTATATGGTCTCTCAAGATGTACTATGAACGTTTCCTATCTGAACTCTTGACGGCGTTAATCTGTGCACTTCTGAAAAAGTTCTTTATTCTTAATTCTATAAATTAGATCAACTAAAGTCAAGTCCAGTATACGTAGAAACTTTGTAGATTCGAACGTAACGATCGCAATCTTAAACGTCAATTCCTCTACATTCAGAAAATGCTCAGTTGCGAAGCAAAAAAAACTATGCGGGTCACTCTAAGTTCTGACCCGTGAACCGACCTGTACAGACCCGACCTGACCGAAATCGCTGCATGACCCGACGACTCAAGAGACGCCCAAAAACTGGAAAACATCACAACGCAATTTATTGACTCTCGGCTTCAATCTGCGGACATTACTGGCAGGAGTCGAGACCACGATCTTGGAAAGAGATCGGTCATGGGACAAAACAATAATGTAGTCTTGACCTTGGTGTCCAGACGCTGGTCGTCTTGTACAGATCGCTGACTATTAGCACTGCAGCAACGTCGTCGTCGTCGTCGTCGTCGTGCTTTAAAAACAGATCCCAGGCGTCGACCGAACGACTAGCAATAAACTCCACCGCAGTCTAATTCACGTCGGCCCGGCCTTGCAGCTATCTCAGACCAATAAATCGGACGACGGAAGCCGGGGATTTTATCGCCACGCCAGCGAGCGCTGCGCCCGGCGCCGGCGGGTTTCAATTACGCTCAGGTGTAGTCTCTGTCTGTGTGCGCCGAATGGGATGGGATAGGATGAGATCATGATCCATGCGGACGGACGGCAATAACGGCGGCGAGCCAGGAGCGGAAAATTGCAGCGGCGACGACCGCGGATTTGTGCACACGACCAAGAGGAGACACTAAGGCAGCTGCGATATGTCACCGCATGGCGCCGGCTTACTTCAGAGGTCGTCCGTCGTCATGGAGACCGCTGCAAGTGACGTCACCAGGCCAGCAGCAGCAGCAGCACATTGATCCAGCACAGCACCAGGCAGCAGCCATGTACGACTAGCCCGCCAGCCGACGCTCGGTCAATTGTAAACAAAAACACACTACCACTGCAATTAGGTTAACTACGTTATCTGATATGCCTTTTATCATGCGGCCGTCTTAACAGGCCGTATTGTCTTGTCCGTCCGTCCGTCTGTCTGTCTATCGCCGTCTCGTGCGAGGTTTAACTCGAAAATCATAAGGCACAGAAAAATAATTGGTGCGACCGTTTTCCAGTACAAGAGTAACGAGCGTGCCAATTTTCAGTTCAAAAAGTCAAAGATCAGAGTCAAAGCTTTGCAGTGCAGTCGGCAGCTAGTACATATAGCTAGGCGGACAGTCGCATTTTATGTCTGCACTGGGCCGACATTTTCGTTTGTTTAATCGCCAAACAAGTATCAAAATGTCCACTCATCTTTCTTCTGAGGCTTTTAATTTATGGCGAAGTCAACACAACAGGCATGCAGCAACTCCAGCAATAGACCCTTAATAGGCCTATCCGAAGCAAAGAAACTGAGTCCTGAATCAATTTAACATCAGCGTCATCGGCTTTGCTACTATAAGTTAATAATACATCACATCTACTTTAAAAAGGTTAAAACAAAAAAACGAACGATTTGAATAACATGAGCAATACTTTTATGGCTGCAATTCACAGCTGACCCTCAACTGTTCAGCACGCAGTTTGAGAAAAATACTTCAGTTAGAAATTAAAAATCGTTGACATAACAGCAAAACATACTGCTATGACTTTTGACCTATAACGACGTCAGTGCGGCTAATGTCAGTAAATCACAGAGGCGCCACTGACTGGCACACACGGTGAGTAGTTTATGGCTATAAGGACGACGCCGTAGAGACGACGACGACGACAGTACTTGATCGACATTGATCGATCTGCTTCCTGGACGAACGACCGCTAAGCAGCTATCCTTGGAACCGTTTGTGCGTCGAGCTGCTAAAAATAGTCGGCTCCAGTGACAGATGCAAGCATACAGCCCGCCGGAGATAAAACGAACGACGACGTCGACGTCTACTAGTAGAAATACGTACTAGCTCCGAGCAGAGCAACTCCCCAACCCAATCCCATTTCCCCAATCAGCAATGATCCGCTGCACCGCATTCGTGATGCCACGGCAGCGGCTGCTGCTGCTGCAAGACGCTGCAAAGCCTCCTCCGCATCAAAAAATAGCCGGCGGGCGGCGCAAGCCACGGTCCACATTCGCCATTGGTCGAAATGAGGCCAACACATGCGACCCGGCAGGCACCGAGAAACTGGGACATCGCATCAGCTGTTCACGGCTGAGCGGACAGGCTGACTGGCAGGTTGAGGTTATTAGCAATAGCTGGCACCAGTTTAGAGCTGGCCAATATAATTCGCTGGTTATTAACCAGAGCTCACGGCTGTAAATAACAGCGCCAATGTCATGGCACACAACTCGTTCGAGAGTCAACACAAAAAGTCCGGTCCTGAGTCGTCGCGGTTCGCTGCTGCATTACAATACAATGTCCTATCACCAACGACCAGCCTCACCATTAACTCGGTTTATTGTCAGATCCAGCGGCCGTCCTTAAATAAACCATAATACGGATTTTTACAGTCCATCTGTACCTCTGTCCCGTGCTGGCTCATCAACTCGAAAAAAGCGCAAAAACTCCCAACTGGCGTGAACGTTCCCATTGACAGGAGCAACCGGTGTGCAAATTTTCAACTTAAGACGTTAAAACGCAAAAGTTTATGGTGCACAGATCCACACGGATGGCCGCATATGTCGACAATGGCCGACGCCCGACAGCATTTATCTCAACTCAATCAAAGCTGCATGATCTACTAAAATACTTCTGATTATTTTTATTTTTATTATTTTTTGACGATTCATCAATCATGAATTTGTACAATACATGCACGAAAGGGAAGATAAAAAATTATAATACTTTTACATCAGCAAATAAAATGTACCGCAGCCATCCATCCTTGTAGCTTTATCGCCTTGGCGGCCTTGGAGACATGCGAGAAACGCGCTAGATGTGGGGCTGGCGTAACATTTACTCGGCGAGATAAAATAGTAGTCATAATCATTCACGCTGCATACAGCTCTCTTGCAAGCCTGCACTATTATACCCCAGAGAACCCGCCGCTGTCGTCAGAAACTGTCATTTATTCAGAAGAAGCCATCTCGGCATTGCGTCAACACTTCTATGACAAATCAATACTTCTGCGAACCACTCACTCACTGTGTTTTTATATACTAAGCCTGGTCACGACAACTTGCCCAGTAAAAACTCAGCAGCAGCTATTACTCAGAAATATCCTTGCGCATACCGACCGCACATAAAGCCACAGAATACTGCACGCTGTCATCATACAAAAAAGACGTTATTGTCTTTGCATACTTCCGACCAAACTTTCACCTTATCACCTGTTCACCTCGAATGACCTTCAAAAAACACTCGAGGCCACGCAGTATCTTGCAAACGTGTCAGTGGATGATTTTTGCGCGCGATAGCAGAATGCTTCGCGCGTCTTAGCCATGGCCGGGGCGTCAGTCGGTCCGTCTGTCACACTCGTGAGCTGTATCAAAACGGTGCAAGCTAGGATCACGAAATCTTCACCATGGGCTGCCTCAATGTCTCTAGTTTTTTCGTGACAAAATTTCGTGCCCCTGGATGCAGGGATTCTCCTCGAACGAGAGCGTCAATGAAGGGTAGGTCCCCTAAAAAGACGTTATTTTGCCGTTATTGGCTCGTATAGTGTGAAAACGGTTGAAGATAGGTATAGACATGCTGCTTATCATAACAAGCACATGTGACAGACTTTTTAGATTTATCAATATCGATGACCTTGAACGACCTTGAACCCCCAAAAGGGGTTTTAGTGAATATTTCACAATTTTTGGATGCAGCACACATTTCAACACGAATTGGGACAAAATGGCTAGAGATAGACCAAGACAACCTGTGTATGAAATTTTCAGCATTAAACGTAGATTTTAGCAGTCTAAGTCCCGATACTCTAGAATCAAGGAGGCCGGCGCAGGCGGGCGTCAAACATACCCCCCTAAAAGTGGTTATTTTACCGCAATTAACTCGTGTAGCGTGAAAACGGCTGCAGATAGGCACAGACAGGCTGCTTATCATAACAAGCAATAGTGCTGTAAGCTTTTTATTAATGTCAACGTCAATGACCTTGAATGACCCTGAACCTCCAAAATAGGGGGTTTTAGTGGTTTTTTTGTGATTTCTGGCTGCAACATACATTTTAAGAGTGAATTGCGCCAAAATGGCTGGAGATGGACCTGGACAACCTGCGCATGACATTTTTTTGCATAGAACGTACATTTTTAACAGTACATTTGCACATGGGGGACTATTGGGGGTCATTTTTGACCCCACCGTCAGATATTCGACGACTGCGTCTGTTTTAGTTGACTCTATGCTCAATGCTTCAATGACTTTGTAGCCAAAAGTGTCTGCTATGGAACAGTAAAAACTGGGTGACAGTACGTGTCTTGGGCAATTTTTAATAATTTATTTTCTGAACCTACACTCTGTATGAGCGCTGTAGGAACCTAAAACAGTGCCAACGCAGCAGAGGTCGTTATGTGGGTGCGGCAGTAATCCAGTAATCGCGATAACATCGTCTGTTGTCGGCGGAAAGTGCGTAGTGAAGACGCCAGCTAATTGCGGGGCAACGGTTGACTATCTGCGGTAATTAACTGACCCGCCGACCCGCGCCGTCAGCAGCGAAGGAACTGCGTATTTTGGACGTTTATAGCGTCGCATTAACTGCATATTAACACTATTTACATATATATTCGCCAGAAACGATTTAATGCATGTTGTTCCGAAGACATTCTGCTAATAGAAAGTACTTTTTGTTTTGTTAAACCTACAAAACTGCACGAGAAAAGAGATTTAGTATAGGTCATTTCCGACCCGAATGTGCAAACGACTAAATAAATGTCGATGTGCAAACAGACTGTTAAAAATCTATGTTTCGAGCTCTTAAATTCAAGAAGTCTTCCGTAAAGAGGCCTCAAATTTAAGTACTCTTTCCAGACGCATTAATATCTAATTGCTGTAGGCCTACACTAATTGCCAAAGTGGCAGGACCGCTGCTATCGCGCGTCATGTGAGCTTTGCTCAAATTACTTGTACAATGTTGGGCCACAAATGGTGGACAATTGTTGTTAATTGCCGTAGAACAACCTCAGCTCATTCCTCTATCAAATCTCGTGACCCAGTTACGCACCAGTATGAGTGAAGATTCGTAAGACAGTTCTCTATAGAAAAAAAACTGTCGATATTGGGCCAAATTTATTGGAAGTCGAACGCACACGTGTTGGAGTTCTTGAAAGCATTATACAGAAAGAAGTAACCTCAGTCGTACTTAAGACATTTACTTACTTACTTACGCATTTACTATTAACAGAAGTCCGGGGTTTTACGCCTGCACGGGGTCTCGCTAGCAAACAGCAATGATGTGAACTTAACCGGTCAGCAGACTGGCATGTAGCAAGCAGTGTCTGCAGCCATTAAGCATAAAGCCGATCATTTGCAGCTGTCCACTCACGAACCTGGAACTCCTTGCCTCCGGATGCACTGCGCTATACGGTAACCACTGGAAACCTTTCAAGCAATTCTCACTGCACATTAGTTCCATTACGGTCCTGGTGCCTAGCAGCAACTGCTATAATTGGAAAACAAAGCCGTGTAAATGATCCAAAATTCGCGAAAACGTGCCCTGAGGTAGAAGTAAACGGTGTGCCGATTCTCAGTTCGAAAGGTCATAGGTCAAGTCATCGGACGTCAAAATAACTTCAAGAAAATGACGCATATCTGGAATGCATGTTAATTCACAGACGGCAAGCGACTCAAGCACCGACTCACTCGTCCGACTGCAAATTAGACCTAACCGTTGATGGACCTAATTCACTGTCAACGCCTGCGACGTTCGGTAATTGGACGGACGGCAGCATAACGGCACGGGGCGCCCGCCGACATTTTTCCTGGTATTTGACCGTTACTCAGCATTATTTTGCGTTGAGATTTTTACTGCGCGCTGAGTTATCTGCGGAGCGGCTAACAAGGTTCAGGTATGGCGCCTTGTTCAGCATCACATGCAGGTATATACCGCATGGATCTCTAGAGGCTTCTATACCTGATAAATGTACAAAACATTAGTTTATACACTTGTTAACAGCAACATTTAAGGACTTGCACATCGAAAACAGCAAAAATTACAAAAGGCGATATTGCCCGCATCACACTGACTGTGTGTCAATGTGCTGCTGAATAATATCACCTTTTGTAATTTTTGCTGTTTTC
>Ga0209367_1002041_pt1 | contig 26124 bp, 15 predicted proteins | sample WorMetLIZISLAND2_FD_187412 | JGI IMG/M metagenome (GOLD analysis project Ga0209367, IMG submission 187412) | Marine gutless worms symbiont microbial communities from Max Planck institute for Marine Microbiology, Germany - Olavius geniculatus... ... | reverse complement strand
ACACTGACATTTCACAAGGTAGTGTAGTGACACACTTAGGGTGTGGTAAGATTTATAGTGAGAGTTTTATTGCAAATTGTCTCCTGATTCTGACAGTGAAAGAATTTTGAAAATCGGTTAATATTTGGTGAAGTTATGAGGTATACAAAAAACTGTGCCATTTTTTTTGGCCCACCCTGTATATACTGTGTAAACTTTTGTGTTGAAGTGTCTGTATTGTATATGGCAAACTGTAAGTTGTGATTTTCCTGTGTTAGCTGACGTTTTGCTGTTTCTCAAGAAATACGATCCCAAGTCACGAAGCATCACTTACTGTGGTCACATTTACGTACCAATATCAGCCAAAATATGTGAGTCTTCTCGATTTATGCTGTTTGATCGCTAGGTTTGTAATTAAGTAAGTAAATCATGAATTTATGTAGTGCGTCAAGCCAGGACAGCCGCCAATGCATGGCATACATTAGTACTCCGAGTTTAAAGCAATTTCTGTCCTAAGTAATATTATCTACAGACAGCGGTGATGTGAACATTGAACAGCTGATAGTGAGCAGGCATTTGACGTTATACATAACCAGCCAAATTCTGTCATTCATTATGTTGTTATTTTCTTACCATTGCCACTTCTGATAAGCTGCATAATCAGTATAGAGATAGCTTTACAATACCGGTATGCGATATGATGCGTATCATGCTCCATTCTCCTAAGTTAAATGTGGAAGAGATGAACAAGTTAAACAAAAGCCAAGTGCATAAGTAGTTTGTAATGAACATGTGAATTATGCATGTCGTTTCACTGATGGTGGGTTAAGTGGTGATTTTGCTGAATGCTGATATGATAGGTGACAGCTTATTGCCGAGCTTATGTGACCGCGGCCACTTTCCACGTGGCACTGATCTGACTCTGTATGAGGTATGTGCTGTTGACAAATCGATTAATCTCTACTGAATTGCTGATCTTTCATGGATTACACCATGTGTCTTATTATGTTTTTTTTATTTATCTTAGGCATTAAATGCTAAGCTTTTTGTATGGAGTGCAGATTTTTGACAGTTGATATAATGCTTGTTTAAAGCTTTTTAAAAATGTAATTATGTGTATTTTTCTGTTAAGTTGAATAGTACAGGTGTAAGATGCTGTTTGAGTGCAACTGAGTCTGTGACAGTACTGCTGCATTTGTTAGGGTTAGAACATTGATATTGTTCCATCAATCCATCATGGTATCTGATGATCATGATATTAACTGCTATTGGCATGGAATGGTTGTCATTGCATTTGCGTACATGTACATGTGATGTTCAACTATAAACAAACTGGAGAAGCACAGTCACCAAAGATCTACATATAAAAAATGGGGTACACTTGAGAGGAAGCCAAGGTGGCAGCTCTTGACAGACATGGATGGCATCAGATTGTGGCCCAATGCATCCACGTGGAGGTGGTGTGAATCGAGGTCGTGTGTGTTAGTTTGGCAGCTAGCAGAAGCAAGCGGTTTGTATGCAGGAGGTGAAACCGAACCTCGTGGAGGAGATCAAGCCACTGACGGAGTCACTGGAAAAGACTCTGGAGGAGTTGATGGATGGAGACATTCTTGTTTTTCAGCGCAGTGACGTTGATGCACTGAATTCTGATCGACATGATCTTGCTACGGCCAGGGGCTACTTTCGGTAGTACTCAGTCATTTTACTCACTTGCCTTTATTCTTGTTAATATACAAGGGTCGTTTAATAAATAAGTTACAAAACAGCATCAGTTTGTTAGTTTTCCATATATCAAAAATCCAAAGTATACGTTTTGTATGGAGTTTAATTCTGAGTACTAGATGTAAGTCTTATTACGATGACGTCACTGAGACGTCATTTATAAACATTAAATATGTCAACACTGCCACTGAAATCTTCCCGTGACCAACAGCGTGCGTTACTGTTTTTTTCTGGAGGCAAAAAATCTTGATGCAAATCAGATTCACTCTGAGATGCATCCAGTATATGGCGAAAAGTGTTTTACGAAGTGAACAGTACACATTTGGTGCTAGGTGGGTAGAAATTTGCATCATATACCGGGGTGCAATCAGTTGTTCTTCAGTGGCATGGACAGCAGCCAGCATCTTTCTTTGCATCGAGCATTCAGAAGCTTGTTGTAGATACGACAAATGTTTGAGTGAACTCGGACGATATACTGAAAAATGAAACAGTAATGATTAACATTTAAAGAGGGAGGATTAACTTGCTAAGTTTATTTATCTTTTTCTCGTTCACATGCTGTTTATCACGAGTTCAATAGTATACTGGTGGAGAAAATAATACACATACAAACTGTCTTCTGTGAACAATCAAAATCATGCATATTACAAATAAAATTCCCTACAAAACCTCTATCTCAGATTTTTGATATTTGGAAAGCTAACAAAATGATGCTGTTTTGTAACTTATTTATCGAACGACTCTCGTACTTTACTACAAAAATTAGTGTAATGAGTGTTTTAAAGGTCTGCTGGCTGGTTCTTTGTAGGGCTTGTCCACACCTCGGGGTGTGTAGTTGCACAGTTTCAACATTTGGTTGTCTTTCGTAATTTTTCGGTCGTATATTTTTTATAGTTTTTTTGTTTGTGCTGGATTGCTTGATTTGCAAGTTGTTTTTGATTGAATTAGTTTTGTTGTTTGCTGGACTGCAGCTGTGGAATAATCTGCTAGTAGAACTTTGACAGTAAAATATATTTTTGAACAGTTTAAATGACCACAGAAGAGTGAAGATGTTACTGTTTGATTGAAATAATAGCACATTGCAATTTTTTTCTGTTTAATTGCAATAGTTAGTAGTACACTCACTTATAATGCAATGAGAATCTGGATGAACCTTTTGTGTTATGTGGTGTGGTGTTGCTGCAGTGATCTGTATTTCCGCACTGATGTGACGTTCTGTGACAAGCAAGTGTTTTCCGACCCCGGCTTCACGTTAGAGTTGTCACAGAAGATGAACTACGATCAAGTCGCTAATGCCGTCGCACAGCACCTCAACACTGATCCATATCTACTTCAGTTCTTCCGATCACAAGGGTATTCTGTTTTTGTGTGTGTTGTATACACGGTGTTTCATAGAAAGGCACCCTTTTTCTTTCTTTCATAATTTTCTAAAATGATGATCAATTTGCATAAAAATTTTTACTATATGTAGCTGAAGAAATACTAATTTAAGATATTTCAACAAAATATGGCTGTTAGTTAAATATTTTTTGCTAGTCGTGATGTAACGCTGACGTCATAATGTGCCTTGAGTACAAACTTGCCTGTCTCAGCTGGTGCTGTCAGTTGCTACTCTGCTTCAATGGTGAACTTAATCTGGTTCACTGATAAAAAATGTTAATCGTAGCAGCACTAAGCAACACAGGGGCATGAAATGAAGCATATTGCGATCCAAATACTCGACCATTTTGCAAGCAATGTGTGCTGATGCACTGTTTTTCTGGAAGATGAAAAAGTCAAGCTATTTCCACAAGTGCGTGAAAGTGATCATTTCAGGCTTTTTTTGTGGCTGCAATGGTAAAACATCAACAGTTTGTCATTAAGTGAACCAGATGAAGTTCACCATCAAAGCAGGGCAGCTATTCAGCAACTGATAGCACCAGTTGTGACAAGCAAGTTTGTTTTCACGGCACAGTATGACGTCAGCGTTACATAACAACTAGCAAAGAATATTTAACTAACAGTCCTATTTTGTCCAAATATTGTGAATTACATTTTTTTCAGCTACATCTGGTAAAAATTTTGTGCAAATTGATCATTATTTGAGTAAATTATGAAAGAAAGAAAAAGGGTGCCTTTTTATGAAACACCGTGTATATTTTGTGTGATTTTATATTTGTTCATTTTTGCATTTCTTATGATTATTTTATGTGTTTGTATGCTTTTGCTTTTTTTGCAAATAAACATGCTCGTTAGTTTAACTTACTTGCTGTAGAACGTTGATGAAAATTTATGGTAATTCATCTGTAGTTTTGCTTTGTTGTTGGCTGTATTCGACCATTTATGATCCAATTTTAAGGCATATTTTTTTATTTTTTAGTGTCCGATCACCTACAGATAGGATTGCCCATGCTGCTGTTGTTGTTGTTGTAGTTTTAATAGCCCACCAACTTTTATTTTGTCATCATGCATTGTCACGGTTGAGGAAGAGATGCTTGATGTTGCTGGAGACAATGTGAGAAGAGTGGGGGGATACGGAGTCATTTGCAGCTGTTGTGCTGGGCAGACTGTCATCGGGTACAGACGTCGACATGCCGTGCCGAGGCTTGTTGTCGACGTTCTTTCGACAGCAGGTGAACCAGCCGGCTGTTGGTTCCGCCATGAAAAGGCGACTCCACCAGAACCATTGCCCATGCAGTCGTGCTCATCACTTTGGATGCTGTAGTCTTTTTGTTGCTTGCTTACACCACCTGGTTTGGCGTGTATGTATGTTCGTCGGTATGGTATGAGTTTGATGAGTTGTAACGTTGTTTGTATGTAACGTACTTGGTTGTTTGTCGACAGTTACCGTGACTCGCCAGGCAACCCAATAAAGTGTACATTCGAAGGTCAGCTTAAGGACTTGTTCCAAGGCTACAAGCCGAAGCAGCAGCGCAAGATGTACTATCAGCAGGTAGCTTATGCACTTCATTAATGATATCTGTTAGTTTGCCGCTTTAAAGCTGTACAGGAATTTAGCCATTGTTTTAGCCAAAATTGTGCTATTTTTACAAATTAGGCTTCAGCCATATTTTGTCCGGATTTCGCATTTGCATCAAATTTTATGATAATTTGCTTTCAGTCTGATATCTTGACTTATTGATTTGATTAGCTGAACCTCACGAATGATATCTTGTTGATTTGCGATTAGTGATGACTTGACTGATTACGTGAACTAAGTTGGCTGGTTGCCTCTTGTTTTATCCTCATTTTTTTGTTGGTTCCTAACCTGAGCAGTCAGCACCATCTCAGTCTGTGTAGCACACCCACGTTGCTACTCATTATCGGGAGATTATCTTATTGTTACAGCACGAGCACATACTTGTGCAAGTTTCTGGCCATTTCTGTCACCCAACGTCAGAGTGCAATCAGTTGCATAGCGTATGCTGAAGTTGTATTTTTGTGAGACCTTTTTCAATTTTGACAGAATTTACATTAGAATGACAGCCACACATACTGTCACTGTGTGCTGTGTGTTGGCACTAGCTGAGCATTCGAATCGACGAGCTTGAAAACAAGCGACAGTTCAAATGTATGTGGGTCAGCTGCACGCTGAAAGAAGAAGTCAGTATCATGCAAGCACATTACCTTGTTTATACAATAAATTGTCAACTATTATTAATAGTATTTAATGATGCAGTGCCATGTGCTAATGCAAATTTGCCAACAAACAGTTCTTAGCCAATTGTGATTGCAAACTTGCAGTCTTTGCTGTAATCGGTTGTTGCATTTATCTTGACCTTGTACTTCTTAGGAAGTTTGTATTTTTACCTTCCCATGGAGTTGATGGGCTGGAAATTCTACTTGGTAGATATTGTGTTAGGGGGGTATAAACTATCAATAAAGATTTGCATTGAAAATTGTCAAACTGTTACACATAGAGAAATGTTTACCATAAACAGCTTGTAAGAGTTCAGCAACACTCTATCTATTGATGCCATTACTTATCTGATTTGACTTTACCTTCTCCAAAAATAATGTGTTTGTTGTTATTATTATTATGATCCTTTCGTAATTAGACAGTGGGCTGAAATACACTGTGTCTCAAAAAAACATCCCCAGCATTTTTTGACTGTAACTTGAAAACCAATTATCAGATTTTGATAATTTTTGGTACAAATATTTCTGACACAATTTGCCATCAAATGACTATTTAGTTTGTCACCTCAACCAACGTTTGTTTCTGCACTACGTGCAAAAATCACAACCAGCGAAATATCACTATTTTATCCAATGCGGTAAGATTGCTTAATTAACATAATGTGTAAAAACACATTTTGTTCACATTTCCGACACTGTGGCTGACACTTCAAACACTTTTACTGTAGGCAGTTGAAAAATGGAAAACTGAATGAAGTGTTGGCCCGCTATGCGAACATAGGCAAGGAGACACTTTCTCCATTCACTTGACAGCAGTATTGAAAATGTTCTGCTCCATACCGATACAGGCTCTACCAGTCACTTCTGACTTTACAAACATTTCTAAACTTTATCTGGTGGACACACTGGTGCAAGACAGTCAAACCTTGTAATAGACCTGCTGTTGGGGCCCACAAATTAGGACAGATGGAATTTATTGACGTTTTTCCATTCATTTTAACACGTATTATGCCTGGTCTGCTTTCCCCAGGTAGTATCAGTCATGATATTTTTTACCACTGACTCAGATGCCTTGGACTTCTTGGAAACTCCAGAAGTCATTAACCCATCTCAGCCCAGGCTGCAACTCTGCCTCAGCATACAGGCATTTCCTTTCAGTTTTGGCTGAAGTCTTTTATTTTAATGCAGGCCTAGTACTTCAAGGATCCTGACATAACTCACCTGGTTAGACGTATTTACACCGTGGCTCGTATTTGGAACTGTTCCAAACAGTGCATGCTCTGTGCATTACTGCTAATCTGTTGGTACTGATCATTTCAAAGTTAATATTTTTGATGACCAAAGCTAGAATGATGATAATCTGTCTGATGATGAGTTGTGTTGATGGTTGCACAGAAGGAACTGGTGTTATACCCAAACAAGAATGGCTGTGTGCGCGACCTGCTCGAGGAGGCTAAGAAACAAGTTACGACTTCACCTGATCTTGGTTCTGGTCGACTAAGGTACATTATAATATCACACTTTATTGCAGTTTTAGGCAAATGCTTTACATGATACTGACAGTATAACCAGTTTAGGCATGCAGACTATAAGCACAATTGACACGCTACACGAACGTTTATTATGGGTGTTATCTCTTCCGGCTACTACTGTTACAAGTACTGCATTTACCGACAATGCCATAAGTTAATTTATTGGTTCGAATCAAACACGTAATTATATCATTGAACAAGCTGAAACATTATAAATATGTACAGATAGCATAATTCCTTTCACTGCCTGTACGAGGAATTTAACTGAGGCTTTGCCATCAGAGACCTTCCTACCACAATTGATGGTGAATGTTTCGCTGCTGTGTTTGCAGTCACGTTGTTCATGATGTGAAACTGCAGAGAGACCGTAAACAATATGCTTTGATTTCTTCATAAAGAGTGTATCGTAAAATTGTGCTGATTGTGCAGACTTGTAGAAATAATCTCAAACAAGATATTCAACGTGCAGAAGGATGATGCTCAGCTGGAATGCATCAGTATAACGAATGCTGCGACCAAGCTGTACCGCATCGAGGAAATTCCAAAAGACGAGCTTGACTTGGCAGATGATGAGCTTATTGTTCAGGTTGCACATTTCAACAAGGTAAAATTCCTGTCACTCTTTGTATTCTGTGTTGTTGTTGACTTTGATCTTGATTGATCCCGCATGATCCAACTGGACGCATTGGGCCACACTTTGACACTGTTCGTTTTGCCACCTCCGCTGCCTCCCAGGTGAACCCCATCATTTGTAGGTCTTTGTTGACTGCGCCACTCAGGTTTGTTTGTGGTTGACCTGGTCCTCTTTTGTATCCTGGTACCTGTTGTTGTTACATAAACTTTAATTAAACTTCAAGTCCTTCTCGAGCCTCAAGGCCCATAAGGAAGAAGGAAGGGACCACTAGTCTTTGTTTCCTTAGCTTTCAGCCAGAGACCAGCTTACACTGCTAGACCATGGATAATAGGCTAGTGCATCTTGCAGTCTTTGTACCCCAGCTTTTGTTGGTACTCATTGTGCCTACCTGGTGGATAGCTATTCTGAGTTCACATATGGTTTTGATTGAACATTTTAGGATCTTGTATGGATTTAACATCTCAGTCTGTGTACATTGATTTTGTAATTTTATTTCTGACAAGTAAATTCTTGTGTACTAAGCTGACATGCATTGATAGATTTTGTACTGTATGGCTTATTGTTTAGTGCTGCATAGCTGCTGTCTTGCAGTCCGCAGTACTTAGTGTGATATTAGTACAAGTACGTGCTTAGTTCTTTTCAGTTGAATTTTGTTGCTGTCACCATTCAGTAAACATGTGATTATTTCTTGTAGGAAATATTTTCAACATTCGGTGTCCCGTTCTTCTTGCGGATAAAAGATGTGAGTATTTTGTGATATTTTATCCAAATTTGGGACTTTTTTGAATGACAGATGACCACTTTATAGTGGACATCCTGCATGGGTGATATAAGAGGGGTGAAGAGACCAGTGTGACATGATATAAGTCTGCTATAGTTCATAGAAGTGAACGTTTCCACTGTATAGTTTGTGTATTGTGAAGTGAGTTTGTGGTATGACTGTAGAAATAGAGCATTGCATCTCATTACATGGCTAAGAAGTATAGAATAGTGGAGATTTGACATGCTGAGTGTAAAGCGAATGCTGATTGGGTCAAGCAGTGTGTGATGAATGTTGATTAAAATCTGTGGAATTAGGCAGAGGGGACATTCCAGGAATATTCAGTGACTAAGCACCAAAGAGGATTGTAACAGTTTTGACATTGCCTGAAGTTGTGCACAGTTTAGCAGATTTATATGAAATATGGTTGTTAAAATTTTTTGTGTAACTTGCTGAATTGGTAGTAATTTTGGCATTTTTTCATAATGTTTCTGTTTTGTTTACTCTGTAGAAAGAGCCAATTAGTCAAGTTCGACAGCGCATTCAGGCAAAGCTTGATGTTCCTGATAAAGAGTTTGAAAAAGTATGTATTTATTAGCTAGCATAGACTGTTATTATAATGATGCATTAGCAATTCTGTGTGTCTGTATTTGGTCTTCTGTGAAAATTTCTGTCAAAAATATGGGAGATTTTTACATTTGACATACAAACAGCCATCTACCTCATAATTATAATATATGAAAAACCAGAACACTGTAAATACATTTGGATTGGATTACATTGGACTAAATAACACTGGAATACTTCTACTAGTTGAGTAATAGTATTACTTAAGTACTTGGTTAATAGCTGTTGCTGCAGTATTGCCATGGTGATGATATGATTATGATGGTGATTATATGGTGCTATATAAATGTGTTTTTATTGATTGAATCATAGTTTTTTTTGCATCTGTGCAGTTCAAGCTTGCAATTGTCGTCATGGGTCGGCCAAAATATCTTCCAGAGGACAGTGACTACGTCGTCAGTTTAGATGACTTTCAACCTCCGCACTGGCAGGGTCGATCTAGATCATTTGACGGTATTTGCCTCAATGCTGATTAATGTGATTATGTGTTATTATGTGGCAGTCCAAATAGGTTACATTAACGGTCTTACCAGTCTGTTTGACTCGTACCTGGCAGAAAGCAAAAAGATGTAGAAAACCAAAATTGAAGGGAACATTCTCCAGTGTTTGAGAAACCAGCGCACCAGTTTTTAGCTCAGAATGTCATTAAGGTTGCACAGATCTAGATCGATGGTTATATCATATGTACACACTGAGGCAGCATGTTTTTAGCTTAAATACGCATAGTTGTTGCGAGCAGCAGGGCTTTTATGTTGCAGTTTGGGCAACACAAAGGACATGTGGACTACAAAAAATGGTCTGCTTCAGCAGTTGCCAAGGGTTTACTTCAGGGAGAACGGGGAATCTGCCTAAGCTTGAGGTGCTTTTTATTAGAAATTTGGGGAGGTGCGTTATTGCTATTGTTGCTTGCCTTAACAGTTTAAAACATAATTGATGCTTTGATGTTTATATTTGAAGTAGTTTTTGCTTCAAACTGCATTTGTTAGGCGGAAAAAGTAAGGAGGAACCAACTTCTGCTAAAAAGGCGTATGTGTGTGTTCTGAAAACGTTGTTCGGCTTGGCCATACATAACATTTAGTCCTTCTATAGTCATAAGGCTCATGGGGCAGTGCTGATTCCTTGTTTCCTTAGCTCTCGACCAGACACCAGTTCACACTGGTCAGACCACAGATATGGAGCTAGTGCATCGTGTGGGGTGCCTGTTTGTGTCCCAGCTTTCACTGGTACTCATTGTGCCTACCCACGGAGGATTGGCCAGGTTGTGTTGACCTGGGTGGCTGGTTACATACTGAGATGGTTTACCTGTCTGCTGACGGTCACCCATCCGACTACTAACCGGGCCCAGCGTTGGTTAACTTCGTTGAAGCAACCAACGACATTACCAACTAAGCCAGACCACCACCATAAGCTGTTGCTGGTGAGTTAAGTTGTAATGAGCTGGCATGGGCCACTGTAGCGTATTGAATGATATGCCTGGGTGGATTCAGCAAGCACTGTTAGATTCTAGTTGCTGATTATTGCCGTGAATGATATTTTCATGTGCCTTTGATTGTTTTGTGACATGTGGCGCTATATAATAAGTGTGTTTTGATTGAATATGGTGCAGAAATAATGTGGTGAGAACTTCTTGTGTGTCTGCTTGCTGGCATTTTGTCCTTGCTGGCTTGGAGAGTCTGTATCTTGGCATGAGTTTGTGACTGTGTATTTGTCAATTCTATGGTGTACTTCATTTCAGTGTTATATTTGTGTCTAGGGCAAGGCGGCTACCAGGCAAGGCCGTGGATTGGCCTCGATCACATAAATCGGTCCAAAGGCCCTCGTGCAGCATACTTGGAGAAGGCAATCAAAATCCACAACTGATTTAGCACTAACTCTTCACGATTGCAGTGGATGCAGCTGTCTCTGCTAGTCGGGTTATGTTGGGGGTCACCATGACATGTAAACCACCTGCCGTTATCCGCCAGTCAGTCACTGTCACTGTCATGGCACACCGTTATTATCCTCGTCATAATATTGTTCATCAGCAGCCAACGTTGGCTGGTAACGAACACGTCGTAGGTTTTTATCATTGACAAAGAAGCGCAGCTGATGCATTTGTTGATGATATTGGGAATTTGAAATGGATTTTTGCCGTTGCGATCAGTCTGGCAGCACTGGTCAATGGTCACTGGAACGTTCGATGGTGTAAATTATCATAGCAACAGCACAGTGTACATAGTAGACGATGATGGATGCTGAAGTGTGGATGGTACTTGCAACACGTCACTTGTCTGATTAGTTGCCACTTTGCTGTGATCTCGCACATTGTAATAATAATACTCGTGTCTGTATATAGTCTGTACTGTTATCAGCTGAATTTTGTTCATCTCTGCCGTTCTATGAATTCTAGCGCATGAACGTCGGATAACTTACTCAAGAGTGTGTGTAAGAATGTTTACGCAGTGGCAAAGTAAAAAGTAAGCCCCAGGTTTTGTTCATGACTGCATCAAATATTGAACTTCTTCCAAATTCTTTCACTGATATGCTCTGCAGTTAACCCGATCATCAAAAATCCAGTCACATGCCAAGTGCATCTTTACACTGCATTGTAACCTTCAGTATAATCTAAAGCCAACTGTATTTTACAAAACATTTAGGGTGTCATGGTCAACAAATTTCAAGTTCACCACTGATGTGGCTGTGACAGATTTTAAAAAACAGTTGATATTTTATGAAGTTACAAACATATGGGAGTTAGCAGTTTAGTTTTTCTGGACCACCTGGTTGTGCAGTGGTGAGCTATATAGAGTATTGTCATGACATTGATTCAGTCATCTGCTACTGTATAACCTCAACAGTGTACTTGTATTCTGATGCTATACAGAAAGATGGACATTCATCTACTTGAACTTTGTGTATAACGTGCTCATTGTTTGTAAAAAAAGCTGTTCTGAATTTAGCAAGTTTTCCCATTCAGTCGTGGAACATGTTTCCAGTTGTCCATTGCTGTAAGTGCTGTCTGTGTACTGCATTCTCTGCAGTATTGACTGTTGGCACAAATGCTAGGTGTTACAGTGGCTAGAATCCTAAGAACGATTGTGGGGTACCTTGAGTATTCGTACTGTGCTGAGCAAATACTAGCTCAGGTTGTGTCTAAAGTTAGCTCACAAAGTCGCAGATACAGGCTGACAGAGTTCAAAGTAATGGACACATGGTGTCTTCCTTTTGTTTATTCGACAGCTGTATAGAAAAAGTCAGACCAAGTCAGCGAAATCTTATCAGTGTTTGTTGGACTGACATTTTGATGGCAAATTTTTCAGCATGTTGCATTACATTATTATGCTCTTCTTATTTAATTTTTTTCCGTTATTATTCTGTTAACATGCATGACGTGGTTAATTGCAACATGATTTAAGAGTACCATAAAGTTTCGGGGAAGTTTTTGGTAATTTTGCAGCACTGGAGAGGTCTAATATGCCAGTTAGCCCAGTGGATTGATTATTTCATTTCTGTTGAATGTGTAAATATTTCAGTCAGCATGTTTGACGTTTGGTTTACTCAAAAGTGCAGCCACATTTGTCAAGCAGCGGAAGACTTCTGCATGCAAAGTTTCGTATTGCGCAAATCCAATCCTCTGATACACATCTTATAAGTAATGGATTACATTTCGTTCTTCTTTTGTGAAGTATGTTTGCACAAAATTGGCTGCCAGGATTTAGAAGTGTGAATTACAGCTTTGGCAGGCCTACAATGTGAAGTGATTGTAAATCCTTCGGTAGACTGCTACTTACTGCTGTTCAAATCTAGTGATAGGATTAGTGGTATTAATCAAAGCAAACTTACTGAAAGTTGTATTGTGTCTTGACTAATTTTTTGTGTGTGCAGAGTAGAATAAAATTTTGGCAAATTTGTGGGGTAATATTCAGTAGCAGTTATCATCACAGAATTTGCCGATTTCATTGCTATTTATTATAACAAGCAACTGAGATAAGGTTTTGTAATGATTTATCATTTTTAGATTACAATTATTTTGTAAGCTTTTTGCTCACTTGTGGGTCTCAAGAAGGATTCTTACCTTCTCGAGGATGTTGCACAATTTTGTATGTTGATGTCCTAGCATATTCCATCCAGTAGATGCTCCGGTGATCGAGCCCCATGATTTATCATGGGACAGTACTATCTGGTGGATGGAATAGTATTTATTTGCCCGTAGGCCAAACTATTGAACTCTGTGCTGTTTTTGTTAGTAAACGTGTTTTTTGTAAATTGTTTTTCTGATTAAAAGTTTACTGTTAAACTTACACCACTCAGTTCAATATATGTTGTGAAAAACAGTGAGTGTTTCTCATTTCCGTTTTCCAGCAAAGTAAGAAAACGCACCAGAATTACCCTTCTACCACTATAGTGCTAGTGTTTACTGTTATCCGTACTGTGAAAGTGACCGAAGCTTGCAAAATAATGGTATTTGTCTACAGCGAAAAGCACATGTTAGGTAGAAGACATCATAAGTCATAAGGACAAAGCCATATTGATCAGCGAGAATTGGTGTATTTCTCATCTTGAAGAACAGTGCATTTGTTTGCAATGAACAAATCTGCAAGACGTCAACACTTAGTTGAGTTGTTGTATGCTATACGTGCCCAAAATGAACTCAACATGTAGCTCACTATGATGATCGGACACACACACTTACACTGTCACAAATTCACAATGCTTAGTTCTGTGGACACTGCATACATTCATGCTGCTTATCGCCGATAACTGCAGGCTTCATAATCAGAAAATTTTCTGTATTTGCACACTTCTTCATACACAATATAGTATTTGTCCGCAGCATGTTGAATGTCACGTGTCAGGTTCTGCGTGTGAATCCAGCAATGTGGTGCTTACATGAAATTTTTATCAGTCATAGCTGAACAATATTTAATCAGCAGCCATATTTTGTTTAAATATTCTGAATCAGCATTTCTTCGGCTACCACTGGTAAAAATTTTATGTAAACTGATCGATATTTGAGTGAATTATGAAAGGGAAAAGTGGTCCTTTTTATGAAACTCCATGTATAGTTGCTCTCCCAGACAATCGGGCAAAGGAATGGCCGTTACACATGCTGTTAACCCTGCATGGGACGCTTGACGTCAATGTACATGTATTAAATACATTTATGTGTCCAAGCATATAGGTACATTTACGTAATGCTTATAATATGTACCAATTGATATTACGCCAAAATATATTTCAGTTCAGAAGCTGCCAAGAAAGTACAAATGATGACAATTTTAATAATGAACAGCTAAAGATATGATCATGATTAATTCTGGCCACGGCTGCAAAATCAAAACACATGCACTATAGCAAAATGTAAGTTGTCTGTAAGCCATAATGCACTCTTGAGTCTTGACATACACGATATTTGCTATTGGACATGATAAAATACCGCGGCATACACAGACTAGAACACGACATTGGGCATACTCAACAAATGGTACAGAACAAACTAGCAAAACCCTGGTGATTGCGACACTGCCAGAGAAACTAGAGTAATACAACAAAAAGACATTTAGCCACACAAAAGTGAAACCAAAAGTTGTAAACAGTAACAAACACAAATCAATGCAAATTATTCATGCTGCACGACTAAGGACAGACTATTATCAAATCTAAGCAGTGTGGTTTGCTCACTGAATATGCCACCTGTATACAGTATCAAATAATACAAAAGTTATATGAAGAACAAGCATAACACAATAAACAACAGAACTGCAGACCCACACCTCTGCTTACTTGCTTTTCATATTTGTAACAGCTTCTAACGGTTCAGACTGCTTATATCAACTAGATAATGTAATGGGCCCAGTAAAGGCATTACAACATTAACAGTAGCATGAGATCAACAGCATTTGATCATCAACAAAGCAACAAAATATTCCGTTTTCACTGTGAACACAAACTACAGACAGGACTACGCAACACATGAACATTAATCGTATAGAAACAAAACAGATGCAAACTTGCACTAAGAAATAAATGCAGAAGTAAATGTCATTACAATGCAACATCAATGTGAATTATACTGTCAGCACAAACTCTGTGTGAAAGAGATACTCTTTTTGATTTGATGCAACATTGTCAGGTTACAGCATGCAACACTTGTACGATGTGTATTAGCAGACAACGAAAACAGTTAACAATGTAACTGTTGTGGACCTCATTTTTCTTAGTACTACTGATAATCACATCCAATCAAATTGCCATGTTATATCAGTTGACTGACTTGGTCACACAATCTGACGTCCAGGACTGCCATTCTCGAAACTTCCTAGGAAGATCTTAGCAAGGAAAAACTTAGGAAGTAATGCATATTCTGGAAACATCTTAAGAAGATCTTCAAAAGTTATCTCCAGAAGGTTTCTAGGGCCAGGTGACATAACTTTCAGTTGTATCATCATCATCAAGCACATGCACTGAGCTGGAGTGTAGCGGTTTCCACGAGGTGCTTCCAGTGTTCTCGATCCTGGGTGCATCTCCAAGCCGAGTTGAGACCATGATTATGAGGCTGGAGATCTGCTCCCAGGGTACGTAGCCACGTGTGGCGAGGGCGTCCGGGAGGGCGCTTCCACTCTATGGGCAGACCTCGGATTGACGTTTTGAGTGCTCTGGAGATGTCAAGTGATGTGTCCATCCTTGCCACGTGACCGAAGAGTCGAAGCCGACTTCTCTGAATCAGCTGAAACAGCTGCGGCGGTGAGCCAGCTCGAAGTCGAACCGTGGCGTTGGCTACGTGATCCACGTATGGTATACGGAGAATACGGTGCAGACAGATGTTGTCAAAAGCTTGGACCTGGTCTAATAAAGCTCGTGTTAGGGCCCATGCTTCAGAGCCATATAATAAGACTGCTTGGATGTAGGTATGATACAATTGGACCTTGGTGAGGACGGAGATGCTGGAGCACCATATTCCTCGATTCAAAAGGTTGAAACAGCTTTTGGCCAGACCAATACGACGAAGCACTTCTGGTACTGAGCTGCCTGAACTATGAATTTCAGAGCAAAAGACAAATCTAGTATCAGGTCACCATATAAGAATGCTAAATCAACTTAGCCACTGCAGCAACGAAAATCAACAATGGCCATGCTGTAAGCCATTTATCACAGTAACTATTGTGATTTGATTATAAACAGAGCAACGCAGCACAGAGATGAGTACATAGCCTAGATCAACGATCACCTCACCTTGTACGGTACCAGGACACAAGAACACCTTACAACACAGCAGCGAACTTGCAGCCATACAAGAAACAAAATACATCTACCAACACTCATTAAATACGTCTCTTTGTCAACGGCTTTGCAATAACACACTGATTCTGGAGACTAGAAGTACATAATAGAAAATCAGCACACAGTAAACTAAACAACAAAAAAGTATAGGTAAGCTATCACTGCCAACGTAAGCCAATAAACCTGGCAAATTGCAACAACTCACAAATATATCTATAGCCCTGTACTAAGCAAACAAACCAAACAGAACGGAACTGAACTAAACTTGCTAAGTAGTAAGTATGCTTCGACATCGAGATCAGCTACATTCACGTTAGTTTGCTTAGTACAGGCCTTAACACTCTGTCACTCACAGTCTTCAACAACACAAAAGACCAGCAAGTCACAACTGTCCAAACCACTAGTTACGGAAACTCTTCGTCAGAACTAAGCAATGTGGTTTTCTCGGTGAAGACGCCGCCCATGCGAGCATAATGTGATGGTCGTGTCGACGTCACAACCGATCCTCCGCTGTCCCACTCGGCGCGGCCTCGGCCCACCGCAGGCGCTGGTGACGTCCCAGCATTAGTTGCGCTGGTCCGTGACTGTGGAAGTGACGCCGGCCTCGGTGGTGGAGCACCACGAGCTGTGGACACCGGCTGTCTCTCCACGTCCTGGTAATACTCCATGTCATCCGATGGATCTCCGTCCTGACCGTGCTGCGTGTACTGCTGATAGTTGGGGTGAAAGTTGTGTATTGCGTCAGCCATTATGTCCTTGGGGTTCATCGTCTCCTTGAGATTACTGGAAATGCTCTGCAGGGACACCGTGCGCCCGGTGCTTGTTCCACAGATCCCAGACCCCCCGCCGTACGGTGCTACGGGGAATGCAAAACGCAGCGCGACTGCTGCAAAGAACATCTCAATGCATATGATGAAGTTCTGGTAGCCTGCTGCTACTGTACCAGTGCTGGTGATTGCCCAACCCTCGTCTGAGTACAGAGGACTGATCACACCGGCCTTCTCCAATACAGCCAGCAGAAACCCTAGAACATAGCACATGCACAGCATCAACATAACTTAATGTGTTAAATGAAGAACTGTAATTTAGGGCTGAGACACACATTTCAAGAGCGAATTGTGCAGATAACTGCAGATAACCTTCAGCATAAGCGGCAGAGTACTGCAAAAAAGATGATATTAGTGAGTGAGTAGTTTCTTAATGGTATATCTGCACATAAAAGGCCAGTTCATGCCATGTTAACAGTAGCTGATTACATCAATACAACTAGTGTGCAAATTTTTTTATGCATGATAAAAACAGATGGTGAAAACTGTATGTAAAAACTTTAGAACAATAAAAGCAACGCTGAGATTGTTGATGTATCATAAGAGATTCTCCCAACCTAAATAAGTACGTAGGGATTATACCAGTGTTTTTCAACCTTTTTTGCTGCAGCGGAACCTTACATAAGTGTGACAGTCACTCGAGGAACCCCATGCAATGATAAGCGAGTTAAGCGTTGTAGGCAAAGTAGAATTTTTAGGGTGCCTGAGGAGTGAGGACTGATGTCCCCAGCGAGTCAAGAAACAGAGAACCTGTAAGAGTCTGGACTCTCGGGCATATCCCTCAAACGCTGATGGTAAAGCAGCAGGCAAAAGACTCGTTTAATTTGACTGTATTAGATAATATTATTTAGCAAGTTTTTTATCCCTAACTAAAATCACCTTACGAGGCGGTTGCCAATGGCACAAACATTATTATCAAATCTTTTACTTTTTTACGCCCACGGACAGCTCAGGGATCTGGACCCCCAGCCAGTTGCGCTGATGGGCGAAGCTTTTTATATTTTTCAAGCAGAGTGTTTCAAAAAATGAAAGTCTTTCAATAAATAAACACACAATTTCATAATACTGACACTAATAAATTAATAAATTAGTGTTTGATGTTCAATGCAAATATTCTAACATTGTTAACAACAAGAAAAATATTCAACACTGCATGCTAAAGTATAGATGGTTGGCGCTAATTTGGAACTAAGCATGATCGGTGCATAGGGGGCTACTTTAATGGCTTGGTTTGACGTAATTTCGCACGCTAGGTTATTTTTTATTTTTTTTACTGACCAGCCGTGGAACCCCTGGCATATGCTCGCGGAACCCTTGGGTTCAGCGGAACCCCGGTTGAAAATCACTGGATTATACAGATGAGATATAGTTAAAAAATCTGACATAAAAGCAAGGCAATTTAGCTATAGTAAAGCAGTGACATTAGAAAATTACTGGTACAGTTAAAACCGAGTGCTATTTTTGCCAGATATCAGACAGATTTGAACAATCAACAGTGACATGTGCAGTTGTTTACAATGTAAAAACCGATAACAACCAACCTTGCCAGAATGAGAGAAAAATGACGGACTTGATGGTCAAGAACTTGACCTTTGGGTCATAAGCACTGAGAAGTTCCTTGGTGGCAATGTAGAAGAGAAAGAGAGCGTAGAGAGCCAGTGTTATGCTGATGTTGTAGATTATCGTTATGTACAGGTAGCCATGACGGGTTCTGTAGATTACAGATCACAACACCAAACAATCAGGTAAGCCCAGTGCTGACATATTATGCACTGTCTGCCTACCTATTCCCTTACTGGTAGTACTTGTTTTCACGCTTGGCACAAACATGGTCAGCGCTAATTTATCACCAATATCATCAGCATTCACAATGAATCAGGTCAGGGTGTGTTTACATAAGACATGCAAAATCCTCTGGAGATTTCTGACGTCTGCTAAGCTTGATGTTTGACCTTCAGAAGGAAAAATTGGCATATCACTAGTACTACTGCTAAGGAGAATGTTCATGCCAATTTCAGTTTTCCTCTGCTTGCAGCACAGATGGACAGACAGACTGTGGCAAGACCCACAATACATAGTGTTAGAACAGCAATCGCGTAATGACATTGACGAAACATACAGTACAAATATCACAATTAGATAAAGGATACAAAGCTACAGCAACTTGTAATACTGCTTCAACATTTATATGTCACTGCTTAACAGTTTCAGTGATGGATATATAACAGAAGAGTGCTCAGCAAACTGTTTCACTACCAACTGCAGATATTCAAATTGGCCATGCAAAATAACATCCTGCTGTACTCACAGTGAGACTCATTTACAAAACACAATAGTTTAATCACCATGATTTGCAGATTGTGGTCAGAAATTCCAAGGAGCCACCAAAAATCGATGATGAAACTGTACTTATTAAATGCTAAACTAACACTTACAGTGACTCTACCCTAACCTATCGGAATGGTGGCCCTTCGAAGTGACAGGCCAATAACAATGTGAGAGACAGACTTCATATCACTTATTAGACTAAACTTAAATCTGCCATAAACAGAAACACGGAGATTCAGTGGACCTATAAATGACCTGTATACTGACTGTATCTCTGTGTAATCAATCGCAGTATTTATGTTCACTGCTACTTACGAAAAGTCTCCATCCTTGTACAGTCCAAACGGCTGAAGAATTACTGTGATAAGTGCCATGACAGGTTTCACAAAGCAAAACTGCAGCGTTGCCTGCACACAGTATATGTAGCAGAATAGTCAGCAAATAACCTACTGAGCAATACACTGCTCAGTGATGCAACAAGAACAGAAACATTAAACTGGAGATTAGAACTAAATACAATTTTAATAGCCAACTGTTTCAATATTAGCAATTAAAGGCCTACTAGGTCTTGTTACACATACGACAAAATCTAGGTTGGACTATTCCACATTATTACATACCGTACCAACTACACTAATCAGTCTTTCTTTTTAATCAGCTTTTAAAATATGTAAAACAACTACATCCACAGATATCATAGCTTTGGTCATTATCTGTTTATAAATGTACAAAGCATAAGTTTATACACTAGTTAACGGCAACATTTAAGGACTTGCACATCGAAAACAGCAAAAATTACAAAGTGATATTGCCCGCGTCACACTGACTGTGTGTCAATGTGCTGCTGAATAGCATCACCTTTTGTAATTTTTGCTGTTTTCGATGTGCAAGTCCTTAAATGTTGCCGTTAACAAGCGTATAAACTGATGTTTTGTACATTTATATTTGCTGATTTATTACTAAAATAACTTTTTCCTACAGTTGATCAATTACGGAGATATTTGGCCAAAGATATTTAACAGTCACGGTCTTGACCATTTGGGGTTACGTAACATTCAAATGGCAACAAGGGTCGGTTGTGGTGGAATTAGATTGGCCTCATTCAATAGCCCGTCCCCCAAAACCTCCCATTAGGTGCAAAGATCTTGGAGATATCTCTTACAGAAGCCAAATTATAGCCCTTTTTGTCACAAATTTCATTGCCATGGCAAGAAGAGTCGATCGGAGTAAAATTTCGTTGGCAGTGTTTGATGGCCCAACACTGAAAACCCCCTTATAGGCGCAATGATCTCGCAGATATCTCTAGCAGAAGCTGAGTCATTGCCCATTTTGTCCCAAATTTTGTTGCCATGGCAACAAGGGAGGGTTGGGGCAAAATTTCATTGGCAGCATTCGATGGCACAACCCCCAAAACCCCCCTACAAACGCAAAGATCTTGCAAATATCTCTAGCAGAAGCCGAGTTATAGCCCATTTTGTCCCAAATTTTGTTGACATGGCAACCAGGGAAAATGCAGGGTAAATTTGAATGACACTGTTAGATTAGCCATCCCTGAAAACCATACCTTAGAACCAAAAATTATGACTATCTTATATACAGCCAAAGTTATGACCATTTAAAGAATTGTTTAATTTTCCCTATAGGCGCCATTGTAGTTTTTACAAAAATTTTTTGAATAAATATGTTAAATACTAATTTCAAATTTTTTAACCCCCAAAAGGTACATCCTTGCGCGAGACTGTGTCGTTTGAGCCATCGCATGCAAAAATCCGCCAAGGGGTCTGATCTGTACGTGAGTTTCTGAAAAAAAGGTATATGGCTAGAAAAATTTTTGCGTATATTTCACCTATTTGCTGAGAAGCCACCCTTGGGCAGATTTACATGAAATTTTGCATGGCGGGTCGCCTAGCTGACATAATCAACCATGCCAAATTTTATCCCAAATTGATTCTGTGAGGGGTCAAATTTTTGGCTTTCCCATAGGAAAAAGAAGTTGCCATTAACACATGGCTTGAACTACCATTCAGCCTGTGATTACATAACAGACTTTTGTTTTATTACTAAATCTACTGTCTGAAATGAACACTGCAGGCATAGAAAATAGTTAATGAAACACGTTCTGTCATTAATCAGCTTCAGTTAAAAGCAGAATAAACTGGCCTATGAACATCACATGTTATCACTTCCCACTACACTGTACAAAATTTCAAATACCAAACATTAGATGTAGTAGACTTCTTGAAAAATCAATTGACACAAAAAGTGTTTCTTATGCCGATGACACACACTCAGATATCGGAGTCGAAAGTCGACTCCGAAAATCGGCGCCGAAATCGACCCCGACTTCTGTACTGTCTGTCATGTGAATTCGGATCCGAAATCGGTACGAAAAGTTGACTTCACAAATCGGTACCGATTACAACACCGCTCTATTCCAAGCCGAAGATCGGCCTGCACGTGACCACAATGGTCACGTTTGATTGGTTGTGGACTTTGTTTACTTTCGTTTGTTGTTGTCGTTCCGCTGTATATATCGTTTGGTTTAATTTACGGACATACGTGCTACTTTTTATTTTTCTATTTTTCGATTTTTTCATGTGCTAATATTGCTATTACAATTACAGCAGCTGCAACATCATCTAACTCGTTACTGTTGTCTGCCATGTTTGTTTTCGGCGCCGATTTTTCATCCCGAGTGGATTCGGTATGAAAAATCGACCTCAAAAAATGGTACCGATTTTTGAGGTCAATTTTCGGAGTTGACTTTCAACTCCGATACCTGACTGTGTGTCATCGGCATTACAGATCAGCTCTACTTATCAAATGATGCACCATCTAGCCACAGAGTCTATACATTGGCATAGATAACTGAAATGCAAATAAACCATCATGACACTTCAGTACTCAAACTTTAACCACTAAAATAGCTGAAATTTCTAATGACAAATTACATGATTAGATTTTTATTGCACTACATAATTAGCCACACAAATCGTCAAAGTACCTGTTTACAGAATCGCAGAAATCCAATAGTGTACTGTCTACCAGCAAGGCAACATGTGCAATCCATCCAGCTTGAGCTGCAAAACATTGTTCTAAAACATATATTTTCATATCCCACCACTGCCACCTAGTACAGTTTGCATCAGCAAGAGGATAAAAGAAAGCAAATTGTGTACATCTGTACACTTTCCACCATAAGTGTGTAAAATATACTCAAATCCATGTCAAACTGTTGAATATTTTCGTTTTTAGAGTACAATTTTAGCCAACAACGAACATTCTACATCGGTGACTATCACAATACTGATACATGACTCACAAACTTAACAACATTCTCCAATCAATCAATGCAATGTTTGACCTGTACAAGTTTTACATCACTCAGAGCATAAGTAAGAAAAACATGCAAGTAAATAAAATGTTTACAGTGCACAATCTCAGCCAGTGGCCGAATCCGAGGCACTTGGGTGAGCCGCTAGGGGGAGCAGTAAACTTGCTGGCAGCAGTGAGTTCTAAGGAGGCGATGGAAAGTATGTGCAGATATGTAGAACTGCAAATGCTAAAAGAGAGTGAGTTAGTATTTAATATTTAAATTCTTTAAACCATTTATGACACTTAATGGCCTATTTTGTGCTGATTTGTCGTTAGTAAACAACTCACTCATTCAAAGCATAACACATTCACCTTTCCGGTCAATCATTTCGATCATCTTTAAAACATCAACATCTCACTGTCAATGAAAACACCACATCCAACAACTGCCAGTAATGTACCGATACTCACTGTATGGGTTTTCCATGTATCTCCGCCATTATAGAACTCTCACCACCAAGGTATTCATAGCAAAGGCTAAGAAAGTTGTAGATGACAAATGCTATGCAAGCACACACCACAAATTCACATCAGTTCATGTCAATAAAAGTACCTCCGTGTGAAGATCGACAGTCAACCAAATACAACAAACTGTTATTATTTTCAGAATGACTACTGTATGTTTATACCAGATTCATTAAAATAATCACTCACTTCGCATTGGTTATTGTTTGCAAATTTTCTCAACTTATTACTGTATTTCTTATCTGCATGAGCACTTATTTCTTGGACTCAAATTGTAGCCAAATGCACATCTCCATGACTTCTATATGGCCAGATTATCGTAATACAAAGCATTTTCAGATAAGTGTGGTTTCTTGATAATAAGTTTACCATAATAACACACAACTTGCAGTAATCCAAAATAAACAACACCAAGTATGCAGTGAAAACATTCTATCTCTATTCTCCACTTCATAATGCAAGCATTTTTACCCATCTTCTATATCTCTAAGAACTACAGTTATGATGTTTTCATCGAAGATTAGTCAAACACATCAAATTCTTTCATACACTTACCTTCGTAACAGTCGCGTACAGTATTAAAATAGACATAGTAACTCTCGTTGCTGAAGAAAAGTAGACTGAGCCATGAATCAAATGAATAAATAGGAACAATAAAAAGAATGCGGACAATCCATCGCTGTTCATTGGGACATGTATAGTACCGCAACTGTAGGTAGATCTGAACACATCCACATTACAAACAGTCTAAGTTTTAAGCTAGCAAAAAAATCTCATGCGTGATCACTTAAGACACAAATGACAAACTGTAAAATACTTAGCACTAGAGCATCAACTTTGCACACAATAGACATTCCAATAAAAACAGTGTTAAGTAGTGATTTGCAGCATTACCCGTTTTAGGAACCAGGTACCCAGTTGCAATTACCTAGGTACCTGGACCAGGTTTTAACTGTAAAGCAAGTAAAGAAAAAATGACAATGAAGTGACATGTACACAACAAATTACCCCATATTTTTCCACAATTTAGGTTTATCACATAAAAAGTCTATAATGTGCCTGTGATACCAAATAACGCACAGTCTGCCAACGAAAGTAGCTGAACAGCTAAAGTTGAGTTTCCCTTGCACTTTTGCAGTACTGAATTTTGCCACAGTTGGCTGCAAGTAGCGAGATTTTCATTGGTTTCATCAGTAATCAGTGCAAAAAATGGGTACCTATTACCTGGATTTGTAATCGGATCCGGGTACCTGATTCCCAGTACAAATCGCTATTGTTAAGTGAAACGACTGCTATACATGTGGGCTCATTAAGATTCTTGATCAACAAAGTTACATTACACTAGGTCCAAGCAAAACATGAATCACGGGCGACATGTCAGCAGGCAGATCAACCATTTTCATAAGTAACCAGACACCGGGGTCAACTCAGCCTTCTACCCTTTGTGAAATGGTAAAATGAAAACCGGTATTACCTGTCGAGCTGAGTTGTAATAAATGGAGATTAGAAAATGTACTACATATATAGCTGCCACTTTGGACAGCTCTGTGGCTTAAGTTAACTGGGTTGGACCACAACTGGCGTTACACTGCATTCATCAAATAAATCGAGTGAACTCTCGCAATGGCACACTTACCATAATAACAGCAGTATAAACAGTCATAGCTATAACTATTATTGCTATTTCTCCTTTTGCACTCTGCAACTGACTTTACAATGCAGCTAACCTGCCAGCAAGTGAGAATCAAAGCAGCAAATGCAAATGCTCCAGCGATGCCTTGTGCAGCTGACGTCTGCAGGAAGATCTTCTGCATGTGATGCACAGGAAACACTGTTGCAGTTGAGTTTGCAGAGGCATTTCCACTTGCATCTCCCTCATGTTGCTGTGTTGTGTTAGTCATCTAACAAACATTACACCAAACAGCACAGACTAAGAATGTAACTTCAAACAACAGCTTCAAATAAATAACTAAACAGTAAAATTGAAATCACTGTGGTCAGACTGCACGCCATAAAATCAGAGGCAACAGTGACATCTGTTGTGTAACAGACATCACTGCATCTAATCTGAAGTAGACAAAACATTCGTCACTGATGTGATGTTGTCCTCGGGACACAGCGTTGATGCTAGGCTAAATCTGGAACATTCACAAAAAGCTTTTCTACAAGTGACAAGATCTGGACAAAAATACAGATCACTGGCAAGACAGAAACAAACTCTCCACTTGATGATCATTTTGTGCAGCTGCCTAGGTTCTGCACGTTTTAAAGCCTGCCATAAAACATGAAGAAATCATACTAGGCTACTTCTTCTTTTCCAATAATACACATATCCTCTTGCGAGTAATGTCGTGTATGGCAGAGGTGCATGAAGTGCAGGGAACAACTGTTGAACTCCAGACAGAACAGATAAAAGCGTGCAAGATGTGCGGCTGATAAAAACAGGGTGGATCTAATCTAAGCTACTAATGTCCAAAGCGAAGACAGCTGACATCTGGCACAAGAAACAATTGCAGCATAGTGCATACTGTAGTGTCTTTATGTACCTTCGTCTTACTGACGTGGTACGTTTGCGACAACAACTAGACAAGCAAAAGAACACAATTAACTGCAACATCGCAATCGCCAACTTCACAACATCTCACTAAATACATCATAAACCATCTGGAACACTTGAAAATGATAATGCAAAAACATTACGTCACATCTCAAAATAGCAACAAGTGCAAGTGCTCGAAATATAATAAATAAGTAAATGAGTATGATGCATAAAATTGGCATGTTACTTATTTATTAAAAATATTTATTTACCTCATTCTGTTTGTAAACATTGCAGTTGCAGAGCGAAGTTGTAGAAATGGGCAATTATATGTCTGTACGTACCAGCCGAAAGCGAACTAATAGTGACGCAAGTTTGGATGCAGAAGCTTGTGATGACGGAAGTGTGAGAAACAAGAAAAAGTGCGTATCGTATTAACTGGAGAGTGAAATTACCCA
>Ga0209367_1002040_pt1 | contig 26130 bp, 13 predicted proteins | sample WorMetLIZISLAND2_FD_187412 | JGI IMG/M metagenome (GOLD analysis project Ga0209367, IMG submission 187412) | Marine gutless worms symbiont microbial communities from Max Planck institute for Marine Microbiology, Germany - Olavius geniculatus... ... | reverse complement strand
TTACAACTCCATCTATGGTAGTGGTTTGTTTATGTTTACCATAGATACACAAATACAATACATAGATATTTATTAGGGATACGTCAATATCAGAATTTCAAATTCGATACGATATTTACTAAGATATCAAAATCTTACAACAAAGTAACTGGTCTGTAAAAGTTATGATTGGTGCAATTAAATGACAGCTATCATGATAGGGCTCAAAAATAAGTCTGTACTTGTTGTGTTTCTGTGACTAGGCCTATACCCTCTGCTGCAGGAACAAACAGACCTAGAAAGCCCCAAAACAGCACGCGTGTACTCAACTGCAAGGACAGCCCCATAGCGGGCGGCCCCTCAACAGCCGCACCCTCTTGTTATTATAAGGGCATCTGGGTTGCCAGTAGTTTCAGTTTCAAAAGTTTGGCTCAACATAGCGAAGTGACTTGAAAGGATTGAAGAATTAACTGGTTGAAGATAAAATAATAGTAGTAATGAGAACAGTAGCAACGTTGTGAAAGTGTTGCTTTGGTACAAATGTTAATCTTAGGTTACATGTAAATTGAGAAAAAAAACATTTGCAAAAATATGCTTTAGTTTTGTGTGTTGTCTTTGCATGTCACTACATCTAAAAACTATGTGCATGTGTTTTATACTAAAAACACTGTCACTTATTAGTTCAAGTATTTGTTTTGAATGTATATTATCTCTGAATCGATCTGCTCTTGTTTCCAAAAGTTTGTATTTTTGTAATAATGGGTGCAGAGTTGTTGTGTGTGCAAGTAAATAAGTAAGCAAAATGTGAATTGCGCATAACCTTAAATTGTGTTATATCTGTTGCTGCATGTGTTAGAATGCTCCAGGAGCTGAGTTTGAACCTCAGGCCTAACTCTTCATCACCAGTCAGTGATCCTGTGCTGCATTCATCATCGTTCATCACCTCAGGTACGGTAACGTCTACCTGTATTAGTCATAGTCAACTTAACAGTATTAGCAGCAGCGATATGAAGCAGCAAAGATGTCAGTTTTGTGCCGGCATGATATGCGATCTTCTGCAACTTCAGTCAATACCCTAACTTTCATCTTTTTAGCCTCAGATGCAGTGGGTTTGCCATCACCGTTGTGCACTGTGCAAATTTACTTACTTACTTGCATACTTAAAATCGGCACACCAGTTCTTCCAGCTCTGAGGAACATCCGTGTTTGTTTAAAAACATGCAGTATAGTATCTGGTGCTGTTCTCATTGGCAAATTGTCTCGAGCCTTTCCTTTAATGTGTAGTATGTGTCATTTGTCAGTTTCCGGTTTTCGTTACAGTATGTCGGTGTTTTGATTCTCAGGGTCTGAAATTCTTTGCGTGCTACTGTCAATGTGTTTGTGCCATTGTTGTGTAGTAGAACATCCATATTGTTTGTACGGGATCTTTGTTTGCAAGTTAATGCTTTTAACATCCCTGGCTGTGGCTGTGTAGGGTTTGACAGGATGTCAGACATTAGTTCACTGTCAGATCACTTGGTGTCGCCACTCACTTACACACTGACTGCTGACCAGGCTTCTGAACAGGCTGCTAGCAGTCCCAGGTTTACTAATCCGTTTCACTCTGAATTAACCGGCTTTGATCAACATTATCGTCTTAATTGTAAAGCGTTTTAATGTGGCTTAAATAAGAACTGCACTATGGGGCATTAAAAAACACACCAAAGTTTTTTTTTGGCCATAACTTGAAGAAGGGTTATCCGATTTTAATATTTTTTGGTACACATATTCATGACACAGCTGGCCATCAAATGGCTGTTCAGTTTCCCACCTCACCCAACGTCTGCTTCTGCACTACCTGGGAAAAACAGAACAGACAAAATGTGCATTAAAATCAACAAAAAAACTTTATAAAATTTCATCTTTCCGCATATGTGGCCACTAACAGCCAATCAATTACAAGGTTTGACTGTTTTGCAGCAGCGCGTTTATTAAATAGGCCTAACATTCAGGAATATTGATAAATTCAAGAAGTGACTGGTGAAGTCTGGATTGGTCTGGAGCAGAACGTTATCAACGCTGCTATCAACGAATGGAGAAACCATCTCCGAGCTGAGCCCATGTTTGTGGGCCAACATTTTAAACATTTTTGTAGGCAGATAAAAATGGACAATTAGATAAACTATTGGCTTAAATGATGAAATTATGGACAAAATGTGTGCTTTGTGTGTTGTTTTGATTAAGCGATAATACGAAAGTGGTTAAAATGCAATATTTTGTTCGTTTTCTTTCCCCACGTAGTGCAGAAACAGACAATGGGTGAGGTGGGAAGTTAAACAGTCATTTGATGGCCAATTGTATCAAGAATATTCGTACCTTAACTTATTAAAATTGGATCACTTTTTTTTCAAGTTATGATGAAAAAGAATTGGTGTGTTTTTTATGCCAGCAGTGTCAGTGAGGTTCGGTAATGTAAGTTCAGATATGAATGATTGAACGAGAAGGTGTTTAGACATTGCCTGAAAATTGAAACTGATGGTGCAGAGGGAATGTCAGATAGAAACTCATTACATAGATTTTCACCAAAGACAGTGACTGTAGATAAAACTAGTTCAGTCTTTGCAGTTTTAGCAGCATTTTTTTGCAGATTTTCTCGAGTGTTCTCGGTTTGATAAAATTTGAGTGAGAGCACCTGCCAGACAAAGTTATTTATGCTGCATTTCTGATTTCTTTTAAGAAAAGATTAATAAATTTATTTTTGTTGCTGTGCCTAGGTTTCATAACTTTCATATTCAACTAGGCCTAAGTTACTATTAATCGCTAATAGGAAATTGTATACTGGCCCTCGATTGGCGCCAAATTCAATGACCTTGAATGACCTTGAACGCCAAAATAGGGGGTTTAAAGGATTTTTTGCCGATTAAGCGCTGCGACACAAGTCTATATTATTTACAAGGTGGCGCCACGGTACTGGCATTGGTGGCGTGGTGTAGTTGGTAACGCGTTTCGGCTGAAATGAAGTTATTCTACGGCGGGCCAGGTTAGTACTGCGATGGGTGACTGCCTGCGGACAGGAACTGCTATAGGCTTTCGCGCGTTCCGTGAGCATTAGCTCAAATTTCTTGTAACTATTATGCTGCCAAGGCCCTGCACTTGTTCTCCGTGTAATGCTACTGTTGTATTTTATTGTGTTGTAGAACGGAGGATAGCAGCATTACCGATGATAACTCCAGCAGCAGTCCGGCTTATATATCATCCATTGATGCTACTGGCAGTGGTGATAACGTTACTAGTCTACCTTGCGCAGCTTCTGCCGACCATACTGTTAACGCCACAAGTCCTCTGGAGGAGTCGTCAAACCAGCATGGTGTCGATGAACTTCAAGTGACTGCAGAAAGTCCTAAAGTTGTCGGTGGCAAAGATGATGGGTCTGGAGATGGGGTACTGGAAGTTTGCGATAGTCGAACATCGGAAGCTGCTGCTGCTGCTGCTATTGTTGCTACAGCTGCTATTGCTAGTGCTTTTGATGATGATGATGATGTTAGATTTAATGACAATCAGATGTTGGAAGTCGAAGTCTGTTCACTCTCTTCGTCAGATCAGCAAGGTGATTTTGCCAAACAGTTTAGCAGAGACCAAACTGCTACATCTCCTGCTGCTGTTCATTTGCTTTATACTGTAGATCAGCCAGGTTACTTGTATGAGTACTCAAGCATAGACCATGCTACATCTGCTGATGCTAAGTGGAGTCCTGCTAAGCGTGATGACACTGAAGTGTCGGAAGTTGAAGTCTGTTCACTTTTTACCATGAATCGGCCAGCTGATACGGAGGAACAGTTTGGTATGAAACAAACTGCTAAAGCTGCTGCTGCTGATGGCGATGACAACGGTATTCCAGATGACGATAATAAGTCGAGTCATGTTCAGTTGAATAACAGTCATATGCCAAAAGCTGAAGTTTGTTTCCCCTGTGCAGTAGACCAGCAAGTTGATTTGGTAGAACAGTCTAACATAGACCAAACAGCTACTGTTACTGCTGCTGCTGCTGCCGATGATGATGATGATGATGGTGGTAAGTCAAGCGAAGTTGAATGTAATAACACTCATATATCAGACGTTGCGACCCATTTACTTCGTATCTCAGATTCGAAAGGTGATTCAGTTGAACAGGTCCAACAGTTTAGCATAGACCAGCCTGCTACAGCAGTTGTTTCTTCTGCTGCTGCTGCCGACTGTGGTGTTTTTGACGATAATGAACATAAGTCGAGTAATGTTGAATTTATTGATGGTGAAAGGCCAGAAGCTGAAGTCCATTCAGCTTGTACGTCAGGTCAACAGGTCGATTTAGCGAAACAGTTCAGCATGGACCATACCGTCACAGTTGCTGTTGCTGCGGCTGATTATGAAGATAACGATGGTTGTTCTAAGTCAAATCCGGCAAAGTTCACCGACGTAAGCTGCACTGATGATTATACCAGTGCTCTGTTAATATCATCATTGGCCTCCTCGTCCTTGTCATCGTTCACCATCACTCCATGTTCCTCAGTTACCGTTGACAATGAGCCAATGGTCGACTCGTCTCCGTACCAGCTAGTTGTCTCAACAACATCCGAGCTGTTGCCTTTTGTTAATGACAGTTATAATGTACAAGATGGTGCATCAGCATCATCTTATGTTGAATCTAGTCTTAATACACAAGGTGTCATGTCGGCAGTATCTTACATTAGCTCTAGTTCTGATGTACAAGATGTCATCTTATCTTCAAACACCTGCTCAACTCAGCATTGTGTGCCCACAGATGAAACTGGTTCAAAGGTTGCCAGTATGCCAGCAATCAGTCATACAGCTGATGTCTTGAATCTGCCTCTGCTATCAACTGAATCTACCGATGAAACTTTGGTCAGTTCGAAAGCTGCTAGCATGTCAGCCGTCAGTCATGGTGTTAATGCCTTCAACTTGCCTCTACTATCAACCAAAGCTACAGATTCAGTTCTTAATCCTATCCGTTTCTCGGCTGCTGTTGTGTTTGACGATGGCGGTCAGAGTGCAAGTGAATCAGTTCTATCAAGCGAACAGTCAAACGAATACAGCTCGAATCTGGTCTTTTTGGAAAATGGTGATAATGAAGATTTTGGCAACTCAAGCATAGAGTTGCGTGAAGAGCCAACGATTGCTGAATATCGTTCTGTTGACACTACTGCTAACAGTCGGTTCTCTCGCATGTTTCCAGCGAGTGTTGTGACTTCCGGCTTTAACTGCAAATCTTCTGAAGTTGCACATGCCACTGTGGATAACGAAAGTGGTGGTATTATTGAATGTCAGTCTGCTGCTGACGGTCAGAGCAGTTCTCCTTATTGTATCCCATCAACGTCTGCCGTCACGGAAGTTCTTGTCACTTTCTGCGAATCCATGCCAATAATGTACACAGCTGCAGGATCTACTGCTGTAAGTGATAGTTGGTCCAGTGAAGGCTTGGGTGCTGTTAAAGATCAGCAAGCTAATGACAGCAGTCTGTCGACTGTTCCTTCTGTAGCAATAAGTGCCTTGACGAATGCTGATATTAATACATCTGTGCTGCCATCTGGTGCACCGACTGTGCCCTTGGCAGTGAATTTGTGTTCAGTTAATGCTGATGATGTTTTCACAGCAGATCCAGAACAGTGTTCGGCTGAATTCAGTGCCGATAGGAGTGAAGAAAAGTCCAATGCTAGTCAGCTGACTGTCATGGATGATTTACTAGCTCTGAAACAAGTAAGTTTCTGTAAAGCTTTTAAGTTTTCTCCACACATGCAACTAATTTGCTGACCCAATTTATTTAAGTTAGGCAGTAATTTTTTGGGAGTGTTGTAACAGAATTTTTACAGGCCAGTTGTTCGTACTATCACCCAGCAACCACTGGCAAAAACCTTAAGTAAGCGACTGTTCATAATAGGTATCATCTTGGCTTATTCTCTGTCAATCACAGCCTCCTGCCTTCAGCAGAATGGGAAATACCAGTAAGTAATAGCTGATGGGGAAGTAACAATGGCAACATTTTCGGTGCTTTTGTTATTGCGCGGGTTTGGCTGCGTTGTTTAATTAAGCGATGAATTGGATCGATGCATCGTGACGTCAGAAAATCAAATGCTTCAAAATGGACGTCATGAATATTCATGTGAATCCCTGCAATCAATCCCTTAATTAAACAATGGAAGGTTTGCCTGGTTCACTTGATTAATGTAGAATAGCACCACATGGAGCCAGCTTCAGCTGCAGGTCTGCCCAAACTGGCAGCTGTAGTACTACATTTACCATCACTTCATTTATACTTAGCCAGAAAGCCGATGCTCGTTCTACCGTCTCATGGAAGGTCAGGTAGAAGGCTGAGTCAACCTAGATGGCTGGTATATTGTGAATACATCAATCTAATGTGTGTTAATTTGTTATAACATGCAGTTTTATTTGTAGTTCTTGCAGATTGTGCTTAGGTCAGGTCAGGTCAGGTCAGGTAGTCACGTAGTCGTGAGATCGTAGCATCGCTTTTCCACCGTGACCAGGCTTAATAATAGCCAGCTTCCATTGATCGGCAGGTGGGCGGTTGACCACATTGTGGCGGTGGGCCACATTAATAATCCCCTAATTAGTGTAATGCAATTTAATTACGTACTATATCAATGGGCCACCACTGCACCATGCCAGATACTTATAGTGAACATGGAAACTACGTCAGCCAGATAGATATGTAGCTGTGTGCTTGTGTGTTTCTTGTTTAGCTGCGTGGTCCAGTGGATCAGCTGTTGAGTCAGTTGCAGCAGCAGTCAGCGACGCTAGCAGATCTTTCCACAGCACTGGACGCTGACAACAGACTGATGCAGACTCGCATGAATGAACTGTCAATGAAACTTGATTCTTTGACATCATCTCTCGTCAGCAGTGTCATCACCAGTGCTGCCAACTCAAATTGTATCCTTTTCTGGCTGGTGTTATTATTCAGTTGTCCTAGTAGGCGGCATCTCCTTTTTTCTTTATGTTTCATATGGGACATAAAATGAAAGCAAAATGGCATAGAAGAACACAACATGCCTATAAATTGTTTCAAAATTGAACTGGAAGTTCCAAATTTTTTTGCAGAAAAAATTGCCTACCAGAAGCGAATTTTGCAATGGCTAAAATGTAGCATGAGACAACTCACTCACACATGTGATGTATATTCTTTAGTCTAGCAGGAACATTTCTGTGTTATAATATAGCTGTTGGCTGCGATGCTAATTAATGCTTTTTCAGTCATACCATTATGTTGTTACCATTACGTTGTTATGTTGTTACTTGGTGTGATTTCAAATGTGCCATTACTACAATAAAAAGTTGAAGGTTGTCTATAGCTTTGCATGGCAACCCTTCGCAGAGCTACGGAGCATCACCTGCCATATGGGATCTCACAGTGTTACCTGCCACCCAAGTGACCCAACACAGCTGAACGTGCCCCACCTTAACCCTAGCCAAGCATGCTGGTAATTGATTCACTTCTGCTGTGGTGTTGGAAGTGTCGAGTTTTTCTCAGTGTTGATCATATACTGAGATAGTTTACCCGACTGGAGATAGTTGTCAGTTTTAGTTGTAATTGATAGCGACTCAACTGGGAGTTAAGCACGTGACCTCTTGACTGTGAGTCCATCATCTTAACCATTTCACCACAAAGCAGCTTGTAAGATGTATTTGTATGTTTGTGAGCCGCTGTCCTCCAATAGACAGCATTATGAGACTGACGACTGTCTGGAGGAAAACAGAGAAGATTATTAGAACTGCTATTTTTGATGCATATGCACAATATAATCGGCGGTTTTTACAATTTTAGGTTTCCGTCGTTTTATATGTTTTGTTTTTCATAAAGGTTAAACTTTATGTAAAGGTTAAACTTTGTGTTCTGCAATTATTATGTGTATGTGCAATATTGTCTGGAAAGGCCGTCCCCGAAATGAGCTATTCTGTGTTAGGTGGGACGTTAAACCCCACTCACTCACTCACTGTGTGTATGTGATGCATTGCTGTTTGACTTTGACTTGAGTGTGTACAGCAGCAGGCTTGCGGCAAGCTGAAGCTGATGTCGTGGATGAAGAGGTGAAGGATGCTGAGCTAGTAAATGATCTGGTTGAAAGCACGCTCATGTTGCAGCTCAGTACCAGCTTACGGCAGGAGATCCAGCGCTCTGTCTTACCTTGTGTGTTTAATTGTTACTTATTTATTTCACAGATATCATAGATTGCTAACAACATTATTTTCATTCCAGTCTTTATTTGTTTCAGTTATTGACATTTCCCTTTTGTGTACCCTGATCTCAGGCTGTTGTCTCTCTTATAACCATCTGTTTCTGGATTTCTTTTGTTTTTCGCAGCGTTGCTTTTCCATTTTTTCCATTTTTGTTTGAAGTACCGGTAGTTAGTTATTTCATTTTTTGTGCTAGATTAAACTGGCAGCTTTTCTGTCAATTTTCCAGTGAAATATCATTAATTGTATGTTGTATCATATACTTTTTACTTGATGTTTATTAATCGTCCTGTCATTTAATTGAAATTATGCTGATCTACTTCTTCAATCACTTGGTAATTTATCTTTAAGTTAATTTTGTGTAAATGTCAGTAACTTATAGACTTTGAAGCTAAACAGAAGTAGTTTAACAACTTTTTGGTTGGCAAGTGGTTTGCTGCTGTGTGCGTTTCCAAATAGTTTAAAGGGCAACTTCCACCAAAAATTTTTATTGCGGAATATCTTTAGATTTCGTATTTCTATTACAAATATGTGCATCAAACTTTCTACTGAAACAGTTATTATTAAAAAACAAATTTGTTGATAAATCTGTTTTGCGCTATAAATACCTCCAGACTAAACTAACTTTTAACCAAACTACTTTTACACGGTACTTGGTTCCTTTCTGCTAATTAGCAGCAGACAACCGTAGCGCAAAACGCGGAATTTAATCTCATAGAAAAATTAAAAACTGTTAATCGTTTAACTATCAAGTCTAACATAAGATGCAAAAACATTATATATGTACACAACAAGCAAATAAACAAACAATAAGCCGAAAAACGGAACTTTTGACTGCTGGCCATTGCCGCCTTGAACCGCAGCTGGTTCCCATTCGCCCATGCAACGAAGAAGGCAGAAGTCTTTGTCACCATATGAGCAACCAGGGACCAACTTTGAGGAATTTTGTGACGTTACAAAATTCCTTGTAGCTGGTTCCCAGCAGCTTGGAGTTAAAAATTACAAAAGGTGATATCATTCAGCAGCACATTGACACACAGTCAGTGTGATGCGGGCAATATCATCTTTTGTGATTTTTGCTGTTTTTAATGTGCGAGTTCTTCAATGTTGCCGTTAACAAGTGTGTAAACTGATGTTTTGTACATCTATATTTATAACAGCTGTTTTGCACTTGATCCTCAAGAGTAAACTCAATGATTTATCACAAATTTATTACCGTGAGTTAATTGCAAAATGCTTGATGATTATGATTGTTTGTTTTACTTGTATGCATTTGCTTTTTGTTTCTGATGAAGGCCTGAAGCAGTTGTTGGTACCATTAACCGAGCACATTCGTTCAGACTTTGCACTAACACTGACTGCTGTTGACGCTACATTCAAAGATTCTGTACAGCATCTTGCTGACACAAAGGTTGGTTGTATCAAATTGATCACGTTTAATATAATAATAACAAGGACCAACATAATCTGATGAAAGGCAGAAATGCTGTTCTCATAGGACTGATGGTTTGGCTGTAATCTGTGGTTGCATTGATAGAGGAAGGGGTTTGACCTTTTAATCTCTTCTTCCCCTGGCGGTTTTTCCCCCATACAACACAGTAACTCAAGAGAATAAACTTTTTTGGGGATGCCAGTTGTAGAATGCTTTATTTATTGAATAATTTTTCTAAACCATTGCTACCCCATTCAAATGTGTGGTGTTTAAAAATGGAATGAAACTTGTTGAGGCTGCTGAATTTTTACCGTGACGTGCTGTATTTTTTTCTGCAGCATAACGTTTTGAGTAATTTGGCATACAGACAAACCTCGTCTTTGGCTTAGGTAAAATGCATGTTTGCCTGGTTTATTTGATGAATGCAGAAGGTGCCAATTTCTACGGTTATAGTTCATATGCCATTTCAACCTACAATCTAAGTGCCAATTATTACCAGGCAACCAACTTGGATTATGAGAGACCTGTATGCTATTTGTTCCATTTATGCCCATTGGCATATCATTATTACTCAGCTCGAGATCCTGCATTCGTCTACCTTCCTGTGAAGAATAGAAGGCTGAGTTGGCCTGTGTGTAATGTGTAGACTGTAAGTTAGAGATGTTTAGTCGTTATTCACACATCTTGGTGGAGAAAGCTTGTCGTGATGTCAATATCGTCACTATTTGCCATCCCGTGGAGGGTAAAGGGCTGAGTTGGCTCGTGCATGTGTGTAAGCTGCAGAGGTATTGGACCAGTCGTCGTTGGCCATCCTGGAGACACTGCAGACCACATGTCGCAGTGTTTTTACTTGTTTTCCCCGTAGAGGGTAGAAGGCTGAGCTGGCCCGTGTGTAATATGTAGGCTGCCGTGGTGTCAGGTTATTTGCCACAGAGCATGTTGTGATTATGTATTTTCCTGTGGGGTGTAGACGGCTGAGTTTGCCTGTGTTTGCAGGCTGCGGAATCGTTGGGTCAGTCGTCGTCGGTCATTCTGGAAACAGTCGTACACTTGGCATGTTATGATGTTCTTATTCCTGCATTTGATCGTTGCTGTCAGCAGCTTTTCACTCAGATCAAAGATGCTTTCGATGTCGGCTTTCAACAGAGTATGTTATTTCAATGTCATTCTTGCTTACACACATCTAACAGTTATTCTACGCAGAACGCATACTGTTGACTTAGGTTGGGTCAACATGCATGTCTATAACTGTTTTTGTTAGTGGACCAAAGTTTACAAATTTTTTTGCTCAATGTGGGAATAATCATCATTGATAATGCCAAAAATATTCTAAATTAGGTGCAATTTAGGACAACTTCCAACTCTGACTGCGAATACCTCTGTGCATTCCAGAGGTATTCGCAGTCAGAGTTCAAAGTTGTCCTAAATTGCACCTAATTTAGGATATTTTTTGCCCTCCCAGTCAAAAATGGTGCAAGCTAGGATCACCAAATCTTCACCATCGCTGCATGGAAGACTCTAGTCTTTGTGGCCTAGGTTACTATTAGTCACTTATAGGAAGTCGTACACTGGCTCTCGATTGGCGCCGAATTCAATGACCTTGGATGACCTTGAACGCCAAAATAGGGGGTTTTATGGATTTTTTGGCTATTTCGAGCTGCGACACAAGTCTATACTATTCACAAGGTGGCACCACGGAACTATCGTTATGCGATCCAGATAGAGAATTTGGTATTTGTATATTAACTTAGCATGAACACTCAAATTTTCAGCTAAACTACTGAACTGGAACTGCTATATACTTTTGCGCATCTCATGAGCATTAGCTCAAATTTCTTGTTTTGGTTGTGAACTTGCACTTATAAATTTCTTTAATAATAATAATGCCTTACTTCACTTTACCCTTGGGATGGGCAGGCTGCTGCATCTGCCCAGCATCAAGGCCATGTCAGGTCGGCCTAATGCACAGCCTCAAATGTAACCATAGGTTACTGTAAAACAGCTTTGAAGCTGTGGCTATGAAACAGTTAAAGCTGTAAACTGCTGTTAGTCCAAAATCAGCATTGAAGGCAAAGATTGACCAGGGTACATGAGCTCTGGTAACCTGTAGCATATTTGTTTAAAAGAGAGCTGGTCTGCACTTGTTTGGCTCCTCTCCTGTGGATTATTGAAGTCTTTTCGGTTTTCAGAGCGCAAACCTCCACCACCACAAGAAGGTGACGGACCATGATGGGGATAACAATAATGACTTGATAATAATAATGCTAATAATGTGTGTTGATTGCAGGCAAAACACATCTGTCCGATCTCTCGGTAAGCAAGCAGAAATTGTCCAAGGCGAGTGCAGACTTACAGCGTACTGTTCATCAGCTACAGTCTACAGTAGAAGCGTTGCAGAGGAGAGGGGCTGAGACTGTGTCGGTGAGCAAGAGAATTGAGTCAATCAATGGTCTCGTTCACAGCAGAACTGGGAGGTTACGTGATGCTGTCGCGGCGGCTTGTCGGCAAGCAGTGGCTTGGTCTGTTTGACTCGTTATAGTGATTTGTATCTTGTTAGTGGTGTTTGAATAGGAACATCAAGCCCTGTTCGTATTGCAAATGAAGTGAATTGAGCTTAACTGGAACTGAGCGCAAGAATTTGCTGTCGATAAAATGTCTTGGCAAACTGGTAACTTTTAGGAAGAATGTTTTTTGCTAAAAAATGTTTATGTTTTGTTATCATCTTAACTGAATCAAAACATCCACTGTTAGGTGAAATTTTGTAATTAATATGAATACTATATGAAGTCTAAAGAAGTTGTCTCAAGTTCATATCTTCAACAATACCTGGTTGCCTTTGAGCGAGTTATCCTGAGGATTTTAAAGCATGGTTTTTATCATATAAAGGTTAAAAGGTTGAAGATAGCTTGTACTCATCATATCAAGCCTGCGGAGACCACCTGCCGTGTGTGATCACACAGTTTATCTCCCACCCAACACAGGTGAACACATCTTGCCTTAACCCCGGCCAGATAGGCCGGTACTCAATTTGCCTACCCCGGAGGGATGGAAGACTGAGTTGTTCTGGGTGGTGGTTGGTTATATATCGAGATGGTTTACCTGTTAACAGACAGCCGTCCATCTACCGTAGGTGGTAACAACTTGTTAGCACCATGATCTGGAGTCATACTCGTGACTTCGGTTTATCATAAGTCCAGCTTCCTAACCATTAAACAAAACAGACTTGACTGGCAATGGTACTGTTTTCCCCATTTTCGGCTGCAGTCCGGCGTCATAAAGCATATGATGGTGTAGTCTTTGCTGTCTAAGCATTGTTTTAATGCGATACTTAGGGACAGTAGAAAATCACTGCAAAATGGTTAAAAACATGGCTAACTTTTGTGGAAATTGCAAAAATCGTGGCATCAAATCAGAGGACTGAAGACCGTTATACCATCTATAAAACTCCACATTTGGCATTGGCAACCATTATCGCATGCAGTGCAGTTTTCATCTGTAAAAATCTGTCAGCATAAGTTCTGTTTATACTAGGTAAAATAGTGATGCTTTGATTCCGGTTGCTAGTTTGGAGTCGTCACTGATCGGCTGCATGCCGCGACTGATTCAAGACGAGTTGCGCCGAGGCCTGGGACAGTACACCAGCTCTGTGAGTGCCCAACTTGCCAGCAGGCTCGATAAGTCTCCAGTCGACACCTATCGCCTGTCATCTATGATGACGTCACGTGCATATCAATCCACATCGGCTGAACCAATCACGGCTCTGCAGCTACTGCACCGCGGACAAGTCGGCTCTGCCTTTGAGATGGTAAAGTCACTGCTGTCTTTTTGTTTCTCTGTTTATTTACACTCAGAGTTATTACGTCATAACGTATATGTTAAAAAAATAAAGGTTGTAGCTATAGCTGTAATTCATCTCAGAGCTACGGAGCATCACACAGTTTTCCCTGCCACCCGACACAGGTGAACTTATCCCACACTAACCCCAGCCACAGAGGCTGGTACTCAGTCTTCCAACCCCGGAGGGATGGTAGGCTGAGTTGACCATCATGGTTAGTTATATACTGTGATGGTTTGTCTCTATGCATACAGTCCTCATCTAAGTACTAACCACTGCTTAGTGAGTAGACCAAGAACATAATTCGTAGTCTCTAGTTAATAAGTCTTGTGTATTAATTGTTATCCAGTGAAGTCATTTTAAGAACTGGCAAGCCTGTTGGCATAATGCATTTTATGATGTCACCATTTCGTCACCACTAGCATTCTTTTGTTCAATGTATATAACCAAATTTTGTTTGACTGCTAAAAATTTTGCACAGACTTGTTGTTATTTGACAGAGTTGTGACAGAAAGAAAAATGGTGCCTTTTTATTGAAACAATGTGCAGTTTGAGAAATACTTTAATTTTTTCGCTCAACATAAGCTGATGACAGGGTCATGAAGTCATGTGCTGACTACATCAAGTCTCAGGGCAGCTCGAAGGATTTCTTGTTTCTGCTAAACAAAACTTGATACGTGTGTAGGCGTTGTCAGCTACAGATCTAAGTGTCGTTCTGTCACTGTGCTCCGCGGCTGAACCTGCTGATGTGTTTGGTCGTGACATATCGTCCTGTCCACTGAGACAACCCGTCCTGCTATCACTTATTCAACAACTCTCTGTCGACCTGACAACCAGCACCGCGCTCAAACTACAGTAAGAAAGAGAAGCTTTCTAGTTCACCATACATTGCGTCTCAAAAAACGCATCCCTGTTCTGGTTTTTGCCGGCTTTCAGTAGTTGACATTAGATGAACTGGGAAAATAAACGGTCATTTAATATCCAGTTGTGCTAGGAATGTTTGTATCAGAAATTGTTAAAATTTGATAATCCTTCTTTAAGTTACAGCGGATAATGTTGGGGATGTTAATGGAGTTTTTTCTTGCACATTTGATGCACATTTCACTTGTCTTGCTTTTCCCAGGTAGTGCAAAGGTAGAGGTGGGAAATTAAATGGTCAGTTGATAGATAGTTATGTCAAGAATATTCGTACTTAATTATTACAAGAAATTTGAGCTAATGCTTACGAGACACGCGAAAGCCTATAGCAGTTCTGGTTCAGTAGTTTAGCTGAAAATTGGGGTGTTCACGCTAAGTTGATATACAAATACCATATTCTCTATCTGAATTGCATAGGCCTAATGATAGTTTCGTGACGCCACCTTGTGAATGATATAGACTTGTGTCGCAGCCTGAAATTGCCAGAAAATCCATAAAACCCCCTATTTTGGCGTTCAAGGTAAACCAAGGTCAATGAATTCGGCGCCAATCGAGAGCCAGTGTACGACTTCTTATTAGTGATTAATAGTAACCTAGGCCCTATCCCTCACCGTTTCTGAGATACAGCAACTTATTGGCCGAAAATGGCAAATTTTGCCCACCTCCCTCTCATTTAGCGCCCTCGTTCGAAGTGACTCCCTTCGAATTTATGGATAAGGTTTACGATTCCTGAAACTAGAGTCTTACAAACAGCTGACGGTAAAGATTTGGTGATCTTAGCTTGCACCGTTTTTGACTGATCCACCAGTGTGACAGACAGACGGACAGACGGCCAGAATTGCGATGGCTAAGACGTGCTGAAAGCACTAGTTGCTTTCGCGCGTAAAAATTGGATGATCTTTTTCTTGAAGTTACAATACGTAAAATATACTGTTGTAAAATATACAATATGTTGGGAATGTTTTTTTAGTATAGTGTAGTAGACAGTTGTAAAATATTATTGCAGCATTTTATGCTGCTAGCCATTTTATTATTCCACATTATGGGTCTTTTAGTCTGTATGTCTTGTATGGGTTTCTAAACTCACATCATTGTTGGCTTTTTGCAGTGTTGTTTAAAAGATGCTCTGAATAATTTTCACAGTGGCTTTCTGATTCTGTGATCAGTTCTCCAGTATATTTTTCACTTTTGATTTTTTATTATTTGCATTCTTCTTCTTGTGGTCTTTGTTTTTAAAAATGATTTTATTCCGTACATTGCGAATGAATTTTGTGTTGTATAAATATGAAACAGTGGACTGATGTAAAGATATGTGGAGGAAGGTGTGCTGTGATTCATCATCATCATCATCAGACGCGAAGCGATCAGCCGAAGCGTCCCGCCGTTGCGATCGTTCACCAGAACGGTTCATCTTCCGCTAGCTCCACGGCCTCCTCCGTCGCTGTAACACTCATGTCACGGCAGATCTGGTGGATCCAGGTGGTGGGTGGACGACCTCTCACGCGTCTCCACTCCAACGAAGGCCTCATCTTGGTACAGATTCAGAGGATCTGGTTTGCCGGTGCATCACTTCGAAGTCTGGCAACGCGACCGAAGATACCCATTTTTCATTTACGGACTATGTAGGAGACGTCGAACAGGCCAGAACGACGCAAAACCTCATCGTTAGACATGAAATTATACCAGCTGATGGGCAGGATGCGTCGTTGGCACCGTAGATGTCAGGAATCCAATTTTTCCAATCAGCTTGTGTGACAGTCCAGGTCTCGGAGCCGTAGAGTATATTCTGAGTTTCGTGGCAATGCTGAGCTTGCTCTGACTCCAGATACAGTCAAGTCTTTTTATTGCGCTAGCCGCAAGTCCAATGCGCCGAATGTATTCCGGTCCGGAATTGCTAGAACTCGACTGTATGCTGCCCAAGTATGTGAACTCTTCTACCGAGTCAACAGTGTTACCATCCACTATTATTGGCGATGGCGTCGATCCCGAACCAAGATTCTGGAGCTTTGTCTTGGTCCAAGAGACCCGAAGACTGAACTTGGAAGCTTCTTCATCCATTGCTGCGAGAGTGGTGCGGAAGCTTTCCTCCTTGTCAACAAGCAGAGCGACGTCGTCAGCATAGTCAGTGTCCGTGAAAGTGAGCTGGCCAACTTGGATACCAACTTTGCGACTGACGCGATCCATAATATAGTCCATCACTGGGCAAAACAGGGCGGGAGCCAAGACATATCCCTGCCTTACACCGGAGGTCGTCGTGAATGGCTTGGAGAGGCGGCCTGCTATGCGCACTCTGGCGGATGTTGCAGTGTGCAGGTCGATGATCAGGTTCATGAGTACCAAGGGAACACCGACCCCACGCATGGCCTTCCAAAGCACGTTCTTGTCTACAGAATCAAACGCTGCTTTCAAATCCACAAATGCGACATGCAGCAGCTGTTGCAACTCGCTGTGGATTTCCGCCAACAAACGCATTGCCAAGATTGCATTCAGTGTGGAACGACAACGGGTAAATCCGGATTGTTGAGGCCTACGATGCTTCTGAAGCAGTGGGTCAAGTCTGGCGAGGAGGACATGTGCAATTACTTTGCCTGGGACTGACAGAAGGGTGATTAGTCTGTGCTGCGATTGTTCTGTGCAAATCGTTTTACTGTCGAACAGACTATTTTTGTTTCTATTTTTTTATTATTTGCATTTTTTTATCATTGTTGTTTTTTTTATTGGTACTTTGCATACAATATTCATACTAAAATGTTGCATTGTCGTGAAGGTATTTGGAGGAAGGTGTGCTGAGGCTGAACTGCGCCGATCGTTTCACTGCGGAGCATTTTCCACTTGTTCTTGGACAGCTGCTACGTAACATCGACGCCATCATCACATCGCCAGCGACCTCGGTGTCAGCAGAATGTCGTCGACGGATGAGGGTGATTGCGCTAACAGCTCGATCTCTGCTTGCTTCAAGGCCTTGACTGTCGTCATAAGACAGATTTTTTGGTGCTTTCAGTTGCAACCTGCAAAAAAGTAGTGATGGGGGTATATTTTTTTATTTGGTGACATCAGCGCATTAGAGACATTTGCAGAATTGTTTTACAAATGTACTTTTGTTTAATTTGGGAAGTTTTGTGTAATATAGTACCACGTCAAACGCATGATAGTGCCAATAAAAAAACTAACTAGATGCAAACATGTTTTGTTTCAACAAAACTTTGAAACCAGCCACAAAAACTTGCAACAATATTTTTGAAGGGTTGATGAAAATTTTAGTGAAGGAGGTTTTTTAAGACAAACAGCAACTGGGAGCACAGAATTTTTTGTACGTCTAAATAAACTATAAGTAGTCATCATATTGCAACCTTTATTTATAATTTATTAATATTTGGCAACTGTGGCCCCCATTCTTTGAACGATCTCTGTCATTATTTGCAGTAATTTGACAGATTCTTGTACTTTTATTCGTTAAAGTTTCAACCTTAAGTTTATTCCCTGACATGCTGTCAGGTTTCAGTAGCAATTGATATCCATGGATAGCTTATTATTCAGTGATTATCTATGGATTATTTAAGTTTTTGTACGATATTCTTGTACGAATTGTTGGTAGTTAGAGATTGAGAATGAATGATCCAAAGAAGATTTCTGATCTCGTTGCCGTCAAGTTTTGGTGTCCGTTGATAACAGCTTCAGTTTGTACAGTATTAGTTATGTGGATCATTCATTCCGAGTGTTAGAAACTCTTTTTTGTTTTTTTTGCATCAAATGAAAACGAAGTTGGGAAGTGTTATGTGAATATGCTGGGAAAACCAGGCCCCTGATAGTCTAACTGCTTTTTTTGTTAATTTTTTGGGCATTGCCCTCTGGCCCTGCTACGTCATTGACCGTATGTTTCACTTAACATTCATTTTTATTTTATGTGGGGTGATATAAGGTAACAGTCTTTCCTGCTATATGCTAATGACTTATTATTAGGCAAAGATGGGGTCCTTCAGGAGGAGGACCAAAGATCTTGGCCTAAGCCTTGAAGACCGTTAGTCACCGGTCTTGAAGTAACACTGAAACTATGTTGACTTTTTCCTGCTGTGGGAAGTGTTTTTTGACAGTTCAAGTAATTGCAGTGTATTATGTTGTAATCAAAACGACTAGTCTTGAAGTAACTAGTCTGAAACACTGAAACTGTTTGTCTGAGCATTTTGTGGTTTATTACGACTTGAATAAGATCAAGCTAACTTTGATGTGCAGTATAAAAAGTTCATACTCAGTCTGCTTTCTTGTTTAATTAGTTGCCTTTGCCTCAAAACCCACTGGCTTTGGCTTTGGCGTCGAAGATTCTTCGTTTTGGCCATGGCCATGGCTTTGAAAATACTGCCTTCTAACCCATCCCTGTTATTATGGGTGTAACAGTCACTTTTACTGTGTTCTGCGTGGCTGTTTTTGATAAAAAAAAAAATAAACAGCTGCAGTGTACGTGGCTGTGCAGTGTTAAGTTTTTTTCTGTTAAATTGTGAGTTTCTAGTTGCCAGTGCATCGTGGCATAATGTCTTTTGAGTCATTTTTAGTTAACGTTTATGTTCGTTGCTGTAACGCATTCTTAAGGCATAAGTGTTTTTTCACAGTCCAAGTAATTACAGTGTATTATGTTGTGAATCTGTGATAATTTGTCTTTGTACCAAGGCTGCAGTGGCTTCTATCCCTATACCTGGTGGGCGCAGATTGCACCCAGTGAAAAATAGGGGGAAAGTTTTGATAAGGTAGTAGATCAAAATTTCTTCCTATTTTTCACTGCTCAAACTACCTTAACAAAACTTCCCCCTTATTTTTTTTACTTCCGTCCTATTTTTTAATCTACACTTTTAACACAACTCCCTCCTATTTTTTACTTTCCCCTCATTTCGCAATCTACAACCTTAACAAAACTTTCTCCCTAGAAGGGAAAGAAGCCGGAGATGGAGGGGAAAACATGAGTCAGAAATTGGGAGGAAAACTGAGGGGAAGTTGCGCCCGATTTCGATTACAGGTTTGGCATTTGGGGGAATAGAACCCACTGCAAAGCTGGTTTGATGTGGCCCAGTCATTGTGTGTGCTGTTTGTTTATTATGTGACCATCCTGACTACGGTGCTTTTGGCCGGCCACTCTTGGCCTCTGGCCATGTGACTTCCTTGTCAGTGTATCTGTTGCTAGTAGGACGGTGCAGGTGAATTTTCTCTGGAGTATGACAGTTAAAGGGCAAGATGAAGACATTTTGGACTATTTTACAACTGTATATCTCCTGTACTCGTGAACAACAAAAAGGGCATAGAAATAAAATTTGTGTGAACTTTTCCCTTTGCAGGAGTAGCCAATGTGGCAAAAAACACTGTCCTATACTAAGATTGTCAGATGTCATTACCTCCAGAAAGCGACACGAGGTGCATCTTGCTTGTGCGGTGGCAAGGTAAAAGTGGACTTACAGTTGAAATTCAAAGTAAGTATATGCTGTGTGTGCAGATGGCCATGTATTATGTCGGCACTTGGCCAACATGTTTTTTTTCTAGAGTAATTGTTCTTTTTTACTTATTTTTGTTCACTGTGCATGCCTTGTTGCAACGTGTTTGTTCTTGACAACTAAACAATCAGATACAATGATTAGGGTAAAGGGGGGTATTTTCGCCAGGGTGGGTATTTTCGCCACCATCAGTTGTGCTATCTATGTTAATATGCGTATTCTATGCATGTTCTTTTTCAGTTCTGCAGACCTCCCACTCCCACTGCTTTGGTATGTTATCGACTTCCATCGCATTTCCTTTGTAACAAAAAGCAAAGTTTTATAATGTGCAGTGATGATGTAATTTTCATGATGACGAAAACGAACATTTTGCTAGCATGAGTGTGATGCTATTGTGATAGTTTGCTGTTGTTTGACAGTACAAACTTAAATGTTATCACAGATGGAATACGTCGTGGTAAGTAGTAAGCAATTTTTTTGCAATACGTCCACAGTTGTGATGACCCATATTGTGGCTATTTTCGCCACTTTGTTCTAGGGTATTTTCGCCACTTTTACTATACGGCTTTTGCCCTTTGTTCTGCCAAAAACGTCACGTATTTAGTTGCTAGTTAGTTGCTAATGCTTCTACACATGTTAACTGTGTGAGAAAACTAATTATTTTGAAAGTCTCACAATTACACTGTTACCCGAATCAGCTTACGGTGACGAAAATACCCGCACTTGCCCTATAGTCATCAGCGTCGTAGCAGGCGTCATTGTTCTTATAACTGTTGTTGTTCTTATAGCTTTTCCAACACCACCTCGTATGAGAAAGCAGGAAAAAAGTGCAAAAACTTGCTCTCGTTGCGGAATTGCAGATAAGATTTAAGATATTTTCGTTGGTTATTTAGTGGCGAAAATACCCTCATGGTGCGTCTATTTTCGCCACTAATACTATACTGTTTTCGGACTTTATTCTGCTAAAATGTTTACATGTTTATATGTAGTTACCTGCTACTTAGTTGCTGTAACTTTTGTACATGCTAACTCTGTGAGAAAGATAATTATTTCAATACACGTTTCGTTACAATTACCCAAATTAGCTTATTGTGGCGAAAATACCCCCCCCCCTTTACCCTACATTATTTGTGTTTCATTTTTGTATTTTATCGTGTCTCACTCTTATATCATTTCTACTTTGTTAATGTGTCACGCTTTGCAGCATTGTGGCTGAATTGTTGCTCAGTGGTTAGGGCATTGCATTCACAATCGATGTGTCACACACGTTCGACTACCGGCCCTTTCCGGTATTAAGTAACAACTTTGGGCAAGTTTGAATAACTCCACGAAACATTGACCAATGTTAATAATTTTTGGCAGGCAAAATCAAGAAACAACTTGACATAAACGACTATTGTTTTGGCCACCTCACCTTAATACCGTCGTTACACTGCCTTGTGAAATGCAGAAGTCACAGTTTGGCTGTTTACAACAATGAATTCATACTGGATAATGCACGTATCAGCTCAGAAAATCACACGAGACCACAAAATCATTTAAAACCTGTAATCTATTAAACACTGATTGAAGTTAAATAACGCATCAACAGCGAGTGAGCTTTCTGAGTCAGCGGTTACTGAACGCGCTTTTGGCGAGTTGAGTCAACGTCCACCGTTTGCGTGTGTTCGTGCTGGAGGAGGACATTGTGAGCAAATGTTGTAATACAGATGATGTTATGTGATACATGTGACTTTTTGAGAGATACTAACTGTTACTTGTGTTTGTCGCTATGAGTTTAATTATTTCTGAGCAAACGCATGCGCTACTCAGTATGAATTGATTGTTGTAAATGGCCAAACAAAGACTTCTAAATTTCACAAGGTAGTGCAGCGACAGTATTAATGCGAGATGGCTGAAACTAAGTCATTTAAGTCAAGTTGTTTCCTGATTCGGCCTGCCAAAAATTATCAAAATCGGCCAGTGTTTCAAGAAGTTATACAAATAACAAAAGTGGGACAGTTTTTTTGAGACATGGTGTAGTTCTGACCCGATTTTTAGTCTCTCGGAAAGGGAGTAGTGTTACACTGTTAGTGAGCGAATTTGCAGTGTAATAAGTGTATTTTTATCGCTGAGCTTCTGCGCAGTAAAAGGACCTCGTTGCTGGTTTGTATCTTTGAAACCCATTAGGCATGCAACTTTTGCACCTTTGTGACGTGAAGCCAGTATTCAGTTATGTTATCTTTTTTGTTTCGTCTTTATGCAACGAGTGATCCAAAGTACCACGGTATATGCTGCTGCACGAACAATACAGTTTTGCTAACTGAAGTCTAAATCGTCAAAATATGTGTATCAATTCACAAACAAGAAGTCCAGCTGTCGCTAGGGAAGACGCTCTACAGCATATAGGCTACTGTTGCTAGACCTCAGAGCCGATGAATTTTGAGCCTTAGCCGAATATCAGCTGAAAAAAAATTCGGCTAAGCCGAATTACAGGCGTCGCCTCAACCGCCGAAAAATTATTCGGCTTTGTGGTTGCATTTCTCCGCGCATTCAGCAAAACTGCACAAGAAATACTTGGAAACGTTTATATGACGTACCCTCCTACATACTTAGTGAATTAATGAATCGGACTCTCACCAGTTTATATTTTATGGGTTGACACAACTCTATGCATTAAAAATTACATTCCACAGTCCGCACCTCTCTAGTCTCTATTCTATGGTTCGTGAGCCTGACATTTGTGAGCCAACACCTCACCCATCAAATGGCTTTGAAGTTTTTGAAGGACATACTTAAGCACCTAGTCGAATTATGGTTTTATCCTACTACATTTTTGTGTGTTTAGTGGCAGCATGCAGCAGCTTGGGACTGGAGATCTTTTCAGCCTGGTTGCTCTTCCGGAGTTCAGCGTTACATACCTTTGTTGATTTTATTAAAAAGTTTGCATTTTGAGTTTGACCACATATAATTATGTAGCCCAAACTCTAATATCGCATTTACGCGTATTAGCTTGCTAACTGAAAAGTTGAAGTAGCACTGCAATTTCTGTAAATTTTTCTTTCCTTCAAACAGCAGCAGTTCAGTTTTGGACGTTTTTCTGGTCGCTATTAAGACGTCAGAGGTAATTCAAGAAATTTGATCTAATGCTAACGAGACGCGCGAAAGCCTATAGGCCTAGCAGTTTCTGTTCGCAAACTCTCAGTCTATCTCCAGAGACTTCGTCGCAGTTTATTCTTGGAGTGTGCGCTGCAGCCAAAGATCGCATAAATCAATAAAAACCTCATTTCGGAAGTTTAGGGTCTTTCAAAGTCATCGATGTCGATACGACTGAAAAGCTCGGCAGTAGTGCTTGTTGTGATAGGCAGCATGCCCATGCCTATTTGCAACCGTTTTCACGAAAGACTGGCCAACAACGGTAAAATAACTTTTACGGGTGTACCACTTTTTGATGCCCTCGTGCGCAGGTTTCCTTGAACCTAGAAAATCGAGACTTGGACCATAGAAATCCACGTTCAATGCTGAAAATTTCTTACGCAGCTTGTCTATCTCAATTATTGATTTTGGCGCAATTCGCTCTTGAAATGTGTCTCTCAGCCCAAAATCGCGCTCGCCATGGTTTGCTCCCCACTTTCAAATATCTTCCGCGGTCTCTGTGCAGCAGTAACACTGTGACAAAGGTACAATACAATTCACAGGAAAAAAATAAATAAAAATCATAAATCCTTGGGGGTTTGTAGACTCCTCCAGCCCTCCTTTCTAAATGACGAAGCAGTTTGCAGATGCGGAAGACGGAGCGGAGTGTGCAGTAGGCCTAAATCGGCTGTGTCAGAAAGCAAACGAAAGTCGGGAAACGTTAAGCAGCGGAATCTGCGCCCCGTTAGCCTGTTTGTCAGCTTAGGCCTATTCCAGGTTAAACCGGCGACTAATTAAACTTAATGTACCGGTAGCATTTTGCCGACAGAGATATCGTGTTAGGGTGGAGTGGCATTATTGCTCTTGGTCGCTCACTTGTCGGAATTTTTTTATCTTGTCAGAAATTTTCTTTACAGAAGTACAAAATTCGTGGCTGGATGTCCCCATTTCAAAAGAAATTTAAGGATAAATTAAAGTTTTGAGCACCATAATATCTTGTCGGAACAGTGGCGTATTTAGGGGGAGGGCCACGGTGCGATGCCCCCCCTTGGCCCGACCATGAAATTTTTTAAGGAGACTATATCAAAAGGTTTTTTTGCCTTTTTTGCCGTTTTTCAGCAAGAATTGCATAATTCAACAATGTTCGATGGTCTTTTTTCATACCGATACAATATGCGATTAAAATCGCCATGTGAGATTGCATCTGATATGACGCTGTGATTTTCTGCGTTTCCGAATTTCAGAAAAAAATGAGCGAATTTGCGGCTTCCATTGAACGTGTTTCAGCTTCAGCGAGGCTTTGCCCCCTGACTCCCCGACCAGGGGCTCTGCCCCTGGACCCCGCTGGGGGCTCCGCCCCCAGACCCCCGTTATAGGCTCGCGCTCTGCGCGCTCGCCATGCCCCCTTTGCCAAATTCTAAATACGCCACTGTGTAAGAACTCTGCAGCTGCCTGACGGAAAATGCAACTTCTGAACCAACAACGCCAGATGCTTTTCCTGTCGTTTGCGAGCAGCATCAGAACATTGAAGCCATAAAGCCACACATTCCATTAAGCCGACGTTCACTGAAACTTCTCCGAGGGGAAAGTCGTGGACACATATCATAAAAATGGGGGAAAGAAACTGTGACAAATTATGAAATCATAAAATTTCGGTGAAAGTCGCGGAAAAAATCATGAAAATCGCGGACACAAACCATCTTGACATGTTGAGATGTTTGCGACAAAGTCCGCGACAAACCCGTTTGTGTCGCTCTAATGGAATTTAGTCCATTAGAATGCACGCCGTTGTACGGGGATAGTCGGCGACAAAGTCTGCGGACTTTGACGCCGACTTTGTCGCAGACACAACTCATGAAAGTCGGCTACATGATTTGTGTCGCAGACTTTCATGATGATTTATGTCATTGACAAAGTTTTGGAATTTGGGCTTTACTCAGCATTCAGCGTAGACCATCCGGATTATGACTTACACGGATGTAGCATTGTATGCCTACGCTTGCAACGATGCGCATCTAGGCTGGTGAATCCTGTTGGTGACGTCAGTGTTACAAATGACATTAAACAGTAACGCTAACAGTGGCAGATTATTCTGTTGCCCACGTCTATGTGTAAGACTGACTTAAGAAGCATCGGTTAGGCTATCCGTTGTCTGGTGCGTATATTCAGTGATATTAGGCCTAAGTGCTCTCAGTAATAGGCCTATACGGTTTATTCATCGCAAGAGACAGAAACAGACAGAAAAAAGATGATAAAAAGTAATAGCCTACAGTTAAAACTTGTAGACCAGTGATTTTCATTCAGGGTTCCGTGGAACCCCAGGGTTCCGCGAGCATCTGCCAAGGGTTCCGCAGCTGGCCAGTAAAAAATAAGCTAGCGTGCGAAATCTCGCCAAACAATGTCGTAGAAATACTCATCATGAAATATTTTGTTCGAAATTGCGTTTCTACGCGTTAATTTTTGCATAGACCAACTCTGTTAAATCATTTTTGCTGTTATAGTAGTCTTGGCATATTTGCATTTTTTGGAGCGTAGGCTTTCTATGCACGACATTAGACTACTCAACTCCGAGGATAAGTGCATTATCGCAAATAAAGATGAAGAAGAAAAAAACGCATGGATTAGGGTTAGGCCTATGGTTACGAAATCGTTTGACCATTTACTTAATGAATTCAATTCTTTAAACACTGTGTTAAAGAAAATTAAAAAGACACGTATCTTTAACGAGGACGTCCACATGATAAATTCTTTCAGTTGGTATGGCGGGGGCTAGAGGCCGTCGACGACCGCCTCGCCCGTCGTGTTACGTTAAATACAATAACGTCCTACTGCTACCTGTTAATGTGGTCAAATTTAATATTGGTCATCTTTGCTTGCCTTGTCGTCCTCACAGGGGCTCTGCTGTGCTAGGAATGCCAAGTCAGCAAGACGGCATAGCCGAGGCAGGGCGGAGCAGATCCGAAACAACGCCTACGGAGCTCAACTTGATATAGCTAGGGGAGAGAAATCTGCCAGACGCCAATGCTATAAGAATAGCAGTGTGCCGCGCCCACAAAACTAGACACAAACGTCAGTTAATGTCATGTTAAGGCGCGTAGACCGTACAGAGCGATGCAACTGAACCGACCTAAACTGTTTTCTTTTCCGGTTAGGGG
>Ga0209367_1002038_pt1 | contig 26134 bp, 9 predicted proteins | sample WorMetLIZISLAND2_FD_187412 | JGI IMG/M metagenome (GOLD analysis project Ga0209367, IMG submission 187412) | Marine gutless worms symbiont microbial communities from Max Planck institute for Marine Microbiology, Germany - Olavius geniculatus... ... | reverse complement strand
ACGTTTCCTGTGGAATTCCTCATCTTTGCGTACAGAATGGTTTACTTCGTTCCTGATTTTTTTGTACTCAGACCAATTTCTACCTGATTGATAAAGACAGTACTTCTTCCATGCTGCACTTCTTCTTTTTATCAATCTCTGTGTTCTGCTCGACAATCTTTTTCTTTTCTTCTTGTACTGTTGTTTCTGTGGAACGTGAACGGCCACCTGTTCTTGAAGAAGCTGTACAAGATCACACCACATCTCACTGATGGACTTGTCCTTCCAGCGTTCGTTCCAGTTGATACACTGTAAACTATTCTGTATTGCGACAAAGTCACCTTTGTGATAGTTATATTTCGTTTGGGCACCCCTCATTTCCGGGCATGACAGCTTAAGGTCCCAGATTAAGAGGACATGGTCACTTTTCCCGAGTGGAGCATCATAATGAATCGTGTCTATCAAATTCTCCTTCTCTTACAAGCACTGGTGACGGGTTTTTAAGATTTATCAACATCGATAACCTTAAATGGGCTTGAAACCCCTCAAAAGAGGGTTTTTTCGTAAAAGTTTCGCGATTTCGGCCTGCGACACACATTTTAACAGTGAATTGCAGTAAAATGGCTAAAGATAAATTTGGACAACCTGCGAAGAGGAACTGCTAAGGCTGTCGCGCGTCTCATGAGCTTTGCTCAAGTTACTTGTCTTAGCGTCTTACGATTTTATCTATTGCATTTTGCACATTTGCATGCGGTTTTGCTATATCGTTGCATGTTAGTTAGTGCTTTGTGCATTCTGCATATTGTGCATGTACGGAAAATAGGCCGGTTTGCTTTGTTGTTGTATTTCAGAGTACATAGTGATAGTAATCATGCACGGAAATGTTTGGAGAAAATGAGAACACGTTTGAGTTTAATTTTGAGTGAAACCAGAACTGAATAGTTTGCTCACTAGTTAATATTGAACTGATGGCACGTTGTAAGATAATTCTTGGCTTTGGTAAAACACTGACAAAATCTTTCATTTTTGTTTTTTTTTGTTAAATTTTATTACTGTATGCAATGGTACTGTAAAGTTTCATAAACACTTATTTGTGGTTAAGTGCTGTCTCCATTTTTTGATAAGTCACCTTTGGCGTGCATCTACCTGTATATAATTTGTAGTGCATGACACTTTGGATAATAAGTTGGCTTAATTGTTGTCTGCTATTCTGGTCTATTCAAGTGTTGTTTTTTTGCTTTCTTCCTGGAAGTGTAAACTTTTCAGTAATTTTAATTTTGTGTTTTGCCTTTGTGGACTACGGAAGTCCTGGCTTAACTAGAATCAACTCCAGATCGGCAAATGAAAGCAAAAGTAGTAGTAGTAGTTGTTGTTGTTGTTGTTGACATGAAATCAGGTTTTTAATGTGCAGTTTTTTTGTATTACGCAGACAAGCCGTCGATACCAGTCGTAACAAACTACTGGATGTATAACTGGAGTAAATTCATTTTCAACTGGACGCATGCTGCAAATGTATCGAGCTATTACGCTGTTTATCGAAGCAGGTGCATGCTTACTGACACAATCAGTATCTTGTTGCAGTTTGAGCACTTTCTTGGTGTTTATAAAAGAGCACATCCACATGCCAACTTTGACAGATATTTTTCACTTTTTACGTCTGTCTGTCTGGCTGTCTGTCTGTCTGTCTGTCCGTTACACTCTGAATTTGCATTAAAACGGTGCAAGCTAGGATCACGATATCTTTACTGGGGGCTGCTTCAATGACTCTAGTTTTTTGTGACAAAATTTCGTGTCCCTGTGTAAGGGGGTTTCTCTCGATCGAGGGCGTCAAAGAGGGGTACCTCCTCCATAAAAAAACGTTATTTTGGCGTTATTGGCTCGTATGGTGTGAAAACGGTTACAGATAGTTACAGACATGCTGTTTATAACAAGCACTGGTGACAGGCTTTTTAGATTTATCAACATCGTCCACCTTGAACGACCTTGAACTCTCCAAAAAGGGGTTTTAGTGAATTTGTCGCAATTTTTGGATGCAGCGCACATTTCAACACTGAATTGCGACGAAATAGCTGGAGATAGACCAAGACAACCTGCATATGAAATTTTTAGCATTAAACGTAGATTTTAGCAGTCCAAGTTCCGACCCATTAAGTTCAAGGAGGCCGGCACAGGCGGGCGCCAAAGACATCTACCCTTTTAAAAGTGGTTATTTTACCGCAATTATTTTGTATAGTATGACAAAAAATTTGAGCTAAGGCTCACGAGACGCGCGAAAGCCTATAGCAGTTTCTGTTCGCAAACTGTCAGTTTATCTCAAGCCGTTCTCACGAAAGACTGGCCAACAACGGTAAAATAACGACTTTTACGGAGGGTACCGCTGTTTGATGCCCTCGTGCGCAGGTTTTTTTAAACCTACAAAATCGAGACTTAGACCGTCGAAATCTACGTTCAATGCTAAAAATTTCATGCGCAGCTTGTCTATGTTTATCTCAATTGGTTTCAGCGCAATTTGCTCTTGAAGAGTGTCTCGCGGCCCATAATCGCCAAAAAACAGAAACCTCTATTTAAGCGTTCAGGGTCATCCAAGGTCTTTGAAATTGGTGGCAATCGAGAGCCAGTGTACGACTTTCTATTAGTGATTAATAATAACCTAGGCCCTATCTCGCACCGTTACTGAGATACAGCGACTTATTGGACAAAAATCGCAAATTTTGCCCACCCCCTCTCATTTAGCGCCCTCGTTCGGTGTGACCCTTTTTGAATTTATGGAAAAGCTTTACGGTTCTTGCAACTAGAGTCTTCCGGGCAGCCGACAGTGAAATTTTGGTAATTTTAGCTTGCACCGTTTTTGACTGACCCACCCGTGCGACGGACAGACGGACGAACGGACGGACAGAATGGCGACGGCTAAGACGCGCTGAAAGCAGTAGCTGCTTTCGCGCGTAAAAACGGTTGCAAATAGGCACAGACGTGTTGCTTATCATAGCAAGCAATAATAACAAGCTTTTTATTGGTGTCTTTAAACTTTCAAAATAGTGGTTTTTAGTGAATTTTTTTGCGATTTTCGGCTGCGACATACTTTGAGAGTGAATTGCGCCGAAATGGCTGAAAATGGATGGACAATCTGCGTATGACATTCTTAGCATAGAACGTACACTTTAAAGAATCTAAGTTTCGATCTCTTAAATTCAAGGAGCCTTCCGTACGGAGGACTCAAATTTAAGCACTCTTTCAAGATGCATTAATATCTTATTGCTGTAGGCCTACCTTGATTGCCAAAGTGGCAGGAACGCTGCTGTCGCGCGTCACGTGAACTTTGCTCAAATTACTTGTACGTTTTAGCTGGTGGACTTTACGTGTGTCTAATTTAGGACATGTTAAGAGTTTTTGAAGTAGTATTTTTTTGCTAGCCTAATAGTTTGTCTGACCCCAGCCATAGTTAGCCATTCACCATTTATTAGGGCTGGTAGTAATGAATTTTTTTATTAGTTAACTTCCTCTAAAGATTAATGTTTAATGAATCATTAATTTTGATTAAAGACTCACAGTAATAATTAACTTAAAAGTGCGTGTTATAATGTTATTGTTTAGCAACTTTCAAAAATCATTTACAAATGCACCTAGACACAATAATAAGTATGTGCGTTTCACTTAATGTTGTAGAATTGAGTAACTAAAATGTTCACGTTTTCTTCTCTGTAGAAAGAGACTATTGTTAATTGTTATAGTAGATGCTTGGCATCTGATCTAACTTGCAATGTTTTTAATGAGATAACTTTAATAAAAAAAATAATGGTAAAAAAGGTATTAATCGTTAAAACTTTGAAACAATTAATCATGTGGTCGATCAACAATGTTTGCAGCTTTACTGTATATCATTGGTTGTTTGTTGTCGCAGTACTTCTGACTGGGATTCTTGTCGGCAGTCGTCAAGACGTGATCAATGCGTTGTTGAAAATGTGCTGAACTTCACTCATCCAATTCACGTGATCTGCTTCAAAGTGACTGCAAATAACTCTTTCGGCAACGTTTCGTCGAACGAAACCTGCGTCGATCTGCATTACGTCAGTAAGTGCAATTTATGGCCAATTAACACGTAGGCCTACTACGCCGACGCGACTTAACTGTTGAGTCGCGTCGTCGTATTTAGAAACAGAAATTTTCAGAATTGTTGAAACCACTCAACAGTCGCCGACAGTTAAGTTGCGTCGGCGTTGTAGGTGTGAATTGCCCATTTGTTTACTGGGGTATTGATGCCCCAAACTCTCTTTGCGTTCACAGCTGTTTATATATAGAAGATGGAGCATAAAAAGCGGAACTCGCGTGCTTTTTGTAGATCGAGCAATCGGACAGTTTTGGAAACAAACGATTAGCCTTGATAATTGCATTGAAGGCCGGTCACGTTGAACCGACCCTACCATTTGATTATTGGCGACCGTAGACCAACAGAGCAATTTTTTACATGCAAAGTAGGTGGGCAAAAGTCCACCCACTCGGACACATCGCTTTTTCACTCCAAGCATTTTGCCCAAATGGATTAATTTATTATTTTCGTTATTCTGTCGCCGGCAGAAGTAGTCTGGTTACCTTTAGTACTTTACAAATATTCTGTCGTCATCGTCATGAACCTGGATATTAACTTGATACGACACCCAATAAACTCATTTACAGCAATGCATGATTTCAAAAATCTTACCGGAAGTGACACCCCGGATCTCGCTTTCAAGGCAAGTATAGAGGGGCTATAAAAGGAATAAAGAAGGAAAAGGAGAATAAAAGTAAAGGATAGGAGTAAAGAGAGGAAAGGGAAAGAGAGTGGGGATCGCCCATACACAGCGGTGTCGTGGGTTGAAATTTAGGCGGGGCGGAAAGTTTTTTTTCCGACAGACGCTGCAAATTTCTTACGGAAATCTGACAGACAGTTGCAAATTTTCGATAGTGAAAATTATGGGTTCACTTTTGCTCATATGTTTCCTGAAAATGTGAGTTTTTAGCCGCAAATTTTGCATTTTTAAACAAAATTTTTTGGACAGAACATTTTTCGACAATTTTTTAACAGTCAAGTTTTTTTTTGGGGGGGGGAGCAGGGTAATTGCCTTTCTTTCTGTTCGGTCTTCCTCCAGCAATGATACAACTACCCACCCACTGTAATTTCAACTTAAAGTTGCACTGTAGACCAACCGTGCTAAGCCACTGTTTAGAATGTATATAAGTTAGTTTAACACTCTCTCACACTTTTGACAAGTACGTAAGTAAGTAAGTAAGTAATTAGCATTTGTAGTGCACCAAAATATGTCAAAGAAGGTTCGAATCGCAGGCGCCGATGGTAACAGTTAGTCGATGGTTTTCGTCGGAAAGTGTTGGCAGATGGCGCTGTTCGAACGGTAAGTGGCAAACTGCTCACAATGCCAGATGCACACTTTGCTATTTGCGATGTCCATTTGCTGTGTATTTTAAAGATGAGCCGGCTCCAGTGGACAGCATGTCAGTAAACTTCAGTTTAGCGACCGACGTGTCGGGATTATTTGCATCAAGTCTGCGTTTTCATCCGCCCAAACGCCGCATCAGATTTCTGTTTCAACTTCTCATAAACTGCGCTCAACACAGTGAGGTCAGACTGTGATTATTTTTTACTGTGCATCTGTGCTTCAAAAACGTCTATCACCTCCTCTCTTTGTCCTCTTTTTCGAGCCCTTTAAGCAACTTTTCCCATTTTTATTTCACATCTATTTTTTCGTACTTTTTTAAACGTTTTTCCTGCAGACATGAAATTTGGGGAGTAAAACGCATTTAGAAACAAGCTATAGAAAGGAATTTCATATAATTTGGCCCTAAATTCTGCCACCTCCCCCCTGAAGGGTTGAAAATTTTCATCCACTTTTATGATGGAAAACAGGTCATAATGGGGGTCTGAAATGTCTCAAAGATAGTTGAGTAAAGGCTAATCATTACCAAATCGAACAGAACTTTGTCTATGAGATTTTTTAACTGTTGTTGACTACACTGCACGTTGTAGTTTTTTGAGTCCAGTTGACTGAGCTAGTGCTTGCTGTGCAGGAATTGCAGTTTGAACGTGTTTGGACTCAACAAAAGTTTCTGGTCAGCCCACTGTTTACTGTGCCAGCTTATACCCCATGCGTCGCTGCCGTTAGATGCCGCCATCTGAACTATTCTGGTAGGCTGGGATACTGGAGTGCTACAGCTCAACTTTCTTTCCGTTCACCACAGACAGGTTAGTAACTTAGTATCCTAATTTATTTATCATTGCAGCTTTAACATAATTTCACTTTTTTACAACTATACATGCAATTTTGCATGTATATGGTTGACTTTTAAATTTATTGTGTTAATATTTCTACTGGCCATTTACTAATTATTCGATTTTGTAGTTGACTTTTTTAAATTAAATGACGCCAGAATTGCCACATTTGATGAAAATTGTAGGAAGTAAAAACTGAAAAAAAACTGGAAGATTTTGAGACGAGAGCCAAAAAGGAAATATTGTAATGATAATTGCAGTCTTTGACAAGGTAACCAACATAAAGGTCAACAGCTGTGGACAAAGACAGAAGTAGGCATTCTATTGCATCACTGATCGTTAGTGAAGTGTCATTAACTATGGGACTGGTGGATTTGTTGTTACGCGCGAAAGCAGCTACTGCTTTCAGCCCGTCTTAGCCATTGCAATTTTGTCTGTCTGTCCATCCGTGTCACACAGGTGGATCAGTCAAAAACGGTGCAAGCTAGGATCACCAAATCTTTATCCTCGGCTGCATGGAAGACTCTAGTTTCAGGAACCGTAAAGCTTTTCCGTAAATTCGAAGGGGTCACCCCGAACGAGGGCGCTAAATGAGAAAAGGGTAGGAAAAATTTGCGATTTTTAGCTAATAAGTCGCTGTACACTGTATATCAATAACGGTGCGAGATAGGAAGTCGTGCACTAGCTCTCGATTGCCACCGAATTTAATGACCTTGGATAACCCTGAAGGCTAAAATAGGGGTTTTATGGATTTTTTGGCGATTTCGAGCGGTGAGACACATTTCAAAGGCGAATTGCGCCGAAATCAAATGCGACAGACATGGAAAAGCTGCGTATAAAATTTTAAGCATTGAACGTAGATTTCGACGGTCCATGTCTCAATTTTTTAGGTTCAAGGAAACCTGCGCACGAGAGCATCAAAGAGCGGTATCCCCGTAAAAGTCGTTATTTTTCCGATGTCGGCTAGTCTTTCGTGAAAACAGTTGCAGATAAGCATGGGCATGCTATAGGCTTTCGTGCGTCTCGTGAGCATTAGCTCAATTTCTTTTGTTTTTTGTTGCAGTTCCGTCGGCGGCCGTGCGAATGTGTTCCAGTTGCTACGAAGTTTACGTGTTGAACAATGCAGCAAGAACCGCTGCTATACGCGTTTACTTTCAAGTATAGTTCCTTCTATGATTCATTCAAGTTGTTTGTTAAGTCTAGTTCTGTTGATTTTTTTCACACTCTGTAAAGTATTTGTTCCGAATTTACTTTAAATAGGGGCCTAGGCTGAACGTTTGTTGGATCGAATGGTGTATTGCTATAGTTAGCCTAGACTGGCTTTGAATTGTTGAATTGCCTTATCTAACATGAGCGTACCTTATATTTTTATGTGCATTGACACTGAATGCCTATTTACATTATACCTGTATTCGCACACTAAGTCCCACATGACATCAGGTAACAAGAAGCCCAGCAGTCGCCAAGGAAAGCCGACCGTACCGCCTGCATCCAAAGCCCAGCATCCAACTTTCAATCACGAAGAGAAAGCGATTTCTCAGAGGTGACACAGTTCCATGCATGCTATGTTAACGAAACGCTGCTCTTGAAAGCTACAGTTAACGCCAGTATAACACACGTCGCACGTGGTCAACTTGCCAGGCGATATAAATAGCTACGGTCATAATTGACTAACGGAAATATCGGACGCAGGTTTCGCAAGTTTTTCTCGCAATAGGGAAGACGCGCCTATACAGTTTCTGTTGCAGTACTGACCTTCAAGGTTATCCAAAGTCAGTAATTTTCAAGTTATTTGAAAGCCAACATTTCACTTTTTATTAGTGATTAATAGTAACCTCAGCCCTATTTCTCACCGTTTCCGAGATATGGATTTCCTACTCCCTTCATTCAACCCCCAATTTGAAATTGTTTCCGTTGCACTGAATCGCTGAAATTTTGCACACTCGAGTTGAAGGCACATGGTTAATTATTCGTGTAAAACGTTTTTCTTTACGATCTAACATTTAGTCACAATACATTTTTACATCCGTTATAGACGACGACGGACAGACGGACGTATAGACAGACAACAATCATGTCAATAGCTCGACCGTTACAATCGGCTAAAAAGCTAATTCAGCGTCAGAGTGTTTTCGTTGGGTTAGACATTATTGACTTTGACGGTCTTTCTGTTATTTCATCAGCTGCGAAAAGAAACTCAGCTTTCCAGTATATCTCGTTTATATTCTGTTGTTGTGCGGCTGTCCTAATAAGCCACAATGCAGGTCTTGCCCAATCGTCTTTCTATCCAGTACGGAGTCCCACCGAAAACGAAGACTAAAATACGTAGAGCGTTTCTCAGGGCAGGAGTAACCGGTGTGTTAGTTTTCAGCACAAAATGTCGAAACAATTTTTCTAGTTTATGTCTTTTGTACGTACTCTGATGTAGAACCTGTCCTTAAGAGAAGCTCGTGGGCTGGTTACTAACTACAGAGTCGTCAGCAGAGTGCGTCACGTTGACCATACTGACTGTCCACATGAAGAGATGATGCCACTGAATACGTCTTCGACGCTGACCGTAGCTAACAATTCACTGAGTGGTGAACTGTTACTCAGTACGTGTGCCTCGTATGCCATCACTGTCAACGCGCGCACGGTCGTCGGCTTCAATGAAACTCTGATGTTGAATGAAATCGTGATTCCTAGCGCCGTTGAAGGTCCGTTGCTTCGTATCGTATTTTTACATAACAATACTTCCATTTTAGTCTGTTATACTTTATTTTTATTTAAAACATTTTTCTGTTTTTTTTGTTAGTTTGTGTGCTACACTGTGTCCCAAAAACGTCCCACTTTGTCATTTTTCATATCTTCGCCAAATATTAACTGATTTTCAAAATTCTTTTGCTGGCAAACACTGTGGACAATAATTAGCAATAAAGTAGTTGTTAAATATCTCACCACATTTTAAGTTTATCGCTACATTACCATGTGAAACATAAATTTTTAAAAGTTACTTAAATCACTATAATACATATGCCAAAAAATCATCTTCTGAAACAATTTGTACTAATTATTATGCAAAAAATAAATTATGCTTAGTTTTACATACATTTCTAATGTTTCTCAACCAAAGCAGTTGCTATGGTCGTAAATAATGATTTTTAATGCACTGGTGATATACCCGTGATGTAATTGTGCCATTCTATCAGTGGAGACAAGGCTCTGATTAAGAACTTTTACCGGTTTAAAAAAAACACAGTTTTCGAAGATTACCAACAGAATTTTTGAAGATGAACTGCAACAGGGAAAGAGTGTGAATGTTATTAGTAGAGATTTGGAAAACATGCAGCACCAACCAAAAACATGAGACCGGCAGACTAAAGCATACACGTACTAAAGAGAAAGTGATCACTGTATATGAAATGGTAAACTTCCAAAACTACAAAGGCCAGAAACAAGCACATCGTTTAATACGCCAGATATCGGATCTAACAATGTGTAGCATCGTGCCGATCATCACTGCGTTTTTGGTTCGAGACGTATTTTGTTTACCAACACGCTTGCTGTCTATTATTGTTAGTTTTTCTTGCATTTATATTTCACAAGGTAATATAGCGACACATTTAATGTGTGGAGGGATATTTGATAATTATTTTATTACTAATTGTCAACAGAATGCGCCAATAGAAGAATTGTGGAAATCGGTAATACTTGGCCAAGATACAGACAATCGCAAAGTGGGACGTTTTTTGGGACACAGTGGAGATTAAAATGGCTGCTCGTTTGTCCAGTGCAAATCATTTATCTTGTCATATCGAATATCATCATGAACAGGTTGACAGAATGCAACTTTGTTAGGGCCATTGTAGTTACTAACATTAAGATTTATTAAAAGCTCTAAAACAGCTAAGCTTACATAGCCATGTGATAAGTGAAACGTTATGCAAAAATCATCAGTGAAGTGTCAATGATTCATTATTATATAATATAATTGCACAATATAATATTATATAATATTATTAGATTTTGTTCAATATTTACTTATTCGACTGCAAACCGCGGTTTAACATTCACGCACTGGTATATTGTTTTCAGAGCAGCGTCCGGTAAAGAACATTACGGCCATTTTGTTTCGCGATGTCCGACTTGTGCGACTGTCGTGGCAGCCGCCGACCGTTGATATCTCTAGTCGTCATTACACCGTGTTCTGGTGCATCGGTAACAGTGGCCGCCATGGATGCACGGTGATTCGTTTATTTTGTTTTTAACAACGATCGTAAATCTGTCTGCTAATTCCCACAGATTCCGTCTAGTCTTCTGAGTAAGCACGTAAGTAGTTTATGGTTAGGTAAATTATTTACATACGAGCTGCTCGAAACTTGTATCATACATATTTTTTTCGTTTTTGTAAATGTTTTCCGTGCTTTGACGATGTTAGTTTGGTGAGTTGGTAACAATAAAAAGCTTGTTGCCTTGCCTGTAGAAAACGTTTTCTATGACATTTCCAAAATGAACTCATTCTAACTTTGAGTTACTTTGAGTTACTATAGAAAGTAAACCAGTTAACCAAAGAGAAAAAGCTATATTAAATCTCTACTAGTATTAGCAGTAGGCTTGTCAGTAGCAAAAGAATTAATCTAGTGGAGGAGAGCTTGCGTTTTCAGTTATCTTTATCTCTTTATCTTTATCGTCAGATCGTGACGACAACTATATGATGAAGATGATGATGAATGAATGATAACTTATAACTATAATGATCATATCAGCACTTAAGTGTCAGTTTTTGCCAAAAAGTATAAAGCGAATTGCACAGTGAGTTAAGTAGTGGTTATGTGGTTGAGTTTATCATTGAGAGTTCGTTTTATTGCAGGGACAAATCCGGTGGCTTGAAGTGGACAGGTCGACATTACTGCACTATGTGAATGTCACCGACGATGAAAGTCGTCTCTATGGTGTGGCGTTGAAACAGGCGGGCAGTGAAGGCGCTGGTCCTATTCATTGGGCCAGTTGCCTTTACGACAGCTCACAACGTTTGTATTTTAATAATATCATTATTACTTGTTTTTATCGATAGTCTTACATCGTATTTGTTTGCACTAATTTCTGCATTTTGTTGGCGATCTTTTTGTGCGCCACTTAGTGTTCTGATGCTGCTGTTTTGGCAACAAAACGGGCAATGTGAAATAGGGCTGCAACATTTTTTGCAAATCGATCAGTTAAGCAAAAAGTAGAAGCCAACAATATTATTTTATTAACGGTGTTTTGTTAGAGTCGGCTTTTGCTTCAGTGATTGGCATTGAGAAGGTTTGTTAATTATTGTGCCAGAGCAGTTTTTTTTAAAACTTTGTATGGCATGTTTCAGATGCACTGCCAGACCCATGCTGAGTATATAAATTAGTAAGTCTTAAAATGTGTGATTTTTGCAATTTATTGTTAGAACCTTGTCAGCTGAATGAAATCTGGTTAAGTGAAGTTGTTTTATTGCTAGTAGCAGTCGAGCGTTACATGGGATAAATTGGTGATGGCTTTCGGTGGATTTAGACAAAAGTTTCTGGAACATGTTGCACAACATTGCTGGCCATGCAGTTAGCCTACTTCTTGAGTAATTTGCAGTGACCTTGGAACTGTGAACGTTGTTGCAGGACCACTGCCACCAGAAGTGACTTTTGAATCGACAACTCACGATTCTGCCACGTTGCAGATAAAGAAGTCAGACTGTAGTCAAAAACGCCAAGGATTTGCATACAAGTTTAACATCTCGTATGAGTCAGGTACCGTTCCATACACAGTGGCTTTTACCCCCCCCCCTCAAATCCGGAGTCGAAATCGGGCGCTAGTTTCCCCCCACTTTTAGGCTCACGTTCTTTATTCCCCAACTTTCGGGTTTGAGCTTCTCCCTATTTGGGCTCCTTGTTAAGGGTGTAAATTACCCAGTGAAAAATGAAGGAATTGTTAAGGATGTTGATTGCTTAGTAAGAAATACGAAGAAGTTTTGATTTACACTCTTTAACAATCACCCACTTATTTTTCACTGGGTGCAAGCTGCGCCCACCAGGTATAGGGATAGAAACCACTATCCAGTCCACACGGGCAGCTTGGTTATGAGTTACTTATGGTATGACAAAATTTGGGTTACAGTCAGGCTGGTCGCGAAAGGCAAGCGTTTGGGCATCGCTGTGAATTACTTATTACATGCCGTATAGGCCTATAGCATTCATGAACTCATACTAACAAGCACTGTTTTAAAATTTGTAAATCCATTTTCAAGTAAAATTCGTCAGAGTTATTGTTGAAAGTGTAACATTGTAATTAAAGCTGCTAAAATTAACGATTGATCACCAGCTTTATCCTTAAAATTAATTAACCTGATTAAAAATTATGCTTAAGTCACATCACTGAAAACATTGCAAAGTAGATCTGATGCATCCATGCAACATCTGTTCTGTGTGAACAACTCTTCAACTTAGCTGTACAGTAAAAATTATTTTTTTTCAAAGAACGTGAATGTTTCAGTCTGCCAGTACAAGACTAGAATGCAAAACGCTTGCTGATTGCAATATAGTTGGCTGCTGATTAATAACGACAACAAAAACGTACAATTCGTTGGACGTCCATCGCAGTTTAGCTTTAAATCGAATTTAAGATCAACTAATTGTTAATCTTCATTTTCAAAGATTAAAAATTAACCATTGAAAAGTTTTTATTGTTGCCACGAGCTCTAGTTGCGACGGGTCTGTTGTCAGGTGGTTCACGTGGGTCTGTGGTCGTGCTGGATACCGACGTGAACAATGACAGATACACGCTTGTCGGTCTGTCTGCTGACACCAACTACACGCTGTTGGTGGCCGCTCTCAGTCTGGCTGGACAGTCACAATACACGCTCATCGCAAGTGTACTCACAACCAGTGCTGTTAGTGTTCTGGCGGTCTGGAAAATAACGCTTGTCTTCATCGCAATGTTGCTGCCTGCTGCCTTGGCGCTCGTTGGCGTTCGCGCCTGCTTCAGGTAGGGCCTACATAGTTTAACTTTTTAAAAGAAAAAAAACAGTTTACACTAATATATTGGAGACATGTTCTACAGAGGCGCATGGACGTGCGTCATATTTTATTTCATGTCATTGCATTTCATTTCGTTTTGTTTGATTTCAGTTTGGTTCGCTTCTGTCGTTTTGTGTGCTCCGTGTAGATCCTTCAGCCGCGCCGCCGAACCGTTTTCGGCTGGCTGCAGTAAAATCCGGCTGACTAGCCGGCTTGAGTCGGCGCGCCGTCGAAAATTCGGCTGGCGGCGGCGCCAAAATTTTCCGGCGGCGGCGCGGCTCGAGTTGGCGCCAGTCAGTCAACACACAAATAAACGCTAAGTGTTGTAGTAGGCCTACTTTTGATATTGATGCTTGATAGCACGACTACAAATGAAAAGTGCTCACATGCAACAGTACTTTTTGACGTTTATTTTTGTTAACGGCCAGACTATTTGACTTTGTGCTGTGTAAATTTTATTTTACACATTTTAGTAAATGCATAGCAAAAGTTTGAACATTTTATTTGTATTCTGACGATGTTTTGTTAATAACGGACATGTACTTGAAGTAGTGCCTATCACGCCAGTGATTGGACAAGATGCTATCAAAAGCATAGACTTAAATGTAAAAAAACGTTAAAAAAAATTAAAAACACGTTAAAAACCTGGCAAAAATAAAGAAGTTTAAAACGTTGAATAAAAAACGTTGGCATAGTTTGTTCAATCTTCTGCTGAATGCCTAATGCTGTAGGTGCATTATATCTAGAACTATAATGTAGACATTAAAGAAAACTTTATTTAATTTTAATTCAACCAAATACTAACTAATTAAACTACAATCATTATAATATTAATTCGTTTCTGTGGTTTCAAAAGTGCACGCTTTTTAAAGTTCTTGATGAGATTTTCAATGCACGTTTTTAGAAAATAAAAAAAGTTTTTAGAAAAAAACGTTAACAACATCAATAACGAGCCAAGAATTAAAAAAAGTAAAAGAAAGTTTTTTACATCTGTAATCATAAGTTTTATCTAATCTGTATTAAGCCTACTTGACGTAGAGATGTGTTGCAACACATGATATTAGTCTATCAAAAACAAATTTCAACACAGCGTGTAGGCCTATGAATTACGATGATCATTTGAGCAATCACAACTGCGACAAATTTCGCCTTTTACTGTAAACTTACAGCTTTTCTAAAATATCCAAAACGCACCTTAGGTCAAGCCTATACAGAACTAGACCTAAATAGCATTTACCTTTGCAGACTTTGTAGGCTTGAGGCGATTTTATCTGGTCACAATCACGCAGTTTCATAAACAACCTCATTGTCCACACAAGACAGCTAGTTTTGAAAATTTACATTCTACAGCATGACGACGATCTAAAAGGTACAACATGCGAGTTTCGACTGATAAAGCATTAAATGATGCACAACATTAATAGTCTACACTGATGAAACCAAAATGCTACAAGCCACTGCAGTACATGGCCGATCGCTCAATGGTAGCCTACTAACGCAAAGTTTTAAGATTAAACAGATCAATGTAAGGCCTTCAAATAAACAAAAAGTAGCTTCAGAGCATCTATTCGAAACCATAATTATAGTAACAACCGTCGCGCAAAAAGGTATCCGCCTCAATTATTACGCATCATGGCCGCGTCTTTGTCGTGGACAAAAGTGCAGTAGTTCAGTTTACTCGGCGCTAGGCTTACACACTTACCATTCAAAATGAGGCCTGCGGTAGAAAACATAGCCTACTTTCAACAGGCGCACTAGACGCGAAGAGCGTCAAGTAATGTATATGCAGTGACTAAGTGCAGTATAATGATCCTATGTCTTGTAACACACCGTTATAACTGCTGTTATCATTATTAACTTGACGACTAGGCATATAATCACTGCAAGTCGCGGCGCCACGTAAAAATTTCGGCGGCGGCGGCGCCTCATAATTTCGTCTGGCTTGGCGTCGCGCCGTCTGTTTTTCGGCTGGCGACGACGCCAGACGATTCCGGCTAGCGGCGGCGGCGCGAGTCGGCGGCTGAGGGGTCTAGTTCTGTGAGACTTTTCTGCGCTGTAACGATTATACTTGTGGACTGCATTGAACTGGTAATGCTTCTTCCATGTCTGGAACTCGCTAGTCGCTAGTACTGGACGATCTCAGAGATCCAGCACGTGGTTCTGACAGTTTCTCAATGCAATTCTGTTGAGTCTTCACTCCAGTATACTAGTGTGACCAATGCATTACACATTTTTGCTGGACAGTACGTACACACTATATACGTCTACTTTTTACGTCACTTACTTACGTACTCTGTTACTCACCGTTCAGCTTGTAAAAGATATTGCTGTAGCAATATGTATCACAGAAGATGGCTTTTTACACTGCATAAGTGTATAATTTGTGAGCAGTTTTGAAAATGCTGTTGTTAGTTTAGTAGTCTTTTGAATTTTTCGTATTTATTTGGTAGATGACAATGATGCCGTGTCGCATGCTTGCTGTGAGCAGACGGGTGAGAGTTCTACAGCGTAATGTGATGCACGTCGGAATAATAACTCCCGCGAGGCATACGGACCAAGACGAAGTGAGTATTGTGATTGGCAATTTTTGGACGGATTGACATCTTGAGCATTATACGGATCCTGATGTTATGTCTTTATGAGTGATTCATTTAATTGTGCTTGCAGATAAATTTGGCATAAGCATTTACTCAAAATTCGTGGATTTATAGCTAGCCATTTTACCATTCGCTTCGTTTGTTTATTGGTCGCTTTGTCTGGCAAAAACTTTATGAGTGAACTTTCGTGAATTTCTGAAGGTGTAGTCCTCGAGCAAGATGAAATTGAATAGACTTCGGTGATAATCGGGATCTAGATTTTTTTTACTTTGCTCATCATTGCAAGACAGTGCAATCAAGTAGGTTAAGTTTTTGCTACTTTTCACGAATACCAGATAGCGCCACTCTTCTGTACTAAGTATTCTATACTTAACGGATATTAAGTAGTGTTCATAACAAGTTACAACTAGTCTGATGCCGACAGTGATTATCATGCAAAACGAAATCTGTAGTCGTAAGCTTATCACATTGATGTCGTCTATTGGCTAATAATTAAGTGAGTGGTAAGAAAATAAGTAAAAATAAGAGTAGGCTACTTGTTTTGTGCAGGGAAAATAAATAGCCACACTGCGCTGCAATTTCACTGAAAACTAGAAATTATGTCGGCCCAGTGCGGACATATTATGCGGCCGTCTGCCTAAAGCTGCGCATGCAACGTTAAGCCTAACATTGACTTGTGATTTTATTAGCTGAAAATTGCACGCCAATTTTGGTTTATCTCTTTCGCTTTTCTGAGTTATGGGCCCGTATGGGACAGACAAACACACAGACAGGCCAACAGCCAAGAGCTGTAATACGGCTATTAGGACGGCTGTATAATGCCGGTGTAGTAATTCTTGGCAGAGGTTTAGAGCGTTTGGGTTCTTGTTGATGTCTATCAAGTCTTGTTACGATGTCGTGCGGTCTGTAGCAATCGTACAGCAGTTATCTGCCAACAACGAATTACTCTACCTTATTGACATCAGACACTATTTCGGTTTGATTTCTTTATTTTTATTCATTTAATTGTTACTAAATTGTGGTAAATCGCAGGCTGGTGGCGTGGGTAACATGTAGCTTTTAACTTGTCTGTTCTCATAATCGTTAAACATTTAGTAAATGTTATTTAGCCGTTGATTAATTTGAGATGACGGTGGCGCCTAAAGGCAGGAGCTCCTGAGACAGTAGCTCAGCGCAGCCTGATAGGTCTTAATAATTTTTTGTATCTAATAGTTTTTAATTTTAACATTGCTTGTGTAAAATTTTCTGCACGCATTCGTGGTAATAATTACGTATTTTCACCATTTGAAAATTTGAACTTTTTCTGTTTTTTACCACCTTTAAAATATCATGATAGACATTAGTTTTTAAAGAATTTTATGTATGGTAGTGTGTTGCATTATTAGATTAGCTTAATAAAGACTATAGCCCTTGTAGTTTTATTGTTAGGCCTACTTGACACCAGATAAAATTGATTGGTCGATTACTCGATTAATTAATTGATTCTGTGATTTTTAATTAATTGATTCATTATTATTGACTAATTAATATTGGTTGATATTATGTGGCTGATGCGTGTTTGATTCGTTCAGAAGAGTAAAAACTGGCAGTTTATTGACAGAGGATTTCTGCCCACGGACGAACCTGGTTAGTAATATATACTGCACCACTTCTGAGTTCTGACAATCGGTTTAACTTATTTACGAATGGAACCACTCAGCTTGAGTGTATTAATCTTGGCCTATTTGTAACAGTGCCTGTGTGGCCTGGCTACTGGGTGCGTCGTAATGAAAATAATAACAGCAATATACTGTCGATTTCTGCTTTAGCAGCAAGTTATTCCGGATTATACCACTTAAGCCAGTTTGCGCATAAAGGCGCGTACAGAACGAGGTAACTGAACTGAACTGAACTAAACATGGTTTAGTTTGCGACGAACTGACCAATCGACAAGCAGTAGTGCATTACAGTAGGCACGGTCTAACGGCATCGGTGGCCTACGTGACTACGTTCACGTACGCGTCAACCAATGACCAGTGGACTCGACCTGCTTGCCCATTGATCAGCTCGTCAAAAACTAAACCGTTTCAGATTAGTTCAGTTACGTCACTATGTACGTGCCTTAAGTGAAAGTTTTGACGATTGTAAGCGTAAAACAGATTAACTAAATGGTTTCAGTATCGTTGTTATCAGCAATATTGATAACGGCAGCTAACCGTATTCAACGAACTGTGTGTTTGCTTGGTAGAGTTATCGCGTTTGCTGCGCGTGCACAACGCAGAACTGGAAAGCCGTACGGAGCGGGTTCTACCCCCTTTATCAGACGATTGCGATGACGTCGAATGCAACTCAGAGACAGAGTTCAGTTTCGTTATTCCGTGCGCAGATCAAAACTTGGTTGACTCGACTGAAGACATTGCGTATAGGGACAGACAGGTGAACAACTGCGACAGAGCGTCCTGTGGATACGTGCGAGGTGTTTCGAGTAATGTCAACATGTTTTCTTCTGTTCCTGATGACTGTTCTTCAGCGCAAACTGAATACGCACACTAACGGCGGTGTTTCCTCGGATAGGCACCCTCTATCGACCTGTTTGTTTCAACATTATAAATCAAACCGTAGGCCAACTTTACTTGACATAAAAGCAGCATAGTATAGTACACGTAACTAGCTTCAGCCAAAGACAGGATGACCAGTATGGCTACTAGAGAGAAAACACAGCATTGGCTTCAGGACTTTTAGTTTTAGAGACCATTTTTCCCATAAATAGTGCGGATGCGAGATTTCTAAGTTCACTAAAATCTAGGATTCTCCAGACCTGCATGTCTGTAAGTGTAATCGTAATAAAGAGGCGACTAAATGATCATTCCAACTAACTAAAAACTGGGGCAAATGAGACTGTCATCATCTCGTATTCTCATCGTCTTCAGTCGCCAATTCCATAATATTTGCTTCATCGTGAAAATTTTTCTGGTCACGTCACTTCACTCACTGGGTACAGCCGATTATTATTGTGTTAACGTTTCGGCAGCCACTGCTATGCAATAATGAAGGGTATTTTGTTCGCCGAATGAGCTAACGTTTGCTGAGACAGAGAAGCAAAATATCACTAGGGCAACATTTCAGCTTAGGAAGTATCAAAGAACAGGCTTGAAAACAAGACAGTCGATTTGGAAGGAGTACCATTCTTCGTTTTTAACCCCCAACCCTTCTCAACGCAATTAGTAGCGCCTTCATAAGTTAAACTCCCGCAAAAAAATCTGCGGGCGCCCATAGTGCTGAATAAAGGTAGGCCTAATTTGCATGCCGTGTTTTGATACGATGTCGATCTTGCATGTAAAAATGAATTTATGTCGTACGTTGCTGGTTTGTTACTTCTGGTATGTTTTATTGTTTATGTCATTCTGATTAGGACTATAGTTTTTACGCGCGATATAAGCTTCGCGCGTCTTAGCCATGGCCTGGGCGTCTGTCTGTTTGTCTGTCTGTCTGTTTGTCTGTCCGACACACTCTGCAGCCCTATCAAAACCGTGCAATGTAGGATCACGAAATCTTCACTGTGGGCTGCACGGAGGACTCTAGTTTTTCGTGACAAACTTTCGTGCCCCTGGATGCGGGGTTCCCCTCGAACGAGGGCGTCAAAGAGGGGTACCCACTAAAAAGAAGTTATTTTGCCGCTATTGACTCGTTTTTTTGTGAAAACGGTTGCAGATAGGTACAGACATGCTGCTTGTCATAACAAGCACTGATGACAAGCTTTTTAGATTTATCAACATCGATGACCTTAATGACCCCCAAAATAGGGGTTTTTAGTGAATCGTTCGTTATTTCGGACTGCGACGCACATTTCATGAATGAAATGCGCCGAAATGGCTGGAGATAGATCTGGACAATCTGCGTATGAAATTTTTAGCATAGAGCGTACATTTTTAACAATCTAAACTTTAATCTGTTAAATTCAAGGAGTCTTTCGTGCGAAGGCCTCAAATTCAAGTACTCTTTTAAGATGCACTATTATTTTATTGTTGTACATTGATTGCCAAGGTGGCAGGACCGCTGCTATCGCGCGTCACGTGAGCTTTTCTCAAATTACTTGTTAATGTTTGTTAGTGAAAGTGTTGTTAATACGGCAGCTATGTTTTTGATGCGAGAAAATATTACGTCTTTAGCTCGTTTGCATTATTTTGTTCAATCTTTCCTATTGGCCTACTTTTTCCTTACAGCATGCTGCTGTGTATAATGCTGCACAATGTGATATTTTTTCTCGGTTATCTGTTGAAAAAACAGTTGCTTATTTTCTATTTTTGAAAACATTTAAAGGCAAAATTGAAATTGTAAGTGGCCATAAATTTCTTCGTCGAAAATTTGCAGTCTGTCGAAAAATTAATTGCAATTTTTTGTCCCGCCTATTTTTAACCATGCAACAACGCCGCTGGTAAACATCTGAGTAATTTCACCCGGAAGAAAATCAACCTCATCAAGTTGCATCATTCGTAATTCATAAATTCTAACTGCCATGAAGCTTCCTGCTAAAGTGACGACAGCATACCGGCGGTGATGCGGAGATGATAATATGTGAGTGATGCTAAGCTACATTTTATAGCTGCGGAGACTGCGCACTGCGTTGAAAACATTCGCTGAGTGAACGTCGTTGATCACATTGCAGAAAGCGCACGACCAGTAGATCGCAGTGCATCTCGCCGCAGTATAGCTATCCGTCGTCTTCGACGTTTGAAGACCAACGACTTCTCGGCTAAAGATATACTGCATTTCTTTGTAATAGCCGGAATTTGTCATGATCGCAGTGTCTGCGGAGGCGCTATCAAGGTTTGGATTGCTGTATTATTGATTGCAGTCTTTGAAATAACACGGAGTAGTCCCACATAATACCCAAAATTATTTTGTCATGAATTGATCAAATGTTAGTCGATTTTCATTTTTTACCGGTATAGGCCTACGTATAGACAGCAAAGAAATGGCAGTTTAAAAAATTACTATTTCTGTGCATAAGCAATGCAAACAAGGTCAAACAACCAAAACGTTGTCCAGTTCTCAGAGATTTCCTCAACATTCTGACGTATCTCACAGACTCACACGGTACGTTATTTTTCATTGCTTTCTTAGCGTGATGAGCTGTTAGTTACCAGTTATTGTTGCCGATTTACTGCAAATTTTTCCAGTAATTTTTAAAAAAAAATAAAAATTTAATAAAACTCGAGAAAAAAACACTTGGTGGTTTACATTCGGGACAATTCGGTTGGCGATCGAAAAAAAGAATAGGCCTACCGGTATACTGTTTTCGCGTCTCGGTTTTACGGACACGAACGATTCAACTGCAGTGTGCATTATAATGTCGACATCTGCGTTGCAGCTGGCGTGTGAAGTCTGTTAAATCAATCAAAGCAAAAATATTTTAATAGGTCTAGGCGTATAGGTGAAACAAAAAAAATTTAACTAAGAACGCCTAGTAAAAAGGAAGTAGGTCCTACTGCAGCATGCTTAGAGTTCTCAACTTCTTTGCACTGCGCCAAATAAAATTACCCCACTCACGTTTTGGTCATGAAATATTCAAAAGACTAAATAACGATGCTATTTTCGGCCGTTAATGTGTTGGTGACGGCGCGGCACTTCACACCTTGCGCCGATTGCAAGTCGACGGGCCGACGACGAGACAGTTGACCTATGTGCTTACTTCTGCCTTATCTAGAGTGGACCAATAAAAGGTAAACCATAAGCCGATTTTTTTTCAGAACTGCACAAAATATTAAACAATTTTTAAAATTATTTTATTAATGTATTTTGCTGTAAATTTGTAGTCAAGTGACCAACCTATTGCACCCCAAACGGGCCGCTACACCACCTTGTGGAAATAATTTTATAGCCAGCTTTAGAATAAGTGAGTTACACGACAACAGTACTGCCAGAATGTAATGCTGTCTGCGTTTTAGAATGCTCTTAGAATGCGTTTTTAAGTTCGTCTCAAATTTAGTTTTCAAAAATATCTGACAGTATATGACGCCATCCAAAAACATTTACTTTTGGTTTTAATAGTACACCGAGCGCGTTCGAGGTTATTGTAGTAATCGCGCTAAATAAATTACTCACTTAGACCTACTTAATTACTTACGGATACAAAAGTTAGAAGCTTATTTTTGTGGACCGGCATCCATTAGCCTATAACAAGTATACCACTGAGTTGTTGTCATTTGCCAAATACCAGCATATTAACATTTTTTCACCGGCACACTCGCGAGAAAATGTGCAATAAACTAATCATTACGGATATGTGAAATGTGCCCCAGTAGGCCTACCACGCACGCATTGTAGTTACGTTAGCAAGACCGTGGTTACAAGTAAAATTGAATTGTTGCGAAATTGTTTAACTGCACACATCCACGTCCACGTTCTACCTTTAACTTAGGCCTAATTGTGTTCAACGTGCAAACCTGATTATGCCTGAACTTCTTGCAACATTCCTATTTTACACACGACCACGGTCTAAGGCGTGTTCGGAACGACAAATAAGCTGAACTGACCAATTGGCGAGCAGTAATGAATCACTGCTTGCCCATTGGTCGGTTCAGTTCAGTTCAGTTCAGTTCAGTCATGTTGCTCTGTACGCGCCTTAACATGCGTCTGTCAGAGCTGTAGACAAAACGTCGAATCAAGTTTCTGTTGAGGCAGATACAATCACTATTTTCTTTTAATTTTTAGCCGACCGTACGGTTCTTACGTAACAGTGGAGCTTATATGGTACGGTTGTCCATGTCGTCTGTCCGTTATTCGTCCTTCGTTCATCTGTCACGGATGTATTGTGCCTAAACGGTAAGAAATAAAACCAAAGTTGCTATTGATCACTAATGAGAAATTGCATACGCCCTTTTAGATGAGATGAAAATCGTCGACCTTGGATGACCTTGAAGATCACTGACAACCAGTACGGTTGGCTGCTAACTTAATGATAGTTGGGCTTCTTGTTTAAAATTGCGTTTTTGTTTTTAGCAGTTCTCACAGCCGCTAATTAGCATTTTATTTGTGTGCGCCCTCAAGCTATAAAAAAAATCTCGAGTTTGCTATAATTGCTGCAATCATTCGCAGAACCGTGATATTTCGTCGAATTGAACAACACGACAAACCGGTTATGATGGTAACATCCGATTCAGGTGTATAAGAGGAATCGTACTGTTCAGTCGGAAATCACGTGTTTCTTCGCTATAAATTAGTCATGAGCGCGCCTCCCGGACGCTTGTATATGGAAGTTTCGAGCGCTCTGCGTGAATACGGAAAATAACGTCGGTCGCAGTCAGTGTAATATATTGCGGGCACGTGCTGCCCGGCGCGCCGGACGACAACCGGAAGCGCGTGCGAGCTAAGCAACTTCCGGTCAGTGCGATAGAGCACATATAGCAGTCGCTGGGTGGGCCGACTGAGTGTGAGATTAATCGTTGACTGACGCCACGCGTCGTCCTGTCAGCCGTGCTGTTGAACAATCGACACACCGAAAATTGACGACGATTTTTAGTAACCTATCACTTATGTGACATCAGAGAGTCATAATCAGCATCGTTCGCCAACCACTCGGCTGGTTCGACGGTGAAACGTTCAATCTATGACGGTCGTTTTTACGCGCGACAGCATGTAATGCTATAGCGCGTCTTAGCTATCGTAAAGGCGTCCATCCGTCTGTCTGTCTGTCTCATTCATTCATTTCTTTATTACAGCAAATGTCAAAACGCATTCGTTGTTACAAATAATATAGATTATTGCGATTATGTGAACAAGTAAGTAAGTAGGCATTAGTTTTGCTAGAAGTGTACATATTTTATGTCAAGGGTAGATAAAACGATTTTCACAAAAAAGGGTAAGTTTTAAGTAGTATGTCAGTGACTTAAAACAAGTTTTGAACGTAGCACAAGATACAGACTTGAGTAGCTACCTTAAAAACATTTTCTATGAATTATAGGGAAACGATAAATGAGCAATAAACAGCGAATAATGTCACTATTGTGTCAGAGATCAGTAACAGTCCTTATACAGTAGTCTTGTGATGAAGTTGGCATCAGCCAGGTGTCCGGAACGTGTAGGTAATTGTCTGTTGTGAGATGAGGTGAGACGGAGATTGTAATGTTGTGATGCCAGGTTAGGTGGTGGCCAGTCAGTCCGTCCGCCACCAGAATGATGTCCGACGTCGATCATCATCGGCGTCGCGATATCATCAGAATGTCAAATCGGTAACCTAATATAATCGTCCAACTTGAAAGTACAATCTTAATACACGATCTAACATTATTACAAGAAAGCAAACAAAACTATCAAACGATCAAACACTATAATATGCAAACAGTGCAAACAAAATTTTCAAAATAAACAAAACTTTACTTTCTTACCGATCTAGGGCTACTGGTAAGACCCCTCCGGTCGGGAAAGAGTGTCGGCGGGCACGTTTCTTTTCCCCGGCAGATAACGAAATTCTAAATTGAATTCGGCCAAAGCCAAACTCCATCGCATCAGTTTAGTACTAGACTTTGGGGCCGAATCGGTTAAATAGGTCAAAGGGTTATGGTCACTGTGGATCGTGATTTTTGACCCATAAAACCAGCTCTTGTATTTTGTAACCGCTATCAGCACTGCATAGGCTTCACGCTCAATGGTAGCCCAATTCTTCTGTGTGGGTGTTAGCTTTGAGCTAAAGAAAGCTATGGGATACTCGATGCCGGACTCGTTTTTCTGGGCCAAAATCCCAGCTATCGCATATCCGCTTGTGTCGACATACACGTCGTAGGGACGGTCCAGTTGCACAGTGTGCAAACTCGTCTCACACGCGCGTACAAGCTCTAATTTCAACGCATTAAGAGCTTCAGCATGATGCTCAGTCCACAGTGGGACAATATTCTGAGGCACACGCTTAGCCGTCAAGTCAGTCAGAAGTCGCGCTTTGTCAGCAAAAGATTCTATGTGCTTCCTAAAGTACGAAAAGAAATCGAGAAGGTAGCACAACTGCTTCTTCGTAAGCAGACTAGCTTGCAGTATAACTAATTTACCAACAGACACACAGACAATCCACAACAGACAATCCACGCAGTTTCACTTCGCCTACTACATTATACTGCAAAGACTCAACAAGTTTTTGTCTTAATACAGACAACTGAGATCCAGAATCAAACAGACTGTTCACTTTCACAACATCACCGTTATCATCTTTCACACATAAATCAACGAAGTGAAATGACACATCACTGTCAGCAACGAAACAATGCATATCGAACTGAACATTAGTCATACTGACATTTTCTTTCACATTTGCTTCATCAATCACACTGCATTCACACTCATAAAACAATGACAATATGTTTTCAACATTCACATCTTCATCATCACGTTCATCCAACAGTCCATCAGTATTAGTGTCAGTCTTTGGTTTGGATACGCCATCGCGCTCAGTGGAAATATCAGCTGATTTAGCGCTAAGCCAGTCATCAGTCTGGGTGCCTACGGTATAGTCACTGGCCGGTAGTTCGTCTATCACGACCCTATTCACGGTCACCTGCGTGTCGGCCTGCTCGTCGTCTGGCGGACGTGAGTGCTGGTCTGTGGGTATAGCGGTCGTATTATTAACACGAACCGGTGCGCCCGTCCGCTTAGGACATACTGCTCTCAAATGATTAGGCGAGTCACATATGGTGCATCTACGGCCATTAACATTTCTAAAATGAGCCGCTGTGGATGCTGGCTTCGCAAAATCCCTTTGTGACTTGTCGTTCCACCCTGCAGTGTTACCTGCATTAGCAGCCACGGCACCACGGCCTCGTCCATTCATCTGGTTCCGCCCCTCTACTGGCTGCGACTGTGACTGTGACTGCAGCTGCGACCCGGCTGCGACTGCGACTGGAGCTGCGACTGCGGCTGACCTATATACGTCGCACGTGCACCGATGCCCGGGCCAGGTCCGACTGTCGCTTTATACTCGTCCACGAACTCAGCCAGCCGTGACGGTTTCAGCCAGCTGCCCGTATCAGCTGCTACCTGATTATTCTCTACAGACAACACGTATCTCAAACACTGATATGACAGAGAAGATTTTATGCGGTCAGAAATTAATAAAGACACAAGAGTCTCAAAATCTTTCGCTTTCCTAGCCTCTAAATACTGTCGCAGTAAACCTTCTAGCTTGGAAGCAAACTGGCCATCCACCTTACCTTACTGATCTTCTGCAATATCATAAATCCTCAGTGTCCACGCGCTCTTCTACCAGTCAGTTACTTGCAATTCCACGGCATAACTTATCCTTTGGTTCTCGTTCCTTT
>Ga0209367_1002037_pt1 | contig 26134 bp, 18 predicted proteins | sample WorMetLIZISLAND2_FD_187412 | JGI IMG/M metagenome (GOLD analysis project Ga0209367, IMG submission 187412) | Marine gutless worms symbiont microbial communities from Max Planck institute for Marine Microbiology, Germany - Olavius geniculatus... ... | reverse complement strand
ACCATCAAACATTGTTGAATTTTGCAAGTTGATTTCATCTGACTAATCACCGGACCAAAACTACAATTTATGTGGGACGATGGCGGGCCACATGAAATTCCCTCGCGGGCCGCATGCGGCCCGCGGGCCGCGGGTTGGACAGCACTGATCTAGAGGGTCCGGACTTGGACTGCTAAAATCTACATTCCATGCTGAAAATTTCATATGCCAGTTGTTTTGGTCTATCTCCAGCCATTTTGGCACAATTCACTCTTGAAATGCGTGTCACAGCCTATTTACTAAAACCTGCTATTTTGGGGTTAAAGGTCATTCAAGGTCATCGATGTTGACATTTCTAAGAAGGTCCTCGCCAGTGCTTGTTGTGATCAGCAGCATGTCTGTGCCTATCTGCAACCATTTTCACTTTAGTCAAGCTATTAGCTGCGAAGCGTTTTTTAGCGATTACTTGCATCACATAGGGCAACAATTTGGGTGTCTTAACATTTATAATTTTGTTGTCGTAATATCCACCGGCGATTGAGGAGAAAGTCTTAATTCTAGCATAGGCTACGGATAGTAAAACAGTTTGCAGATGCTCGAAATCGATCAAGTTCAACATTTTATTTACTGCCATGTATATACACTCTGTCCCAAAAAAAACATCCCCGACATTTTTGACTGTAACTTGAAAATCAATTACCAGATTTTGATAATTTTTGGTACGAATATTCCTGACACAACTTGCCATAATTGACCATTCAGTTTTCCACCTCATTTAGCATTTGTTTCTGCACTACCTGGGGAAAACACAACCAGCGAAATATCACTTTTTTTATCCCATGCGATATGATTGCTTAATTACCATAACACGTAAAAACACATTTCGTTCACATTTCTGACACTCGGTTTGGCATTTCATCCAGTTGTTCATTTTTCAACTGCCTGCAGCAAAATTGCTTGAAGTGTTTGCCCACTATGTGAACACAGACAAGGAGACGCTTTCTCCATTCGTTGACAGCAGTATCGATAAAGTTCTGCTCCATACCAGTGCAGGCTGTACCAGTCACTTCTTGACTTCACAAAGATTCCTAAACTTCATCTGGTAGACACACTGCTGCATGACAGTCAAACCTTGTAATAGACCAGCTGTTGGGGCCCACAGATTAGGATAGATGGAATTTATTAACTTTTTTCAATTCATTTTAACACGTATTGTACTTGGTCTGCTTTCCCCAAGTAGTGCAAAAGCAGACGTTGGGTGAGGTGGAAACTAAAACACTTATTTAATAGCCAGTTGTGTCAGAAATATTTCTGCCAAAAAGTATTAAAATCTGCTGATCTTTCTTCAAGTTACGATCGATAATGTCGGGTATGTTTTTTTCAGGTTTTCTGTTTATTTCAACATATATTTCGCTGGATCTGCTTTCCTTAGGTAGTGCAGAAGCATACATTGGGTGATGTAGGAAACTGAACAGTCGTTTGATGGCAAGTTGTGTCAAGAATATTCTTACCAAAAATTATCACAATCTGATAATTGGTTTTCAAGTTACACTGTACTGTCAAAAATGTTGGGGATGTTTTTTTGGGACACAGTGTATATTGGCGATAGCATAACGATTTAGTTACGTGGTGCCACCTTGCGAATGCAATAGCGGTAACATAACGTTTTTAGGAGGGGTGCCTCTCGTTTGGGGGGGACCCCCTTCACCCAGTGGCATGAAATTTTGTCAGAAAATACTAGAGACTCTGGGCTGTCATGGGTGAAAATCCGAAGTCTTTATCTCGCCTGGTCTTGACACGGTACCGGGTCGTGTGTAGACAGACAGACGGACAGACAGAATTACCCTAGCTAATGCGCGCTATGCTAGCTCTCACGCATAATAATTATGATATGGATAATAAATTGAATATAATGTAATGCGGCTTAACTGTTGGAAGTCATGTATAGCAAGGTTTTGCAGACGATGTTACCTAGTTTAATGCAGTTCATTATTTGCGATAGCTTTGGCATATCTTTTCGCCGTGTCATTCAGAATAAAGTGCAAGTCTGTGATATGGTGCATAAATAAAGTAGGATTAAGTGGCAGAAGGGTTGTTAATTTACGAAAAATATCTCTGGAGTGTGGGAAAAATTTGGGGGCCTTCACTTCGGTTGATATTCAAAACAAATGTCTGAAATTAAATGTCATTATGTCCTGCAGTTCAGTTAAGCTTGTTTTAATATGAAAATCCTTTGTGAATTTCTGTACATCATGTTTGTATAATGTGGGTAGTATGTGATATGTGTGACTTGAAAAGTTTAGGTTTAAATGCTTTCACATGATGTTGTTATACTGGACGAATTTCGGTGTTTAACGTGTATGTATTTGTGCAGAAATAGTCAGGTTGATGCAGCAAATATATCAGTGGATAGTGAAGTTGAAAGGACTGAAAGCAATGGTGTAGGTTTGGGTATCAGCTCACCGGGCAAAGATGCATCTGGTATGTTATGTTATCATATGCTGTATTTTGTGATGTATTATGAACTGATTGCACAATATATGTTTTTGTTGAATTAGCTAGTGGAATTAGTTACTTGCATAGTAAAATACGTGTGATAAGGATATTAGCATTAAGAAAGAAAGAATTTTACTTAAATATTTTAACTAGGAAATGCACAAAATGCATTTAAATCACTGTTTTGTAAAAATTCACTTGAACGATAAAATGCTGGATATAAGCAGTCTTACAAGCGCCTCTTACTTATTCAATATACACCATGTCCGGAGAAAAACATCCCGAACATTATCGACTGTCACTCGAAGACAGTTTTACTAAATTTAATAATTTTTGGTACTAATATTTCTGGCATAACTGGCCATTAAATGACCGGCCATTTTACCATCTCAGCCAATTTCTGCTTTTGCACTACCTGTGGAAAACTGAATCAACGAAATATGCATTGAAATGAACAAAAATACGTTAAAAAGCATCCCCAACATTATCGATAATGACTTAAAGAAAGATTGGTAGATTTTAATAATTTATGGTGCAAATATTTTTGACACAACTGACCATAAAACGGCCATTTTAGTTTTTACCTTACCTAGTGTGTGTTTCCGCACTACCTGGGAAAACCAAAACAAGCAATATGTGCATTGCAATGAACAAAAAAACTTTAATAAATTTTGTATCTTTGGACCTGTGGTTCCTAACAGCCAGTCGATTACAAGGTTTGACTGTCATGTAGCACTGTGTCAACCAAATGACCTTCAAGAATGTTGATGAATTCAAAAAGTGACCATTAAAGTCTGGATTGGTCTGGAGCAGAACATCATTGACACACTGTCAACGACAGGAGAAACATCTCTGTACCTGTGGTTGGGCTGACACTTTGAATATTTTTTTACTGTAGGCAGTTGAAAAACGGACAGTTGTATGAGCTGTCAGTTCAAGTGACAGAAATTGGAAAAATGTGTTTTATGTCTTATTTTGATTAAGTAATAATGCTTCCTTGGACAAAAATACAATATTTTGTTGGTTTTGTTTTCCCCAGGTAGTGCAGAAATAGACATTGGGTGCAGTGGGAAATTAAATGATCGTTTGATGGCCAGTTGTGTCACAAATATTTTTGCCAAAAATTATTAAGATCTGATCATTCTTCTTTAAGCTAAAGTCGATAGTGTCCAGGATGATTTTTTTCAGGACATGGTGTAGATAATGCCAAACAGTTCTACATTGGACTGTAGTTCAGATCCTGTTTGACATATGGCACATGCTACAAGTGCTGTTTAGGTACTTTCTCGCTTGATGTGTACCTGCGGCAATTTGGAAGTCAGATCTAGCATACAAGGTGCGGCAAAAAAGTAGCCCCCTAAAGTTTTCCGTTGTTTTTTTCAGCAACTGTTCGGAATTTTAATTTAAAAATTTTTAGCTTCATTTACTAAAATCTTCTACATTTAGCTGCCAAGTAAAATGTGATTCTGTTGAAAAATGACAAAGTTATACGCTTTTTAACATGACCGCCTACCGATTTTTTAGCATTAAAAAATGTTCATGCTACAACAGCAATTCAATAACATCGTTAAAACAACACAGTTAGCTAATGATCAGATGCCAGTATTTCACTGTTACTGTGAATATATGTAAAAAAAACTTACCAGTTTACAACTGTGTGTAAGGACGATGTGATGATCTTTAGGTCGCTACTGGCAGCAAAATGTAGAAGGTTTTAATAAAAAAAGGCTGAAAAATTTTGAATTAAAATTCCAAACGGTCGCTGAGAAAACAGCAAAAAACTTTAGGTTGCTACTTTTTTGGCCACACCCTGTACATTAGCGTGGTCCAAAAAACAAAAATTTTTAGAACTTTTCCTCCACAACCCTGTTTTTGTTCTATGCCTACTTACTATCTCTTTTATCAAATTTGGTGGCAATTGATGAATATTTAGAGGTCACTCAAGACAGGTGTTTTTTACCACTTTACTCATTGCATTGTATTCTCAGTAACTGTCTGTCTTCAAGCACAAACCAACCAAAATAGCAAAAACATACTTGAGTTTAAGTGATCCAACTGCAAAAGACTGTTTAAGTATGTTCCAGTTATGTTTAGTCACCTTAAGGGGATATCAGATGAACGACAAAGTGGGCCGACTTTTGTGGGCGTGGTTTAGTTGCCTGACAAAATCGGCCGACAAAATCGGTGAACCATGACACACGACTGATATTTTTGTCTGCTACTTCATACAATATCAGCTAGCACAATAGCCGAATGCAGATCGCAAAATAATACTTGCGTCACTTTTTCTGCATCTAATGAACGAAAATAAATAACAAACACAATAAATAACTAAAATAAGTATTCATCTTTCGTTGTAAACAATCACCATGGCAACATAAACAAATTTGTTGCCTGATATACAAAAAGTCAGCCAACAAAATCGTGGAAGATAGAACGTGCTCTATCTTGGCTGACAAAAACGGGCGATTTTGTCGGCCGACAAAATCAGGCGATTTTTGCATGACACACGACAGATTTTTGTCGGGCGATTTTGTCGGCAGATAAAATTGGCCGATTTTGTCGTTCATCTGACATCCCCTTCAGGATTTTGCATTCAGTACGTCATCTTCACCAGTGTGGCAAATTTTCGAACAGGAGGGATAGCCTACTTTTTCCACTGTGGTTCTGCTCCAGACAGAGGATGCAATTTTGATAGATTCTCATGTTGTTAAAACTGCATTGTATTGCTACATTAAAATAATTGCCCTGTGAGCAGAGTTGTTGACAACAGCCGTTGCTAATAATGCTCTTTTTCTAAGATACTGGTATGGTTGGCTTTAAACTTGGATAGTCTTTGGCAGAAAGCTTTGTATTTTCTGTTTCACATAGACGCTGAGGATGTGAAACGTCATAAAAGTTCTCTTGCGTCAGCAAGATGGAAGACCATGTCTACTGGAACTATGAGCCCTAGGAAGACAGTCCAGGCATTTCATAGACTTGGTGCTCTGCAGAAATTGAATATTTTCAGCCATCACCAATTTTACATCAGCACCAGTTCTGTTGTCAAAGAGGGATAAGCTGACCAAAATTTCTGAAAAAGCAAAAGTTAATGCAGCCTTTGCTACGGTCATGTTTAGATATTTCACATGTTCCTTGATTAGCACCACTGTACCAGCAGCAGGTCACTAAACAGTGTGTTTATCTGCAGTGGGGCTTCCATCTTGGGTTGGACAACGCCCACAGACTGCCAGCTTCTTCAAACTGAGCTGTTCTTCACCAGAGACAGCTGCTGCTTGGAAAAAAGTTTAATGAGACTGTAGATAGTTTTTGTCATCCATTGTGCATGATAGAATGCTTTCACTGCCCAAAAGAGAACTATGATTCCACGTGCACCATCCAGGAAAACCAAACACGATTTTCTAAAATTCCTTGTAGTTCTCTTTTGGGTGGGACAATTTCAAAACCAGCTGGCAAACTTTCTCCACATTAGCTCAAAGACTGTCAGTGTGTGCATCAAACACGTTAGCTGCAGCAACTTTATATGTCTCTCTTTAGTTGAGGTTGGCCATCTTTGCGGGAGCCTCTTGAACATGGCAACTGCACGCTGTCCAGTTACTCCAGACAAACTGCTGCTGAAACACTTCCAAGCACCAGTTTCATGATGTGATGGCAGCAAGTCACCCATGCTAGCTTTTCCCAATGTTTTAGTTTTTAGCTCAAGTTGGTAATTTTCAGTCATATCAGCGAATTTAATCTGGTTAGTCACTGGATGGGTGTCCATCCATAGATGGATTAACCATTTCGGTATGTAGCCAGCCACTCAAGTCACCTCAGTTTGCCCATTCCTAAGTACCAGTCATAGCTGGGCCATAACAAGGCCCTCCCTTCCCGCGATGCACTAGCTCCATATCCGTGGGTTTGCAGGGTAAATTGGTCTCTTGCTGAGGGCTAAGAAAACAGATCGGCACCATCCGTGGGGCATATAGCTTGAAAAGAAATTCTCCAACTTTACGTTTTTATGTTTCTAAACCCCAAAATAGCTCAAAACTGATGCATTCTGCAAGTAATCAACACTGATCATTTTTATAAGTGTGACAGCCAGCAGTTGGTAAGTGCAGTACTGCAGCAACACTAGGGAGATAATGAGGATTCTTGAGTGACCTCTAAACATGCTCCAAATTACAAAAGTTTTTATGTAAGGTAGAACAAATTTAAACTTGTGGAGACTTAAACTTGTCATTAACTTGAATTTTTACCATTGTTTTATGGATCACCCTACTGTACATGTAATATAAGATAGGAGTTTTGCTAAACAAAATGATAATATTCATTTTGCAGTAACAAATTGTACAGCAGAATGCAATATTACCATAGTTCGTGCATGATACAAATCATACCCTGTGTTGCTGATTTTTTTTTCAGATTGTTGCTGAAATAATAGCATTGTCAATGAATGAGTTTTACTGTTAGTTGTATATTTATTTGTTGAAATTATATTTGCGTAGAACTTATGTATGGATGGACTTCAGTGCAGCTGTTCTCTGATTTTGTTTTTTTTTGAGGTAGTTTCATTTACTCATATTATTTCTTTAACGTTTATTGTGTTCAGTATTTATGTATTTATTGTATTTTGTATTTTTCTAATTTCATTTTTTGTGCTTATATATCTTTGTTATGTATTCTGAGAAACAATTGCTCTCTGTCAATTAGTGAAATGTCTTGTTTCATTTATGTCACTTTTGTTTAAAAAATAGTGTTGGAAAGTTTACAGTGAAGTGCTGTTGATAGATTTATTTAAGTTTTTTATTTGTTTGTTAGATAAGTTTGTGAAAAGCCCAAATTCCATTATACTGACTTTGCGACAAAGTCCCCGACAAAGTCGCAGACACAAATCATGAAATTCTGCGACAAAAGTCTTGTTGCCGACTTTTATGATTTGTGTTGCGGACTTTCATGATTTGTGCCTGTGACAGTTTGCGACTTCGTCGTGGACTTTGTGGCTGACTTTCCTCGTGCATTGTCACGGACTAAATTCCATTACAGCAACACAAATGGGTTTGTCGCGGACTTGTCACAGACTTTGTCGCAAATGTCTTGACACGTCGAGATGGTTTGTGTCCGCGACTTTGCTTGCAGGGAAATTTCAGTGAAAGTTGGCGTAATGGAATTTGGGCTTAAGCAGACTGACTGGTGAAAGTGATTATGGCCTCCCTCAGTCTCTGATACGAAGTGCATAAAAGTTGTCTAAAAAGTTTACTTTTCAATATTCAGCTTAACTTCAGCAGCTTGAGAAAAGTTGACTCATTACTGGTAAACAAACTCCAATAGTTACTGTAACTTTAGACTAGACAGAAAACAACTATTGCAACTTTTTGCAGTGCTGTCCTTGCATCACAGTAGCACTGTGAAGCAGTGAACGCTAAGTATATAGCATATGCCATTCAAAGTAGAATAATTGTTGATGATAGTTTGTATGAGTGTACATGGATTGTGAACTTGACAGTGCATTGTGCTCGTGGCAGAGAATGGTGTACACAACAAGTTATCATCATTGGCTGCTGGAGCTGAGACAAAGCAGTCTGATGCCAGTGACATTGTTGGGCTGAGCACTCTGGCTACTGTGGACAGGACTGACAATGAAGCTGTGCACTCGCCAGGCAATTGCTCTGTGCCGGTAAATCTCACTCTCTGAATAATGTTGATAATGATAATCATGATTGCAATAGTAAGTATTTAAGGACTATTTTACGTTAAATTCTGATTTTGGGTCATCGTGTCAATTTTGAGGACCTGTATCTGTGGCTTTTGAAGATAACACTGTGGAAACTAATGAACATATGTGTAGTGTATTGACAGTTGAAATGCACAAGACACTTAGTTTTTATGTATGGTTTCTGTGGATATTTGCACGGTGTCAAACTACAGTTGAGTCATGCTTTAATACTTATACTCACTTTAACTTATACTCACATGCTGTGTGCATGTTGTCGTAGTCTTATTTTATTCGGTGCGTGTGAAATAATTTTGACAGACCTAGGTTTTCAGCAATGAAAGTAAGTCATCTACGACAAAGTACATAGCTGACGCACTGTTTTTCTCCTGTGATAGTGGTGAGCTTGTTCTAATGGTCGTTACTTACTGTCTGTGTCTGCAATGTGTGCTTGGTGCATTGTGTAGACTGGTGGAGGGGCTAAGCTGCAACCTGTCTATGAAACTGAGCGCGAGTCCTGTAAGTAGTTTACATTAAATCTAGAGTCGATAGTTTTTTGTCCGAAAATTCCAGCCAAGTTTGAGTTTGAGAAATTTTGTACTTGTGTGTGGAAAGATTGTCTAAATTTTGCATCTCGCTGCAAACTGCTTTTTTTTGTTTTATGTTTAGTTTTTGAACTCTGATGTTCTGTTAATTTACTGATTGCTAAATAAAAATGCTATTGAATTGCGGTGTAAAAAAGTTCAAAAAGTTGATAATGTGTGAAGGCTGAAATCTGAGGAGTAGGTATTTAAATAGATAATGTTCATCATTTTTGTGTCGAAATGTTTCAACTAACACAAGTGTCATTGCTTGACTGACTTTCTGTTATTGATTGATTTTTAGCCGACTGTACTTTAGTAATGGTCTAGCTGTTGTCATGGTTGTCATCCAATTGTCCATCTGTTCATCCGTCACGAATGTATCGGTACTGTAGCTAAACGGTGCAAGATAGGGCCTAGGTTGCTATTGATCATTGATAAAAAGTTGCATATTGGCTTTCAAATGAAATGAAAATCATCGATTTTGGATGACCTTGAAGGTCACTGACAACTTGTACTGTCGGTATCTTAGTGACAGCTGGGCTTCTTGTTCTACCTGCTGTGCTGTAACGTTTATGGTTGTCTTCTAATAAGTGTGTTGTCTTTTTGTCAGTAAAGCCTTTGGAATTGTAAAAATTGTTTCAAGCTCTGTAGAGGCAAATGTCTATCAGAGGTAAACGTTGAAATAGCATTTAAAATTGTCATGGGCTATGTTCACAACATTCGTGAAATACAACTGCAATATTGCTGTGTGCCTTTTTACATCAGTCAAACCAAGTACATGCAGGTTTGTTTAAGCATGTGACAGCATCGCTGCCTGCTGGATTGAAGCTGCTTACAGTAATCAGTATACATTTAAGCCAGTGCCCCACCCTCGCTGTTCCTGAGTCGTTAGACTGATGAGAAGAAATGAACAATCACAATCACAGCAACTCGGCTAATACACATGTCGTTGATGAATAATGCAGTTATAATCCAAGTTACAATGCTGCGTGGGTTAGACTAGTGGCTGATAATTACAGAGAGAGTATAGGATGAATGAATGCTATATATATTACGTTGCTGTGTGCAGTTCTGATAGAAGGTGTGCTATTTCGTGCTCGCTACCTTGGCTCCACACAACTCATCTCAGAGGGTCAGCCGTCCAAAGCTGTACGTATGCTGCAGGCCCAGGAAGCCATTGGACGCATCAAGGTAACTGCCGTCATTGCTACGCATGGTGATGATGATTATTATTAGTACTACTATGATCATAACTGTTATTCACAGCATTGGTTTTCACTGTTTGGTTGATTAGATTGTTATGTGCTCTACGTTTGTAAAATCTAGTTCACATTACTTACTGTAGATGTGACCTGTTTTACCTGCCGTATCATCACATGACCGCGCCTTGTGAGTTGCGAACTTTGTTTGGTGTGCGCGTGGTCTCTTGTTTTTGTTGTGTGTTTAGTCACTTGACTTGCAGGCTCTGCTGAAAACATGTGCTGTTCAGTAGACTGGTGCTAAACTGTGGCAGTGTAAAATAACGTTATGCTGGCCGGTATGGTAGTCTATTAAGCTACGCTTTCACAAGTTTCCGGATATCAGGGTCCTTCAGTCTGAAGATGCGGTTTTGCTCCTGATGGAATTCATGGTGTCTACGCACCAGGGTCCTGTGCGTGGCTCCGGGTGTTGGCTTTGACTTTCCGGACTACCGGGGTTTGGACCATCGCGTCCAGTTTTCCGGACCACGTCGCAGGACCGGACAGCCAGTTTTCAGATGGCGTATGGTCCATTTTTCGTCGTCTGAACGCCTCCCGACTACTGTCGTGCTTTGCTTCTGCTATACCCGCTGTGCTCTGCGTCGTCGCTGCTGATTTCCTGTGTGAAACTGACGTTTTCATGTGCATGTGTTTTTCGCTATATAACTGTTATTTGTATACCCCTAGTTACCTAGTTACACAACAGCTTCATAACACTGTTTGCTGGTTTTTTGTTTATTTTTCTTTATGATTATTCAAAACTGTCATTCTCATGTCTGTGTGGTTATTGCTATATAACTGTTGTTACCCCTAGTGGCACACTAGGTTCGTAACAAGATGTTTCCTATTTGGTCAAATGTGAATTAATGAATATGCCTGGTTTTCTCCAAGTATGAATGCCGTACAAATGCTCCGTGTGCCGCAGAATATCTGCTACTATAGTGAAATGTAACAGTGATATTTTTAATCGCAACAGTTGCACTTAATACTGAACATTATGAGACATATACAATAATAAGTATACCGTGTCCGGAAAAAAGAGTCTACAGTTTCTCCTGAATAACTTTAGCAAATTAAAACTTATTAATAAATATATGTTTTTGCTATTGGGAGTAAACACCTGGAGGGTGGAAGTCCAAATCTTTGTTGGAGACAGTAAGGTTGCAGTGTACCAGCATACAGATATTTATTATTATGATTACGTTTAACAAACTAAAAGATTTAGGTCTTCGTGTAAACCCATCTTAGAGCTGTGGAGCATCACCTGACATGAGATAGCCACCTGACATGGGTGAACACACTTTGCTTTACTGCCAGTCAAGCAGACCGGTACTCCATTTACCTACCCAAAAAGATGGAAGGCTGAGTTGAGCTGATGAAGACCAGTGCGTCAAGCGCTACACCAGGCCACCATTAATGAATGAATGAATGAATGAGCTATTGAGTGAACAAGTGAGTGAGTGATAGGGATGTGACGAACTTTGCATTCGCATTTGACGACATGCGAATGTTGACCATTTTCAGCTATTTGATATTTGATGAATTTGAAAGCATTTCTGTCAAATGTGAATATTGCATTTTATTCAACTTGACTGAACTTTATTGAACTTTAGATAGGGGATACTGTCTGAAGAGAACACTGAACACTCTGGATGTTTTATTTTCTTAATTTAAGTTGATTGGTTGAACTTTACCTTACATATTGACACTGAGCAGTGAACAACTGCTTTGGATGTTTCACTTTTTATGCACAAAAACAAGTACTGCTGTAGCGCGTCTTAGCCATCGCAATTCTGTCTGTCTGTCCGTCTCTTCGTCTGTCTGTCTGTCACATGAGTGGATCAGTCAAAAATGGTGCAAGCTAGGATCACCAAATCTTCACCGGTTGCTAGGAAGACTTAAGTTTCGGGATTCGTAAAGCTTTCCCATAAATTTGAAAGGGGACACACTGAGCAAGAGTGCTAAATGAGAGGGAGGTGGGAGAAATTTGTGATTTTTACGCGCAAAAGCAGAATGCTTCGCGCACCTTTGCCATCATCTGTTCGTCCGTCTGTCTGTCCGTCTGTCTGTCTCTCTGTCTGTCTGTCTGTCTGTCACACTCGTGATCTGTATCAAAAAGGGTGCACGCTAGGATCACGAAATCTTCACTGTGGGCTGCCCCAAGGTCTCTAGTTTATCGTGACAAAATTTTGTGCCACTGGGTGCAGGGGTTCTTCTTGAACAAGGGCGTCGAAGAGGGGTACCCCCCCTAAAAAGACGTCATTTTGCCGTTATTGGCTCGAATAACGTGAAAACAGTTGCAGATAGGTACATACATGCTGCTTATCATAACAAGCACTGGTGACAGGCTTTTTGGATTTATCAACGTCGATGACCTTGAACGACCTTGAACCCCTCAAAAAGAGGTTTTTAGTGAATTTTTCGCAATTTTTGGATGCAGCGCACATTTCAACACTGAATTGCGACGAATTGGCTGGAGATAGACCAAGACAACCTGCATATGAAATTTTCACCACTCAACGTAGATTTTAGCAGTTCAAGTCTTGACCCCCTAGGTTCAAGGAGGCCAGCGCACGTGGGCGTCAAATACGGCTACCCCCCTAAAAAGTGGATATTTTAGCGCAATTATCTCGTGTAGCATGAACACGGCTGCAGATAGGCACAGACATGCTGCTTATCATAACAAGCACTGGTGACAGGCTTTTGAGATTTATCAACATCGATGACTTTGAACGACCTTGAACCCCCAAAAAGGGGTTTTTGGTGAATTTTTTGCACAATTTTGCGCTACGACACGCATTTGAAGAGTGAATTGCGACAAAATGGCTGGAGATAGACCAACACAACCTGCATATGAAATTTTCAGCATGCAATGTAGATTTTAGCAGTCCAGGTTCGGACCCTTTAGATTCAAGCAGGCTTGCGCACGTGGGTATCAATGAGAGGTACCCCTGTAAAAAGTGGTTATTTATACTTTGTTGGCTTGTCTAGCATGTAAATGGTTGCAGATAGGCACAGCCATGCTGCTTGTCATAACAAGCACTGATGAGGAGCTTCTTACGAATGTCAACATCGATAACCTTGAATGACCTTGAACCCTAAAAATATTTATTTAACGTGATTTTTTGGCAATTTTTGGCTGCAAAATAGTGAATTACGACGAAATAGATGGAGGCAGACTAAGATTACCTGCGAACAGGAACTGCTATAGGCTTTCGCGCGTCTCGTGAGCTTTGCTCAAATTACTTGTTAGCCAATAAGTCGCTGTATCTCAATAACGGTGCGAGGTAGGGCCTAGGTTACTATTAATCACTAATAGGTAGTCGTACACTGGCTCTCGATTGCCATCGAATTCAATGACCTTGGATGACCTTGAACACCAAAGTAGAGGTTTTTGTGAATTTTTTTGGTGATTTTGTGCTGCAAGACACATTTCAAGAGCGACTTGCATCAAAATCACTAGAGATAGACAAGGACAAGCTGCATATGAAATTTTCAGCGTTGAACATAGATTTTGACAGTCCAAGTCTCGAATGTCTAGGTTCAAGGAAACCTGCGCACGAGGGCATTAAAGAGTGGTACCTCCTTCAGTCTTTCATGAAAATGGTTGCAGACAGGCATGCATATGCTGCCTATCACAACAAGCACTAGTGACAAGGTTTTTTGTCGTATCAACATCAATGACTTTGAAAGACCCTAAACTCACAAAATAAAGGGTTTTTATTGATTTTTGTGATCTTCGGCTGGGGCACGCATTTCAAGAGTGAATTGCAACGAAATGGCTGGAGATAGATTAAGAAATTTGCGAACAGGAACTGCTATAGGCTTTCTCGCATCACGTGAGCATTAACTCAGATTTATTGCTTTAAATACTGGTATAGTGAAGTTTTCTTGAGGCTGAATAAGTATTGGCATTTGCGTTTGTTATTCGACGAATAGTAAGGTTAATATTTGCATTCAACGTAATATTTTTTTACTGTGTCACATTTTCAATGATTGGTTGAGTTGTTGTTGTGTTAAGCAGCAGAAGGCATCAGAACAGAGTGCAGCAGCAGCAGCAGCTGGTAGTGTCACGTCATCTGCCAGTCAACCAAGTACACTGGTTGACCTGTTTGTGTCTGTTGAAAAGATCATGGTGCTTAACACCGACCTCCAGGTATTACCCTAGCAGCTGTAGTTGTTTAGCAGTGCACTGTCTGCATAGAATTGTTGTCTACAGTAAAAGTGTGCAGTCATTTTTGATCTAAAGAAAACTTTTGAATTGCTTAGCTGCTCACTTGCGTTACGCAGAACAAGGTGCCCAGCTGTCACTAGGGGTGGCTGATGGTATTGTCTGTGTCCAAATGTCTGCAAGTGTGAACATAGTTTTTTACTTACATAACTTGCAAACATCAACTTACAGACATGCTCTAAGTATTACTAGTAAGCAATTTGCAGTTAAGTGTTTGGGAACAGTTAATATTCCCATTTGAGGAATGGTGGCTTTAAAAGAATTAAATTGGGCATTGGTGGATGTCTATAGCCTGTTAATAGTAACCATTCTTTTTGTTTTCCGCTAATGCACACGTTGTCAGAGTTGAGTAATGTCATGCATGCTGCAGTCTGCTTATACAGTTTGGCTCTAATGTGCCATGCAAATTTGGGGGGTTGGGGTAGGCACCCATATTTTGGGACAACAGGTGTCTAATGTCTATAAGGGGTCGGTGATGGTACGGTCGGATATGGCATTGGTCAGTACTTATAGGCTGTTTATAGCAACCATGCTGCTAACTGAAACAGTTTGGCCACAATTCGCAATGCAAGTATTTGGGGCTGCAGACAATACAGACAATTTGGAGGTATGAGGATTGCAGGGAATCCATATTGGTGCAACACATTAGAGGTCAGGTGATGCTGTTTGCTTCTTCAGACAGTATTTGGATAAGAACTAAGACATACTGTTTAGCCACAATACCTCCGTTACAGACGGACAGACAACTGACACAGTTACTTGGCCAAGGCTCTACATTAATGGTCAGCCAGAAATTATCGCAGCATGGTGTTTATTAGGCCACTCCGAACAGTAGTTCCTGGTGGTCTTACGTTTTACTGCAGATGATTATCTATTATTTTTTAATTTACCAAGATCTCCGAGTTCCCTCGGCCAGTCGCCATGAAGCTCTGCCTGATGAGGCTGGTGACTATTTGCAGGAGATAATGATGGACCACGCACTGCGTACCATCTCGTACATCGCTGACATTGGCGACCTGCTGGTAGTGATGGCTCGGCGTGGCCCCGTGGCCACCAGTCCCGCCAGCTCGGCTTCCACGCCCGCTGCTGTCAATCAGACTAAGATCTGCTGCCATATCTTTGAGTCAGACGAGGTCAGAACTGTTTGCATCTCTCTCTCATTTTCACCTGGCGACGTACTCAACAGTTTGTCACATGGCCATTGTTGTCGTATTTATTTTCAGAAAATGGACAGAACGGTATTCACTCAGTAACAAACAGTTCAGTCGGAAGGCTGCACAAGTAGCATAAATCTCACTGACTGTGTAAATAAACTGTTTGGATGAGGCGGCAGCATGGGTTAAAACACTACGCAGAGCAGGAAGTGGCAACGTTTTGACTGTCAGCTGCAAATTTTCGACAGATGAGATCGCAGGTGCTTAAACTTTCAACTTTGTCCCTCTGTTTTTCCAAAAATGGTTTTTCGGCCTCAAATTTTGCATTTATGGATGAAAATTTTCGGACAAGTTATCAGACAGCTCAATGCTGCATTCTGTTCTGCCCTGGCATGAATAATTAATTTGGTGATATGAATAAGGAGCACATCATACTGTTCATCTTTCTGTCTGTCTGTATCTACTAAGTTCAAGTGTCTTACATGTAATCACAACATTGCTTGGCCCACTTTGAGTTGAGAAGGTCTAAGTTGATGGTAGAGTTGTGCAGCTGTAAGTGGACAGCTGCATATATGTCAGCACTGGGCTGACTCATTTTTCCAGTAACTGTCAGCACTGTTTTTTTTGGTTTATGTTGAAACTGGTATAAAAGTTACGGCGTTTAAGTACTGTTGTTGTTTTCCGTTTAGGCACAGCTGATAGCGCAGTCAATCAGCCAGGCATTCCAGGTAGCATACATGGAGTTTCTCAAGGCAAACGGAATTAACGATCCTAACCTGATGAAGGAGATGGACTACCAGGACGTGCTTAGCCAGCAGGCGATCTTTGGAGAGGAGCTTTTCCTTTTCTCAAACAAAGACATGCAGAAAGAGGTGCTGCATTCTAGACCTGTTCTGTTTGACTGTCATTTTCTGCTGTTTCATATCTGTAATATGTGTGGAGGTTTTACTGCGTGTTTAACTCATTTTTATTGTGTTTCATTAGTGCTGTTGAGGTGTTAATTTTTTAATGGCATTAATGCATGCATTAATTTTTTTAACGCATGAATTAACGTGTGAATTAACGCATCATCACATTGCAGAAGTTGTAGGTGGACTACATCGAGAGGTTGACTGGAATGACGACCGACGAACTCGTGGCTGTGTCGCAAGACCGTGACAGTGGTGATGAAAAGGCAACAAAACAATTTTTAATTGCTTGAATATTATTCGATCGTCAAATAACCGCGGTTCAGTGGAATAAATTAAGTTAATCTGCGTATGTGGATTAATTTTTTTAATGTGCATTAATTTGTTAATGTGTTAATTAATTTGACAGCTCTATATCATACATACATTACTATTTTACATACACATTACTATTTACTCAGTCAGTAAAAATTTTTAAACTTTTGTTATGAATTACAAAATTATGTCAAGTGTGACACTTTGTAATCGTTATAGCAAGATCAGTGGTGGAATTATAGTACTGGTTGTCTAGCTGCCAATTTAGTGTATTACCGTGATTAACATGTTAACACCACTGCTCATTTTAATACAGTGGCAATATATCACTTCACAGGGCTATCTTGCTCTGATTAAATTTTGGTCAACAAAAGGCACCAAAGTTTGGCAGAACTGCCCTTCACAGACTTCTGTTTATCGTTGTATGCTGCTATATCTAGGTTCTGTGTGTTCCTGGTTATTTTGACATTTCGTTGCACCACGAATGTTGTTCTTTACTAGTACTGTTGTCACTGTTACTGTTGCTGTTGATATATTTAGGCCAGTTGAACAAAAACTGACCATGGCATGTGTTGCAGATAATAATACCGAAGCTGAAGAACGAGCCGCTGGGAGTGGTGATAGTTGAGTCAGGGTGGGGCAGTATGGTGCCGACCATCGTGCTAGCGAGCATGGCGCCAGGTGGCGCTGCCGCCAGGTGCAGTCAACTCAACGTCGGCGATCAGATCATGTCAGTCAATGGTGTCAGTCTGGTCGGCCTGCCTCTGTCTACATGCCAGAACTATGTCAAGGTGAACACTGGTCTGGAAGGCCTTGGAAATTTTTAGTTGTTAAGCACTGTCGTTCAAGACGCTATGCAAATGTTAATTATTGATTGATTGTCGGAGAATTGACAACTGTCAGCAGAATGGAAAAGTCTGGTAGCTGACCAGCAGTCGGGGAAGTGTTGGGAATTGTCACGGAAATATGTTGTTGAGGAAAATGGTTTATTGTTGACTTGATGTTTGGGGCAACACTGGTGATCGTTAGCTTAGTATGAGTGTGCTACATTTGATGTTTATTTATTGATGATGTTTATTTATTGATGCATAGCATTGCTTTATACTGTTGTTTCTACTAGCAACGTTCCCGCCCTGTGGGTGGGTCCAATCCATTACCTGGCGACACAGCCCTTCCCCCCTCAGGATGCCCGTGGAGGAGATGGGGGCAAGGTGGGGGGCGCATGCACCTAAGGCCTAAGGACTCCAACGCCATGGTCGAGGATCACAACCGTGCAACGCAGAAGGTGCCAGATGGCCAGACAGACAGACGCACTTTCCGCACATTATAGATTATATTTTATGAACATACCAGCTACATGACATATGGTAGGTGTCAGCAGTTGTCACAGAAAGAAGTCGTGTTAATAGATTCCATCAATTTTCAAACACGTTTATCACACAATTAGTACGACTAAATAATTGAACATTTTAATTGTTTATTATTATCTTAAGTAGGATGCCTTATATGTTGAAAGTAGGATGAGAAGTGATTCTGGTTGCTGTTATTGACAGCTGCATGTAGTGGTTAAAAGTTTGATCTCGGTCAATCTAGTGGCTCTGCACCAATCCCTGTTACTAATTCGATGGGTTTATTTTTTCTCTCTCTGTGGTCAGATTAATGACCAACGACTCGAGTACTGGCCTCTCTGGCTGGATTTCAGGCAAGGCACTTTCACCTCTGTCGGCTGGCATGTAACATTGTGTTGCCTCATATGGCAGGTGATGCGCTCTAGCTCTGTAAACCTTTCTTGCTGTTGTTCGCAGGCTGTTCGCTCGGAGATTCTGGTTCGACTGCTTGTTGTTTCCTGTACTCCGGTCGTAGAAGTGCTTGTCAAACGACCGGACATCAAGTATCAGCTGGGGTTCAGCGTTCAGAATGGCGTCGTAAGTACTTCAGGATGCTGAAACTGTTTCATCAGCAAAACAGAGAAAAATGCAGATGAGGGAGATGTTTTTAAGCTTGTAGCTTATCCCTACTTTGTCGTTGCAATCGATCGGTATGTTGTGCTTCCGTTGGTGGTGGTCTTGATGTTTATCGGCAATTTCTAATGCTGTGTACAGAGAATGAAATAGGCTGAAATGAAAGCTGAAAGCCAATATGTTCTCTTCATACAGACATGTATTTATTATTTTTTTCATTTTTATTTTTTTCCTTTTATTTGTGTTTATTATGTACTTTCTGTATGACTTTAATACTAATAACTTTTTTTTTGTTTTTAACCCTCGGGAACCTTTACTATTGGGGATATAAAAAAATAAATAATAAAATAATAAAAATAAAAAATAGTAATAATATTAACTGAGTGGAATATCCTGAACTGATGGCAAACGCCCTGACGGGATGACACTTATTTCATGAGCTGGAAGCAAACCTCTGACATGGGATGTCACGGCTGTTTGTCCAGTTGCGATGTCGATCTGGATGCAGTGGCCAACAGCACAGGATCAGAGGCAGAGTCTGCAGCTGAGCGTAAGATCACCAAATATGCAAACCTCGGGACGTAATATATTTCCCAGCCTATCGCAGTTGAATCACTGGGCCCCATGGATGAGTCTGCAAGACAGTTTTTGGCTGAACTTGGGCGGAAGATTTTCACTCGTTTGGGGATGACTGAGAGGGTACTTTTTTTTGTTTCAGAATATTTCAGTTTTGTTGTTTCGTTTCAATTCCATTTTGTTGCACGACGGTTTTGTTTCAGTTGACGGCCCGGATTGATGGTCAGTCAGTCAGTCCATTCGCGGATGTAGCTAATTTTTGAGACACCTTTGGATTTTTCCAAGGGTTCAAAACAAAAATAATAATCATAATGCAGCTGAACTGGCATATCCATTTTGCTGATTTCTTTCATGTTGTAACATGCCATAAGTACGAGTTTAATTTTTGTCAGCAAATTAGTTATCACGAAAACAAAGAACTGGATCCACTGATGTGCCAGAATGTGAGTGTTTTTAAAAATCTCTTATATTAATGACATTTACAGCAGCTGGTAATAATATAGATATCTGTGGCTAATGATGAAAGCCTTGATGTATGTGATCTCAGATCTGTAGCCTGCTGCGAGGAGGTATAGCCGAGCGCGGTGGGGTAAGGGTCGGTCATCGTATCATTGAAATCAACGGGCAGTCTGTTGTTGCCGTACCTCATGAGAAGATTGTCAGCATGTTAGCTACAGCCGTCGGCGAGGTTCTGCCACATACGTTACTTACTCTGTATTTATTCGTTGTGTCTGTGTTGCCCTGTATGTCAAATATATGCAAGCAGTCTGTTATGTAAGTGTCCTCATAGGCTGTATTAGGTGTCTTGCTCGTCTGCTCATCTTTGTGTCCCTTACAAGGTTTTAACTTGAAGACAAAAATGCCTACAAAACCAAGATTGGCATGCACGATTCCTGTTGTAAGAGTGACTGAATGTTGTGCCAGTTTTTAGTTCAAAAAGTCAATCATCGAAATCACCAAGAGCCAAAGACATCCCGAAATGATGCTCATCTTGCATACATGTTTCTGTTTATTTACTTACTCTTAATGGCTTGCCCTGTAAGGGCTGCTTGGGATTGTTGTACATGATGATTCAGTCCCAAATGATTTTTCTGTTTTCGTTTGGTGATTTGTTGTTACATTGTTCTGTAAACTGATAAGTTTAACCAGTACAGTAGAATAAGTGATTATTATACTTCCGACTAATAGCTGGTAGAGTGTGGTAGGGGTAGTCATCGTATAAATGGAGATGGAGTTCTGATCAAGTTTAGACATTTCTGGACCAAGTTTCGACATTTCCTTTTCTTAAGATTTTTAAAATATTTTTTTAACTCCTTTTTAAGTTAGTAGCTTAGTTAAGCTTATGCATCTTATATATTTTTTAATTGCACTTACTCTTACTCTTAGATTTTCGTATGTGTTGATTTATTGGTAAGTTTTTTGTGAAGTTTAGCTGACGAATCGGCATGAATTTGGTCTTGCTGTTCACAGTTTTTACGAGTATGTAATAATAAAAACAACGAGAGACTGACATTGTCTGAGTGTACTCATGCACTGTAAATATCCGGTGACAACGATGAGAGATTGACAGGGTGTATTTGTGAAGTATCCATTGTCAATGTCCGAGTGTATTTGTGCCTGGTTTAGATCCACATGAAGACCATGCAGACATCAGTGTATCGTCTGCTGACAGGACAGGACACTCCGCACTACATCTAGACCTGTGGCTAGCTGTGGATAGTTCATTCATCATTCATCACATCATCAGTCTCCGTCATTGTGCTTTTATACATCCGCTGCAGTAACACGTGTCTGCACTGTCATTACATTGCCGCTGATATTACTGTGTTTACAACTGTCGTCATATTTACTGTTTGTTGTTAGTTTAATTTTGTCAGACGTGTGTGCACACTTGGCTGTTTGCGGGCCAAACCATGCTGAGAAGTCCGTAGGTCAGTTCCAAGATCATTTTTTTACATTCTTATTTTTTCCCCAAAAAGTGTATTTTGATTGATGGCAATGGCCACCTAATCGTTTTATGGATATGGTTTGTGAATAAGATTTTATGTCATTCTATATGCCAGTGGTGTGATCTGCATCGGAATCTTTGTTTTTGGAAAGACAGCAGAAGGCAGATGTTTCATGTACAGTCAGTGGCATTAGCTGAGCCTGGAATTTCAGTGGGGTAACCGTAATCGGCTGAGTCGAGTTGAATAATGAACCCAGCTTTGTACACGAAATAAACTCAGTCAAAAACAAGGCAAGTCCAAAAGTGAACAGGGTAGCACTGAATAATTCGAGCATGCGCCTGATTTTTAGGAGGAAATGCTGTTGCATTTTTGCTCATTTCTACACGTTTTTCCACAGCATGGTCTGTCTGTTGTCTGTCTGTTTGTCTGTACATTCGTGCGCCCTGCTTAAAGCATTCAACTGACTTAGATGCCACCTGGCAGGTACAACAGTGGGCGGGTCCAATGTTTCAGATGGAGTTGCAAACCCTGAGGGGTATGGGAGATTGACAGTCAAAACATGCAATTGCAAAATGCAGCCTAAGTGTCAGCCCTCCCTATGCTGCCACCTGATGAACACAAACAAGTGGTTTCTCAGTGTTAGCAAATTTATCACCTTAAAAATGTGTGCACCCATGATAATTAGGCTCCACAGTTTTCCGCAGGCCGCGGAATTTCGAGCTGAGCCATGGAATTTGCCCTTTTCCGCGGAATTTTGATATTGCCTTGGAATTTCGCAGAATTTTACAGAAATTAAGAAATGACCGATGATTAGTATGATCGTCGGCTTTAAACTAACCATATCACGGAGAAAAATCAAACTTAACTGCCTAAAACTGCGTCCCTACTAATAATCACCATCGTGTACGGCACGATCGTAAATTAAGACAGTGTGATTAATCGACAAATTGCACTTTTGAAAAGAAAAAAACATCGATAATTTCCTTTGTATGTTGCTAGCATAACTGAGCGCCATGCCAACATTCAACAAGAAATTTGAGCCAATGCTCACGGGACACGCGAAAGCCTATAGCAGTTCCGATTCAGTAGTTTAGGTGAAAATTGCGGTGTTCACGCTGAATTAATATACAAATACCAAATTCTGTATCTGGATCGCATATGCCTAACGATAGTAACATGGCGCCACCTTGTGAATGATATAAACTTGTGTTGCAGCCCAAAATCGCCAAAGAAATCCATAAAACCCCCTATTTTGGCGTTCAAGGTCATTCGAGGTCACTGAATTCGGCGCCAATCGAGAGCCGGTGTATGACTTCCTATTAGTGATTAATAGTAACCTAGGCCCTATCTTGCATCGTTACTGAGATACAGCGACTTATTGGCCAAAAATCGCAAATTTTGCCCACCCCCTCTCATTTGGCGTTCTCGTTCCGGGTGACCCCTTTCGAATTTATGGAAAAGCTTTACAGTTCCTGAAACTAAAGTCTTCCTTGCAGTCAATGTTGAAGATTTGGTGATCCTATCTTGCACCGTTTTTGACTGATCCGCCCATGTGACAGACGGACAAACAGACAGACAGACGGATGGATGGACGGACAGAATTGCGATGGCTAAGATGCGCTGAAAGCAGTGGCTGCTTTCGTGCATAAAAATTGAAGTTTTTTCTAAACAGAATAAAGCTTAGTTTGCGCACAAACGTAAGGCCGCTGTAAGCCACGGAATTTGGACAATTTTGCCACGGTGAGTTGCGGAATTTTGCGAACTGGCCTGTTGAATTTGGCAAAATTTACCGCGGAAAACTATGGGCCCTAATGATAATTTTGGTTGAGAAATTATGCTGTCATTGTGTCTTGTTTTATGTAAACCATGTGTTAAAGACTGTGTTTGGTCTGAATGTACAAAGAACATTGATCAGAAAAGTTGCATGCTCTGCTGCAATGTTGTTTTGTCTCTGTCTGTCAGATGCTACTTGTGCAAGACTGCCCGTTACGTAGACTTGTTACGTAGACTGCTGTGGATAAATTTGAGTTATATCTGCATTAAAGCACCTGTGTTGCATTACAGCACTTACATCTTGTAAAACGTTAGCACACTATGTGAATTTTATTACTATTATCATCTTATGGTGTCTTCTGTATATTATCTATTAGTCAGGGTATGTGTTTTTTATTACTGCCCATGGAAGTGATGACAGTATTGTTTTCAGCATCGTTGCAGAGTTTTTTCTCTGTTAACGCGTTAATTAATGAACCGCTGCACTTAGCTTGATGAAATTTTGCACGAACATGTGCTGTGACAACCTATCGGGCAGTATTTAACCTTGACAGTTTTATTCTGTTTATCTGAGTAGCACAAAATATTATTAGAATGCTTCACACCTAGTTTGACTTCACAAAACAACCAAAAACGGTTTTTGTTTGTTATCGTACATTTGTTACTCAGTTTTATGGCTTTAGTTTTGTATATTAATGTAGTTGCAGTAATAAATTCATCAATTACGACCAAAAAATTGTTTGTACCTCAACGTTTCGACTTCCACCGGAAGTCTTCGTCAGGAGAATGTAGTTGTTTTACGATGTGGAGATTGTTGCAGTGGTTTGTAGTGGAGTTGACTGGTTTAAAGGTTTGTATGGTATAGCTCTTCATACAAAAACTGACCTCAGAGCTATGGAGCTATGTTAAGTGTTGACTGGTGTTCTTACTGTTCCATTACTATGTGTCTGTGTGCAATTTTGCCTGGAAAGGCTGTCCCCGAAATGACCTATATTGTGTCGGGTGGGATGATAAACCCTACTCACTCACTCACTTGTTAACACGTTGCACAGGCCTGGATCCTCTCCACTCTACCCTCTCCACCCCCAGTCAGCTGGAACCAGCAAACGTTGCATAAACATAACCAAAAATGTCACCAGCAAATCTGTTTTTTGAGCTCAAAATGCGTAAAAAAGTATTTGCGGCCGGGATTTGTTCTTTGGGGTGGGCTTACAGTGTTCCCATAGTGGGGACTGCAGTATAGGCTAGTGTCAAACCCGCCTTTGAAAAAGTCTGGCTGCAGGCCTGTTGCCTGTTGCTGACATTTCTTTATTGCAATCTCTATGTGTCTGAACTGCACACACTGTAGTTAGTCGGATAGTTAGGGATACCAATCTACAAACGTGCAGTTGCAGTGTATGCTGCACAATGCACATTCTTCCATAGTCCATGTGCAGATATTTTTCTACATGCTGTAGCATTTCCTAGCTCGCATGTGCAAAAGTATGTGACAAATTGCACATCTACACATATTTTTGAATGTGCAATCGCATTAATTCTGTGCATTTTCTGAAACGCCAAAGTCTGTTAAATACTTTCTGTAGCTTGTTTTGTAATTTTTGCCCCATATGAGAATGCATCTATGTGCTGCATCTATGCCGTATATATGTACAAATTCTGCATATTTTGCACTGTATTTTGCATCAACACAAATTCTATGTTTTCAGAAAAAGTTTTCGCTATTAACTGGTATCCCTAATGTACACTGTAGTAAGTGAGTGTCGTCGTTCTCAGTTATCTATTTCTATGCAGACTGTTTTTCAACTTGTCACTGTCGTCTGTGCTTTATTATGTGACATATGCTAATTGTATATGATATCTGTGTGTATATGTATTTCATCAAGTATTAGTTTTTGTAAGAATTATTGTTTTGTAATCCATTGTTGACGTCATCATGTTGTTTTTTGTACGTTGAATATTTTGCCTCAAACTACGTTGCATGAATGTTTAAACCATTGCTTATTTTTTTTTAACATTTGACTGAACTGTAAAGCTGTACTGCTTGTAAATCCTAGCCTGTATCATGTGGCTGTGTGTAACAACGTGTTGAATTGTCTGTCAAGTGATTTGAGGCAGAAGCCATCACAAAGACTTGTGGTGTGAGAAAGTAAAAGTGACTGAGCGAGTGATGAGTGGCCAGATGCAGAGCCAGCGCGTCATCGGCCTCGATGTGACCCAGGCGACCGATAGCTTCCGATAAATTGGAGCAGCACGTATCCAGCGCTGTGTGCAGGCTTTTGCTTGGCAACAACGGGGCCCCAAGCAACGTGGCTTCGTCTGGCGCTATTGACTTAAAGGAGCCCAAGACCACCGACTTTATACCGCTGCCCTGGGGATGCACAAGCTCACGCGTCACCACGTTGATGACTTGGAGGTGAAGGCCCAGGCTGGTGCCAGTGCTTATCACCACAGCAATGTCACGGATGACAGTATTATTATTATTTTTTACCCTCGGTGCTCCGTTTCCGAGGGAGCCTAAAAAATAACCACGCAATACAAAGGTGGGTACGATCGTCAGTCCGTGCAGTCAGCGGCCGGCAAACTGTCGTGCAACAGCTCAGCATTGAAGCGCTGCACCAAAACAGAAATCCTCTGAAATAAATAACTGGTCTCTCTAGCCTCGCCAGTATTAACTGAGATTCTTTTTCCAAGATCAGCCAGGAGCTGGCGAGCTGATGCGTTGAAAACTCCCAAGGTCTCAATGGCAATGGGCTCAAAGATATAACGGTGCCAAGATCAACATATTTGTCCTCTTTGCGAGTGGCCGCCAACTCTGCTGCTGCACCTGCCTGGTGAGATGCTCTGTCGACGTATGACTCGGCTAATGAAATTTTATTATTATTATTATTATTATTATGTGCGTTTTTCAACGGATAACTGGCCACCTCGGAAACGTGCTGCTCAGCTTCCGTGTATTCTCTGCTCAAGCCTTTGTAAACGACTCATGCCGTTAAAGACGTTAAGGTATTTTATATTATAATTTGCTGTTGTATTACAATAGCAGTTCGTGAAGACGTAAGCTGTGTTTGTTCATTTTACATCGATCAACTAATTTATAGATTAGGATAATGAAAACCTAGTCCGCTGATTCGAGAGCTGTTGAAGAAGCATCCTATAATCGTACAGATCAGCAGTAAGTCAGTCGCAGATCAGTCACGGCCATCAGTCACACCATTAGGTTAGCCGTAGACCTACTCAGAAACCTTTATAGGTCAGTATATGCCAGAGATAAGTGTTAT